>SXGS01086180.1_pt1 | contig 39855 bp, 29 predicted proteins | sample 3174681 | NCBI WGS metagenome assembly SXGS01 (sample SAMN11356861, study PRJNA531348) | freshwater metagenome | isolation source: freshwater sample F1-80 | place: China: Fuxian Lake, Yuxi | collected 2017-12-25 | reverse complement strand
CGTGACACCAAACGCCACACCCGTATGCCCAAAGCCAAATGGACGCCATCGACAAATCCAAAAACTGAAGCTAATTCCGAAACTTCAAAAAAACCAATAAAAAACCACGAATTCACGTGACGCAAAATGGGAATGCACCCTTTCCACGCTACATCGCCAGCACAGTATTCGTTGATTTCTTGGGCCGTGGCCGAGGGCCTCTGCTGAATCCATCGGGCAACGGAATTCTGTTAGTGTTTGCGATGGTCTCCATGTTAATGCTCGTTCCCCGGGCAGGGCGTTGGGGCAGAATCGTATTGCTGGTCGCGCTCGGTGTCTACTTGATGGGAATTCATTCGACTCTGACACGCTGTGCTTGGATGGGAGGCGTAGGTGCGCTTGGACTGTTGATCTTGATCGTCCTACCAAAATTTTGGCGATTGCCAGCGATCCTCTCGACCGCTATGGCGCTGGTGCTGGTGGTTGGAGCCAACTGGGATCGCTTGGTCGCTTTCAAGCGAGACAAGAATGTCAGCATCGAAGACATGAAAGAGTCGGCCAGCCTGAGGCCGATTCTTGCGGTAGTTGCTTGGAAGATGTTCCAGGATTATCCAGTTTTCGGATGTGGAATCGGGCACTATCTAAAATCAGCCACGGTTTACCTCAACGACCGCGACGTCGATATGGTCCTTGAGAAAGTACGTCCTTACATACAACACAATATATTTCTGTCGTTGCTCACAGAAACGGGATTAGTGGGCCTGAGCGTATTTACTGCTTTGATTGGGATATGGATTCTGCATGCTTGGCGATTGTGGTGTCGAGAATCGTTACCGCTGGAATTTCGCCAGGTGGGATTAGTATTTCTGGGAACGCTCACTGCTTATTTCGCCAACGGTATGTTTCAGGATGTACTGGTAATTCCTATGGTAAATATGTATTTGTTTTTTCTTGCTGGATTGGTTCAAAATCTTGCTGGGAAAACCACGCAGGTCGTGGCGCGCCAGACCAATTCGCTCCAACGTTTGGTCACGCCTGTTGCGCATTTTCAATACGCTTCAGCGGCTGTTGATCGACCGTACGGAAGTGCGAAGGTAGCGACTGGTGATCGACTGGGCGAATCCTAGTACTTCTCGGATGTTGATATGAATGAGTTGCTTTCATCTGGGCCTATAAAGTCTTCGAGTAAAATCGAAGTCGATCCTACCTCAGCGCCAAATTGCAGCTCAGCAGTTGCCTGGCGCATACCGGCTTTAGATGCAGCTCGGTTCTTAGCTGCGGTGGGTGTCATTTGGATTCATGTGCCTCGATCAGAGGCGTTATTGCCCACTTCGATCTTGGGACGCTTTGCAGTACCATTCTTTGCCGCCACAGCGATCTTTTTCGTTGTCCGTGGAGTGGGCAAACGACCAACGCAGAGCTTAGAGGAATTCACGCGAGACAAATTGCGCAGACTGTATTTGCCATTTCTAGTGTGGAGCGGATTGTATTTGCTATTCAAACTGGCCAAGGCAGCTCTACTGCCTCACGAAGCTAATGAATTTCCTGGTTTGGAGGTGCTCTGGCAGGGAGGAGCATATCATTTATGGTTCATTCCGTTCTTGATCGCTACCAGTATCGGCATGTTTGTGATCGCCAAGCTGGCGTTGCCGTGGATTCATGCTCACCATGGGTACGATGGCCGCTGCTACATGGCAGCACTTGCGGTTGGCGTGCTGGTGGCGCTTATCCAACCTCCCGTGATCGCAAATTCAACGACGACATCATCGCTGAGTTACATGTGGGAAGCCCTGCCAGCAGTGTGCTGGGGTTTCGGACTAGCTATCCGACCAACTCCATCTGCAGCGCAGGTCGGTCCATCGTCGCGAAAAGTTATCTGTGTCTCGTGGCTATTCTTAGTAACCATGGCGCTGCTCTGCCTTACAGGTCGAAATGCACTGCTGGAAAACTATGCTGGTATGCTCCTGCTGCTTGCCTCACTGGAACTGCGTAGTGGCCGATTGTTACAGTGGTTAGCCAAACTCGGACCATTTGCGCTGGGTATCTACTTTTCACACTTGATGCTATTGAAGGTAGGCGAAAGCCTAGCCGCCAAGCTAGGCCTGTCGGTCACGTGGCAGTTGGATATAGCTCTGTTTGCATCTGTGCTGGTCGGCTCCCTCGCCGTGGTGATTTCTCTGGTGCGATGCCGAGCCACGCGCTGGCTGGTTGCGTGAGGATCATTTTGACGAAAAGATAGCCACCTGAGGTCTACGCCAAGTCACATTACTGGCGGGCCGTACAATGACAACAGTTGAGCCGCAATACCGAAAGCCATTTTTGGAGCATCGCAGAGCTAATACTAACGACCTTAGGCGAGCGGCAGATAGTTTCTCACCAATACAAGCCCGAAGCGCAAGCGAGTGTATGCCAGGATTGACGCACTCGCTGCGCATCGGGCTTGTATTCGCTTAGGCCTTGGTAAATTCCCATCTGCCGCTCGCCTTACTTCAGAATTTCAGAATGAGCGTTATCCGAAATCGCCAAGCAGCTTGTTGCTTCAGAATTCAGAGGGGATGCGGAGTCGCATACAAGAAAATCAACAATCAATTGCTTTCAGGCTCGGGAACAATGAGAAACTCACCATGTGCGTTTACATAATCCGCTAAGGTTTTCATTTGGGCAAGAACTAAATTCTTGTTTGAAGAATAGTCGATCGAGTTTAACGAAGGCATGACGACGTGCCCAGAGACTTGTGGTTCTTCACTGTCATCGTCGCGGACGACATCAAGGCCCAGCATTCGCAGGTGTAACAAAGGTAACCGAACTACCCCATACTTATGCTTTTTTTCCGGATTTACCTTTAAAAGAACATCCGACACATTTTCAATACATGCTTGGCGATAGAAACTAATGCCCCTGTCGTCGACGTAGTTGCCCTTTACCGTCGGTTTAAAGGCGTATGGTTGGACTTGGGTAGTTCGAAGGAAGCAAACTCTTTGACGTGAACGCGGCGTAATATCCACTCGTCTTCAGTAATGCGATCCTCCTGAGTTTTCATTCAAAGCAGTTCCTTCGAACCGAAACGCTCAAGAACCCGAAGTAAACATATTTATTACTGCCGACTCGGCTAGCTTTGCACCCGGTTGTAGCCAGCGTGCGGTACAGCAAAGATCAATGTCAATCTCCAACTCGAGATAACATGCCCCGTCTTCCCAAGCAAAGATGATATGGCCCTCATCTGTGGCAAAGCATCGAGTTGGCGCGGGTTCGGAATTGGCTCGCATTACCTTGGCTATACTGTTCGATAGCGAAAGAACGTCGGTTCTTGGCGGTTCTGCACCTTCATCATTCCAATCGAATTCATACGATCCCAAACGACGAAGCTGTTCGAAGCAAATTTTCCATTGGATCCGATCAGTTGTATCTGAAACGTAAGCAGTAATTGAAATCCTGTTTCGAGCATTGGCACTATATCGTTCACGTCCCATCAATATTGCCTGATTTGGTTCGAGAACTGCACTCATTTTTTTCGCTCCCATGTTGATTTGATTTTAGGTTCCACCATTGCCAGGAATTCTCTGACCGATACATCATGTCCCAGGTCCAGGCCGTCGCGGAGCGCGGGAACTCCGTTTGCTCCAATTGGCCCTCTCGCAGTGATATTCAGAAGCAGAGACGGATGTGACGACTCGGCTAAGAATCCGACTTGAGCATTTACATGTAGTCGTCCGCGCTTGGGAGCAATCTCGTAACTCCACTCCGCAGCTCGATGTTCGAGAACGAGTTCGGGTTGCGAATTGGTAGAAAGGGTCCCGAACAAGCCAGGCAGAATATTGTGCCAATCGGCGGGGCTCGTCCATAAATCACCTTAAGGAAACGAATCCACATAAGTGATTTCCCACTGTTTCAGTTGCAATTCTCCCAAATTGTGCTCTGCAACGAATTGCTGCAACATTGCAAAGTGTCGTTCGAAATCTCTAATGAGAACCTTGTAGCTCGGATACTTATCCTCTTGTCCAGTCGTTCGTTTTCGCCAGTTCAACAACAGACGCGTATCCTGCAATTGAATCATTCGATCGCGATCATGATTCTGTAAAGTAAAGCGACCAGGTTGAAACCCTGGTTGCAGCTTGAACTGGAGTTTGAGCGGATTACTCCAGCGCGGTCGATCAAACAACTCGAACTGCGGCTCTAGTGGATGTTCGTCGCCAACGATTGGCCACTCGTTCCGCCCGAGTCGTTCCCAAAACAAACCCAGGTGCCCTGTTGTAAAGTTCTCAAGTGGCGCAAACTGTATCCCCAACACAAACTCGACAATTGGAGGATTGGCAAAATCAGGCGTCTGTTCCATTGAACTCAAAGATTTCCCCTTGCATTAGATCCCTTTTGCTTTTGCATGGTCCAATTGTACCAAGTTCAGCATTAACCCAGCATCGGCAATAATCTCAGTCAATTTCAGACCAAAAATCCAAAATCGACGCGTTACTCATCATGGGCGTCGAGCGGAGGGACTTTCTGAGACGAAACCTACCAGGATCTGCAGGACCTGATTGTGGAAAATTCACGAATTCTGGATCAATTGTCGGAGCTGTTTATAGTCCGTCTTGCCGGTGCCCAGTACTGGGATCGATGCGATTTGACACACTTCGTCCAGCCGCATCACGCCGCGCAAACCGGATTCGTGGAGTAAGGTCGAGGCTTCGCGCAGCGAGTATTCAAAAGTTGTAAACAGCGTGATGTGTCGCCCGTCGAGTGTTTCGATACCTTCAACAGCCACGCGCGGACCATTTTCGTCGGCTGGGAAGAGCTTCAAGAATGGCTCTTCAAGTGCTGGCAAGGAGATCATTTCGCCACCCGCTTTCAAGAATCGCTTTAAGCGTCCTTGAAAGTGAATATAGCCTTCGCGATCGATCGATACCAAGTCGCCTGTCTTGTACCACGATCGTCCTTCAAATGTGACAAACGGCGAGTCCCCAGCATGCGCGTGGTAGCCAGAGAATATCGATGGTCCGGCAACTAGCAACATGCCGGGTTGGTCCTCCGCCACGCGCTGATGATTTTCGAGATCCACTACACATACTTCAACGCTCTTGACGGGCTTGCCCACCGACCCCTGACGAGCTTGCCCGTACGGATTGGCCGCCACGACGGGCGAACATTCGGTGATGCCGTACCCTTCCAAGATTTGAGCCTCGGGCGCCACTTCCGCGCAGCGACGAAAGATCGACTCGGGGCATTTCTCGGCGCCCGTGATGATTTTTTTCAAGCTGCGCAGCTCCTCGCCTTTGCAAACCGACAGCATGTACCCCAGAAAGGTCGGAGTAGTGAACACCATGGTCGGACGATATGCAGCGATCGTATGCACCAGTCCTCGCGCATCGGTGGGATCGGGATAGCGCACCGTGCGAATGCCAGCCACGTGCGGCAACAGGACGTTGCCCGTCAAGCCAAAACTGTGGAACGGCGGCAGGAACCCCAGCAATGCGTCCGAGCCGTCAGCGGCGAGAATCTCCAACCCGTCCCGAACGTTGGTTAGAACATTTCGATGCGATAAAGGTACCGTTTTGGGCAACGACTCCGAGCCCGATGTAAACAGGAACATTGCTGGATCATCGGGCATTTGCTTCGGCAGGCTACGCACGAATGAACTTGGCATGACATAAGTTGCAGCCAGCGCCAACAACCCTGCGGGCTTGCTAATCTTACCTCGCAGATCTTCCAAGAAGATATACTCCGCGCCTTCGACTTCGATACCCAGCCGATCGATCATCTTGCGCGAGGTCACGATGTGCTTGACGTCGGTTACCTTTACTCCGTGCGCTAGATTGGCCGGTCCGGTTGTCCAGTTCATCATTACCGGTACTTTGCCGGCCAGATGCAGCGCGAAGAATACCAAATCGGCGGCCACCGATGCAGGCAACATCAGTCCGACGTGACGCTGTTCCAACTTTCGCAGTTGCTTGGACAGCAGGGTCGCGCCGACCAACATGCGCCGAAATTTTAGCACACCCGAAATCGCGTCAGCGACCGCAATATCGTCGAGTTGTTTCAGAGCGCGACTCACAAACGCGTCGGCGATGGTATCTGCCAAAACTTCGGGCCGCGCGTTATATCGTCCGCTGGCAAACCATAGCTCGGGTGCACGTGCAGGTGATTGCGGTCCTTGTTGCAACTTGCCGTCGGCCAGCATCCATAACTGACCCAGCGTTGAGGCAACGGAACTAGACCGAAAGCCAAACTGCTGCTCGATACGCAGTGCCAAATCCATGCGATCAAGGCTATCGAGTCCGATCGACTCAAGTGTCGTAGAACTTTGCAGCTCTTCATCACACAACTGGCGATCCAAGTGAGATTGAATCAGCTCGTTGACTAAGTGTACCGTTTTCGGATTCAGTTGACCTATATCGACTTGTTCACCCGAGCCACCGGCATGAAATCTTCCTTCGCGCGGTCCCCACAGATGATGATAACGAACAAACAGGGGCTCCTGGCCGCCATCGACGTTGTACCATTGTTCCAGTAAGGCATTCAGACTGTCGCGCGATTGAGCAGGCAGATCCGTGCGCGGAACGACTTGCAAGTACATCGATACCGGTCGGCGTGGCAAGAAGAACAAGAGGCTAGCCAGCGCCCAGCCCAGCGCGGATCGAGCTGCCGCGGCAAGCTTGGGTAAGCCACCAGTCTGAGCGCAACTGAAACTACTGCCCCATACGCCGCGCGTGCGCAGCAAGACTACGTTCACGTTCGGACAGCGCGCCAAGATTTCCTGAGTCGCTCGGGCTGCGCCAATTATTTCTTGATTGCCACGTTGCAATCTGCCTGATGGGTAAATGAGCAGATTGTCGCCACTGTCCAGCCGCTGGACCACGGCACTGATCATTTCCAGAGTCTTCGCCTGCGCATCGCGACTTTGGGACGATAAATCGGGTACTTCGAATGCATCGACGAGGCTCATCAGCGGTCGCAGCAGCCAGATGCGATAAGTGCCGGAAAACACCAATGGCCGCAAGGGACGAGTCAAGCGAACATGGCTGAGCACCAGCGCTGGATCGACGTACGCTGGATGGTTCGGCAACACCAGCGTCGGGCCCTTCAGCCCTTTCAACTGTTCTGCACCCTCAACTGTCACTCGGTAGCGTAAGCGCAATAACGAGCCAGCAAGCATCCAAAAGATCCGGTTCAACCAAGTTTTCACAGGTAACCCTAATGCGATAGAAACAAATTCGCTGACCGAAAAATCCCTTCAAAACCTCAATCTTAACGTGTAATACCGCCGGCGTGTGCCCGCTAGTAGCTTTCTAATTGGACAGCGCCGCTATAGTCAGCCGGAAGGCGTTGTTTGCCGTCGGCCTGTCCACGGAACGAAATGCAAGACGCCTAACTAAGTGTTGTAGCAAGAAAATCGGGTCTTCACCGACCCGAAATGAAAGCGAGTTCGCAGGACATTGCGCAAGTTGCGAAAAATTTATCGCTTGCCCCATCTTTTATTGTTGGGGCGCATAGTGTTATGTTGTTCCCATCTTAGAGAGTCCACTTCGTGCTTTTCAACCGGCGGATGCAGGTCCGATGAAAGTTGCAGTAGTCAAAGAATCGTTGGCAGGCGAACGTCGAGTTGCGTTAGTGCCAAACTGTGTTCCAACGCTCGTCAAAGCGGGCTTGGAAGTCTTGGTTCAAAGCGGAGCGGGGCAGGAGGCTGGTTTTCTCGACCAGGCTTTTGCCGAAAAAGGGGCGACGATCGTCCCCAGCCGCGATGACGCTTATGCTGCCGATATCGTGGTGCAGATTCGCGCTGCTGGAGCCGATGCCAACCAGGGTGCCGCCGATCGAACGCGAATTCGCCAAGGTCAAATTGTGATCGGAACTTGTGATCCCTTGGGCGAAGCTCAGGCCGTAGCTGAGTTTGCTAAGTCGGGCGCCGCACTTTTTTCGCTGGAGCTAATTCCACGCATCACGCGTGCTCAGAGCATGGATGTGCTCTCCTCCCAAGCGACCATCGCGGGCTATCGAGCGGTGTTGTTAGCTGCAATGGAGCTGCCCAAAATGTTTCCCATGATGATGACTGCGGCGGGGACATTGACTGCTGCAAGAGTTTTTGTCGTTGGCGTCGGTGTGGCGGGTCTGCAATCGATCGCATCCGGCCGCAAACTCGGTGGCGTAGTTTCCGCTTACGATGTGCGACCTGCCTGCCGCGAGCAAGTCGAAAGCCTCGGTGGCAAGTTTGTCGAGATGCTTTTGGAAAACAAGGGGGCCGAGGACAAAGGCGGGTATGCCAAAGCGATGGATGAGGAGTTCTACCGCAAGCAACGAGAATTGATGGCTAGCGTGGTCGCTCAAAGCGACGTTGTGATCACTACGGCCGCTATTCCGGGCAAAAAGTCGCCGCTGTTGATAACCGCTGACGCGGTTCGCGGAATGCAAAGCGGCTCAGTGATTATCGACTTGGCCGCCGAACGTGGCGGCAATTGCGAACTAACCAAAGCTGACCAGCGAACGATTGTCCATGGAGTTACTATTCTGGGTCCGACAAATATCGCCGCAGAGGTCCCGCAACACGCCAGCCAAATGTTCGCCAACAATGTAACGAAGTTCCTGTTGAACTTGGTCAAAAAGGGCGAATTGAATTTGAATCTCGAGGACGAAATCATTCGTGATACGCTCGTAACCCGCGGCGGAGAAGTGGTGCAGAGCCGTGTACGCGAGATTCTCGGGCTCGAAACGAAACCGGCAGTCGCTTGATGATTTGCTCTCACCAGATCGGTTCTGCTTGTCCACTGACTTGAATTGTGAATGGCTCGATTATGAGACTAAAGTACTTGTTGATATTGGTTGCAGCGGTGGTGTGTTGTGTCTACGCAGAATCGTCCATTTTGGCTCAAGGCGAAAAAGCGGGCGACGCAGCCGTCGCGACCGAACCGCAAGCCGCGGCCAGCGAGACTGTTCAGGCTGAAACAGCAATAGAGGCGGTTCAGGCAGTCGGAGCGATGGCCACGCCTATGCCACCAGAGTTACATTCTCCGAATGCCAATTCGCGTGGCATCTCACGAGCAACGGTCTTAGTCGGCAGCTTGACGGTTTTTGCCTTAGCTGTATTTGTTGGTTTTGAAGTGATCGCCAAAGTTCCTCCGACTTTGCATACACCCTTGATGTCAGGCTCCAACGCGATCAGCGGTGTCACCGTGGTTGGAGCCATTATCGCAGCAGGCAACGGCAGCGGCGGATTCGCATGTTTTCTGGCTCTGATCGCGACCGCGCTGGCGACGATTAATGTGGTGGGCGGATTTGTGGTGACCCACCGTATGCTGTTGATGTTTAAGAAACGCTAAATGGCAAGCCACCAAGCTTTTTTTGAGAGTAACGCTCGCAATTTGCTAACGACCTAGATTCACTTCCCTTTGATCCTAAATCCACGAGTTCAGATTCCGCGATGATCTCCCAAGCCACTATTCAATTTGCGTATCTCCTAGCCTCGATCCTGTTGATCATTGGCTTGAAGATGATGTCCCACCCCAAGAGCGCCGTGCGCGGCATCGTGCTAAGCGCTGTGGGTATGGCCTTGGCCATGATTGGCGCGGCTGCCGACCCAAGCATTGTTGGCTATGTATTGATTGGCATTGGCATACTTGCGGGAACCATTGCTGGAGTCTACATGGCTCAAGCAGTTCAGATGACAGCGATGCCTCAAATGGTTGGTTTGTTGAATGGGCTTGGCGGTGCTGCCTCGACATTGGTTGCTTGGGCTGATCTCCTGCAACATCCCCATCAATCGGCAGACATCGTGGTGGCGATCGGTCTATCGGGACTGATTGGTACAGTGACTTTTTGGGGCAGTATGGTCGCGTACGGCAAATTGGAGGAATGGGACAAACTAAAAAAGCCCTACAGTTTGCCTAATCAAGTACTGATCAATGCCTTGTTGCTTACGGCCGGATTGTTGTTGACCGCTTTGATGGTATGGACAGACTCGGTTGGCTTGCGAATCGCGTACTATCTGTTAATTGTCGTCGTATCAACGGCTCTCGGATTGTTCTTGGTATTACCCATCGGTGGCGCCGATATGCCTGTGGTCATTTCGCTGATGAATTCGTATTCCGGATTGGCCGCGGCAGCCACAGGCTTCGCCATCGATAACAATATCTTGATCATTGCAGGTTCACTGGTCGGTGCGTCAGGTGTCATTCTCACTCAGATTATGTGCAAAGCAATGAATCGGTCGCTGCCCAACGTGCTGTTCGGCAAGATGGCCGGCGATAGCAGCGGTGCAAGCGCTGACGAAGTGTACGCGAACGTTCGCAGCACTACCGCTGATGACGTCGCAATGATACTGGAAGGCGCCCAACGAGTCGTCTTTGTGCCAGGTTATGGATTGGCTGTTGCGCAAGCACAGCATGCCGTGCGGGACCTTAGCAAACTGCTAGAAAAACGGGGAACTACGGTCGAGTATGCGATTCATCCGGTGGCGGGTCGCATGCCGGGACACATGAACGTATTGTTGGCCGAAGCGGATATTTCCTACGACAAACTGAAGGAAATGGACGATATTAATCCGACGCTCGATTCGGTCGATGTGGCAATTGTGATCGGTGCCAACGACGTCGTGAACCCTGTCGCGCGCACTGATCCGAAGAGCCCAATCGCGGGCATGCCCATCATCGACGTCGACAAATGCCGCACGATTATCGTCGTCAAACGCAGCTTGAGCCCGGGCTTTGCTGGAATTCCGAATCCGCTGTTCGCGGCTCCCAACACGCTCATGCTATATGCTGACGCACAGCAAGCAGTATTGGACATCGTCAAAGCGGTAAAAGCGTTGTAGCTTGCTTGCGACGATACAGGTATTCAATCAGCGTTGGTTCCAAGCGGCTATGATTTGATCGGCTGCTTGGCAAGCGCCGTTGGGATGTTCGGCAACCTGCCGACAAACGTGTTGCGCAGCGATACGAATCTGTTGATCGCCTAGAATCCGTTCGAGGTTGCGCTGTAGCAGAGGTGTGCTGAGCTTGCGCATGGGAAACCAATTCCCGCACCCTAACTGTCGAACGCGTTGCGCGTTGTCGAATTGGTCGAACGCCATCGGCAAAACCAACTGGGGAATTCCTGCGGCAAACGATTGGCTAGTTGTGCCGACACCGCCATGATGAACGATGGCCAGCGATTGTGGTAGCAAGCTGCGAAAAGGCAGATATTTCGCCGCAGTAACATGCGATGAAATCTGACGTGGTATTTGCTTGGCCGATGAGCTGATCAGGACGCCAGGTTGCCCGAGTTTTTCACAAACCTTATTAGCCGTATTTAGGAATTCGCCCGCATGTACATGGGCCGTGCCGGGCGCAAACACGATTCTCGGCTGACCATCCAGCAATTCCAGTGTTCGTTTCAGCTCATCCTGCTGCTCACCAGATATCAGATCACCGCTGTCGGCCAAAGGGAATCCGACCAGTTTCATTTGCTTGGGCAGGTCTGCTTGCGGTATCGAAAACCAATCTGGAAACATGCCCAGAATTAGGTCGGGGGACAACCACCACGATTTGAGTAAGCTTCTCACCGGGAGCAAGCCAACTTTCTTGCGTAGCCGATTGATGTTCCCGCCGGCCAATAGGTCGATTCCGCGATCTGCTACCCAATACGTCGCGGGTCTGAGCCACCGCGGAATCGCAGGTTCCCAAAAACGTCCTGTCAAACGAGGCGGACTGACGGTGGATCGCAGGATTGCCGGTGCCAAGACAACTGAAACCAAGAACGCTTCGGGGTGGAGATCGCGAAAAATTCTCCCTGCAAAGTCCAGTATATGGCTGACCAGCATGGTCTCGCCTGGTCGATAGTTTGCTTCTATCCACGCGAAATGGGATTCCAGATAATCTCCGACTACTTCGCGCAAGATAATCCTCGCGCCGTGCATTGGCCTCCATAGTCGAGGATTGTTGAGCACTTTTGCAAATTGCTGCTCGCTGACCAGTGACCGCGTGGCGAGCCCCGCCTTTTCAGCAAGTGGCAGATATCGCTCAGCCGCTAAGAAAACTACCGATCGGCCTTGGAGTTGCAATTGTCGCGCGACTGCGAGCATTGGGTTGACATCACCTAAACTGCCTGGAGCCGTAACGATCGTATCCAAATGTCACCTACAAAATAAATCAGTCGTGAATGTGACCCAACTTTGCCTGGCGATGAACATCAATGTTTGGCTGCTGACAAAGGCAGCGTTATCATACTCTTAAAGATGACTGAACCATCGTTGGTAAACTCAATACTAATGCTCGTCCAAGCGACCGATGAAACTTCCCGTGAACCAAGCATAGGTAAATCCTCGAATGCCGGAACTGCCGGATGTTGTATTGTACGTGCGATCACTCGACCGATTACTTACGGGTAAGTATTTAAAAACCGTAACGGTGCGCAGTCCATTCGTGCTGCGTACCTTCGACCCACCGATCGAAGCGATCGAGGATCGCATCGTGACTGGTTTTTCCAGACGCGGTAAGCGAATTGTGTGGGAACTGGAAGGGCCCTTGTTTATCGTGTTCCACTTGATGATTGCGGGCCGATTTCACTGGCGCAAAACTCAGACGACAAATCGCGGCAAACATGATCTGGCAGCTTTTGGATTCGATGAAGGCACGATGCTGCTAACGGAAGTCAGCTCCAAGAAACGAGCCGCGATGTGGTGTGTTGCCACAAAGTCCGCAGTCGACGCGCTCGATCCTGGCGGAGTGGATGTATTGCGCGCCGACGATCATGTACTGCGTGAAGCATTGTTGCGCAGCAACAATACGCTCAAACGAGCGCTGGCCGACCCTCGTCGTTTTGATGGCATCGGTAATGCGTACAGCGACGAAATCTTGCATGCCGCGAAACTGTCACCGTTGAAACGCACAGCGCAGTTGGACGACTCGGAAATATCGAGACTGTGCATTGCCATGCGTGCGACATTGCAGGCCTGGATCGATCGACTTGAGACTCAGAATGCTGGCCAGTTTCCGGAGCGCGTGACCGCGTTTCGTCCCGAAATGTCTGTTCATGGTCGATTCGCTGAAGCGTGCCCAGACTGCGGTGCACCCGTTCAGAGAATTCGCTATGCGGAAAACGAATGTAACTATTGCCCACGCTGCCAAACGGCTGGCCGAATACTGGCTGACCGGTCTCTCAGTCGTCTGTTGCGCGATGATTGGCCTCGCTCGCTGGACGATCTTGATGACCCTAATCGCGGGAAATAACGATATCCGCGCGAGTGCTTTCTACAATTGCGAATAACTCACGTTGCTCGGTGGGTGGAACCTGAAATTTGTCGAGCGTCGCTTGAAAATCTTGCAAGAACGAATCCCACTCGGCTGAAGTGATGCTCAAGTGGGCATGGGAGTCATACATTGATTTGCCCGTGTACTGTTGCGGACCGCCCGTCGCCCAGCACACCATCTCGGTAACCAAGTACTTGAAACCGGCCTTGGAGACGCGATGGTGCGCTTCGTCGACCTTCGGATTGGCGTTCAAGATTGGATTGGCCATTACTCGATCAATGAAATCATCGACAACAGCTGCAATGCTATAGACGCCGCCTAATCGTTCATATAGTGATGGAGTGGTTGCGGTCATTTTAGAGATCTCTCGCTAAGGCTTCGAGTTATCAAATTCCCAATCGATACCATTCTCACTCAAGCTCACACGAAATCGTTTGTCAATGTCGCATCGATGTGTGGCCATGCACGTTCGATTATTGTTTGCCCTTTACCTCGGGTTCGTACTTGACCGTCTTTAGATCGATACCAGCATACGGCAGCTTGTCGGGCACGATGCGCACCGCAGTCGAGACCTTCATCGGTTGCGGAACGCCGGTGTCAAAAGTGAGTTCGACGAAAAAGGCGCTCCATCCTTTGGCTGGTTGTTCGACCTTGGCGGTAAAGCAACCATCACCATTGGCGGTTAACTTAGTAGATTTGAAAGCAGGACCAATTGATTGCAGTCGAAAATCGCGAGCATTTGGATTGGTCGCCTGCCAAAGCACAGCTTCTTTGGGCGCGGCGGCGCACTTTACATGAATGGAACCGTTGTCGGTAAACGTCCAGGAATATTGAGGTCGCGGTTTATCCGAAACGATCATTTGGTAGAACGAAATTATGCTTTCCAAAGCATCGCTTCCCTTGAGGCCGTGATCAGCATTGGGCACGTAGCGCAACAGTTTTTCGCCAGGCAGAGAATCGAAATAATACTGCGACGAATCAGGGCAAAAGAATTGATCGCCGCTAGCGTTGAGGATTAACTTTGGCATAGTCAGTCGATCGCGATAATAATAGGGATCTACGATTCGGTATAATTCCTGCATGCGTGGATGATCGAATTGCTGCAGAATCTTGTGCTGGTAGTAATTGCCAATGGCCTCTGCCCAAAATCCGTAGACTTCGGCATGATGTCGTAGCGATGGTTCGCAGTTGGCGACGTCGATGACGATCGGGATAATTGCCGCTACGCGAGCGTCTGCGACGCCCGTCATCCATGTGGTCCAACCTCGTTTCGAACCACCAGCAACAATGAATTTATCGATGGTGACTTTCCCACCTGCCTCGCTAGCCATAAATTCTTGCAGGCAATCCATGGCTCGCACGGCGCTCTTGGTCATCGGCAGTCGAGGTAACCACTCCGCATCAGCTCCTTTGAGAAACTCGGCCCAGGCATAGCCAATCAAGTCATCTTCTTTGCGCGGCTGTCCGTCGCCGTGGAAAATCAACGGTTGGTTGGGGACCATTTTCAGTTCCGCGACAACGCCACCAACAGACTGCGCAATCAACGCAGTCATCCCGTCAGCACTGGTCGGCATAGGGCGATCGTTGCCTCCTCCGCCGATCATCAAAAATGCTTTGCTGGTTCGGACCTTATTGGGGACCGAAACGACCAGCCAATGCTCCCACACCGGTCGATCAACTTCTTTGGCGGTCAGCCAAGATTGCGATTTAAGATTGATGACTATGGTCTTACCCTGCGGCGTGTCGATCGTCTTGGCCACTGACCAAGCATAAGCTGGATCTGGCTCTGCGATATGGTGATCCAGTGCTGTCGGTTTGATTCCCTTGGGCGCTTCAGCCAAGAGTGTGCTTGGCAAGCACACTGATAACCATGTAAGTATCAAGCAAATTGGTTTTCGTGTCATTTCGAACCTATCGATAATAGTGGACTTTCCGACGAGATTTTCCTAGTGATTACTGACAAGCAACTGCACCAGGATAATCCGTGCCCAGCCGATCTGTCGAGCACCAATGCGACCTTTCGCGAAGATCAGCAAGTTCGATATTCGATGATCCTGGTATCACAAAAGTAATCCGATTTCTCAGTTCGCTTCCGCTGGACGACGAATCGCCCTGAATTATCGCGGATCGGCCAAGCTGAAATAGACACTTCTTGATTCTAAGCAATAATAGAAACGCGCGACCCCCATCGCTAGGTGCGCACGGATTGGGAATTCTTTGGTGGAGTGCAGGCATGAAGGGCATTATTCTGGCCGGTGGAGCTGGGTCGAGGTTATATCCTCTGACTCTCGTTGCCAGCAAGCAACTGCAACCGGTCTACGACAAACCCATGGTGTATTATCCGCTAGCGACCATGATCGAGAATGGTGTTCGAGAGTTTTGTCTGATCTCCACGCCGCACGATTTGCCACGATTCGAGCAATTGCTAGGAAATGGCAGTGCTTGGGGTTTATCGATCGAGTATCGTGCCCAGCCCAAACCGCAAGGTATTGCGCAAGCCTTTTTGATCGCGGAATCGTTTATCGGTAGTGATTCGATCTCCCTGATCTTGGGCGACAATATTTTCTACGCCGGCGACAGTTTCCGCGCGGCTTTTGATCAGTTCCGCTCCGGCGCAGTCGTATTTGGGTACCACGTGCACGATCCAGAGCGCTATGGAGTTGTTGAATTTGACAGCCAGGGTTGCGCGGTATCGATCGAGGAAAAACCGCAGCAACCCAAAAGCAATTACGCTGTACCAGGCTTGTATATCTACGACAATCAAGTCGTCGAAATTACGAAGTCGCTACGTCCATCAGCGCGCGGAGAATTGGAAATCACGGATGTGAATGTAACTTATCTGCAGCGCAGGCAGTTGCAAGTACACCGGCTCAATCGAGGTTTCGCTTGGCTAGACGCAGGTACCAGCAGCAGTTTGCATGACGCATCCGCTTATGTGCAAACTATCGAGCGACGGCAGGGAATAAAAATCGGCTGCCCCGAGGAAGCGGCTTTGCACAGGGGCTTTATTTCGTTGGCTCATTTGGAAAAGATTTCGACAGAAATGCCCAATTGCGAATATCGAGATTATCTCTTGAATGTCTGTGCAGAGGCCAAGCGAACGCCAGTTTTGGGCACGGCCAGCGAATGATTGTTTTATTAGGAGCCACAGGGTACTTGGGGAGCGCTTTCGCGAGGATGCTCGAAGAAATGCGCGAGCCGTTTGTCGCAATCTCGCGCAGCCAAGTGTGCTATACCGAATACGGCCCGCTGGTCGAATATTTGCGCAGTGTTCGTGCGACGTTTTTAATCAACGCGGCTGGTTATACGGGCAAGCCAAACGTCGACGCATGCGAACAAGCACGCGCAGATACCCTGCAGGGCAATACGCTATTCCCGCTGACTCTGTCGCATGCCTGTCAATCGGCAGGTATTCCTTGGGGACATGTATCATCCGGCTGCATATATAGCGGTGCGATCATCGAAGATGGAAATTGTCGCATTGAACCCAATTTAATGACACCGAATATCAGACGCATCGTCGAAAGCCGTCCCCATGCAGTACAAGGTTTTCGAGAAACCGACGCACCTAATTTCAGTTTTCGCCAGCCCCCGTGTAGTTTTTACAGTGGTACAAAAGCGCTGGCCGAAGAAGCCTTGCGCGGCGACGAGCGAGCGTATCTATGGCGACTGCGCATTCCGTTTAACGAAGTAGATGGTCCTCGCAATTTCTTGTCCAAACTCCAGCGATATCCCAAGATCTACGACAACGTTAATTCGATTTCTCATTTAGGCGACTTTGTTCGCGCGGCATTCGAGCTTTGGAAAATTGCCGCGCCGCCAGGTATTTACAATATCACCAATCCTGGTTGGGTAACCTCGCGAGAGGTCGTCGAGCTGATTCAGAGGAAACTTAATCTGGACCGCGAATTCCAATTTTGGGAGAACGATCAGGAATTCTATAGCTCGGCAGTCACAGCGCCACGTTCGAATTGCGTACTCGATAGCTCGAAACTGCTGGCGACGGGAGTATCGTTGCGGCCTGTGAACGAAGCTCTCGAACATGCGATGTCTCATTGGCAACCCGAGCGATCCCATTGAACCAGCAGGGCGTCCTTGCCGCCATCTATGCTCGATCAGCTTGCATAAGCCAGCTTGGATGTTTATTCTGCCTACTGCCGTGTCCAGCAAGAGAGTAGAGCAATTGTCCTCAAGTGCTCAGCAACTGCTCAGCGGCTGCTCTTGTGATCAGTAGTCCTCAATCACTCACCAGTAGTTCTCAGTAGTTTCCGAAAACGATTGAGGATAATCGTTTTACTCTCATCAACTACGAACGGGCCCGAATGACTCCTTGGATTCAACAATATGACCCCTGTGGCAATCAGTTCTTGTCGGCACTGGTGGCCGCATTGCCAATCTTTGTACTGTTGGGATTATTGGCGGGATATCATTGGAGAGCGCACTGGGCCGCGATCGCTGGGCTGGCGGTTTCTCTGTTGGTTGCCATTGGTGTGTTCAAAATGCCGGTTTCGTTGGCGCTGGCGGCGGCCGCAAATGGAGCAGCCTATGGACTGTTTCCTATAGGGTGGATCGTGATCACGGCAATTTTCACCTATGACATCTCGGTTGCAACCGGTAAATTCGATGTCTTGAAACGCTCGATCGCAACGCTGGCCGACGATCGACGAATTCAAGTCTTGTTGATAGCGTTCAGTTTTGGTGCGTTTATCGAAGGCGCCGCCGGATTTGGGACGCCCGTGGCGATTTCCGCCGCGATGCTGATCGGCTTGGGTTTCAAACCACTGCCCGCAGCCGGATTGGCATTGATCGGCAATACGGCGCCAGTCGCGTTTGGGGCACTGGGAACTCCCTTGATCGCGCTGGCGGACGTTACCAAGTTGCCGATCGAAGAGTTGAGCATGATGGTAGGGCGACAGTTACCGGTTTTCTCCGTGATTGTTCCCTTTTGGTTGATTTGGGCCATGGCAGGCTGGCGTGGCATGACGGAAGTGTGGCCCGCGTGTTTGGTCACCGGTTTGAGTTTCGGAATCATGCAATTCTTGGTCAGCAATTATCATGGTCCTTGGTTGGTTGATGTGATCAGCGCGATTGTTTCAATCGCAAGTCTCGTGGGACTGTTGCGTGTCTGGCAACCCAAGACGACATGGCGGTTTCCGGACGAAGCGGCTGCCGAGCGCGAGCAAGTTCCAGCGACTCGCGAAACGCTGATTGCGTGGCTGCCGTGGATCATCTTGTCGGTGTTGGTTTTCATATGGGGATTGCCGCTAACCAAGAAGGCATTGAACGATTTGACAAAACTGGATTTTCCAGTTCCAGTGCTTCACCAGAATGTAGTTCGCGACGTTCCGGTCGTTGCACAACGCGCTGGAGCGGAGAATGCGATCTACAATTTCAATTGGGCTTCGGCGACCGGCACCGCGCTGCTGTTGTCGGCGATCGTCTCGGGGCTGGTGCTGGGTGTCCGACCTACGATGCTAGCTTCGCTTTTCTTGAGAACTCTGCAACGCACGACCACTTCGCTAGTCACAATCGCGGTCATGTTGGCGATTGGTTACACAACTAAGTACAGCGGACTGGACGCTTCGATGGGACTGGCATTTGCGAGCACTGGATTTCTATTTCCGTTTTTCTCGCCTCTGCTAGGCTGGTTGGGAGTTGCCTTGACCGGCAGCGATACGTCCTCAAATGTCCTGTTCGGTAATCTGCAGCAGATCACTGCGGAGCGCCTCGACATTTCCCCAATCCTGGCAACGGCCTCGAACAGCTCCGGTGGCGTGATGGGCAAAATGATCGATGCCCAATCCATTGTCGTAGCTGGTGTGGCAACCGGCCAACACGGACAAGAAGGCACTATCCTGAGATACGTGTTCGCCCACAGTATCGCATTGGCCATCTTGGTCGGCCTGCTCGTCGCAGCTCAAGCTTACATCGTTCCTGAAATAATTCCCGTGCTACCGACGGTGCCATCGCTCGCGAAGTAACCTTTGTGTCGAAATCGCAAAAAGTTGACGTTGCATATCGCGAAAAACACAAGAGCACTTGCTATATTCCCGCAGAAAAGTCCGTCGATTGCACAACTCGATGCGCCGCAACGAGCCAGAAGGTGATCCCTGCCTGCTTGTCAGGCAGGTGAATCGGTTTCGCAGTCTAGGATTTTCTACTGCGCAAGATCTTCAATCTTTAAGTGATCGGGCCCCAGTTCAGCTCGTCTGGCCTGGGGCGCCGTTCATTGTCCGCGCCGCATATTGGCTAGGTAAACTGTGCTTCTGCCTGGCCAAGCAGGCAGGGTGCTGACCCCAACCCAAGCTGACCCGAAGCCCCAAGACCCCACCACACTTCGGTTAACAAGTTGCGTTGGCTGCGAGAAAATTGTTGACATTCGCCAAATAATGTGATAAAAACCGATTTCACATTGTGAAAAGGTGAGTCAAGTTTCCATTCCAGTTATTGAACTTGCCGTGTTGTGATTGTCACGTCTCTGATTATTGTAAACCGGAGTGGGTGACTTTTGTTACTGATCATTCGTTCGAATGAAAATGGTCTTTGGGTTAATTTGTTTTCTCGTGACTTAGTGAGAGGTATGCGTATGTTTGATAGAAACAGTTCACGACGAGCTTTCACGTTGGTAGAGTTGTTGGTGGTCATTGCGATTATCGGCGTGCTGGTTGGGTTGTTGCTACCGGCAGTTCAATCGGCGCGCGAGGCCGCCAGACGCATGCAGTGCGGCAATAACCTCAAGCAGATTGGTTTGGCTTTGCACAACTATCACGACGCCTATAAAAAATTCCCTCCAGGCCGAACGTCCATGGCTTCTGCCATATTCCTTGGGCACACTACTTCGACAATGATTCTGCCATATCTGGAACTGGGGAACGTCCAGAACACAATGCACCTTGGCCTAACTTTTAACCATCAGTGGGCTGACAATGCTGCACCGACCCAGGGGGGCGGAAGAGTCCCGGGCAATTTCAATTGTATCTCCTTAGTGAAGCTCCCAGTGTTTCTGTGTCCATCCAATCCGGAAACTGACGGCATGAATTGGACCGGTGCGACGAATCCCTGCGCGAGGTCGAACCCACTTGAAGACTCCGCACGGACTCATTATGAAGGAATTGCCGATTCGGCCACTCACGGTCGACGATCTCCCTCACTGCCCGGTGGAACTTTGAGCTTGGTTATGCCTAATGGTGACGGAATGTTTTTTCACGATTCGGCAGTAAAGTTTGGGGACATAACGGATGGTACGAGTAATACGCTGGCCTTTTGCGAGATCATCGGTCGTGGTCCTGGTACAAATCACTGTTGTGGATGGCATTCGTATTCGGATGGCATCGGTACAATTAACGGAATAAACGCACCTTTCCGCTCCACGCCTAACCGTGCGCCGCCATTTACTCACGATCACTGGGGAGGCAACGCATTCTCAGGACCTGCAAGCTACCATCCCGGCGGTGCGCATTTCGTACGGGGAGATGGTTCGGTTGTATTCCTTTCGCAAACAATCGACCAAGTATCGCTTGCCGGACTCAGCAGTCGCGCAAAGGGTGAAGTTGTTGCAAATAACGAGTAACCGCTTACTGTCGAATCACATCTCTAGGACGGTGCCTGTAAAGCTGTCCTAGAGTTTTCTACTTCATTGGCATTCGAAATTAGGCTCAAAAAATGAGCAACCGCTCTCTATCGGTATATGGATTAGTATTTCTTTGCTTCTTGCACTTCGCAGTTGGATGCGGGCCATCAGGACCGGCGACAAGCGAGATATCGGGTAAGGTCAGCTATGGTGGTAAACCGATCGAAGACGGCGACATCACCTTTCAACCAGACGAAGGCAGCAAGGGGTTCACTTCATCTGGAAAAATTCTGAACGGCGATTACAAACTAAGCGGAGAAACGGGTTTGGTTCCCGGTACGTACATCGTCAAGATCAACGCTCTCCGCGAATCCAAAGTCGTTGGAGGCGGACCGGACATGCCACCTGAAACTGTCGGCATGGTAAGGAAAGAACAGTATCTGCCAGCGAAATTTAATACCAAGTCGACCATCGAAAAACTGCAAGTTGAGGAAGGTAAGAAAGTTGAGAAGAATTACGATCTAAAATGATCGCCTTCTTATTATCGGGTTGTTCGATACACCTGACAAAAATCGATCACTGTCGATCTTTTTAGCCTTTGTCGATCTGCGATGTGTCTTCTTTGCCGGAGTTTGAGGCGTGGTGGGCTTCGATTCCGGTTGACCTGACGGACTTGGCTGTGGCCATGAGGCTCAGGTGATCCATTAAGGCGAGCGGCAGATAGTTTCTTACCAATACAAGCCCGAAGCGCAAGCGAGTGTATGCCAGGTTTGACGCACTCGCTTGCGCATCGGGCTTGTACTCGCTGAGGCCTTGGTAAATTCCCATCTGCCGCTCGCCTAAATGCAAATGTACCTTGAGGGAATGGTACTTATCAGCCGCTAGGCCGAATGCCTGCTGCAAGGTCATTGTATCAAAACAGTCCAGCGGACTTGCGGGCGATCCAGAATAGTCCGAGTAATATAATTAACGTGCTGGCGATCAAGGGGTGGCTCCACAACTGAATGCGGCGGATCTTTTCGGGAGTTACGGGAATATCGGATACGGCTTGTAATATTTGATCGGTGTTTCGAACATCGAGAACTTTGCCGCGCGATACTCGCGCTAACTCTTCCAAAACCTCAGGCCGTGCTGGGCGCCCGATGGCTTCCAGAGCTGCTCCTTGCACGAATAGTTTCGCTTCGAGTTTGCCACTGGTCTGCTTACAAAACAAAACGATATCGTGCGAGCCGGCTTCAGCCGGAGTAAAGGGCGCCGAGAATGCGCCCCATTCACCGCCGCCACTGTTCAGGCGCACGTTTTCGACTCGACCCGAGGGTGCGACGATGCGCGCGGTGACGTCACCGCTTGCGAGCGGCTCTCCACTATCTTCCATGACGTTGGCGTTTAGTGTTAGAGTCTGGCGTACTTGGGGCTGCTCAGGCGTATAGAACAACCGCATCGTTTCGCCTTTGGCCATATTGCGTTGATAAGCCATCCAGCGCACGACCTGCCCCCAGAAACGATAATGATAGAGATCTTCTACGCCGCGCCGCCAGCGCCAGGCTCCGTCGGTTCCCATGAACAGAACTTTGCCGGCCCCGAACGTCCGCGTCACCAATAGCGGTAGTCGTCCATAAGCGTTTGATTCATCTTGATGAACGCTCAATACATCGCAACCAGCTTTGGCGCGCACGACCGGTGCGTACCATTGAAAACCCGGCAGGTTTTCCCAAATCCGCATGTTGTCGTCTTGAGAATCCGCCAGCTTGGTTAGCAAACTGCGCCTGCCGAGTTCTGTCAATTCGAAATGGCAAGGTGTGCGAGATCCCCAGCCTTGCGGTTGGTTGGAATCGAGCACAACCGGCATCAATTCTTCCAGCGGCGAGCCAAGCAGAGAAAATTGTCGGCCTTCTAAACCAGGCATGAAAACCAAGCCACTGGCCTGTTGTTCGATCAATCCCTTGAGTAATTTGCATTGCTGCTCGGTGAGCTGACCTTCTTGAATCCCGACATCGCCTAAGAAGACGACATCATACTTTGCCAAGTCTTCCAGTTCTTCCGGAAACGACGCTATGTAATCCTTGTTACCGCCTCCGACTTTGCTCAGCCCTGGGTGAAACAGCAGGCAAGAAACTTCGACGCCGGGATCGCGCGACAGTGCATTCCGCAAATAGCGATACTCCCAGCGCGGTATCGATTCGATTACCAGCACTTTCAGTTTTTCCTCGCGAATCGCAATCGGCGCAGATTTCTTGTTATTGTCCAGCAGTTTTTCGTCGGGATGGCTCGGGACGTTCAAAGCCAGCGTTACGTCGCCATTTTGCGCCGGTTTCCAAACAACGGCGTCTGTAGTGCGTCCCATCGCGGAGACGCGAACCTCGTGTTGCACCTGAGTTCCATCGGAGGCGGTCAGCGTAACCGTCGTCACATGATCTCGCGGCAGGGAACTTTCAAGAGTAAACGGGATGCGTACGGTCTTGCCTGAAATGCCGAACGTTGGAACATCGAAGCTTGCTAGCTCGATATCGGGCAAACGCACCGTACTCCCCAGCGGCACGGCGATTATTGGTACACCGTCCAACCGCAATCGCATCGCCATTTGCACCGGTGGCAAGCCGCTGTTCCAATCACCGTCTGAAGCAACGACCAAGCCTCGCAAATTCTGATGTTCGTCGCGCGCCAGTTTCAGTGCTTCGTGCAGGTCACTCTTAATGCTTGCTTCGCCCAAAGCAAACGGCTGAACGACGACGCGCAATTTTTTGGATGCGTTGGCCCAGGTGGATTGGTCCATCAAAGGTGCCAAAGCTCGTAATCTCGATAAGATTTTTGGATTGCCAATTGATGGAGCCGAGCTGTTTGCAGCGCTGGTTCCAGTTGGTGTCGACGATTGGTCGACATCTTGTGTCTCCATACTGCGTGAATGATCGCCTAGGACGACAACCGTAGGCAGATCGGTCGGAATGAACTTCTGCACTGCCTCGGGTTGGTTGAGCAAAAATACCGCGCAGCACACGACGCCGATACGCAAGAGTTCGAGCCATAATACGGTTCGGCGCCAACCGCTGCGCGACCAAGCGCGCCATGCCAGCCACACGACCAGGGCAATCGCGGCTAGTGAAACACATAACGATAAACTGGTCGCCTGAAACGATAGGCTCGATGAACTCATCCGGTGTTACTTTGCTTTTGCGGGAGCAAAAGGCGACAATGCCGCGTTTGGAAACAACTAGCGATCAACTATAGTTTGAGTTAGGCTTCGAGGGAAATCGAACGCGGCCATTGTTGGTAAGCTTCCCAGTAAGTTTTCTTGAGCGCAATTTCGTCGTCTTCCGCCGATGGTTGCACGCGACCGTGAATGTTCGTAGCCCGCGATACCACTGTGTATTTGCCGGGCGCGAGATGCCCTAAGTCCACGGAATAAAAAGTCCAGCAGTACTTGGAACGTGGCTCTTCGGCGAGTTTTGCTTCACGCCACGGTCCATCGTCAACTCGGACCTCGACTTTGGCGATGCCAGTACCGTCGTCCCAGGCTGCTCCGAACACCTTGACGGGGATTTTGCCATCGACGGTGGTTTGTCTTGTAACTCGTGCTACAGCGGATTTTAAGTTCATGCGAGTGACCGAGGATTCGACGAATACGACGTCCTTGCCTTGGCGTTCGCCGCGCACGGTGACGTAATCGCGCGCCATATAGCGGCCCATATACCGGCGATCGCGGCATTCGATTCGAGTTAGCCATTTGACATTGGCAATCCCATACCATCCCGGAACAATCAATCGCACCGGAGCCCCGTTGCGATGTTCCATCGGTTCACCATTGCGCTGGTAAGCCAGCAACAAATCCGGACGCATCGCGTCCACGATGGACAAACTGCGACCGAAAGGCACCTCGACTTTCAACTCGCGGGGTGTGCCTGGTCTGAGAGTTTCCTCCTGCTTGTCCGTGCCAAAAAACACGACTTCCGTGGTCGCCGGATCGACGCCACATTCCTTCAGCAGTGGTGCCAGCAGCGTACCGGACCAACGACTGTTGTAGACCGCATTCATGAAACCCTTATTGGAGCCATTGCCGGAGCACTCCAGCGTCATGAGCGTGTCCGTCTTGGGCAGCGCCCTCAATTCGTCCATCGTGAATGTCTTGGGACGTTTGACCAGGCCGCCAATTTCGAGCTTGAAGTCTTTGTAATCGAACTCAGGAGTTCCATAATGTTGAACGGAAAAGACCTGATCTTGTGGAGTCAACCAACTATCGAGAGTTTCCCAATCGAGCCGATTTTCAGGCGTTTTGGGTTCATCCACGAATGGAACCAATTCGCCTTCGCTAGCTTCTTGTGACAGGCAGCTCGAACAATGCGAAAGCCAAGCCCACAATCCCGCTGCGGTCGCCGCTGAATGTTTGATGGCCTCTCGTCGGCTGGTTTCAATCGACATGTTTATTCTCCTCAATAGTGGCGATGCACAACTCGTCCCTACTATTCATGCCGAAACCGAATGAGCGACATGTGGGAGAGCCATTACGGTATCTATTCCAAATCTCGATTCGGAAGGCTGCCTTGCTTTGCTCCTAAGGCGAGCGGCAGATAGGAATTTACCAATACAAGCCCGAAGCGCAAGCGAGTGCCGAAACCACGCACGAGTCAGTCCAGGCTCTCACTCGCTCGCGCTTCGGGCTTGTATTGGCAAATTCCCATGTGCCGCTCGCCTTATTTCTCGACTATTCCTTAGAACACATTACAGCTCAAGTTTCAACCGTATCCTTCGCGGCCCCGAGTGGTTTTTTATTCTCTTGGACCTCTTGAACTTCGCGCCATGGTTTCTTCTCTTTGTAACTTTCGAGTTCGTCCTTGAGCTGCTTCAACTGTTCATTTTCTTCCTGGGCACCGATTTCGACCGCTTTCGCAGACCATTTTATGGCTTCGTCGAAATTGCCGGTCTCGGCGTAACCGGCGGCCAATGTACTGAGAATATGGGCTTCCTTATATTCTGAGAGTTCGCAAGCCTTCAGTCCCAGTTCGAGCGAACGTTTGCCATCGCGGATTTCATCTTTAGGTGAAGTAGCCAAGACCCAAGCCAAGTTGTTCAGCAAGCCAATTTCATCGTCTAATTCGCTGGCAGTTTTTTTTGTCACCTTCTGGATTGCGGTAACCGCCTTCTTGTAGTCGCCTATCGCTATTAGATGTTCGCCGATGCTCAGACGAGCGTCGCCGCGCATGCGCAAGGCGCGCCAATTGCCAGCATTCATTTTTAGAAGAGCGTCCAATGCTCGAATGGCCAATCGCGGTCGGTTGTCGAGCTGATAATATTGTGCTAACTGCAGCACGATCTCTTCGTTGGTGGGATTTGCTTGGACAACTAACTCCAGGTCGTTGATTGCATCGGAGTAACGTTTCTCGCGCGCGGCGATCATACTGCGCATCAACACTCCACGAACCAACCCCGGTTCGATACTCAGCGCTTCATTGACATCTTTGTTGGCTTTCTCGACTTCGCCGCGGTCATAGTAATACTCGCCGCGAATGAGCATCGCCTGAGCATCTTGATTGTTCAACTCAAGAGCTTTGTCCAAGTCAACTTTGGCTTTGGCTTCGAGCTCTTCTTCTGTGGCCGATTTTTTTTGAGCCGGTTCGGTTTGGTTGCCACTGCTGAGCATCAAGTAGGCATGTCCGCGCATGCGGTACAAAACACCTTTGTCGGGAGTGGCTTCGATTTTTGGGCTGAGTAGCTTGACGATATCATCGTATCGTTTGAGCTGGAACAAAGACTCGAACGCAGCCGTCAAGGCGAAAGCGTTCGAGTCGTCACGTTTCAGCAATCGCTCGACATCTTGGTACGCCTGTTCGAATTTTTGGGTTCCCAACAACAGCACGATGCGTGCCTGCCAAGCATCCATGTTGGTGGGATCAGTTTCGATCGCCTTTTGTAGATCGACCAGTTTGTCATCAATTTCTGGTTGCACGCCCGCTCGCAACACGTAGGCGAGCGCGAGTTCCTTCGGTTTGTTTTTTAACAGTCCAATTGCTGCCTCGATGCTCGCAATCGCTTTGTCGGCATCACCTCCCGGCAATGTCTGCAAGCGAGCAAGCAACAAATGAGCTTCGGCCGATTTGGGATTATGCTTGATCGCTTTCTCGACATCATTTACTATCTGCGTCCGCAGTTGTTGCAATCGTTGGGGATTGTTAGCGATCCGCGGCATTCCTTGCAGCAATATTTTTGCTCGTTGCAAAGCGGCGTCTGCCAAGATTTCCTTCGCCAGTTGAAGATTGTCGTCGTCCAGCCCTGCCTTGATCGCTGCTTCGCACAACTCGATTACTTTGGCAAGCTTAGCCGGATTATCGGCAGACGATTTCAAGCTGGTGGCTTCATCCAACTTGTCCAATCCTTCGTCCTGCGCAAGTGCCAATCCAGGTGCCGGCAACAAGCTGCTTAGCAGCAGTACAATTCCAATTACGAAGCGCATATCAATACTCCTAAAACTTGTCGTGAGGCTAAGTAACCATCGGACTCGGGCGGGTTTCGACCAGCGATTACCCTGCTTCAAATTTTCAAGACCTATGTTTCAACTATTCCATGTTACCGGAATATGCGGCTTCTCTCCAAGCTTGCTTGCCCCCATTTATTGATAGAAATACGAGAGTTTTTTCTGAGCAGATCGTCAGAAAAACACCGTTAACTAGTTTGAAACGGCTGGCAGGGGCGAACCAAACCGTTTTTCGCGATACAGTTTCAGCCCGCGGACAGCGTGATACAAAGCACCGCAATCGACATCAACGGAGCTGGTAACCAGAATGATTTCGCATACTCGCGCAGCCGCGCGCTCGACCCAGGGCTGTGACAATTCTTCTGCGGACAATTTTGCGGAAAGAACCTCCAGTAAGTGTCCGGTGCTGCCTAGAGTTGCCCCCAAATCGGAACTTGCTCCTGGTCGCACCAAGTAGTGGCTTGACAGGCTGCCATCCGAGTTTTGCATCGAACGGATCGTCGAAACAGATTGTTCCACAATTTCTTGCGCACGATTCCAAGTGGGCGAAATTGGCAATCCAAGTCGCTGGTGAGCCTGAATTGCTAGCACCAACCCCATCAACCGATGCGTGCCTCCACATGGGCTGAGTGTCAGATCGTAAGTGACCTCTTGTTCAACCATCCGTTCCCAAGTCCAGGTCTGGCCATCGGCCGTCTGCCAACTGGGTTCGTTGGGAAAGTACGACGTCAAGGTTATCAATGTCCAGCTATATTCTCGCAATGGGTTGGAGCACACGTCTCGTTGAGCTTGTCGCGCCCATTCGGCCAACGTCAGCGAGTTTCCGGCAACGGTAACCGGGGTTTCGATCGGCATATTCGCCATCGCGAAAATGGCGATCCATTGGTCCACATGTCCTTGGCCAATAAAGCTGCCCGGTTCCAAGCGAGCTTTGATGCCATGCTTGCCAACTGTCGGGAGATGGTCGCCCAAACTCAACTCCCAACCTTCAAAACTACCGCCGCTGAGGGCGAATTGTGTCGCCGAAACTACCCCGCGATCAGGCGTCTCCAGTGGCAACTGGCTGCCAAAGCAGAGCACTCCATGCATGATTTGCCAGGCCGCATTGCGAGTGCTGGAAAGCAGCCTGCCATCGAGCGCTAATTGAATGGCCCGGTCCAAATCTTCGCGCAAATTGCTTGAACTTTTTTCGGGTGCTTGCTTGACCGCCAGTTCATGCAACTTGGAATCAGCTTCGGGGAAACGGACGTCGCAACCCAAGAACATTAGGGCTGACGCGAATATCAGTGGGGCCGCCGAAATACAAGCTCGCCGCGCAAACGAGTATGTGCCAGGATTGACGCACCCGTTTGCGCGTCGGGCTTGTACTGCCGCTCGCCGTAACGAAAAAAACGTCATCGAGTTCAATGATGGCTTTCAGTAGTTTTTCTTGACAGCGTAATTGTTTGTATACGAGTCTAACTCGCGCGAGAGAGTTCACATTCTCATTGCCGCTTTGTTAAATGGCAACAACTCTTTGATTGAAACTGGTTCAATTTGTTAACCAGGACGCGTAGTTCAGTGCCAAAGTGCCAAACCACTCCGCGAAATTGGAACGTCAGTTGCAACGATGAAAATGACTGCGACAATTGGCTGCACAAACTGCATGTCGCTTGAAGAAGTTAATTCGGTTCAGGAGTTGCTGCGAAAATGTTCTTCCATTTTGACTTTCTGATGTACCTTTTCATCGCACCGGCAGTCATTTTGGCCATGGCAGCGCAGTGGATGGTCCAGTCGGCGTACGCAAACATGAGCCGAGTTCGTGCACGATTTTCGGGTTACGATGCTGCGCGACAGATTCTCGATTCGGCGGGTCTGTTTGATGTAGGCATTGAACAGGTTCCCGGCCAACTGTCGGATCATTACGATCCGACCGCTAGAGTCTTGCGGTTGAGCGATGGTGTTTACGGTTCGTACTCGATGGCTGCTGTGGGTATCGCCGCGCACGAAGCGGGGCACGCCATTCAACATGCTCGCAACTATGCGCTGATGGGAATTCGCTCGATGGCAGTTCCTGCTGCGTCGTTTGGCTCCAGTTTTGGAGTGATCATTGCTTCGGTGGGTGTTTCGATGGTATTGAGCTCGATGGCCGCAGGCAAGATCGTGCTGCTGGCTGGAATTGTCGTATTCGCCGGAGTCGTGTTCTTTCAATTGGTCAATTTGCCGGTAGAGTTTGACGCATCCGCGCGTGCGAAACGGCTATTAGTGGCTGAGGGTATTATCGCAGATGTGGAACTGCCCTATGTCAGCAAAGTTCTCAACGCGGCGGCGCTAACCTATGTGGCTGCGACTTTGCAGTCCGTTTTGCAGTTGGCTTATTTCATCTTCCGATTGATGCATGCCAGAGAAGAGCGCTGAGTGAATTGTCAGCAGCGAAACCTCTGGAGAGCATCGCCAACGAATTGGATGAACACCCGCCAGCCCGCGCGAAACGTGCATGACAGTTGGCGGTAGATGGAACACGCCTGACGCGAACCGGCTGCCATGCCAACTTGGTGCAACCAGTGGCCCGATGCCCGGCAGCCGCACTTGACCGCCATGCGTATGCCCAGCCAACAGCAGATCGAGCTTCAATCTGCGAGCCCACGGGAATTGATCCGGCGAATGGCTCATCCCTAATCGCAAGGTGTTGGGTTCCACTTCTTGTGCCGCATGTAATTGAGATTTCGCGCTGCGTCGGTTAAACCACGGTTGTTCGTTGCCCGTGATCCAAATGCGCAGCGGTTGATCTCGATCGCACAAATTGATCAGTGCATCGTTGGCCCCCATGTCGTGCCATCCCAGTCCACTTAGTCGCTTGGGGACCTCGTTCCAATCGCTGAGCCGTTTTTCATGGTTTCCCATAAGAAAGTAGCAACCCAGAGGCGCTCGCAATTGGCCAAGCAGACTCTCTAGCCAATCCAAACAGTGATCGTAGTCGATGATATCGCCGGTTACACAGATCATGTCCGGCGAACAAAGTAGGAATTGTTCGAACGCAAACTGATAGTACGCGGGAGTCAACTGCCCGGTAAAATGCAGGTCCGACAAATGCCCAATGCGCAGTCCATGGGCACCGACTACCGTGCGCTGAATTCGCAAACCCTTCTCTGTGACACTGAGTTTAGTAATTTCGTTGCCAGGTACGTAACTCATCAGTCGCGATATTCTTCGCCCCAACAGGTCCGTTGACAATTGACGCTCGACTGCATGACGGGCAACTCGTTCGGACAAGAACGCTGGCGGAGCTATCAACCAGCGACGGGAATTCAGCCACAATGTTCCAAGCACGAAAAAGCAGGCCATGCACCATGCACCCCAGTAATGAAACATGGGGGCGTTGCTCGGCCAGAGTCGACTGCCCGTCGCCAACCAATTCGCCAAGGGGTCGCCTTCGAACCAGCCGATCAGCAAAGGAATCAGGGCGCACGCTGCCAGAAAAGACTTCTCGATGGACTTTGCCAATTTGCGAGGCAGTCCGGAGGCGTTAACTCGGTTGTAGCAGTACAACCACCATCCACAGTGGCCAACGATTACGCAGCAAGTCACCATCAGTGGTGGCAGCATGCCATGTTCCGTGACGTTATGCGACTTGTGGCTGATATGCGTCGATGATCGTTTCGACAACGTTGATCAACTGCCCGACGCGAAAAGGCTTGTAGAGCAAGGCTTTGGGATGCAAACCCGCCTCACGAGCTTTGACGATCGAGTGGCCAGGATCATATCCATAGCCGCTCATCAAGATCATGGGAACATGTTCGACTAACTTTTGCAAACGCAACATTAATTGATAACCGCTGTAGTCCGGCAGTCGGATGTCGGAGATGACAATCTCGTAGGGCATTTCCATCGCGCTGTTGCGAAACATCATGACAGCTTCGTCGCCCGAGCTGGCGGTCTCGATAATGCAACCGTACCTTTCCAGCAAAGAGTGTGCATCGTTGCGCACCGACAAGTCGGCATCCACTACCAAGATGCGTTTGCTCTGCAATTTGGCATGTTGCTGCTGGGTGCATCCCGCCGGAATGACTTCGACAGGTGCCATGCGCTGGCCAATCTGGTGTATCACGCGTTTGATTTCTCGAGCATTTTGCAATATCCGCTGCAAACGCTGAACAACTTCGGGCTCGTGTCCGATGTAGCGTTCCATCACGTTCACGGCGTCCAGCAATATATGATCGACGGGCAGCGAAACCGCTCCGTGGATGGCTTCAACACTTTGCTGAGCGGCATTATTCCGCTGCGCCACTAGTAATTCCAAAGTGTTCAGCGCGACCGCGACATCGCGAGCAAATATCTCCAAGAACTGCATGTCGCTGATTCCAAATGCAGCCACCTTCGGGCTTTCAACATTGATGGTGCCAATGATCGTTTCGTGCAGCATCAACGGAACCGTTAACGAACTGCTGGCTCCTTTGAAAGCCTCTAGGTAGAGCGGATCTTTGCTCGCGTCCTCGCACAAGTAACTCTTGCCTATCGCTGCCACATACCCGGTAACTCCATTTCCTTGTGGGCGAGCAAATAACTTTCGATCCGCAGCCTCTTGGTCGATCCCTACGCTGAGTAGCGGCATCAATGTTCCACTGGACTGTTCCAACAGACGAATTTCGATCACATCGACATTCAGCAGATCGCGCGTGCAATGTCGGATGTTGTCCTTTAATAGATCGATCCTCGATTGCGTGTCCATCGCAAAGATCTCATCGGGTTTGAGATCAGTCAGTTTTTGGCCTGCTTCGTGAATGGCTGCCAGTTTCTGCTGCTGTAGAATTTCCGCCGTGATATCGCTGACAGTTGCCACCAGCAACGCTTGGTCAGTCGCAGCATTGGTCAGAGGAGCGACGTGCAATTGAAAATATTTGAACTCCGACGTGCGAAGCGTTGTGCTGCTGGCTTGTCCAGTGGCAAGCGCCGAATGAAATGGGCAAAAATCTGGTCCCAGCAATTCGGGACTCCCGAGCGCCGCGAAGAAATTTTGGCCAACGACCTCGTCCATTGTCGACCAATTCCTGAGACACGCATTGGCCCAACTGATCGAGAATTCTGCGTTCACCAGCGCCACGCCATCGGGCATCCCACCGAGAATGCGTTCGCCCTGCAACAGGCAAATCGCGCTATTGTCAGCATCTACCGAGGAACCGTGCAGAAACACGCCACAGTACTTTTCGCGCGACAAATGATTCACCGCATCTACTGGTGAATCAACGCGCTCCACTTCAACTTGATCGCCTAAGATGGACACTTGCTCGTCGGCAGGTCCAATCCAGAGCACCTTTTTATTGGGTGACAAGCTACAACTCCAACCTAGCTAAGCCAATCGGCATCGCTAACTGCAAAATTAGTCGCGTTTATTTTGCAGTATAGGATTCGATTAATGATCCAGCAACTGCAATGTTGTTCTACTCAAACTTACAAGGTACATCTTCGCCCGAATTTGCTGACTTTCGCGCGGCGCGGCCTCGCACCTGACTTTGACGCACAACATTAACGGAAAGTTGTTCCAAATTCGTTTCAATTTCAACCGAGTTGTTTGTCCCGAACATCGACAATCACAACAACCGGCCCGCCAAATTCTCCAAAATTGTTTCTGCCGACTGAGTTGATTACTTGTTTGTTCAGCAGTTTCACGGGTGGCGAAATTCGGTAGCAGGTCTAGTTACCGCTGTCACATGAATTAACATAATCGGAATATTGTTCGCGCGACTGTAACGATCGAGTACAATAATCCACATGCGGCGCCCGCGCGTCGGTCCCACCTGACTATGGTCCGTTCAGGACTACTGCTAAACCTTTAAGGACTGTTCCAATGGTGTACTCGTGTTGCCCCTTGGCATGCTCAATAGCAACTCCACAGAAACAACGGTTGAAATTCGCCCACAAAGCTGGATTCATGGCAACTGTGTTTGCCGTTGTCGTCGTTGGTAATTCACTTTATGCTCAGTTACCAGTTGCTGAATTGACTTCAATTTCTCCACCTGGAGGACAGGTTGGCAGCGAATTTGGCGTGCAAGCAAACGGCAGCAATCACGAGCTTGGCAAGCTGCTATTCTCGCATTCTGGTATTTCTGCCAAACCAAGGACCGCTTCACGAAACGAATTCTTGCCTGAACTCCAGCCTATCCAAGGGCAGTTTGACGTCACGGTCGCCAAAGATGTTCCGCCAGGAATTTATGATGTGAGGCTGTCCGGACGGTTTGGTGTTTCGAATCCCCGCGCGTTCATGGTTGGCCAAATCCCCGAAGTGAAGGACAATTCGAACAATCGAAATACCTCTTCGGCACAAGTAATCACTCTTCCGGTCACCATCAGCGGAATTGTGGAAGCCAATGCAACGGATTACTACAAAATACGCTTAACCGCCGGCCAGCGAATCCTAATCGACTGTTGGGCCGAACGCATTGACTCGCGCATGGATGGCTCGTTAGCAATTTTTGGTGCACAAGGAAAAGAACTTAAACGCAGTTTGAATTCGAATGGCCACGATCCTTTGATTGACTTCACGCCCCAGATTGACGGGGAGTACATCATTGCGCTTTGGGATTTCGTGTTTGATGGTGGTGCGGATTATTTCTATCGGTTGAGCATCCACCAAAAACCACACGTGGATTTTGTATTTCCGCCGGCGGGATTGGCAGGAACAAAAATGCCCGCAACGGTCTTTGGCCGCAATTTGCCAGGCAGCTTTTCCAGTGGGCGTATGAACGTAGATGGAACCATTGTGGACGCCAAACTGGTGAACATCCAATTGCCAATAGAAACCGATACCCTGGCGGTCGGCGGCTTCCTGCGTCCGGAAAGCGTATTGCTGGATGGTTTTCACTATGGCGTGGACGGCAATGCGGGAGCGTTCATCGGCTTGTCCCATGTACCGGTGGTCGTCGAGCAGGAACCCAACAATGATCCAGACGCTGCGCAAGTCGTGCCTGTACCCGCCGAAGTTGCTGGCCAATTTTATCCCGTACGCGATGCGGATTCGTTCGAATTCAGTATGAAGAAGGGTGAGACCTTTATCATCGATGTGCTCTCGCAACGACTCGGTTTGGATACCGATCCGATCATGCAAATCGAAAAGATCGTCCGCGATCCCAGCGGCAAGTCAACTACGTCAGTCGTGGCCCAAGTCGATGATCCGCAGAATCGAAACAATTTGGTTGGCTCTCCATTTGACACTTCGACAGACGACCCAAGTTACAAACTGACAGCAGACGCCGACTCCACTTATCGAGTCACGGTGCGCGATCAGTTCGGCGCTGTTGGCAGTGATCCTCGTTATGTATATCGATTGGCGATACGACCCCAGCAGCCCGATTTTCGTTTGCATGCGGTGCCACAGGAATTGCAAGTTGCCAATGCGAACGAAGTCAAGTTGACGTCGCTGGCAGTGCGGCGTGGTGGCACAACGACATTGAAAATTGTTGTCGAGCGACTTGAGGGATTCAGTTCGCAAGTCAGCTTGGTGGTCGAAGGACTACCTAAAGGAGTCGAGTGCAAGAACGTATTGCTAGAACCCGGACAGGATACAGCCTGGTTGGTTTTTGTCGCTGCCGAGGACACTGAACAATGGGCCGGATCAATTAAGATTGTTGGTACCAGCGAGATCGCGGGCAAGAAATTGCGACACGAAGCGCGTTGTGGCGCGATTACCTGGGGAACCGCGAATAAGACACTTGTCCGCCCTGAGTTCCGTCTCGCTCGTGAATTGTATCTGGCTGTCATCCCTGAAATAACTCCCGCGCACGTCAAAGCCGTGGCCGATGGTGTACTCGAAACTTCGTTGGGAGGGAAGATCGACGTTCCACTTGAAATCGCACGACGCTCGGGGCTTACCGGTCCGGTCAAATTGGTCGCGACGAATATTCCAAATGAAATCAAACCTGCGGACGTTGATATCGCTGCTGACAAATCATCAGGGACATTATCGATCGCCGTTACGAACGCAAAAGCGAGACCAGGTCTCTATCATTTCTATCTCCGCAGCGACGCAAAACTCAAATATAGCCGCAATCCTGAAGCAGTAACACAAGCTGAAAATGACCTCAAGAAATTAGGCGAAGCAATCGCGCAATTAACTTCGTTGGTAGCCGAGCGCAAATCGGCACTGGAAACACTGAAACAGCAGGCAAGCGCTGCAGCGGCAGACAAGATGGCCGCCGAACAAGCTTTCAAAGATGCCGAAGCGAAACTGAAACGCGCAAACGACCTCAAGACTGCTGAAGAAAAACGCTTAGCTGATGTCAAGAAAGCCAGCCAACCTGCCGACGTCAGCGTGGCTCTGATCTCTACCCCGATCCACCTTCGCATTGAGAAAACTCCACTAAAACTGATAACGCCGGATGCGAAAGTCAGCTTGCCGAAAAATGCAAAAACTGAATTCGAGGTCACGCTCCAGCGAAAATACGGTTGTGCCGATGCAGTCGAGCTAACGGTCGAGCTGCCTAAGGAAGCATCCGGTGTAAACGCAAACAAGGCCAGCATCGGTGGCGATCAAAAATCAGCAAAACTGACATTGAATGCCGCCGCAGATGCCAAAGCCGGAGTCTATGCCGCGACAGTTCGCGCAAAAGCGAAATTCAACGGCATTGATGTAGAAGACACTTTACCCATAACCGTAACTGTTCCGTAACCAACGCGCCGCTGTGAGCTAATAGACGACTGCCGAATTTGTAAGCAGTGTCAAGATACTCACAAGAAATTTCACCCAACGCATTTAACTTTCCCACCTGCCGCTGTTCGTTTTCTTTATAGGAAAGAGTGATGATTCGAAACAGTCTTCACGAACGATTTGGTTTCCTGATTGTGCTTGCGTCGTTCGCGACGTTAGGAATTCGGCCAGTCCTTGCGCAAGATGCTATTCCTATCGCCAAAATAAAACACGATGGCGCCGTGGATTTCGAGAAGGAAGTCTTACCGATTCTTCGCCGGAATTGCTTGGCTTGCCATAGCAGCACGAAAGCCGAAAGCAAACTGATTATGGAGTCTCCTGCGTCGATTCTCAAAGGTGGCGATGAGGGGCCGGGCGTCGTCGCTGGCAAACCGGCAGAAAGCCTCGTGCTGCTTTTGGCTTCGCGTCAACGCGAGAGTTTTATGCCTCCGGATGACAATAATGTCGGCGCCAAAAAGCTGACCTCGGAAGAACTCGGTCTACTGCAATTGTGGATCGAACAAGGCGCTAAGGGAGAGGTGGCCAGCAAGAACAAAACCATTCAATGGCAACCATTACCCGCCGGCGTAAATCCAATCTACGCGGTTGCAATGACCGATGACGGTCAGTTCGCTGCCGCCGGACGTGCGAACCAAATATTCATGTACCATGTGCCAAGCGGCCGTGAACTTGGCAGGTTGCACGATCCAGCTTTGGCAAAGACCGGACTATATCAACATGGTGTAGCCGACTTGGAGCTGATTCAATCGTTGGCATTCAGTCCCGATGGCCAGCGCTTGGTGTCCGGAGGTTTCCGCACCGCCAAGATTTGGAATCGCCAACCAAGCAAGCTGGCCGATATCAGTGGAGTTGCCGCAGGAGTTCAAGCCGTGGCTATCAGCGCCGATGGAAAATGGGCGGCAGTTGGAGAAGCCTCGGGAGCAATTCGCTTTATCAGCTTGACCGAAAACAAAGTAGTCGCCTCCGCAACAGGACACTCCGGGGCGATAACCGGTCTTGCGTTCTCTTTGGATGGCCAACAAGTCTATTCCTCGTCGCTCGATAAATCCTGCCGAGCTTGGAAGATTGATGGCACAGTAATTTGGACCGTGGAGACCGCTACGCCTCTGCATGCGATCAGCATTGTTGACGATGGAAAACGCGTCGTGGTTAGCTGCGAAGATCACCAATTGAGAGTCTGGGATTTGCCGGTTGCAGGACAACTGGTCAACAAGGAACCCGTCCAGGTGCTGTCCGGACACAGCCAAAAAATTACATCGCTGGCAGCGCTGAAAGATGGTTTGTTTGCGTCAGGGTCACGCGACGGTTCGGCACGCCTATGGCAATCTCGCGACGGCAAACAAATTCGAGAAATCAATCACGCTGGACCGATTGACAGCGTGTCTGCAACAGCCGACGGGAGCAAACTGGCAACCACGAGTGCGGATCAACGAACCACCAAGATTTGGAATACTGCCGACGGCAAGCTGCTGCACGAGCTGCGAGGAGATTTTGCGGCTCGTTATCAAGAAGCGGCTGAGACTCGAGGTGTAGCCTTAGCCAAACGACACATTGATCTTGCGAACGCCGACTTAAAGGCTGCCAACGAACGCAAGACCGCTGAAGAAACCAGCGCCAAGAAAGCCGACGAAGACAAGAAGAAGGCTGACGAAGAATTAGCCAAGAAAGTCGAGGCGTCGAAGAAACCCGTTGCCGACAAAGAGGCTGCTGAAAAGTCGCTGGCCGCCCTCAAGACACAACTCGCTTCCTCGGAAGCGGAGACGAAAAAGGCCCAGGAACTTGCCGCGGCAATTCAAGAGTTAGTTAAGAAAATTGCCGAAACATCGGCCGCTGCCGAAAAATCCGCGACGGAATCGGGTGACCGAGCCGCTGCCGATGTCGCCAAGCTGGTCGCGGCAAAAATTGGCGAAGCAGCCGATCAACAAAAGAAATTCATTGAAGTTCTTGCGGGAATTCCGCAAAAAATCAAAACGACAGAAGAGTCCATCAAAACTCTGACCACCGCGGCTCAGAAAGCTATTGAAGAGAAAACCGCTGCCGAACGTGCCGCAGAGACGGCAACGCGAGCCGTCGAACGAGCCAAAATGGCAATACAACGTGCCGCTGACGAGATCCCGCCTTTGGATGCTATCGCGAAACAACGCACTCAAGAGCACCAAGCAGTAGAGGCCAAATTAGTTGAAACGAAAAAGGGAGTTGCCGCTGCGGCTAAAGCCGGCCGTCAGCTTGCCATTTCAGCCGACGGCAAGACTCTCACAGTCGCAGTCGAAGGTGGTTCGATCTTGATCTACGACATAGAGTCAGGCTCGGTTATCAACGAACTACTAGTTACCACAGAAAACTCGTCGATCGCTGCACCGCTGGCGGACGGTCGACTGATTTCCTTCGCTGCCAGTGGCGCGACGACATTGTGGTCAGCGCTTCCACAATGGTCGCTTCAACGGACCATCGGTAGCGTCGAATCGACGGAGATATTTGTGGATCGCGTGACTGCCCTCGCGACCAGTCCCGACGGGAAATTGCTGGCCACTGGAACTGGCGAACCGTCGCGAAGCGGCGAGCTGACACTCTGGGATTTGTCAACCGGTGAATTGGTTCGCAAGATACCCGATGCGCACAGCGATTCAATTTTTTCAATCGATTTCTCGCGCGACGGCGAGCGTATCGTGACCAGTGCAGCCGATCGCTTTGTCAAAGTATTTAAGGTGAGCGACGGCAAGTTCGAGCGCTCATTCGAAGGGCATACCCATCACGTACTTGGCGTCGCTTGGAGCGCCGATGGACGCATTCTCAGCAGCAGTGGGGCCGACAAAGTAGTTAAAGTCTGGAACGCAATTACCGGTGACCAACAACGTACCATTCAAGGGTTTAACAAAGAAGTTACCGCCGTTCGTTTTTTGGGTGATACCGACCAAGTCATCGCCACCTGCGGTGATTCTACTGTTCAACTAGTGCGCGCGGATAACGGCAGTAACGTCCGCAAGTTTGCCGGTCCAAGCGACTTTATGTACTCTGTCGACGCCACTGCCGACGGCAGCACAATCGTCGCCGGTGGCCGCGACAGCATCGTACGAATCTGGAATCAGGACGGAAGAAGCATCGCAAATTTCGAAGCGCCAAAACCCTAATCGGTGAAGTCGTCTTTGAAGCCGGAGATCTACTGGCGGCATATCATGCTCCCCGATCGCGAACTTTGTAGATCGAGTCTAACGCGAAGGTAGACGCGTCGACTACAATTGCCACGATGACAACGCCAGTCGACAATACCGATCCACCCAACGAGCCAATACCATCGATCCCACGGCAGGGAGAAGACGCCGTCCATTCTCCATTCGATCGACTGCTCAATCGAGCACTGCAGCAAATGGAGGCGGCTCGGAGTTTGCTCGCATCGCACCTACCCTGCGAGTTGCTTGAACACTTACGGCTGGAGACCTTGGCCCCAGCCGACACAAGTTTCATCGACGCTAACCTGAAACGCCGATTCGCGGATCGCCTGTTCTCGATCGAGGTCTCGGAAGAGGTTTTCAAGAGTCTTGGGATGAAGACTCGCTACGTCCATTTGCTGATCCTGATCGACCACAAAAGTACTTCCGATTCCCTCACTGTCGTACAAATGCTCGGTTACATCGTGCGCATTTGGGAGAACGCGATCGAGAATAGTCAGCCGTTGGCACCGATTATACCTTGGGTTGTCTACAATGGCGTTCGACCTTGGCGAGCTGCCCGGAGCCTGCAAGAACTCATTCCAGTGCCAGCATCGTGGAATCGTTACGTGGCAGGGATGGAGTTGCCGATACTGGATATTAGCGGGTGCATTCCCATTTTGCGTCACGTGAATTCGTGGTTTTTTATTGGTTTTTTTGAAGTTTCGGAATTAGCTTCAGTTTTTGGATTTGTCGATGGCGTCCATTTGGCTTTGGGCATACGGGTGTGGCGTTTGGTGTCACGG
>SXGS01325171.1_pt1 | contig 39871 bp, 32 predicted proteins | sample 3174681 | NCBI WGS metagenome assembly SXGS01 (sample SAMN11356861, study PRJNA531348) | freshwater metagenome | isolation source: freshwater sample F1-80 | place: China: Fuxian Lake, Yuxi | collected 2017-12-25 | reverse complement strand
GTCGTTCCAGGAGACCACGCGTGTGTTGACGGAGGCGTCGATCAACGGCAAGGTTGACCACCTGCGCGGATTGAAGGAAAACGTCATCATGGGCCGCCTCATTCCGGCCGGCACGGGCCTGGAATACTACCGCAACGTGAAGATCGCGGGCGAGGACGTGGTGGAAGAGGAGATGAGTCCGGAGTCGGAGGCCGCGATGGCGGAAGGCCTGGCGTACGACGACGAGACTCGCAACCTGTTCTCGGGCAGCTTGAACGACGACGATGTTCCGGAGCCGGTGAGCGAAGTCGAATAGACGGTTTCGGCCGGTTTTCCAAGAGCGGGAGGGCTTCGGCTCTCCCGCTTTTTCGTTTTCACGAGCGGCGTCTTCTCCGGTGGGCGGTCCGTTCGGCGGCGATATACTGGGGCGCGGGCGCGCCGGATTCGCGCGCGGCCGCGATCTCCGAACTCGGGAGGACTCTCCGAAATGATCCGCCATCGTTTGCCGCCAGCCGCGGTGCTGGCTGTCCTTGTTTCCCTGCCTGCCTTCGCCCAGGGGGATCGCGCCAGCATCCTCGGCCAAGTCACCGACGCCAGCGGCGCGGCCGTGCCTGGAGCCTCGATTACGGTCACCAACGCCGGCACCAAGGAGCGGCGCACGGCGACGGCCGGCGAGCGCGGCGTCTTCGACGTGCCCGCCCTCAACATCGGCGAGTACGAGATCTCGGTCGAGCGGCAGGGCTTCAAGCGGGAGGTTCTTCGCGGCATCGTGTTGGCGGTGGGCCAACGCGCGCGCGTCGACGTGAAGCTCGAAGTTGGCGCCGTCACGCAGGAGGTTACCGTCGAGGGCGCGGCCCCGCTGCTCTCCACCGACGACGCCACGCTCGGGCAGCTCATCGACCAGCGCAAAATCCGCGAACTCCCGATCCCGGGCAAGCGCAACATGTATATGCTGGCGCTGCTCGGGGCCGGCATGAGCCGCGGCCCGGCGTCGAGCGTCACAACCTCCGGCTTCGGCCCGGGTTTCGGCATCGCCGCCATGGGGCAGAAGGTCCACAACAACTGGTTCCTGCTCGATGGCGCGCCCATCCGAACCACGATCCACGCATCGATGCGGCTGCGCCCCTCGGTGGAGGCGCTGCAGGAGTTCAGGGTGGAGTCGGGTTTCTACTCGGCGGAGTTCGGCACCCAATCCGGAGCGCAGATCGTGTCGTCCATCCGGCCCGGCACGAACGACTTCCACGGCACGCTATTCCACTTCCTCCGCAACGAGAAACTCGACGCCCGCAACTTCTTCGAGAACCCCCTGGTGAAGAAGCAGCCGTTGCGCCGCAATAACTACGGCGCGGTGGTGAGCGGGCGCGTCCTGCGCGACAAGCTCTTCTTCACGGCCAATTACGAGGCGTTCGTCGAACGCCGCAACTCGCAAGGATTCGGAGTCTTCCCCTCGCAGAGGATGTTCCGCGGCGATTTGACCGAACCGTACTTCCGCGCGGGCCGGTCTCCCAATGGCGCGCTGACTCCCATCCGGGACACCGCGGCGAACCTGCCGTTCCCCGGCAATCAGATCCCCGCGTCGCGCATCGCGCCGCAAGCGCAGCGGCTGTTTCAGTTCTGGGTTCCGGGCAACTTCGGCCCGGCGGAGTTCGACGGCTCCAACAACTACTCCGGCGACGCGCGCGCCACCGCCGACGACCGCCAGATGTTCCTCCGCATGGACTACAACCTCGGCGACAAGAACCGCGTCTTCGGACGCTATGGCATCCAGGATGTCAACGAATTCGGAGGCATCGTCAATCCGCACCCGTTCTTCGGGCAGGATCGCCCCAAGCGGCAACAGAATCTCGCGCTCCAATACACCCGCCTCATCTCGCCCACCGCGCTCAACGAACTCAAGGTCTCCTACAATCGAGACCTGTTTCAGACGCTCGACCGGGTGAGCGGCTCGGACTTCAACATCGCGCGGGACCTGTTGATCCCAGGCCAGACCAGCGACCCCTTCACGACGGGCGTGCCCTCGGTGAGCATCACCGGCGTAAGCGGGATCGGCAATACCGTACCCAACACCATCTGGGACGAATCGCGGCGCATCGCCGATACGTATTCCCTGGTGAAGGGCCGCCATTCGATCAAGATTGGAACCGAGTTCTTCCACCTGTTGTTGCGGCGCGAGACCTACCAGTTCGTCACCGGCCAGTTCGGCTTCACGGGAATTCACGCCGGCCAGGGTTTGGCCACCGCCGCGCGCGAGACGCTCGCCTGGGCCGACTTCCTGCTGGACAATCCGTTCCAGGTCCGCACCGCGCACAGCGAGGTTCAGGGATTCAAGCCGGGCCAGTTCACCCGGCTGTTCGGCTGGCGCTGGCACAACTTCGTGGCGGACGACTTCAAGGTCACGCGGAAGCTCACGCTCAACCTGGGTCTCCGCTACGAATACAACTCCGTCCTGCGGGACGTTCGCGGAGGGACGCGCAACTTCAGCTTCGCGACCCAGGACCTGTTCCCGGCTCCCGGCGTCTCGGCGCCGCTGTACAACCGCGACCCGGACAACTTCGCCCCGCGCTTCGGCTTCGCGTTCAGGCCTTTCAGCGGCAATAAAACCGTGGTCCGCGGCTCGTACGGCGTCTTCTATAACGTCAACATGCTGAACAATCTCACCGAGAGTTCGAAAAACATCCCCTTCAGCGCGGGCATCAACGAGATCAACAACCCGGGCATTGTGCGGATCCGGATGTCGAGCGCAACCGTGTCCAATGTCGCAGCGACGTCGGCGCGCGAGGTGCTCGCGGTGCCGGACAACTACGGCGTCGGCGACGTCCAGCAGTGGACGCTGAACGTGCAACGCGTGCTGCCTGGCGCGATGGTCCTCGAAGTGGGCTACGTGGGTTCGAAGTCCAGCCACTTCGACCGGCCGCGCACCTTCAACGCGATCAACGTTCTCAAAGGCGAACGGGTGAAGCCTTTCCCCCAATGGGGCAATATCGAGCTCATCACCACGGACGCCTCGGGCAACTATCACGGGCTCCTGACGAAAGTGGAAAAACGGATGTCGAAGGGCCTGACCTTCCTCGGCACATACACGTGGTCGAAAACCATGTTCGACGCCTGGGCGGGCAACGCCGGCCAGCGGCACAACAGTCCGTTCGACCTGTTCCTCGAGAAGGGACTGGCCGAGACCGACCAGCGGCATCGCGTCACCGGATCCTGGCTGTACGAGTTACCATTTTTCCGTTCGCGCAACGACCTGCTCGGCCGCGCGCTCGGCGGTTGGCAGACCAACGGCGTGTTGACGCTGGAGACGGGAATGCCGGTGCATCCGGTTCAATCCGTGCAGCCGCTCGCCGACGAGTGCTCGCGCTGCAACCGAAGACCCAACCGTCTTGCGGACGGGAACCTGCCGGACTCGCAACGCACGCTCCGGCGCTGGTTCGACACATCCGCCTTCGCGCTCGCCGTGGGACAATACGGCACGTCGGGCCGCAACGTGCTTACCGCGCCCGGCCTGGCGAGCCTCGACTTCTCGCTGTTCAAGAACTTCCGGATTCGCGAAAAGAAGACCCTGCAGTTGCGGTGGGAAATGTACAACGCCACCAACACCCCGGCGTTCAATCCACCCGGACTGGGGATCGGCACGGGGACGTTCGGCCAGATCACCAGCGCCGGCCTGCCTCGTGAGATGCAGTTCGGACTGCGGTTCAGTTTTTGAGCGCCCGGACGACGCGATACCATGAATCGAGCGAAGGAGACCCCGCAATGACCGCGACCGCGCCGATGACCGTCGAAGAGTTCGTCCAGTGGGACGCGCCCGAAGGACATTCCTACGAATTGGTGGATGGAGAACCGGTCCGCATGTCCAGCCCCGCACCCCTGCACAACATCGTCACGGCCCGGCTCCTGTACCTACTCTGGAGGTACTTCGAGCGCGATCCCAGCGGAGGCGCGATCGCCGAGACGGACTGCCGAGTCTCCGCGAAGAACGTGCGGCGGCCCGATCTCTCCATCTTCGTCGCCGAGGAGTGGCGCCGCCTGGATCTGAAGAGAGCCCCCACTCCGGCGCCAACCATCGCGGTGGAAGTGCTCTCCCCCACCGACCTCGCCACCGAAGTCGTCCGCAAGGTCCGCGAGTACCTCTCGGCCGGAAGCCAGGAGGTCTGGGTGCTCGATCCGGAGAACGGCGAAGTGCAAGTACGGACCCAATCGGGCATCCGCCTCCTCGAAGGCAGCGCCGCGCTGGATACGCCACTCCTGCCCGGATTCTCCGCCCCCGCCACCGAACTTCTCGCCGGCCGCCAGTGAACATCGCCATGAAGTCCAAACCTGCTCCGCTTACCCGCCGCGCGGCGCTCGCGTCGCCGCTGATCCTGCCCGCCGCGGCCGCCCTTGCCGCTCCCGCCCGTAAGGTCATCGCCGAGGACGATCCGGCGAACCTCAAGATTGGCCACATCATGAACTGGAACGTCAGCGACGACTTTCTTCTGTTCTGTAAGCAGATCGGCCTGAAATGGGCGCGGCTCATGTATCACGAGGAGCCGGATCTCGACCGCCTCGCCGGCATCCAGAAGCGTTTCGCCGGCTTCGGCGTCCGCTTCTACACCGGCTGCCATTATTCGTACCGCTCGCTGAAGGTGCAGCTCGGGCAGCCCGGGCGAGACCAGGATATCGAGCGGTTCCAGAAGTTCATCCGCATCATGGGCAAGCTCGGCATCCCCGCCGTCAACTACGATTTCCATCCGGCCAACACCTACACGACGTCCTTTGTCGACAACCACGGTTACAAGACCCGCCAGTTCAGCGAGAAGGATTTCCGGGAAAAGGTCGAAAAACCGGCCTTCGATCGCGAGTATTCGGCGGAGGACATCTGGGCCAACTACACCTACCTCATGAAGGCGGTGCTGCCGGTGGCCGAGGAGTCCAACGTGAAGATGGCGCTGCATCCGGACGATCCGCCGCTCGCCAAGATGAACGGCGTGGCAAAGCTGTTCGTGCACTACGACGGGTACAAGCGCGCCGAGAAGATCGCGGGCGCGAGTAAGCACTGGGGACTCCGCCTGTGCGTCGGCACCTGGATGGAAGGCGGAGACCGGATGGGCAAGGACACGATCGGCATGATCCGCGACTTCGGCGGCCGGGGCAAGCTGTTCGACATCGACTTCCGCAACGTCAGTTCGCCGCTGCCGGTATTCCACGAAACGCTGCCGGACGAAGGCTACAGCGACATGTACCAGATCATCAAGGCGCTGCGCCAGGTGAAGTACTCCGACGGAATCGTGCCCGACCACATCCCGCCGCTCGCGGGCGACAACAACGAGCATCGCGCGGGGCTGGCGTATTGCATCGGCTACTTCAAGGCGCTGCTGCGGCGGGCCAACGAAGAGGTTGGCTGATTACCGGGCGATCGCCTTCACTTGTAGGTACTCCTCCAGACCGAACCGCCCCAACTCCCGCCCCACGCCCGATTGCTTGTATCCGCCGAACGGGGCGAGCGCGTTGAAGCGGCCGCCGTTGATGTCGACCTGCCCGGTGCGGATCTTCCGAGCCACGCCGAGCGCGCGGTCCGCGTCGGCCGACCAGACGCCGCCGGCGAGTCCATAGATGCTATCGTTGGCGATCGCGATGGCCTCGGCCTCGGTGTCGTAAGGCAGCACGGAGACCACCGGCCCGAAGATCTCCTCCTGCGCGATCGTCATCTTCGACTGCACGTCCGCGAATAGCGTAGGTTCGACGTAGTAGCCCTTGTCCAGGCCCGCCGGACGGCCGCCGCCGGACGCCAAACGCGCGCCCTCGGCCTTGCCCGTCGCGATGTAGCCTTCCACTCTCTCGCGCTGCTTCGCCGACACGAGCGGCCCGAGCTTGGACGCCGGGTCGAACGGATCGCCCACCTTCAGCGCCGCCAGCGTTGCCTTGGCGATCTCGATCGCCTCCTCCTGGCGCGCCCGAGGTACGATCGCGCGAGTCCACGCCGAGCATGTCTGCCCCGAATTGAGCATAGCGTTCTTCACGCCCGCGGAAACGGCCTTCTCGAACGGAGCGTCGTCCAGGATCACGTTCGCGGACTTCCCGCCCAGCTCGAGCGTCACTCGCTTGACCGTCTCCGCCGCCAGAGCCATCACGCGCTTGCCGGCGCGCAAGGATCCGGTGAAGCTCACCATGTCGATCAGCGGATGCGTCGCGATCGCCTCGCCCACCACGGGACCGTAACCGGTCACGATGTTCAGAACACCGGCTGGCAACCCGATCGACTCGGCCGCTTCGGCCAGCAGGAACGCATTGAGCGGCGCCACCTCGCTCGGCTTCAGCACCACCGTGCAACCGGCGGCCAACGCCGGAGCGATCGTCGCCATGATCTGATGCAACGGGTAGTTCCACGGCGTGATCGCTCCCACCACGCCCACCGGCTCGCGCACGATCAGCGAATTCCCGATCTGCTCCTCGAATTTGGATTCGCGCAGCAGCGTGGCGTAGGACTGCGTAACCATCACCGGCAGCCCGGCCTGAACGCTCGTCGCCATCGCGATCGGCGTCCCGACCTCGCCGGCGATCGTGCGCGCCACCGCCTTCATGCGATCCTTCAGCGCGCCGGCGAGTTTCTCGATCCACGCGGCCCGCTCTTCCACGGGCGTTTCGCCCCAGCCGCCGTCGAACGCACGGCGGGCGGCCTCGGCGGCGCGGTCGACGTCGGCGGCCGTGCCTTCGGGGACCTGGCCGATCGTCTCCTCGGTGGAAGCGGAAGTCACGGGGATCATCCCCGCTCCGGCCGGCGTTTGCCAGCCGCCGTCAATGTAGAGTTGCTGGTGGGTGGTCATGCTTGTCGAAATCGATGAACAACCAGATTAGCGCGCCGGCCAGCGCGAGCGCCGCTCCGAAGTAGAGTCCGGCGGACCATCCGAACCAGGATGCGATCATTGGAGTCAGCACCGGGCCAACCGCGCCCCCCAGGTTCCCGCCCCCGTTGAGGACGCCTCCCGCCGCTCCGGCCCGCGCGCCCATTACGTCGATCGTGGCGGCCCAGTAGTTGACGTCGGCGCTGGCGGCGAATCCGAACGCGAGCGAGATGAATACCACCGCCCAGGTCACGTCCTCGGAAGAGACGCCCACGAACAACGACACCGCGCTCCCCGCCATCGAGCCCATCGCCGCGGCGCGCATTCCGGTCTTGCGCCCCCACGCACGCGACATTCGCGCGGCCGCCCATCCGCCCAAAGGAGCCATGACCAGCCAGGCGAGGAACAGGATCGTCGTGTAGACCGCGCTCTCCCGCGGCGGAATCTTCCGCACCTCGCCGAGATAGTAATAAATCCAGTAGAAGAAGATGTACTCGTAGTAGTCGAGCGCCGTGAATCCGAGCGTGAGCAGCAGCAGGCTCTTGTCGCCGAGCAGCGCCCTCCAGCTTCCGCGGGCCACTTCCGGCGGCGGCGCGGAGGGAGGATCGCCCGCGAAGCGCCACCAGATCCAGCCCGCGGCCATCGCCAAGGCTCCGGCGAAGACGAAGGCGGCGCGCCAGCCCGACTTTTCCACGATCCACGACACCGCAAGCGGCGACAGCGCGCTGCCGAGTCCGGCGCCGGACGCCACCAACCCCTGCACCAGAGACCGTTGCGCCGGCAGCGACCAGGACGCGTTCGCCCGATTCACCGCCGGAAACAGGGGCGCGGTGGCGACGCCGAATCCCAGCCGCAGCGCGGCGAACGCCCCCGCCGAGTTGCCCGCCGCCATCAACGCTGTGAACAGCCCCGATCCGCCGGCCATCGCCGCCAGCGTCTTACGCGGTCCGTGGATGTCGGCGAACCGCCCGCCGGGAATTTGGCAAAGCGCGTAGCTCCACAGGAAGGCCGAAAGGACCCAGCCCATCTGGACTTCGCCGAGTCCGAACTCGCGCATGATGGAAGGAGCCGCGATCGACAGCACCGTGCGGTCGAAATAGCTGATGACGGCGAGCGAGAACAGCAGCGCCACCACGCGCGGCGGCATCCCTCGTGGGGCGTTCACCGGGAGACCTGATGGGCCACCGTGTACCGGTCGAGCGCTTCGCGATTCAACTCGATGCCGAGACCCGGACTCTGCGGCAGCGGCGTCGCTCCGCCCACCAGCCGCAACTCCTCGACGACCAGATCGCGGCGCAGAGGCGACTCGGCCAGCGCCGCCGGCAGGAATTCGATATAGGCGCAGTGCGCCGTCGCCGCGCTGAGATGAGCGGACGCCGCGATACCAATCCCCGTCTTCCAGCAATGAGGCACGATCAGGCGGCCTCGATCACGCGCCAGATCGCAGACCCGGCGCGCCTCGGTGATTCCGCCCACTCGCCCCACGTCGGGCTGCGCGACATCGATCTTGCCGCGATCCATCAGATCGAGGAATTCGAACCGGGTGTTCTGCAACTCTCCCGCGGCGATCCGCACCGGCGAATGATCGTGCAAATAGGCATGGCCATCGAGATCGTCCAATTGCAGGGGCGTCTCGAGGAAGAACAGGTCGAGCGGCTCGAGCCGCCGCAGGACCGCGAGCGCTTCCTTGGCGTTCGACCAGCAGTAGCAAACGTCCACCATCATCACGAATTCGGGACCGGCGGCCTCGCGGCACGCCGTTGCGATCTCGACGATCGCGTCGTCGCCGGCCTGGATGCCGTTATGCGAATACGGTCCCTTGACGCAGATCTCCATCTTCCCTGCCCGGAACCCGAGCTCTTTGGCTTGCCGCGCCTTGGCCGCGAGCGAATCGCGATATTCGGCGACGGTGCGGCCGGTGGGCAAAAGCGACGCATAGACCGGAATGGAGGGCTTGGCGGCGCCGCCGAGTTGCTTCCAGCATGGCTGCCCGAGCGCCTTTCCGCGAATGTCCCACAGCGCCATGTCGAGCGCGCCCATGGCACAGATACCCAGGCCGCGGCGGCCGGTCATCAAGCTCCCCGTGTACGCGCGGTCCCAGAGCGCCTCGGGCTGAAGAGGATCCTGGCCGAGCAGCATCTCCGCCAAACCGAGCCCAAGCACGTGGGTTCCGCGCGCGTGGATCATGGTCTGCGCGACCCACGGATTGGTGTCGACCTCGCCGATTCCGGTGATGCCTTCGTCGGTATGCACCAGCACGACGATGTCGTCCTGGGCGGACGAGCACGCCGACGGGTCGTAGCCGGGGTCGAGCAGCACGAACGTTTCGATGGCGGTGATCTTCATGGCGTGTCTCGCCATGATGCCACGAATCGCGCGAGCGATCAGCGGCGGCCGATGACTCCCTCGAGTGTGGATGCGGTGAGGATGCCGGTGCTCCAACGGTCGATCTGGTCCGGAGTCGCCTTACCGAGCCGTTGCCGGGCCCACTGTGGCAGTTCCCCGAACTTGCGGCTCAGCAGGCGGCCGAGCAGCTTCGCCTCGCCTTCCGCGAGTCCTTGGGCTTTGCCTTCCGCTTTGCCTTCCGCTTTGCCTTCCGCCTTGCCTTCCGCGAGCCCTTGGGCCTTGCCTTCCGCTTTCCCGGTCGCGAAGCCGGTGTCGCGGATCTCCCGCAGAATCACGTTGTCGTCGATGCTGATCCTCACGCCAACCTCCTCGAACTCCATTTTGAGACTTTCCGAAACGCCACGCAAGCCTGCCAACACGATCAGTTGCGCCACCGCCCGCGACCGGTCCTCGCCATCCAGCGTGGCGACCCGCGTCACGATCTCGCGCAGCTTGCCGGTACCGCCGCCGGCCAGCAGTGCGAGCACCAGGTCCGCCGGGTTCCCGGATGACAGGAACGCCCCGGCTTCGATGTCCCGGATGTCCACCAGCGTGAAGCTGCCCTTGATCGCTCCCAGGTCCAGATCGCGCGGCATTGAAGGCCGGCGGCGGCCGATGTACAGGACCACCTGCCACACGCGATCCTTGCGGTACTTCAGCGCTCCCAACACTCCGTAGACGACCATGCGGTGCGCCATTCGCCGGTGGTTGCCACTCTGAATCTCGATGTGGAGCAGCCCGCGCCGTCCGAGTTCGAAGAACAGGTCCGCGACGCGGCTGTCCACCATCGCCACATTCCCGTCGAGCGCTTTGCCGACCTTCCCGCCGCCCGCCAGCAGTCCCAATAGACTGGATCCACCGCGTGTAAGCGCGTCGCGGACCACGACTTCATACTGCAGCAACTTCATGGACACCTCCTCGCGAGAAGCGTCCCCGGCCAGGATCGCGTCCGGCGCGCGAGGTACACTCGGCGGCCGAACTACGATTCTACCGCGCCGCCCCCGGCGTCAGCAGCTCACGCTGACGGGAGTCCGCGCACCGGCATCCACGGCCGTGGCGGCGAAGCTCTGACCTGCCGGGGCGGATTGCGGCTGGCATTGATCCCAGGCCTCGAGTAGCGTCGACATGAGCCGCTCGGCCTCGGTGAGCGGCTCCTCCGCCTGCCGGAAATTGGCGTCGTGGAGCAGACCCTGGATGTAGTCGTAGAGCAGCAGCAGGTTGGCGGCGACCTCGCCGCCGCGGTCGCGATCCACCGAACCGGTCAGTTCGTTGACGATCTCGCTCGCCCGCCCGATCTGCCGGTTGCGGTCGCGAATCGCGCCTTCGCGCACGTGGCGGCGCGCATGGCCGATCGCCTCGATCGCGCCCCGGTAAAGCAGCCGCACCAGTTCGAGCGGGTCGGCTTGCAATATCTGGTTTTCCCGATAAGTCTGCCGTGCCTGATACATCGATCCTCCTGGGCGCGCCGCTCGTTCGCCGGCGGCTCTCAGCGCCTCAGTTCCAACTCATCGGCCAGGCGCAGGACATATTCGGGGGGAAATTGCTGAATCACTTCCCTCGTGCGCTTGTCGATGATTCGCACCACCGGCCTTCCCGTTTCGCGGTCGAGCAGGAACGTCATTTCGCTGTCCTTGCCGAACTTCTCCGCTTCGTTGAGCTTCTTCACCGCGCGAATCAATTCCCGGCTCTCGGCTCGCATCTCCGGCGTCTTGGCCTCCGCCGTCCACGCCGCGCGCGCCAGTTCGGCCGCGGCCGGATTCGGCATCGAGATCTCCATACTGGACCTCCCTCGAACGGAATCGACGTTCCGCTCGAAGGTCATATCGGCCGGCGGACCGCCCCGTGAGAGGGGAAACTAGTCGAGGTTCAGAACGCGCAGCGTGGTGCCGCGTTCCTTCTCGATCTTTTGCTGCAACAGCGTGATCGCGTAGATCAACTGCTCCGGCCGGGGAGGACATCCGGGGACGTAGACATCCACCGGGATCACCTGATTCACCGGGATCAGCGCATAGTTGCTGAACACGCCCGTGGACGTGGCGCACGCGCCCATCGAGATCACCCACCGCGGCTCCGGCATCTGCTGGTACAGCTTGCGGATCACCGGCGCCATCTTGTTCGACACACGGCCGGCGATGATCATCAGGTCGGCTTGGCGCGGGGATCCGCGAAACACCTCGGCGCCGAATCGCGAGATGTCGAAGCGCGACGCGCTCATCGCCATCATCTCGATCGCGCAACAGGCCAAGCCGAACGTCATCGGCCAGATCGAGTTCTTGCGCGCCCAGTTGATCGCCTTGTCCACCGTGGTGAGTACGATCGAATCCTCGAACTCGCCCGCCGGCTCGGCGTCCGCTTTGTCGAATAATCCCTCGACGACATCCAAACCGGGGCGGTATTCACGAAGATCCATATGTTGCCGATTATCCCACAGCGGGCGAACCGCTACAATGAAAGGTCCCTCATGACTTCTCCCGTCCCAGCGGATCCGCTGGCCGAAGCCGCTCGCGCCGCCGGGATCGTCGACGGCTATTGGGATATCGGCGGGACGTATCGTCCCACATCGGACCAACTGCGCCGCGCCCTGCTGCGTCCCTTGGGCGATCCGGCCCGGACGGCCCCGCCATTCTGCGATCCGGCGCTGGTGATCGCCGAAACGCGGCAGCCCGCCGTGATCGGCGCGCGGACCGAAGGACCCGTTGACGTCGCCGTGCGGCTCGAGGACAGCTCCGAACGCCGCTACCGGCTAACGGCCGATCGCTTCGTCACGCTGCCCGAACACTTGCCGCAAGGCTATCACGACGTCGTCATTCGCGACGGCGCGCGCGAGGGCCGCACGCGGCTCATCGTGTGCCCGGAGCGGGCCTGGCTTCCACCGGCGCTCGAAAAAGGCGAGCGGCGAGCGGGCGTCGCGGTGAGCCTGTACGGATTGCGCGGGGCGAACACCTGGGGCTGCGGCGATTTCACCGCGCTCCGCGGCTTGATCGACTGGGTGGCGGAGGATCTGGGCGGCTCCTACATCGCGCTCAATCCGCTCCACGCCATCCACAACCGGCAGCCGTACAACACGAGCCCGTACCTGCCGAGCAGCAGTTACTACCGCAACTTCCTTTACCTCGACATCGACCGCGTGCCCGACCTGGCCGCCTGTCCCGCCGCCACCGCCCTGCGCGGCCACGGGCCGGCGCTCGCCGAGATCGAGGCGTGCAACAACGCCGAGTTCGTCGAATACGAGCGCGTGGCCCAGTTGAAGCTGCGCTTCCTGCGCCTGCTGTGGGACCGGTTCCAACGCCAGGAACTCGAAGCCGGCTCGGAGCGCGCGGCGGACTTCCGCCGCTATTGCGGCGCGGAGGGCGATCTGCTCGACAGCTTCGCCACCTACTGCGCGCTGGACGAGTATCTTCACTCGCAGGATCCCGATGTCTGGATCTGGCCCGATTGGCCGGAGGAGTTCCGGGACCCGGCGTCCCCGGCCGTGGCGCGGTTCCGCGAGCGGCACGCGCCCGTCGTCGATTTCTTCAAGTACGTCCAATGGCTGGTGGATTCCCAGGCCGCCGAGGCGCAGGCCTACGCCGTGGAGAAGGGACTCGAGATCGGGCTGTTCCACGATCTTCCGCTCGCCACCGACCGTTGCGGATCCGAGTTGTGGGCGCACCGCGCCTTCTTCGTCGAGGGATGCCGCGTCGGCTCGCCCCCCGACGATTTCGCGCCGAAGGGCCAGGACTGGGCCTTTCCGCCGCCGAACCGCGACGCGCACCGCGCAGACGGTTACCGCCTGTTCGCCGAGACCATCCGCAAGGCGGCCCGGCACGGCGGAGCCCTGCGCATCGATCACGTGATGCGCCTGTTCCGGCTCTACTGGATCCCGGACGGGTACGATGCCACGGAAGGCGCCTACGTGCGCGACTATCACCAGGACCTGCTGGGCGTGCTCGCCCTCGAGAGCCATCGCAACAAGGCGATGATCGTCGGAGAGGATCTGGGCACGATCGAACCCTATATGCGCGAGGCTCTCGACGCGGCGGGCGTGCTCAGCTACCGGCTGTTCTACTTCGAAAAGCGCGGCGACGGATCGATGCAACCGGCCGCGGCTTACCCCGATCGAGCGCTCGTCAGTTCCACCACCCACGACCTTCCCACCCTCGCCGGCTTTTGGTCCGGCCAGGACATCGAAACGCGGCGGGAACTGGGCCTGTTCCCGGACCACGATTCCTACCGCCAGGCCGTCTGGTTCCGCGCGCAGGACAAGAAGCGCATGTTCGACGCGTTGCGCGACGGCGGGTTTCTCCATCCGCGATACCCGGAAGAGGCCGCCCACTGGCCGGTGCTGTCGGGCGAACTGCACGACGCGATCACAGGCTTTCTGGCGGCCACACCGTCGTTATTGATGACCGTGAATCAGGAGGATCTCACCAAGGAGGTCCACCAGCAGAACCTGCCCGGCACCACATGGCAGTATCCGAACTGGCGGCGCAAGATGTCGTTCACCGTCGAGGAGTTACGGACGAATCCCAGGGCTCGCGACATGGCGGCGATGTTCCGCAACCGGCTGGCGCGTGAAAAGCGGCTGGGCGCTCAGGCGATATCGTAGAGCAGCACGCCGAGCTTGGCGCCTTTCAGGTTTTTCTCGATGGTGGGCCACGCCTTCTGGTGGTCGTCGCTCGCCACCCACTTCAGCCGTAGCTCCTCGGTCTGGAAGCTGATCAGCAGGCGGTAGTTGAACGAACCCGGCGCATTGCCCATCAGCGCCTTGCGCAGCTTCATCAGCTTCACGTCGACAAAGCCCGGCTGCCTGGAGATGGCCGGACGAAACGTCGTCTTGAAGTTGTTCAGCATCTCCTTCTCCTTCGCCATGTCGACCTCGAGGTCGACGTGCAATTGGATCGGGTTGGCGGCGGCATCGGCGGGGATGGCGGCGGAACCGGCGGCCGCGGCCGCCAGGGTCTTCAAGGTGTTTCGGCGATTCATCGGAGTCATTCTAACGCAACGGCCGCGCCAGGATCGCTTCGTCTTCCTTCATCTCCGCGCGGCGATTCGCTCCGAAGCCCGCGTCGGCCGCCAACACGGCCCAAGCCTTCATCGCGCGCGCCAGTTGTTCCGCTGCCCGGCCGCGATCCCCGAGCCCGGTGTAAATCGACGCCAATGCCGCCGCAGCGCGCGGCTCGACCTCGCGCTGCACTTCCGGCGCGCGGTTCTTGCCCAACGGACCCGACGGGTCCGCGACTTCGGCGATCCGGCGCGCCAGTCTCCCGGCCGCCGCTTGGTCGCCCCGGCCGGCGGCGGACTCGCCCAGCCGCCGCGCCGAGTAGAGCCACGCGCGGACGGTCAGGTCCTGGCTGGCCTCGAGCAATGGCTCAGCCAGCTTCAACGCCGCGGTCCATCCCGCCTCCGTGCCGGACCGCGACTGCGCGCTCGCCAGAAACGACTTGTACTGCTTGTTGCCCGGGCTGGCGGCCACCGCCTGTTCCAGCAGCGGGATCGATTCGCGCAGCAACTCCCGGTCCCAGCCTTTATGCTCGGCGGCCTTCACGAGCGCGATCCCCAAATCGGCGGGGCCTCGCGAATCGGCCGGATCGGAGCGGCGCAGTTCCCGGGCGATGGCCACGAACTCAGTCGCGGCCGCCGCGGCCGCCTCCGTGTTCCCTCTACTTGTGTGCGCGTCGGCGAGGTGGGCCAGGTTGAGCATCAGTTGCCGGCGGTAGGGCGTGTTCTGCGGATACTCGCCGATCAGTTGGCGCACTTGCGCGGCGGCCCGCTCCAAATGGGCGGCCCCGCTATCGAACCGTCCCGACAGCGTCTCCGCGGCGCCCAGGCTCGAGAAGGCGGCCGACAGCAGGTATCGCACCTCCCCGTCGGGATGCTGCGCGGCCGACTGTTCCAGCAGCGTCACCGCGCGCTCCAGCGGAGCGAGGCCTTCCGCGGATCGCCCGGTGACGCGATGCACCAACGCCAATCCACTGTGCGCCGACGCGACATACCGGCGGACCAAATCGGACGCCGACGGCTTGCCGAGCAGCGGCTCTCCCGTGCTCACGGCCGCGGCGTACTCCTTCATCGCCAAATTGAAATCGCGCCTGGCGTAGCTCATTCGGCCCGAGGCCACCCGTTCATGGACGCGCACGCCCAACGCCTGCGCATTGGCCGGCGAAGCCGCCAGCGCGGTTTCGATCAACTTGCGCGCCTTCTCCTGGCTGATGGCGGCGCCATCGAGATCTCCCAGGTTGGAGTTGAACGTGCCACCCTGAAGCTCGGCGAGATGCAGATACGCCTGCGCCAACTCAACCTGCAAGGGAATATCGCCCTTGGCGGTGACCGCCACCGAATCGAGGTACTGCGTCCCGGTCTCGACGATGAGCTTGCGGGCCTTGGTGGATCCAGGCAAGTCGCGGATCGCCGCGTGCACGTCGAAGACGAAGATGTTCGCCAGACGGCGCACTTGCTGGAGCCGCTGATCGGCCTCGCGCGCCAGCTTCAGCGACACCGCCGCGCCGCCCAGCAGGCTGACGGCCAGCGCCGCCCCAGCGCACACGGCCAGCAGATTCCTCCGCACGAACTTCGAGGTCCGGTACCAGACGGTGTCGCCTCGCGCGAGGATGGGTTCGTCCTCGAGCACGCGGCGGAGATCCTCGGCGAATTGTTCGGCGCTCGCATAGCGGCGCTCCGGCTCCTTCTGCAGAGACTTCAGCAGGATCAAGTCGAGATCGCCGCTCAGTGCCCTGGCCCGCGCCGGATCGGCCGCCACGCGGCTCGGCGCGGGAACCTCGTCCTCGCAAACCGCCTTGAAGAGAGCGGCCATCCCAGGCTTGTCGATCACATGCGGCGGACGGCCCGTCAGCAGCCGGTACAGCACGGCGCCCAGCCCGAAGACATCGCTGGCCACGGTGATGGACTCGCCGCGAACTTGCTCGGGACTGGCGTAGTCCGGCGTGAGCATACCCGCCGCGGTGGACGTCTCGGCGGACGGCGAATCGGAGATCAGCTTGCAGATGCCGAAGTCGAGTAGCTTCGGCGTCCCTCCCGCCTCCACCAGAATGTTGCCCGGCTTGAGATCGCGATGCACGATGAAGCGTTGGTGCGCATGCGCCACGGCGCGGCACACATCCAGGTACATGCGGAGAATCGCCGGAACTCCCGGCCTTTCCGTCGCCGCCCATTCGTCGACGCGAACGCCGTTGACGCGTTCCATCACGATGTAGGGCAGTCCCTCGGCGGTGGTTCCGCTATCGAGCAGACGCGCGATGTTCGGGTGCTGGAGGCGGGCCAACGCCTGCCGCTCGCGCTTGAAGCGGTCGAGGAAGAAGTCGGTGTCCATGCCGGGGCGGATCAGCTTGACCGCCACTTCGCCCTCGTACTGGCCATCCGATCGTTCCCCGAGATAAACGGAGCCCATGCCGCCGCGGCCGATTTCACGGGTGAGCCGGTATGGGCCGGCGCTGGTCTGCTCCCGCCGGCCGGAGTCGATCAGTCCGGCCGCCCGGGAGACCTGCTGGGTAAGCGTGATGCCGGCCGTGGAGTCGCATTCGAGCAGCCGCGTGACTTCCGCCAGCAATTCCAGATCGCCGGCGCACCGCTCGCGCAGCCAGGCCTCTCGTTCGCCGGGCGCTATCTCGATGGCGCGTTCGAACAGCGCCTCCACCTGCCGCCACCTGCCACTCGTCATTCGTGTCGTGAACCTGGATCTAGAATACGAAACGAGCCCCCAGTTGGATGCGGCGGCCGGGTCCGGCGCCCGACACGATGCCGAATCCGGGGCCGTTCAGAGTCGCGCCGGGACCACCGAAATTCGGGTGATTGGTGAAGTTGAAGAACTCGCCTCGGAACTGGAACTTCTTGTCCTCGCCCACCGCGAAGTTGCGCAGGATCGACATGTCCAGGTTGATCGTACCGTCGGCGCGCAGGATATTGACGCCCTGATTGCCGAACTGGAACTGCGCCGGTTGCGCGAACGCGCCGGTGTCGAACCAGCGGTCGAGCGTGCGATTCCCGTTGGGCAGATTCGGATCGCGCAGAACGTCGGCGCGCTGAGCGCCAGCGCTGTTGACGAAGGTGTTGTTCACCTGCGTGTTCACCGTGAACGGCTCGCCGCTCTGCAGGGTGAACAATCCGCCGAGCGACCAGTTGCCCAGGATCTGCCCCGCCCAGTGCGACGAAAGGTACTTGCGGCCCTTGCCCACCGGAACCTCGTAAACGCTGGTCATGGTGAGGCGCTGCCGGACATCGTTGCCCGTCGGACCCCAGTCCGCGCGCCGGTTGTAGAAGTTGCTGTAGCCGATGTCGGCGCCGAGCGATCCACCGTCGGTGTAGTTGTTGAACGCGCGCGCCCACGTATACGTGCCGAGCAGGCTGTATCCCGCCGCGAACCGGCGCTCCATGCGGAGCACGCCGGCGTAGTAGCGCGAATCGCCGAACGACGGGCTCTGAATCGCGACGTTGGAGAACTGCGGATAGGGGCGATCCGTCTGAGAGGGCGTGCGGCCTCCGATCTGCGCCAAACGCTCCGGCGTCACTTGATTCAGCGTGATGTTGCCGCTTGGCAGCTTGTGCGACAGGTTGCCGAGGAACGATACCTCGCCGAGGATCTCCCGTTGGTAGCCCATGTTGAACATGTGCGAGTAGCCCGCGCGCCGGTCCGATTCGAAGAACGTCACTGCGGTGTTCGGCTGGGCTCCCACTCGAACCGCGCCGAACCCGGCGTCCCGCTGGGGCGTGGCCAGACTGACGTTCACTCCATTGCGCAGCAGGAACGGAGCGGTGATTCCGTTGTCCGGCGTGTTCAGCGTGGCGGACTTCTCGAAACCGAGCGAGTTGGCGGCCGGCACTCCCGCGTCGAACGGATGCGCAAACGCCATTCCATAGGCGCCGCGCAGCACGGATTTCGACGAACCGAAGGGCTTCAACGCAAAGCCGGCCCGCGGACCGAAGTTGTTCCAATCGGTGGTGTACAGCGCGTGTTCGCGCCACCCGTCCACGCCGAGGAACGTCACCACGCCCGGCGTGCCGCTCACCGGGTTGCTCCGCCTGGTGTCGAACGCGTTGCCCCGGTTGTTCTTGTCCGACATCGCCGTGTCGGTCTCCCATCGCAGGCCAATGTTGAGAGTGAGGTCTCGCGTGACGTTCCAGTCGTCCTGCGCAAAGCCGGCCATGTACCGGCTCTGCCGGTCGAGCACTTCGGTTTCGCGCGAACCGAAGCTCGTGGTGAAGCCGAGCAGCATCGTGGCCAGGCCGTTACCGGAAGCGGCCCCGCCCGGCTGTCCCGTCCCGAGCAGGCTGAATCCGAAGGCGCCGGCGGCGGTGGGACGGTTCACTTCGTAGTTGTAGGAGGGCCGGATCTCGCCGCCGAACTTGAAGGCGTGCTTCCCACGCACCCACGACAGGTTGTTCACGATCTGATACTGCTCGATCGGAAACTGCCGCCGCTCCTGCCCCGACGATCCGAGCGCGGTGAAGCCCGCCGCCGCGAACTCGGGGAACGCGCCGTCCGGCACGCCGCGAATGCCGATTCGCGAAGCCCACGGTCCGCCGAGCCCTTGCGACTGCGCATGGTTCACGCGGTTGGAATACGTCATGCGGAAATCGTTCACCACCGACGGCGAGATGGTGCGCGTCCAGTTGCCGTAGAAGTAGTTCTGGTGGCGGACGGCGATGTTCTGCGTGTCGGCCGCCGGTTCGGGAAACACCGACGTGAGGCTGGTGTCGTCGCTGTTGTAGAGAAAGCGGCCGGTCACGCGGTCCCTGGAGCCGAAGTTGTGATCGATCTTGGCGGTGAAGTTGTTGCGCGTGAGGCCGTTCACGTAGTTGGCGCGGAAGTTGTTGGCGCCGGCCAACGAATCGGGCGTACGATTCGGCAGCGGATAGAACGGCGTCGGCTTGGCCGCCACCGGATCGATACGCGACGCCGGGATTCGATTCCCCGGGAACTGCGTCCGCGTGAACCGCCCGGCGGCGGCGACCGTGGTGTCGGGGTCGTACACCGGAATCACGGCGCCGCGCGCATCGGTGGATTGCGAAAAGTCGCCCGCGCGCTGGATCGCCGTGGGCACTGTCAGCGTGCGGATCGCTCCGTCGCGCCGCCGCGAGCCTTCGTAGGCGAAAAAGAAGAACGTCTTGTCCTTCCCGTTGTAAAGCTTCGGAAACCACACCGGACCGCCGATGGTTCCACCGAACACGTTGTATCGCAGCGGAGCCTTGGTCTTGACGCCGTTCTGGATGGGCGCGAAGAAATTGGCGGCGTCCAACTTTTCGTTGCGGATGTACTCGAACAACGAGCCGCGCAGCCGGTTGGTTCCGCTCTTGGTGGTGGCGACGATGACGCCGCCGTTCGATCCGCCATACTCGGCCGCGTAGCCGTTGGCCATGATCTTCACCTCCGCCACGGTTTCCACTGGCGGGTCCAGATCCACCTGTCCCACGCCGAGACGCATGTTCTGGCCCGTGCCACCGTCGATCCAGAACGCCTGCGACTGCTGCCTGGATCCCGCGAGCGAAAAGTTCGGCTTCTGGCCGCTATCGTAGCCGATGAAGACCGCCGCGCCGGTCATCTGGATCAGGTTCAGCGAACGTCGGTCGCCGAGCGGCAAATCCTCCACCGCCTTCGCCTCGACCAATTGCGACACATCCGACGAACGCGTCTCGAGCAGCGTGGCCCTGCCGGTGATGGTTACGCTTTCGCTCACCGCGCCGACTTCCAACGCGATGTCGAGTTCCAGGCTCTGCCCGGTGGTGAGCACCAGGCCGGTACGCACGAATCGGCGGAATCCCTCCTTCCCTGCCTCGACCACGTACTGCACGATCGGCAGTTGCCGCAGCGAAAACAGTCCGAATTCGTTGGTGGTGTAGGTGATCTTCTGTTTGGTGGAAGCGCTGGTGGCGGTGACTTGAACACCGGGGACGTTAGCGCCTTGGGCATCGCGGACGATGCCGGTAATGTTGGCGGTGGGGGACTGGCAGAGCAGCGGCAAGGCTGCGAGTAGGAGGACGGGGAACCTGGGCGAGACATGTCTCCATCGTAGCCGGGAGCGATCAGCCGTAGAGATCGCCGGTTGCGACCGGGACACCCAGAGCTTTCAGATAACCGAAGAGTTGACGCGCGTGGTGGTTGACGTGCTTCCAGTTGATCAGCAGCGTCGACAGGAATGGCTCGCCCCGAGGCCGGAAGATCGACGGAATGGGCCGGGGCAGATCGGCGTCGCCCACCAGGGCGAAGGCTTCGGCCACGACCACGCGGCACTCGGCGATCCGTGCGCGCGAATCGGCCACCGGCCGCGGCTCCGGAGCAAAGCGGCCGCGAAGCGCCTCCAGGTGCGCCAGACGTTCCGGATGCAGCCGGTGGAAACAGGCGCAGACACCCGCGCACGATTCCACCAGATGCGACGCCAGTTCCGCCGCCGTTAACTCGCAAGGCCCCGGCGCCCAATCGTCGCTGCCTTGGGGCAACCGGCCGAGCATCGCCTCCACGATCGCGAGGTCGCGATCGAACGCGCTTTCGAGAATCGCCGCCACCGCCCGCACTACGACAGAATATCCACGGGCCGGTGAGAATAGCTTCTCAACGCCTCCGAATAGCGGGCGCCGCACGTCTTGCCGCGGTATTGGGCGATCGCCTCCTTGGTGTCCACCGAACCGTCGCGCTTGGCGGCGTCGTATGGCTCGTCACGCACGACGGCCATCAGCCGCCCGAGCCACTCGGTAGCCGCGCCCCACTCCTTCGACACATCGACGAACGTGTCGGGCTCGAATCCGATCGTGTGGCGTGGTCCGTTGTCGTAGTAGTAGATGGATCGCGGCGGCCGGTAGCCCGGCTTGTCGAGGATCTGCCCCGCGTTTTTGAGCGCGATCTCGCACAGTTGCGACGCCACGCGGTGATCGTCGTGCGTGTCGTTGGGCCACAGCAGCAGCGCGACATCCGGTTTGACTTCGAAGACGAGTTCCGACACGCGCTTCTTGGTTTCGCCAGTGACGTCGAAAAGGTGCGAAGAGAAGTCCAGGAACCGCAACTCGGCGCCGTAGTGATGGGCCAAGTCCCGCGCGGCCTTCGTCAGTTGTTCGTGGCGGCCCTTGACGGGCGGCCAGTTCCGGTAGTCGCCGATGAGCGAGCCGGTCACCACGCGCCACTTGCGTTGGATCGCCTGGAGCATGATCCCGGGGACTCCAAAAACGCAGTCGTCGTAGTGAGCGCCGAGGGCGAGCAAGGTTTGCGGCACGGTGTCCGCCATTGTATCTCGGGGATTTCGCCGGCCGCCGCTCTAAGGCAAACGCGAGGGACGAATGGACCGGGCTTCCTATTGCCGGTACTGGCTCGGAATGCGATCAATGTATAGGGAGGACTGGCACGGAATGGTTAGGACGGCCGAGCAACGCCGTGAACCCCGTACGCTCTGCGACGGGGAAGTCCGCCTCATCTACCATCACGGTCGAGCCCGCGAAATCGTTGGCCAGATGTTGGATGTGAGCTTTCGCGGTTTCCGCGCGGCGCATGGCGAAAAGGAACTCCAAAAGGGCATGGAGGTCTGGTTCAGCCACCCGATCTTCAAGGGCAAAGCCATTGTGGCGTGGACGCGATGCATCTACGACCGCGTGGAGACCGGCTTTTCGATCGTCCGCGATTAGCCCTGGGCAGGCTCCCAACCGCGCGGCTTTACACTAGGGGAATGCCCCTGCTCCTCCTGCTCGCGTGTATGGCGCGCGTAGCCGCGCAGGCCCAACCCGCCGCGCAGCCGCAATCCGCCCCGCCACCGGCCGGCCGCGACCACAAGGCGGACGAACACCAGAAAGCGATCGACGATCTCGCCTGGCATTTCAAGCTCGGCTCGATCGCCGCCATCGACAAGGTGGCCTACACCAGCCTGCCGCCCGCCAAGGAAGGCAATCCCACCGGGCAGGGCGCGGGGAATCCGGTGGTGGTCCGCGCCTACACGTTCGTGCCGAAGACGCTCGACCGGACTCGCAAGCACCCGTTGCTGATCTACGCCCACGGCGGCGTGCATTCCAACTTCAACACCTCGTCGGCCCACGTCATCGCCGAACTGGTCGAACAAGGCTACGTGGTGATCGCGCCCGACTATAGGGGTTCCACCGGATATGGCCGCGACTTTTACGAACTGATCGACTACGGCGGCCGCGAGGTGGACGACGTGCATGCCGCGCGAGCCTGGGCGCTCGACGCGCTGCCATTCCTCGACCCCGCGCGCGTCGGCATCCTGGGATGGAGCCACGGCGGCCTGATCACGCTGATGAGCATCTTCCAGCATCCGGGCGACTACGCGGTGGCGTACGCCGGCGTGCCCGTCAGCGATCTGGTGGCGCGCATGGGGTACAAGCCGGCTTCCTACCAGAGACTGTTCTCCGCGCCGTACCACATCGGAAAAACGGCGGCCGACAACGTTCCGGAATACCTGCGGCGGTCGCCCGTCACCCACGCGGGCAAACTGGCCACACCGTTGCTGATCCACTCCAACACCAACGACGAGGACGTGAACGTGCTCGAGGTGCGGCGGCTCATCGCGGCGCTGAAGGCCGAGGGCAAGAAGTTCGACTACCAGATCTACGAGAATGCGCCGGGCGGACATATCTTCAACCGCATCGACACGCGGCTCGCCCGCGAATCGCGCGCCGGGATCTGGCGATACCTCGCCGGGTATTTGAAACCATGAATACTCTACTGATCACACTGCTGGCCTTCGCCCAGCGCCCGGCTCCTCCGGTGAAATCGCACAACGTGGCGATCGACAACGAGCACGTCCGCGTCATCGACGCGATGAACGTGCCGGGCCAGAAGAGCCGCCTCCACAAACACGACGTGAATCGAGTGATGGTCCATCTCGACGCGGGAACGATGCGCATTGCGCACCAGGACGGCCGCGTGGACGACATCAAGTTCAAGGCGGGCGACGTACGCTTGGATCCGGCGGGCGGGATGCACACCAGCGAGAACACCGGCGGAGCGGACTTTCACATCGTCGAGATCGAGTTGAAGAAGCCCGGCGGCGCGAGTGCTCCCAAGGGCGAGGCAATCCTCGAAAACTCGCAGGTGCGTGTCGTCAAGCGGCGGCTCGAGCCGGGCAAGCGGCTCGGAATCGGCGGACCGCCGGCCGTCAGCGTCGTGCTGCTGCCGGGCGGCAAGTCGCGCATCCGGTGGGGAGAGCCGGACCGCTCCGGTCCCGCGCCGCAGGACGTCGTCTTCGTGGAAATCAAGAGCGCCGCCCGATGACGGCGGAACGCCAACGCCTCGAGGAGGCCGCGCGGCGCGAGAAGCACTGGCGCCGTTGGGGTCCGTACTTGTCCGAGCGGCAGTGGGGCACGGTTCGCGAGGATTACAGCGCGAACGGAACCGCGTGGGACTACTTTCCGCACGACCACGCGCGGTCGCGAGCCTACCGTTGGGGCGAGGACGGCATCGCCGGCTGGAGCGACAACCACCAGCGGCTCTGCTTCGCCCTGGCGATGTGGAACGGCCGCGATCCCATCCTGAAGGAACGTCTGTTCGGCGTCACCGGGCAGGAGGGCAACCACGGCGAGGACGTCAAGGAGCTCTATTATTACCTCGACGCCACGCCCACCTATTCCTACGCCAAGTTCCTCTACAAATACCCGCGGGCCGAGTTCCCCTACGGCCGGTTGACCGAGGAAGCGCGCCGCCGCGGCAAGCACGATCCGGAGTTCGAGATCCAGCACGCGGGTGTCTTCGACGACGGCCGCTACTTCGACGTGCTCGCCGAGTTCGCCAAGGGCGGACCCGACGATGTGCTGGTGCGAATCACCGTCCATAATCGAGGCCCGGAACCGGCCGAAATCCACCTCATGCCGACCATCTGGTTTCGCAACACGTGGTCGTGGGGCCGCGACCGGCATCGCAAGCCGCGCCTGGAATCGGTGGAACCCGGCCGTATCCGCGCCGAGCATCCGCTGCTCGGGCTGTATTCGCTGACGCTCGACGGCGATCCTCGCATCCTGTTCACCGAGAACGAAACCAACACCGGGCGCCTGTTCGGATTCCGCGGAGAGAACCGCTTCCACAAGGACGCGTTCCACGAATGCGCGATCCATGGCAACGAGGACGCGATCCGCCACGACGGCTTGGGCACGAAGGCATGCGGCTGGTACCGGTTCACCATCGCGCCCGGCGAGCATCGCGAGGTCCACTGCCGGCTTACCAACAACCCGGGGCTTGTCAACATGAGCGACGTGTTCCGCCGCCGGATCGCCGAGGCGAACGAGTTCTATTCGTTCCAGCCCCAGGTGGGCGACGACGCGCGCAACGTCCAGCGGCAGGCGTTCGCCGGGCTGCTGTGGTCCAAGCAGTACTTCCATTTCGTGGTCGAGGATTGGCTGAAGGGCGATCCGGGGCAGCCCCCGCCGCCACCGGAGCGCAAGGAGGGGCGGAACTCGGCGTGGTCCCACATGTACGCGGAAGACGTGCTGACGATGCCCGACAAGTGGGAGTATCCGTGGTTTGCCGCGTGGGACACGTCGTTCCACTGCATCGCGATGTCGCTGGTGGATCCGGACTCGGCCAAGAAGGAACTGGGGCGGTTTCTGCGCGAATGGTACATGCATCCCAACGGGCAGATTCCCGCCTACGAGTGGGCGTTCGGCGACGTGAATCCGCCGGTGCACGCATGGGCGGTCTGGCGCGTGTACAAGATCGCCGAAAAGCTCGAGGGCAAGGCCGACCATGCCTTCCTCGAGGCGGCGTTCCACAAGCTGCTGATGAACTTCACCTGGTGGGTGAACCGGAAAGACTCCTCGGGCGACAACGTCTTCGAAGGCGGATTCCTCGGCCTCGACAACATCGGCGTCTTCGACCGGAGCGCACCCTTACCCACGGGCGGTACGCTCGAACAGTCGGACGGTACCAGTTGGATGGCGATGTACTGCCTCAACATGTTGCGCATCGCGCTCGAACTGGCGTTCTCCAAGCCCGTCTACGAGGATGTCGCGTCCAAGTTCTTCGAGCACTTCCTTCATATCGCCAACGCGATGAACACACTCGGCGGCACGGGCCTATGGGACGAACAGGACGGCTTTTATCATGACCGGCTGCACCTGCCCGATGGCAGCGCGTTCCCGATGAAGGTGCGATCGATGGTGGGGCTGATCCCGCTGTTCGCCGTCGATACGCTCGAGCCCGCCTATCTCGAGAAGCTCCCGGGCTTTCGTGGCCGGCTCGAGTGGTTCGTGCGCAACCGGGCCGATCTTTGTTGCAATCTGGCGTCGATGACGCTCGAAGGGATGGGCGACCGCCGTCTGCTTTCCATCTGCCACGGCAGCCGCCTGCGCAGGGTTCTGGCGCGCATGTTCGACGAGAACGAGTTCCTGTCGCCGTACGGAATCCGTTCGCTGTCCCGCTTCCACCTCGACAATCCGTACGAGCTCCGCGCGAACGGCGAAACACACACGGTGCGCTACGACCCCGCCGAATCCCGCACGGGGTTGTTCGGCGGCAATTCCAATTGGCGCGGTCCGGTCTGGTTCCCGGTAAACTACCTCATGATCGAATCGCTGCAGCGCTTTCATCACTACTTCGGCGAAGGCTTCCAAGTGGAGTTTCCCACCGGGTCGGGCCGCATGATGACGCTTTCGGAGGCCGCCGCCGAATTGTCGCGACGGCTCACCCGGATCTTCTTGAAGGATTCGAGCGGACGCCGCCCGGTCTACGGCGCCGAAGAGATCCTGCAAAGCGATCCGCACTTCCGCGACCACCTGCTGTTCTTCGAGTATTTCCACGGCGACAACGGCGCGGGGCTCGGAGCCAGCCATCAGACCGGGTGGACGGCGCTGGCCGCCAAGCTGATCCAGCAGAGCGGCATCTAGGGGGAATCCATGTTGCGCGCTCTGGGCAGGCTGGTTGTGAAGCTCTTCTTCCGTTGCGAGGTGGAGGGTGAAATTCCGCAGTCGCCGCCGTCCAAGCTGTTGATCATCGCCAATCATCAGTGCTTTCTGGATCCGGCGCTGGTGGCGGCGCGCTTGCCCTTCGATTGCTTCTGGATCGTGCACACCACGATCGGCGCGCAGTGGCATTTCCGCCTACTGCTGCGCTTCGTTCCGCACGTCTTGGTGGACACGGCGAATCCGCTGGCGATGAAGGAAATCGTGCGTCACGTGGACTCAGGCAAGCCCGTGGTCATCTTCCCCGAAGGCCGCCTCACCGTCACGGGAAGCCTGATGAAGGTGTACGACGGACTAGCGTTCCTTCAGACCAAGACGGGCGCATCCGTGCTGCCCGTGGCGATCGACGGCGCCGTTTACTCGAAGTTCACGCGGGAGAATCCGAAGCTGCCCAAACTGTGGCGGCCTCGCGTGCGCGTGCGGTACTTTCCCATTCGCGCCTTGCCGCAACCGGAGGGCAAGAGCGGGCGCGAACGCCGCCGGGCCGCCAGCAATCAGATCCGCCGTTTGCTCGAGGAGATCTGGTTCCACTCGCGCAAACAGACCAGCCTGTTCGAGACGTTTCTCGACTGCGTGGAACTCCATGGCCGGAACTGGATCGTCGCCGACGATATCCGCTTCCAACCGCAGACCTACGGGATGCTGCTGAAGGGTGCGCTGGCGCTGGGGCGGCTGGTGACCAGGCTCTCCGCGGAGGGCGAGATCGTCGGAGTGTTGATGCCCAACGCCGCGCCCACGTTGATGCTGCTGTTCGGCATGTTCAGCGTGCGGCGCGTGCCCGCGATGATCAACTACACATCGGGCGTGGACGGCATGCGAAGCGCGATCGAGACGGCGCGCATCAAGACGTGCATCAGCTCCCGCGCGTTCGTGGAGAAGGCGAAGCTCGGCCCCAAGATCGAGCGGTTGACCGGCACGCGCATCGTGTATCTCGAGGACCTGCGGCCCACGTTCGGGCTCGCCGACAAGCTGTGGCTGATGCTGTGGGCGCTACGGCGGCCGCGATCGGCGATGACCGCCACGCGCCCGGAGGATCCGGCGTTCGTACTGTTCACGTCCGGGTCTGAGGGCAAGCCGAAAGGCGTGGTGGTGAGCCACAAGGCGATCCTGTCGAACATCGATCAGGTGCGGTCGGTGTACGAATTCTCCGCCAACGACAAGTTCCTGGCCGCGCTGCCCCTGTTCCATTCGTTCGGGCTGACGGTGGGCGCGCTCACACCGCTGGTGACTGGCGCCCGCGTGTTTCTGTACCCTTCGCCGTTGCACTACCGGATGATCCCCGAGATGGCGTACGACCAGGATTGCACCGTGCTGTTCGGCACGGGCACGTTCCTGGCCAAGTACGCGCGGTTCGCGCACGATCTGGACTTCCACTCCGTCCGCTATGTGCTGGCGGGCGCGGAGAAGCTGCCGGAAGGCGTGCGCCAAACCTACCAGGAGCGCTTCGGTATTCGCGTGCAGGAAGGCTACGGCGTCACCGAGTGTTCGCCGGCGATCACCGTCACAACGCCCGCCTTCTATCGCGCCGGGACGGTGGGCAAATTTCTGCCCGGCGTCGAGTACCGGGTGACGCCGGTGGCGGGTATCGAACGTGGCGGGATGCTCCATGTACGCGGACCGAACCTGATGCTCGGCTACCTGCGCCACGACAAGCCGGGTGAGATCCAACCGCCGGCTTCGACCGTGGGCCCGGGTTGGTACGAGACAGGCGACATCGTCGAGGTGGACTCGGATGGATACCTGAAGATCGTCGGGCGGGTGAAGCGATTCGCCAAGGTGGCCGGCGAGATGGTCTCGCTCGAAGTGGTGGAGCAGATCGCGTCGATTGCGTCTCCGGCGCGCGTGCACGCATCGTCGACGGTTTCCAACGCGCAGCGCGGCGAGGTGATCGTGCTGTTCACCGAGGATCGCGAACTGCGGCGCGACGCGCTGTTGGCGGCGGCCCGGGGCGGCGGATTTCCAGAGGTCGCCGTGGCGCGGAGCATACTGCCCGTCGACAAACTGCCACGCCTCGGCAGCGGCAAGATCGATTACGTGACGTTGGCCGAGATGGCCGCCCGCGCGTTGCCCGAATCCGGCCCGGTGCGGGCATGACGGTCCGCTCCACCAAGGAGCAGCGCGCTTGGTACTGGTATGACTGGGCGAACTCCGCGTTCCCGACGACGGTGGTCGCGCTGTTTCTGGGGCCGTACCTCACGTCGCTGGCCAAGGCCGCGGCGGATGGAGATGGCATGGTGCGCCCGTTGGGAATCGCATTGGCGGCGCAGTCTGTGTGGCCCTACACGGTTTCGCTGTCGGTGTTCATGCAGGTGTTCGCGCTCCCGTTGGCTGGGGCGCTCGCCGACTACGGGCGCAACAAGCGCGAGATGCTCGCCGTACTGACCGCGGGCGGATCGCTCGCCACCATGGCGATGTTCGGGTTGACCGGCAGCGCCTGGATCGCCGGTGTGGCGCTATTCCTGATCGCCAACCTTTGCTTCGGCGCGGCGATCGTGGTGTACAACTCGTTTCTGCCGGAGATCGCCGAAGCGGCCGACCGCGACGCGGTGTCATCGCGAGGCTGGGCGTTCGGTTATTTCGGCGGCGGCCTGTTGCTGGCGTTGAATCTGGCGCTGTACAGCTTCTCGGAACGGCTAGGGCTGAGTTCCGGCTTGGCGGTGCGGATCAGCCTCGCCTCGGCCGGCGTCTGGTGGGCGCTGTTCGCGATCTACCCGCTGACGACGCTTCGCGACCGGGGCCAGGCGAACGTGCCGCCGCCGGGGCAGACGGCCGTGGGCGCCGCGATCCGGCAGATGGCGCACACGTTCGCCGAAGTGCGCCGGTTTCCGCACACGATGACGTTCCTGGCGGCTTACCTCATCTACAACGACGCGATCCAGACCGTGTTCACCATGGCGGTGCAGTTCGGGAGCGAGGAACTGAAGCTGGGGCTCGACACGCTCACGTCAGCGGTGCTGGTGGTGCAGTTTGTCGCGTTCGGCGGTGCGGTGGGATTCAACTGGATCGCGAAGGTGGTGGGCGCGCGGCGGGCGGTGATGATCGGCCTGGTGGTCTGGTGCGCGACGCTGGTGGCCATCTATTTGTGGGTGTACACCGCGCGGGGGTTCTACATGGCGGCGTCGGCGATCGGCCTGGTGATGGGCGGGACCCAGGCGCTCAGCCGGTCCGTGTTTTCGTTCCTGATTCCGAAGGGCAAGGAAGGCGAGTACTTCAGCGTCTACGAGATCAGCGACAAAGGCACCAGTTGGCTAGGACCGCTCTTCTTCGGCCTGGGCTTGCAGTTGACCGGCAGCTTTCGCGTGGCGATCCTGTCGCTCATCGTATTCTTCGTGGCCGGGTTGATCCTGCTGTCGAGGGTTGACGTAGGCAAGGGCGCGGAGGCGGTGGGCAACTCGCCCCCGCCGCTCTGAGATTGCCTACCGTTTGACCAGGGCTCCACCGCTGCCAGGCGTGCCCGTCGCCGGCGATGGGGTTCCCTGCGCTTGGGCCACCGAGAAATACTCGAGGAACTTCTTCTTCGTGGCGGCGATCTTGCCAGGCTGCGATCGTTCCACCATCGCGTAAGCGAGGCTGGTGCATTGGCGGCCGAGCTCGGAGTCGGACTCCACTTCCCGGCCCGCCGTTAACGCGTTGTGCACGCCGCGATAGTCGTTGCAGAATTCCATGGTGACCGGCACGCCCAGTAGCTGCTCGATCTGTTGCGTCGTGATCACCGGCCGCTTCTGAGCGCGATTGAGCAGCACCGAGACCCGGTCGCCCAAATCCATGCTGCTGAGAAGATGGTACTTCTGGCGCGCCAGGTGAAGGGCCGGAATCTCGGGAGTGGTCACCAGGTAGATCTTGCGGGACTCCTGCATCACTTCGAGCGAGTACTTCTCCATGTTGCCGGAAAGGTCGATGCAGATGGCGCGGTAGAAACGCCGGGCGAAGGCGATCAACTGGCGCATCTGGAGCGGGTCGATGCGCGTCTGGGGATCCAGGCGGCCCGCCGGCAGCACGTCCAGCTTGCCGATGTTGGCCACCAGTTGCGGCCACAGGTGCTCATCGAGCTTGTTGGAGTTCTCGGCCGCCTCGTAGATCGTGTAGACGTTTTCGAGCTTCAGCATGAACCCGACCAAGCCCGAGTTCAGGTCCAGGTCCATCAGCAGCGTGTGGTTGTCCGGCTGTTGCGACAGCGATACCGCCGCGTTGAGCGCCAGAGTGGACGTGCCCACGCCCGCCTTCGATGGAAGGAACGTAAAGACGTTGTCGGTGGCGTCGATCTGGGCCGGCCGGCGATCCAGCAGATCCTGCAGGCGCGCGGTGGTCGCCATGAAGGCGTTGATATCGAACGGATACGCCAAATACTCCCGGACGCCCAGGTGCATGAGATCGAGCAACACGGCGGGGTCGCAGCCGCGGTCCAGGGCGACCACCTGCGCGCCGGGCATGTAGGTCTCCACGCCCTGCAGGACTTCCATCGCGTGCGTCAATTGCTCGATGCCGAGAAAGACGACCTGCGGCGCGTTGGCGCGCAGGAACCGTTCCAGTTCATAGCTGACCAGATAGCGGTCGATCGTCTTCACTAGCCCGATCTTCCCCGACCGCGAGATGATCTCGCCGAGTCTGGTGCTGATCTCCGTATCCGGAGACATGATTACGGCGCGCAGCATGTCAGGCTCCCACGCTTGCAGGTATTGGATTCATGGTGAACGGCCATCGGAATTCGGTCCCGCGGTCTTTCCGCAAACACCTGAGAACACGGTGAGATAAGATTGCCATATGGGAAACCGGACACTGCTCGAACAGCACTTCCACGTAGATCTATCGACCGGGCGTGGGATTTCCCTTATGCCTTTTCTCCTAGTTCGAGTGCTCCATCTGGCGCTCATTGCAATCCTCGCCGTCGCCCCGTCGGCGGCCTTCCACAAAAAGGGCGGGGGCAAGAAGAAGGTGGCCAAGGCCGCACAGTCCGCCGACGGACTCGAGACCGGGGCGGGCGTCGTGCTCGAACCCGCCCGCATCGCCGGGACCATCCGGGGCGAGGCCGCCAGCGACCCCAAGAAACAGTCCGACTGGCCCGCCATCGCTCACACACCAGACGGCGCTCTGTGGATGGCCTATGTCGAGTGGAATGATAAAGATGCCGACCGTGTCCTGGTTCGGAGGCGTCCCGCGGGCGGCGGCTGGTCTGAGCCCGTCGAGCTGTTCGACGGAAGCGGCGATCACTATGCACCCGCCTTGGCGGCCTCCGGGAACAAGGTCGTTGTGGTATGGTCCGCCCAGGTCGAAGGGCAGTTCGAGCTGTACGCTTCCGAGGTGGGATCGAACATGAAGCCCGGCCGCGTCTCCCGCATCACCACCGCGCCGAACGGCGACTTCGACGTGCGCGCCGTGTCGGACGCCAAGGGAGTCGTCACCATCGTCTGGCAGTCCTTCCGGGCCGGCAACTCCGATATCTACGCCCGCCGGCGCGCCGGAACGAGGTGGGGCAAGGAGATCCTGGTGTCATCGAGCACCGCCAACGATTGGGATCCCGCCATTGCGCTCGATTCGCGGGGAGCGGCCTGGATCTCGTGGGATTCCTACCAGCACGGCAACTATGACGTATTCCTGCGATCGCTCGACGGCGACCGTCTGGGCCCGGTCACGCCCATCACCACCGAACCGGCCGCGCAGTTCCACTCCTCGGTGGCTGTGGACAAGGACGACCGCGTCTGGATCGCGTGGGACGATTCCGGAATCAACTGGGGCAAGGACTTCTCGGCGGCCAGCGGCATGCCCGGTAGCCGGGGCCTCCACTTTTCGCGGTCGCTCGGCCTCCGCGTGTGGGCGAACGGCCGGCTCCAGCAGCCCTCGGCCTCGCTCGACCCAATCCTCACCGGCCGCATGACACGATACGCCGAACTGCCCTTCCTCGCGGCGGACAAGTCCGGCGCCATCGCTCTGGTATTCCGCCACTGGACAGAGACCAAGCCTCACGAAATCTATCACTTCTACGCCACCCAATTGACCGGCGGGAAGTGGACCGAACCGTACCGGCTCGCCGATTCACCAGGGCAGAACTCGCAGCGCGCGTCGCTCGCGGTCGATCCCACCGGGAGCGTCACCGCGGCTTACGCCAGCGACGGCCGCTCGGCCACGAATCTGCCCAAAACGCAGGATCACGCCCTCCACTACGTGGCGTACACATCCCGGATTCCCGCGGCGGCGCAGCCGGCAGGGACCGCCTTCACCGATGTGTCGTTACCCGCGCCCGGGAAACCCTCGCCGCGCCGGCCCCGGCACAAGATGACGGCCGGCGGCAAATCGTACAGCCTCCTCATGGGCGATTGCCACCGCCATACCGATATTCGCGGCCACTCGGGAGTCGACGCCTCGGTGCTCGACACCTACCGCTATGCGATCGACGCCGCCCAGCTCGACTTCCTTGGCACGAGCGATCACAACGAGGTCACCGGCGGTGGCTGGCCCGACGGGCTTCGCGACTATCACTGGTACTGGGTGCAAAAGGCGGTGGACCTTTTCACGCATGCGCCGGTGTTCGTGGGCATATACAGCTACGAGCACTCCATGGCCTCGCCCGGCGGCCATCGCAACGTGCTGTTCCTCAAGCGGGGCGCGCCGCTGCGTATGATCGATCGTGGCAAAGGCTACGAGTCGGCCGACAATTCCCCGCCCGCGATGTGGAAGTTCTGGGAAGAGAAGGTGCTCACGCAGCCGGGCCAGAAGTCGGTGATCGTGCCGCACACGTTCGCCTCAGGTCCACTGGCCGACTGGAACTGGCCGAACGCCCGGTTCGACTGTCTGCTCGAGATCTACCAGGGCTGCCGGGGAAGCTACGAAGCGTGGCGCGCTCCGGAGAAAGAGAAGCGCGGCGGCACGCAGACCGATCAGCCCAAGCACTTCGCCCAGGACGCGCTCGCGGCGGGCAACGTGTACGGGTTCGTTTCGTTCTCCGACCACGCGTCGACGCACAACAGTTGGGCCGCGGTTTGGGCACTGAGCGAGGACCGCCGAGGGCTGATCGACGGCATGTACGACCGGCGGACCTACGCGGCGTCCGACGAGATCATCGTCCGCGCGGCGGCCGACGGCCACCTGCCGGGCGAGGAGTGGGAAACGCCGGTGTCCAAGCCGCCCCGGATCGAGGCCAAGATCGAGGCTCCGGACACCATCCTCCGCATCGATGTGGTGAAGGACGGCAAGTTCGTCTACACCAGCCGGCCTCAGGCGCGAACGGCGGAGATCAACTACCGGGATACTGAAGCCAAGGCGGGCAAGAGCTACTACTACATCCGCGTCTTCCAGCGCGACACGGAGAAGCCCGAGGGCGACCCGGAGATCGCCTGGGCTTCGCCGTTCTACGTGACCTACCGGTAAATTCGGCCGGGCGCTGCCAGTTCCCGTTCGCGGACACGCCATCGCTGGGTGGATCGGGCTCCACGGCGGCGGGATACCAACGCCGAAGGAGATGCCGCGCCGATTCGGCCATCCGCACCGTCATCAGTCGAAGAACCCCTGGAACGGGCTAGCCTCCGTTCGCGGATACGCCGTCGCTGGGCGGACCGGGCTTGGCCGATTCGATCACCCGCCGGGCGGCCGCCTCGTCGACGGCATCGCAAAGGGCGTCGATCAGGCGCTCCACGGCGGCGGAGTCGAGTCCGGCACGCGAGAACTCGGCCGCCAGGGCGGGATACCGGCGCCGAAGGAGACGCTCCGCCGACTCGATCTGCCCCAGAAGCCGGCCTTGCGCGAGTCCTGCTTCCAGCCCTGCTTCTCGTCCCGCTTTCGCTCCGGCCTCCACCCCGGCCTCCCGGATCCACTTCCCGAGTGGAGTCTGTTCCGCAATCTGCACCGTCATCATGTTCGAGTACCTCCCGAGCACAGTGTCGATCCGGTCCCTCTCACATTTTAAACTCGCCAGCACCGCGAAGTGCGTCAGAAATTCCTCGTCGTGCGCGACACCTCTGGCCGCCCGTCAACAGGATCGAACGCGAATCGTATTCCACGGCCATCATCGCGGCGCCGTACCGCCGGGCGATGCGAACCACCTCGCGATCGTCCCCGTAGGCCAAGGCCTCGAAGATCTCGAGCGTGCGGCGCGCCCCCGTGTCGATGAGGAACATCAGGTCCGCGAGCCTGGGAGGTACGATCAGTTCGGGGCTGATCGCGGCCACGGTGGCCTCGGCGGCCAGATCCAGGCTGCCGGTGAGGCGCAGCATGCCGCGCGGATCGACGGAAAAGGCTCGTTTGCCGGTGATATCCTGGCGTCCCACAAAGAATAAGTGCGGCGGGAGGCCGCTTCCTCTCGAGCCCCGTTGCGGGCTCCGGCCGGAATTCTCGAGGTTGGACCATTCTCTACTCCGCTTCCGCTGTACCATGGGGAGGCCACCGGTGCGGAGCGCCGGTACACGCGGTTTCGACGCGGAGTTGCTTTACGGCCCCACTACCGCTAGACTCAGAACTTTGTGACGTCTTTTTGGAGGACCCATGTCCGTTGAGCAAAAGGTAAAGCAGATCATCGTCGAGCAACTCGGCGTGGACGAGGCTCAGGTCGACGATACCGCGTCGTTCGTCGACGATCTCGGCGCCGACTCCCTCGACATCGTCGAACTCGTGATGGCGTTCGAGGAGGCGTTCGATCTCGACATCCCCGACGAGGATGCCGAAAAGATCGCCACCGTCAAGGACGCGTTCGAGTACATCAAGAACAAGACCGGCAAGCAATAGCCGGCCTTTCCACCTTTCCGGCGCGGCTCGCGCAATCCAGCCTGCCGCGCGGTTTTCCCCCAACCCATTACGGAGTAACGGTTTGCCACGTAGAGTAGTTGTCACGGGCGTAGGCCTTGTGTCGCCGCTCGGCATCGGCACGGAAGAAACCTGGACCGCCTGCCGGGCGGGCGTGGGCGGCATCGGCCGCATCACGCAGTTCGATCCCACGGGTTTCAGTTGCCAGATCGCCGGCGAAGTCAAGGGCTTCGACCCCTTCCAGTGGATCGAAAAGAAGGAAGTCAAGAAGATGGGCCGCTTCATCCAACTCGGGATCGCGGCGGCCGACTTCGCGGTGAAACGCGCCGAACTGACCGTCGATCCGGACCACGCCGAACGGGTCGGTGTGTACATCGGCTCCGGCATCGGCGGATTCGAGGTGATCGAGCGGGAGCACCGCACCTACCTCGAGAAGGGCCCCAGCCGGATCTCGCCTTTCTTCATTCCGGGCACCATCATCAATCTGTGCTCCGGTCACGTGTCGATCCGGTTCGGCGCCAAGGGGCCGAACTCGGCCACGGCCACGGCCTGCACCACCTCCACCCATGCCATCGGCGACTCGTTCAAGATCATCCAGCGCGGCGACGCCGACGCCATGATCTGCGGTGGAGCCGAAGCCGCCATCACGCCGATGAGCATCGGCGGATTCGCCGCCATGCGCGCGCTTTCGCACCGCAACGACGACCCCGCCGGCGCCTGCCGCCCGTGGGACAAGGATCGCGAAGGCTTCGTGGTCGGCGAAGGAGCCGGCGTACTAATCCTCGAGGACCTCGAGTTCGCGTTGCGCCGCGGCGCGCCGATCACCGCCGAGATCATCGGATACGGCATGAGCGGCGACGCTTACCACATCACCTCCGGCGCCGAGAACGGCGAGGGCATCATCCGCGTAATGCGCAACGCGCTCAAGGACGCGGGGCTGACCCCCGACAAGATCGACTACATCAACGCGCACGCCACTTCCACCGAGGTTGGCGACCGGCTGGAGTCGATCGCCATCGAGAAGTGCTTCGGCGAGCATGCCCGCAAGGTCGCGGTGAGTTCCACCAAGTCGATGACCGGCCACCTTCTGGGCGGCGCGGGCGGACTCGAGGCGGGCATCACGATCATGGCGATGCGCGACCAAGTCGCACCGCCCACCATCAACTTCCACGCTCCCGGCGCCGACTGCAATCTCGATTACATCCCCAACAAGGCGCGCGAAATGAAGATCGACACCGCGCTATCGAACTCGTTCGGGTTCGGCGGCACCAACGGCAGCCTCATTTTCAAGCGTTACGAGGCGTAGCCCGATGAAGATTCTCGCGGCCATCAAGCAGGTTCCGGCGCGCGATACGCAACTGCGCGTCGACACCGATGCCCGCTGGATCGAGGAGCCGGACGCCTCGGAGATCAACGAACCGGATGCCTACGCGCTCGAGGAGGCGTTGCGTTTGAAGGAAGCGCACGGCGGCGAGGTGATCGCTCTGTGCGCCGGTCCAGAAGCCGCGTCGCAGACGATCCGCGAGGCGCTGGCGAAAGGCGCCGATCGCGCGATCCACGTCGAAGAGGACGCGCTCCACCGGTTCGACGTGCTCGGCGTGGCGCGCATTCTGGCGGCCGCCGCCGCGGCGGAGAAGCCCGATCTGATTCTGACCGGATTGCAGTCGGACGATCTCGGCTCCGGGCAGACCGGAGTCGTGATGGCGGAACTGCTCGGCTACGCGCACGCCACCATCATCATGCAGGTGGAGGCCCAGGGTTCGGGAATCCGCGTCAAGCGCGAACTCGAGGACGGCTGGTTCCAACATGTCGACCTACCGCTTCCCGCGGTGCTGACGATTCAGTCCGGCATCAATCGCCTGCGATACGCCACGCTGATGGGCATCAAGAAGGCGAAGTCCAAGGAGGTTCGCAAACTGACGGCGGCCGAACTCGGAGTCCCGCCAGCGGCAAGCGTGGTGCTCGACCGTGTCTACGCGCCCCTGCGCGTGAAGCGGACCGTGATGATCGAGGGCCCGGCGGCCGAACAGGCGGCGCGGCTCGCGGCGATCCTGCGAGACGAGGTGCGCGTGTTATGAAGATCCTCGTCGTGATGGAGCATTCGCGCGGAGCCTGGCACCGCATGTCGTGGGAGACGCTGGCCGCCGCGCAGGCTCTCAGCGCCGATGTGGAGGCGCTGGTCGCGGGCCATGAGACGGGCGAGCTAGCCCAGGAGTTGGCCCGCAAGCGGCTGTCCCGCGTCCACGCGATGGAGAGTCCGCTGCTCGCCGAGTACACGGCGGACGCGTTCACCGCGACGGTAGCCGGCGCGGTAGAACGGATACGGCCCGATCTGGTGCTGTTTCCGCATACTTACCAGTCGCGCGACTTCGCGCCCAAGGTGGCGACGCGGCTCGGGCGAGTCCTGGTCAGCGACGTGATCCGGCTTCGGGACGACAACGGCCTGGTCATGACGCGCCAGTTGTTCCAGGGCAAGCTCAACGCGGACTACCGGGCCGCCGGGCCGGGTCCGCACTTCGCGTCGCTACAGGCGGGCGTGGGCCGCGCGGACGCGGTGGAGGCGGGCTCGGCGGAGATCGTCACGGTGCGGCTGGATCACGGCGAGCCGTCCCGCGCGGTTCCGCACCCGCCGTTTCGCGAATCGTCGCGCGCCATCGACCTGACCGCGGCCGAACTGATCGTGTCGGTGGGCCGGGGGATCAAGGAAAAGGACAACATCGGGATCGTCGAGGATCTGGCCCGCGCGCTGGGAGCGGAACTGGCGGCGTCTCGTCCCATTTGCGACAACGGCTGGCTGCCGATGGAGCGGCAGGTGGGGAGTTCCGGTCAGACGGTGGCCCCGAGAGTCTACCTGGCGGCCGGAATCTCCGGCGCGATCCAGCATCTGGTGGGCATGAAGGGCTCCAAAACGGTGATCGCGATCAACAAGGACCCCGACGCTCCCATCTTCGAGATCGCGGACTACGGCATCATCGGCGATCTGTTCGAGGTCGTGCCAGCCCTGTCCGCCGAAGTTCGAAAAATCAAGGGATGAGCCTACTGCTGCCGCTCGCCAAGACGCTGGTTTTGGTGCTGCCGGCCGCACATGGCATCTACGTCGCCGCCGATTCGCGGTACGACGGCGGCGATCCCGTCCAGAAGGATCGCGCGCGGAAGATCTTCCTTTGCGGCAAGCGCGCGGTCTGCGCGATTTCCGGCGCGCTGATTCTCAACGGGCGTACGGTGCATCCGGAGAACGGCGCCGTCAAGCAAGGATCGCTGCGGATCGACGAGGAGCTGGAGAAGGCGTCGGCGGAGATGCCGGACGGCCGGGCGGAGGAGCAAATCGAATGGCTGGGGCGGCGTCTGCATGCTCCCATCCGGAAGTTTTGGGACGAGTTCCTGAAGGACCGCCCGATTCCCGAACCGATGTCGTCCTGGCTGGGAGCCCCTTCGGTGAGCACGATCCTCTACGCGGGCATCGGCGAGGATGGCGGCGCGACCGTCGTTCAGATGCAATTCCCGTTCCGCGAACGTCGCGTTCCCGAAGGCGTCCTGCACGACCTGGGCGATCCGGCCCTGTATCCAGCCGACCCGGCGCGACCGCTGGCACAGGGCAGCACGCGCTGCATGGGCATCCGGCCCGACGAGCCGCCGGAGGTGGAGACCCGGGAGCAGACCATCGCCACGCTGAAGGCGTTGTTCGGACGGACGCAGGAGAGCGGCTACTGCGCCTCGGTGGTCGGTGGCCCGACCGATATCGCGGTGATTGACAACGAAGGGGCGGCTTGGCTGTCGCGAAAGGCCGGCGATCCCCCCAAATAGGTAAATTCCGCTTGGTACCGGCTTCAGTATACGCTGAGGTACTGTGCCCGGCTGGCCTACTCTCCGTCACACTCTGCTGCTCGTCGCGGCGGCCGGAACGTTGCTGCTGCTACCCGGCTGGATCGCGCGCTTCGCGGTGGACGCGGGCTCGTACGACTGGGTCGGCCGGCTCGGCGAATCCCGGGTTCCCGTGACACTACCCGGCGCGGCGGCGGGTTCGGAGAACGACGATCTGGAGCGGCCGCGGGTGACGACGGAACCGGTGGCGCGCGCGGTTTCGAGCCTGGTGGCTCCGGCCTCGCCCGTGGCGATTCTGACGCTGCTGCTACTGCTGGCGGCGTGGCCGGCCGGATCTCGGGTAGGGATCTTGTGGGCCTTGGCCTACGCTCCGGTGGCGCTGGCGAGGTTGGTGCTGCTCTCGTTTCCCGGGCATCCCGACGTGCCGGTGTGGACTTGGTTCGTGGCGCACGGCGCGTTTTTAGCGGCCTCGCTCGTCACGACGCGGAGTCCGGCGTATCTGGCCATCGGCTGGGTCTGCGCCCTGTGGACGCTGGTGGCGAGTTATTGGCTGGGTCCACTGGCTCTGGTGTTGCCGGCCGGACTGCTGGCGGCTCGATACCGCGCGGCCACGGCGAACCGGCTGACGACGGCGACGGTGATACAGGTCACCGGGGCGGAAGCGGAGTCGCTGAAGTTCGGCGAGTCGCTGGCGGCGCTGACCAATCGGATTCAGGGCAAGAAGCGGTGATCGCGGACTAGCCGCCGCCGTCCGCGCCCTAGCTCTGCCCCGCGTTTCCACGGCTGAAGCGATGGCTCGCACGCCGGAAGACGTGCGCGGTGGGCGAGCCCCACCGGAGCCGCCATCGCGTCGTTGCATTGAAGTGTCGAAGTGTCAGGACTCGGCCGGACGCAGACGGCGTTGATGCACCTGCCAGGCCGCCAAGGCGAGCGCCATCGCGAGGTCGCCGTGGTGCTCGCTCGACGGGCGCATGTCCGCGAGTTCGAGGCAAGAGGCGATCTCGAGAGTCCGGTTCTGAAACAGGATCTGCAAAATCGAGAGCAGCGCGCGCTTCGGCACATGATACGCGCCGTTGGTGTAGTGAGCCGCCTCGCCACCGGTGATCGAGACTGGGATCAGCGAGGCCCCGAGGCGCGCGGCGCGGATGAAGTCGACCACGGGAGCGCCGGGGCCGGTCGCGTCGACGACGAGCGTGGATTCACCCTTCAACGGATACTGACTCAACAGGTTGCGCAGCCGGTTGACCACATCC
>SXGS01447429.1_pt1 | contig 39977 bp, 40 predicted proteins | sample 3174681 | NCBI WGS metagenome assembly SXGS01 (sample SAMN11356861, study PRJNA531348) | freshwater metagenome | isolation source: freshwater sample F1-80 | place: China: Fuxian Lake, Yuxi | collected 2017-12-25 | reverse complement strand
CGGAGCCAATTGCGTGGATCGTAATATTTCTTGTTCGGGGCATCGGCGCCTTCCGGATTGCCGAGCTGACCTTGAAGATAAGCTTTTTTATCTTCATAGAAGTTGCGAACACCTTCCCAGAAAGCCCACTGCAGATCGGTATCGATATTCATTTTGATCACACCGTAATCGATCGCTTCGCGGATTTCGCTCTGCGCTGATCCCGACCCACCGTGGAAGACAAACGAAACCGGTTTAGTTCCCGTATTGAACTTCTTTTGCACGTACTCTTGCGAGTTTTTCAGGATGATCGGCGATAGCTTCACGTTTCCTGGTTTGTAAACGCCATGCACGTTTCCGAACGATGCCGCAATCGTAAAGTTCGTTCCGATCTCACGCAGGTGAGAATAAGCGTGCGCGACGTCTTCTGGTTGGGTGTAAAGTTTTGAATTGTCGATATCGCTGTTATCGACGCCGTCTTCTTCGCCGCCCGTAACGCCGAGCTCGATTTCGATTCCTGTTTCGAACGCGTTCATCTTTTTGAAATACTTCGCGGAAATCTCAACGTTCTCTTCTAAAGGCTCTTCGGAGAGGTCGAGCATGTGCGATGAGAAGAGAGGTTTTTTATGGTCTTTGTAATAGGCGGCGCCAGCTTCAACCATGTGGTCGATCCACGGGAGAAGCTTCTTCGCTGCGTGATCGGTATGGACTACGACGGGGACGCCGTAATGTTCAGCGAGGAGTTGGATGTGGCGAGCGCCGGAAATTGCGCCTAAAGCGGCCGCTTTTTCATTTTCGAGTTTGAGACCTTTGCCTGCGTAGAACTGGGCGCCACCGTTTGAAAACTGGATGATGACCGGTGAGTTCACTTGCTTAGCCGCTTCGAGAACGCCGTTGAGTGAATCGGTGCCGATGACGTTCACGGCAGGAAGCGCGAATTTATTTTCCTTAGCGTGCTGATAGAGGTCTTGAAGGGCCGTACCGAAAACCAAACCGGGTTTGAATTTCATTTTCTCATGCTCCTAAAAATCGGGTGGCGTGTCAGTCCTTAGGTGCGAGGAGGTTAGCAGGATCTTTCCTCAAAGGCACCTTTTCGTGCGGAAGATTTGACTCATTTGGTCTCGGTTGCCTTCGTAGAAATCACTTCGGCTGCACTTAACGCTGAACGAAAATCAGGCACCGCAGCCTTTACAGGCCACTTTGCGACCTCAAATTTCAATACTTACAAGGAGCAAAGAATTGGCGATTACTACGGAAATTCATTCCGCGTCTGTTGAGACGCGTACCAAAAAAGATCAAATCGTCCATCGCTTCGTCGGAGGCGAGCACGATCTCCACGAGATCGCAAAGGCTACGGACTCAGCCTTGAGTTACGTGGCGTCGGTCCTGCAAAGTGCTGGGCTGATCGAAGGCTATTATGATCTCTACAACGATTCGAAGGACCCCATGAATGCTTACGCCGGGCTTTTTCGGCGCCGATTGGGCTTTAAGGATGAAGCAACGGCGCTCAATAGTGTTCGACTCTTGCATGAAGCTTACTTGGGTTTTGAGCGCGAAAAAGATCGAGCCGGGCAACACCATGCGCTGATGATGGCCATGGTCATGTTCAACCGCGCACGTTGGTCAGGCAAAACGCGAGAGGCCGATATTTTCAAGCGTTGGTTGGTGCGAGCAATGGAGCACTGACCAAGGCGATTTGAGTAAGCCGCCAATGGCGGCTTACTTTTAGTATTTTTTCCGAAAGTAAAGCTTGCCCGCGATTTCAACGTACATCGTAGCGAGAATCAGACAAACGATCGGGACGAGGGCAGGTGTGTGGGGCCATAACGCAATGAAGACGACCATGGCTGAGAGTGCCACCGTCGTGGTTTTGTGGACGAGCTCTAAACTTTTGAGTCGAATGAATTCTTCGCGCTCGTCTTTGATGCGACGGCGTTCAAAAGCGTCAAAGCCGAAATAAACAATCAGGCTAGAGAACACCAAAATGCGGAAGACCAACAGCCACGGTTCTTCGAGCATCATGAGATCGTCTCCTCAAGTTTAAAAAGATCTTCAACTCGCACGTTTAAAACTCGCGCGAGTTTTAAAGCTAGCTCGACTGACGGAAGAAACTTTCCACTCTCGATCGAGTGAATAGTTTGGCGGGAACAACCAACTTTCTCGGCTAATTCCTGTTGGGTCAGGTCACCGGCCGCGACTCGCGCTAACTTCAGTTTGTTCGTGCAGCTCATGGCTCAAAAGTACATCTTACTTGCCAAAATGTAAAGCTTAGCGTACATTTAGTCTTCTATAGTTGCGAAACATAAGAGTTTCGTATGGTTAGCGTAGAGGAGGAGACGATGGAGTTAGCCAAAAGGTACTTGCGCAGAAATAGAGGCTTTCTAGCTTTTCTTCTGGTGATGCTCTTCGTTCGGGCCACGTTGGCGAACCAATATCTCGTGCCCTCGGGCTCGATGATTCCTTCTTTGCAAGTCGGCGATATGATCCTCGTGGATCGAACAGCCTACGATCTCAAAATTCCGCTGACGCAAATTTCGCTCGTAAAACTTTCTGATCCTCAACGCGGCGATGTTGTCGTGTTCGATTCAGTTGAAGACCAAGGGACCGTCATGGTGAAGCGCCTCATCGGAGTTCCTGGCGACGAAATCGAAGTGATCAACGGGAACGTTAAAGTTAATGGAGAGTCGATCGCGCAGGTCGGAACAGTGAAGCGCGATCAAGATGAGCTCGTGCAATATGAGGAACGGCTAGGTGAACACCGCTACTTCGTTCAGCGAATTCCTGAATACTTTCGTCCGGAGGAGAGAGTCTTCAAAGTTCCGGAAGGTCAGTTCCTCATGATGGGCGACAATCGTGATAACAGCCGCGACGGCCGCTTCTTTGGCTTCGTTCCGAGAAATCACCTGATCGGCCGTGCCGAGCGTGTTTTGTACTCGTGGAAGTTCATCGGCGATCGAGTTGGAAAAGCGCTTCCCTAACCCGGTGTCCTTACTGAAGTTGAGCCCGCACGACCGAAAGTATTTTCGCAAACTCTCGTCGCGCGGCCCGACTGAATCCAATCATGTTGATAAAGCCGTGGATCATGTCGGAACACTCGATCAGTTCAGTTTTCGTTCCCGCAGCCTGTAGGGCTTTTGCGTAGGCTGCGCCTTCATCTCTCAGGGGATCAAAGCCTGCCGTCACGATGATTGCCGGTGCTAGGCCCGTGAGTGTTCCGTGGATCGGAGAAATGCGAGGATTCAGAAGCTCGCGCGAGAGATCTTCGGAGCGTAGACTTTTTCCCGTCGAGTAATGCTCTTGGAAGTAAGCGAGATCGCGGTCCGTTAGGAAGAAGCCTTTTCCAAAGAGCTTTTCGGACGGATAAGTTTTCGACCGGTCCGCGGTGGGATAGATCAGCAGCTGAACAAACGGCCCTGCTCTTTTTTCTTCGACCGCAAGTTGGCAAAGAACCGTTGCGAAGTTGCCGCCAGCACTATCTCCCGCTACGACCAGTCGATTGGGATTCACCTTCAGCACTTGAGCATTGGCCTGCGCCCAACGAAACGAATCCACCGCATCTTCAAGACCCGCCGGGTAAGGATGTTCAGGCGCTAATCGATACTCGATCGAGAGAACGGGGCAGTCGAGTTCACGGCAGATAAATCGGCAAACATCATCGTAGGCTTCAACGCCGCCTAAGACAAAGCCGCCACCGTGGTAGAAGATCACGAGCGGCGCATTGTCGTTGGTCTTCAGTCGGTAAAGACGAGCCGGAATCTCATGGTCGACTCGACTGGGAATTTTCAGGTCGATGACGCTGACTTCAGGAATGCGCAGTCCGTGAATCTTTGCCGTGCGGACAATGTTGGCTCGCGATTCAACAGGCGGTAAACCGCTTAGGCCCGGAGCTTGAGTCAGGTTCTGAAGATGAAGAATGACCTGCATCTCGGCATTCAAGTTGCGACCGTCAATGACAATCGGATTCTGACGAAGGGTACGAAGAAGGACCTTTGCAGGAAGCCGCATGAGGCCCTGCAGAACAGCGCGCTCGATTAGGCCTAGCGCGATGCTGGATTGGTTTGATCTTTTCGAGCTGCGGATCTTATTCACGAACCTACCTTCTCAGTACGTGAGCAAAAAGTAACGTTCCTACGAACTCGTCTTCAAGCTCGAAATGGCCGTCGCTGAGAGGATTACCTTCTAACCTTTCCGCCTAGGAGCATGAATGACAGAAAATGGAAGAGAGAATGCTACAGAGAATACTACAGACACGACGTCAAGTGATGGCCTCCCTGATGGCGGCGAGATCCTTGATGACGCAAAAAGCGTCTCTCCACTCGTTGAAGATGTTGAAACGAGGGCAAAAGGAGCATCCCAGAGTGGCGCGATCGATGATTTGGAAGTTCAGCCTAGATGGGGCGACGAAGCTGAGCCTTCGCACGACGGACGAACTCCTGAGTCGCCTGAAATTGAAAAACTCCTGAATACTCCGTTAGATGATCGTTCAGTGATGGGAAGCGGCTCCGAAGCCGATCCGTTAAAATCGAGGGGCGGAACGCGAACGCAAACCGACGTTCGATGAAAGTCACGTTTCTGCAGTGTTTTTTTGCTTGGGCATGCAGCCTTGCTACAAAAGGGAAACTCACGAACTGAGGAGAGAATCCTTTTATCTGTAGTGAGGTTGCGGTAAGTTTTCGCTCTCTGAGACTCTTAATCTCCTTATAAATCAGGAGCCTATTTTTGCTGACCGATTGTCGCTTGGCAGCTAAGCCGCGTGTTCTTGCGATCGATGACCGCGAGGAGAATTTGCTCGCATTCAAAGCCATTCTTCGCGAAGTCGATTGCGAATATATTGGCATGCCTTCGGGTGAAGAGGCTCTTAGATACCTCCGTGACGAAAGGGTTGCGCTTCTGTTGATCGACCTGCGGATGCCGGTCGTTGATGGGTTTGCGTTTGCAGAACGACTCAAAGAAATCCCGCTTGCGGCAGGTACGCCATTTTTCTTCCTGACGGCTAGTGATCCTTCTTTGGACATTATCGAGAAAGCTTACTCATTTGGCGCGGCAGATTTTTTAACGAAACCGGTCCCGCCGACGGTTCTCCTCTCGAAGGTTCGCTACTTTCTTGAGTTGTTTTCCTCCCGTGAGGAAAAGCGTGCACTCACATCGAACCGATCGTTTCTTGAAACGGATGGCGAAATGTCGCGGCTTTTTCGCGAGAAGGATTGGTCAAAGACACCGCTGGGTGCGGTCGAACTTTGGCCGCAGAGCTTGCGCACCTTAGTCGGCTCCATGTTGCGTTCGACGTTTCCGACATTTATTTCTTGGGGTGAACACCGGGTCTTTCTCTACAACGACGCTTACCGACCAATCCTGGGATCCGAAAAACATCCACGCGCCCTTGGAAGTCATTTCCAACAAGTCTGGCATGAGATCTGGAACGATCTTGGACCCGTTGCGGATGAAGTGGATCGCGGCAAAGCGAGCTACTTCGAAGACCGTCCGCTTTACATGAACCGCTCCGGTTACTTTGAGCAGACTTACTTTACGTTCTCTTACAGTCCAATTCTCGATGAATCGGATCAGATCCGCGGTCTTCTCTGCACGTGCGTAGAAACGACAGGTCGGAAGAAAACAGAGCTCGCTCTGCGCGAGAGCGAAGACCGCTTTCGCGTGCTGATGAATAGCATTCCGCAGATTGTTTGGACGGCACAGCCTGACGGATCAGCCGAGTACTTCAATGAGTGGTGGTATCAATTCACGGGCTGGAATTACGAGCAGTCCATTGGTTGGAGTTGGAAGCCACTGATCCACCCGGACGATCGAGAGTCTTCGGTGGAAAAATTTGTCGAGGCCGTTCAAGCAGGTCGACCTTTCGAAAACGAACACCGCTTCCTCCGGGCCTCGGACCAATCGTGGCGATGGCATTTAGTGCGCGCGATTCCTCTCAAAAACGATGAAGGCGCGATCGTAAAATGGGTCGGTGTCGCGATCGACATTCACGATCGAAAACTCGAGGGAGAACGCGCCAGGTTGATTGTCGAAACGATCCCGCAGGGCATTTGGCGCACGAACCCTGATGGTTCGGCCGATTACTGCACGGAACGTTTCTATGAACTTGTTGGTTACACGGCTGAAGAATTCCTCGGTTGGGGATGGACGCAATTCATCCACCCCGAAGACCGCGCGCGCGTGGTCACGGAATGGGAGAAGTCTCGCTCCCAGAAGCAATCGGTGTCGGTTGATTTCCGTATCGTAGCCAAAAACGGATCACACCGTTGGTTTCTCTCGTTAGGTGCTCCGTTCTTTGATGAGCGGGGAGAACTTACGAAATATTACGGCACGTGGACCGATATCACCGAGCGCAAGCGAGCCGAAAAAGAGCTTCGCGATGCTAAAGAACAAGCGGAGAAAGCAAACGAACTGAAGACGGCGTTCTTAGCAAACATGAGCCACGAAATCCGTACGCCTCTCGGCGCAATGATCGGCTTTGCTGATTTGCTGCGCGACCCATCGTTGAGCGAGAGCGAAAAAGTCAGTTACATCGACATCCTTCATCGAAACGGCGAGCAGCTCGGGCACATTATCAACGATATTCTAGATCTTTCAAAAGTTGAGACCGGCCATTTGCACTTTGAATTGCTCCGCGTGAAGCCGAAGGAAATCGCACGCGAAGTCGTATCGCTCCTCGATGTGCTTGCGAAAGAAAAAGGCCTGCGACTTGAGTTCGAGGCGGGTCCCGAGGCTCCGGATGAAATCATCACGGACCCGACGCGCTTGCGCCAGATCCTCACGAATCTTGTCAGCAATGCCTTGAAGTTTACAAGGCAAGGGTTAATTCACATAAAACTCTCCGGGCACGAAAGCGAAACGGGCGTACGTTGTGTCGCTTTTGACGTAACGGATACGGGCATCGGAATTCCTGAAGAAAGCGTTGACCGCTTATTTAAGATGTTCACGCAAGCCGATAGTTCAATGACGAGAAAGTTTGGCGGCACGGGCTTGGGCCTAGCACTTTCTCGATCGCTAGCGCGCGCCCTGGGGGGCGACGTGAAATTAGTGCGCTCGAAGAAAAATGAAGGCTCTACTTTCCGCGTTGTGATCGAAAGTCGCGCGGAGAGCGAATTAAATCATGTTCAATTACTTTCCAAGTCAGAAGGCGACCCTCTTGAAAGTGGTCCGCCGAACGTCTTCGCCAAAGGAGAGGTGAAAAAGGATGTCCCGAAGTTAAAAGATATCCGCGTGCTTCTCGTTGAGGATTCTCCAGATAATCAGCAACTCATTCGACGCTATCTTTCGAAGCAGGGCGCTGAAGTTGAGATCGCCGAAAATGGTCTGGAAGGAGTCTCGAAGGCGCTTGCGGGTAATCACGACATCGTTTTGATGGATCTACAAATGCCGATCATGGATGGGTACACGGCAACGGGTCATCTCCGCGCGAGGGGCTTTTTAAAGCCCATCATCGCGCTCACCGCGCACGCTATGAGCGACGTGAAGGACAAGTGCACCGATGTTGGTTGTTCGGGCCATTTACCAAAGCCGGTCAATCCGGGGGAACTCACCTCAGCCGTTGCACGCTTTGTTGCGGAACGAGGCTGATTCGACTTGCAAGATCGCGAGCGTTGAATCAGGAAGCTTGCGCTTCGACCTGTAGGCTCCCGCGTGTTTTCTCAACTTCCATCAGGATTTGATCCATGGGCGTGAAAGAATCGTGCGCATGGAAGATGTAGTCTGGAAATTCAATCCGCATCGCTTCGACAAACTTCTGAAGGCCATCGGCGCTTGGCTTATAGGTTCCCGAAGCCCGCGAAACGTGAAACTCACCTTTAGAGTCCATTCCGATTTCGGCCGCGTAGACGGTGTCTTGGTGCGACGTCAACAAAACGTGTTTGGATAAAAAGTTGCTCACCGCCGTCCCATCAAATGGGCTCAGCCTAAAGCTATCGCGCATGAGGGCGAACGTATAGATCATGCCGGGCTTCATGGCGCGCTGTAAATCAGCGCGGGGGATGTAGTAACGTGTAATGAAAGGCTCGCGCGCTTTTACCGATATTGGTCCGCGGTAAAGGTAGTGGTGGATCGATTTCAGAGAATACGTCGGAGCCCTCAGTTCAGTTTTTGAAACTTCCAAAGGATCATTCCGAAGCTCGATAATCAGCTGTGAACCGATCTTCGTGATGGGCTCGGTGACCAGCGTGAGAGGCTGTCGTGTCAAAAGATCAACGCAGCTAGCGCCACCTGCGAAGACCGTTTGCCCAGCAAATCCGAGAGCTAGTGCCACGCCAAGAGCAAACGTACGAATCATCGTGAGAGAGAACATGTCAAATCTCCATCGACCAGATCGGAACTATCTGGTTTGTGATTGCATGCCCTGAGTATTCACATTTGGTGCCACGTCGATAGGGCGCTCAGCTCTTATAAAACACCGCTGGGATCAGCGCGCCCGTTAGAATTTTTGACAGACGCGCCCAACGTCGTTTGTTCGGTCGTTCGGATCAGCTAATCACGCTCGGCTTCGACTCGGTTCTCTCGTCCCGGAGGCACGCCGATTTCATCTCGCTCGCCGGGAGCATTCGAGGGTCGTGCGGAGTTTTCGCTAAAGTCGTGGGCCGAAGCGGAGACGTTTTGATCATCGTTTTGCGACGCCTGTTCCTGAGAAGACTGATCGACGTTTGAACTCTGCTTTTCATCAAGGTGCGTGTTTTTCTTTGCGCTGCGAATCGCTTCGGGGGTTTCATTCGGCGATTGGTTGAGGCCTTTCATCGCATCGTTATCCATAAATTGAGCATCCTTTCGTTTCGTTGGGAACGTGGCGCATTCTGACGAAGCCAACGTTCAACAGAAAATCATAAAGGTGCCCACGCGAAAGTCGTGGAGATGGTGTGGTGAAGAGTTGCTGAAGAAACAAAATGACCAAGTGCGGAACGCGTCGCTACTCAATCAAGCTCCGCCGTGATGACGGAGCTTGATTACCCTTTGCAGCGATCGAATCAGCGTAGGATCAATAACCGCGGTAGCCGTAGTAGGGATTTGCGTACGTACCGTAGCCGAACTGATTCTGGTATCCGTAGGGGTTCGTTTGGAGTTGGGGATAAGTGTTGTACCCGTTTCCGTAACCCGTGTTGTATCCGTTGCCGTACCCGCCGTAGCTACCGGTGCTGACGACGTTTACGCAAACGTCTCCGCGAAGGGCTTGTCCGGGATTACACGGACCTTGTTGGTAACAACCATGCGCCGTTAAGAAGAAGCCAGATCCACAGCGCTGTTCCATTACGGATTGACCCGTCAGTGGATCCGCGCACATGCTCGGCTGTTGCGGGTTTTGCACGAGACCTTGAGGACATTGTCCTTGAGCCACGCACGTACCGAACGCAGGTGACGAGAGGTGAGCCGGAGGGCACGCGGGTGCGCCGCCTTCATCTTTTTTTCCGCAAGCGATCAGGCTGAGCCCGAAAACCATAAATAGTGCAGCTACTGCTTTTAATTTCACAATCTACTCCAGGGCAAAGGGGTTCTGTCGTCGGTGGAACATTACAAGCGCGATGCCATCTCAAGCTGTGGTTTATTCCGATTTCAGGGGCATCGAGCTTGGGTCTTTTTCAGGACTGTCGAAGTTTTGGTCGCCGACGACGGCCGCCAAAACTCTTGGGATCCGATTCAAACTCACTTCACCATCACGACGCGCGTGCCGACATCCACTCGGCCAAAGAGGTCATTGATATCTTCGTTGTACATACGGATGCAGCCGTAGGAAGCCGCCTTTCCGATCGAGTCAGGACGGTTTGTGCCGTGAATCGCGAGTTCGTCGCGATCAAGCGTCAACGCCGCGGCACCCATCGGATTGGAGGGATCCCCGCCCGGGATGTAGTCAGGAATATTCGGATTGTCGCGTTTAACTTCCTTCGGAGGAGCCCAAGCTGGTTTGACGTGTTTCCCGTCAACGTAAGCCTCACCGCTCCATTGCTTGCCGGTCTTGGGGACCGCGACATGGTAGCGTCGGGCGTAATTTCCACTGAGAATGAGGTGCAGTTCTTTTTTACTCGCGCTCACCACGATCGTGCCGGGCGCGTATTTCACAGCGTAGGGTGATTCGACTTCTTCGGGATAAGGCTTTCGCGCTTGTGCATTTGTCGCGATCGAAAGGGTTAAGCAGAGAGTTGCGACTAAACTCAAGAACTTCAACATACGTGCCTCCGGGTTTGAGCCCGTTCAGACGTGTGCAAGAAGAAGTCCGTTTTCTAAAAAATTACGTGCGTGATGGTAAGTATTGAGAATGAGGAGGGGAGTAGAGACTTTAACGCTTGAGTAGTTCCGATTCTAACTGGTGATCTTGTCGACGGTGCGCAAGCTTTGGCGCCCGAAAGGAAAAACGCGGAACATCGAGTTCCGCGCCGACTCTCTTCGATCATTTCAACGAGCAGTCCAATGAGAGTGCTTAGCCAGCCTGATTGATGACGGCTTTCCAAAGTTTTTCCCAGTTAATTCGACGAGGGCGTTCATGCGCCTCCATGTCGAATCCACGTGCACGCTCGTACTGTTCACCGAGACGAACGCGTTCTTTAGTTGTCAGCTCGTCGAAAATTGTCGGCAGCAGTTCACGGGTTTCCTGCCAGATTTGCATTTCAAGTAATTCACAGTACACGTTCACGCTCGCTCTCCATGTCACTCTGTTCGTGCAACATTCGATCATCTTTTCAACTTCACGTGCACCGGAGGCACGTTCGCGGTGAATCGCCAAAACTTCATCGAGTTTCGCCGAACGGCCGTAGAGCGAATCAAAGAGCTGCTCTTGAGCGTCGCTTTGCTTTTGGACGAGCGAGACGAGCGCCGTGAACGCGTTCGCCTCCTCGGCGGTATTTTCATTCGTTAATTTCAGCTCGATGACGAGTTCGCGGAGGGCATCGAGATCTGCCTGAAGTCTATCGAGAATTTCCATTGCAACCTCCTCGGCTTAGCCACAAGGGCTCACGAAGATGGAGATAGCAAGGAGGGTGCCTGGCACCTTTGCGCAGAAACGAATTAATTGCAGTTGAACAGGCAAAAAGACTCAGTTAGAAAAATCGCGGATCGACGTCGTTCCAGTTCAACCCGCGACTCCAGAATGCTGAGGCAGAAACGAACGTCTCTGCTTTTCCGAATACAGTTAATGTGAGGCTTTTTCAGAAAGCCTACGATGCGCCGTTGCTTTAACCGTTTCGGGAAGAACTTTTGCAGCTGCCGCATGGAGCCAATTCGTCATCGAGCCCGCGACAACATGATCCTTGCCGGCCATCAGCGCCTCATAGCCTTGGCGAGCAACTTCAGCCGGATCATCTTTTTTACTTTGGCCCACTTTCGTGTCGTCCATGCCGGCGCGGTGAAAGAAGTTGGTTTCCGTGGGACCCGGCATGAGCGCCGTTACGATGATGCCTGAATCTTTGAGTTCGTTGCGAAGCGCCTCAGAGAAGGAAAGTAAAAACGCTTTCGATGCACCATAGACGGCTTCAAAGGGCGCAGGCATGGTCGCTGCGATCGATGAGGTAAAGAGAATGCGACCGTGGCCTTGAGCGACCATATCTTTGACGATTCGTTTGGCAAGGTGAACGCTTGAAGTGACGTTCAACTGAATTAAATTGAGTTCATCTTCGAGCGCCGTTTCGCGCGCGAAATCTCCGCCGACACCGACGCCAGCGTTAATTGCAACGACGTCGAGGCGCCGCCCCATTTTTTTCAAGGCACCGTAGAGATCTTCAACTCCTTCGTAAGTGGCGAGATCCGCAAGCACGCACTCGACTTGGACACCGATTTCTTCGAACTCTGGCGTGATGCGCGTGATGGCATCGTCTTCAGCCGTTACAAGAAGGTCGTATCCTTCCATCGCGAAGACTTTTGCAAGCTCGTAACCGATACCGCTTGAGGCACCGGTGATCAAAGCTAGAGGACGGGATGTAGCGTTCTGATTTTGTTCCATTCGAAACTCCTCTCTCGGTAGAGGATTCAGATTTACATGTCTGCAACTCGATTGGGTCTCACTTGAAGGGATCTCCATAAGAAGAGAACGCCCAATTCAAACGATGTTCATGAGTGAGGCAAAGAAAGAGGCGTAGACAACCGCGCTGATCGTAGCAGCATCTCCTCCTGGACAAAATCGAACGAGAGTTAAAAGTTTTTTTGATTGAACCAACCGCGCGTTCGGTTCGTCTTACTGTCGGAGTTCGCTTTCGAGCTAGGCATTAAAAGGCGACCTTCCATGCCGGCTCTATGTCCAGGAGTGTGGATTGTTCAATTCGAGTGTCTCAAAAAGAGATAGAGAGAAAGTGAATTTCCGGAAGCTTCATCTTTCATATTACGTCCGAGGAGTTGAATGAAAGCTCTATCCTCCCAACAAGTCGAGATCCAGCCAATAGAGACACGACGAGGCGGCCTCTCTCTTACGAGCCTTCTTTTATTGAGCGGCCTAATCGCCATCGCGGGCCCGCAGATGGCCGAGGCACAAGTTTTGAGCGTCGAGGATGTGATTTCTTTGGCGCGGCAGAATTCCGAAACGTTGCAAGCCAATGAGAAAACGATTGAGGCCATCACGTCGGAAATATCGGGCCGTGATCTCGCCTTATCCTGGCGTCTAGATGCCGAGGTCGCAGATGCGCGTGATCAACGCGATACCCTCACGCCGACCCAACGGTTTCGCACAAAGCTCATCGATGCTTCATTGAGCAAACTTTTTTCTACCGGGACGCAGCTTGGTCTGTCCGTGGGAAGTGAAGTCACTGATTTGGGCGCGACGGGAGAACGAAACATTGGTGAGTGGGAACTCAAGCTTTCGCAGTCGCTTTGGCGAGATGGATTTGGCCGTTCGACCTCGCTTCGTCGCGAGGCTGAGCGTGCCGAGCTGCAGAGCCGGACGCTGACAACTCTCTTCCAGCGGCAGAATCTTTTAGTGGAACTCGAAAGTGCCTATTGGGATTTAGCTCTCGCTCTTCGTGAGGAAGAGATTCGCCAAGGTAATATCGAAAAAAGTGAGCAAGTCGAGCGGTGGACACGCGATCGCGTACGTCGATCAGTAGCGGAGTCTGCCGATCTTCTTCAGGCGCAGGCTTTAACCAGCAATCGTCAACTCGAGCTCATTTCGGTGAGAAACCGGATCGAATCCTTGCGCAATCGGTTTCGGCAATTGATTCCGAATCAAAATCCCGAGGCATGGAAAATCGACCTGAAATCAATGGAAGTGATTCGACCACTCGATTCACTCCTTGCGTCCTCCTCGGGAACGTCAATTCCTTTCCGCTTAGATTCACTCTCCTCGCGCTTTCTAGCGGAGCAAGCATCGGCTGAAGCTTCGCGCGTTGACGAAAATCTTCAACCAAAACTTGATGCCTACGTGTCTCACGGTCAAAACGGTCGCGATGAGCGGTTTGGTGCCGCTTGGGACCGTGCGCGCGATCCCGAGTTTTCATCAACACGCATCGGCGTCCTTTTCTCGATGGATCTCGATTCGGGTCTCAAAGAAGATCAAAGGCGGGCCGCAAGATTGAACGCAGAATCGAGGTCGTTAGAAGCTCGCGCTCAAGAGCGACTTTCGATCGTCGGCTGGTCCGATCTGAATCGCGAAATCGATTCGTTGAAGAAACAAGCCGAGGAAGCCAATCGGCTCGCCGATTTTCAAGAAAGAAAAGTTGCGGCTGAGCGAAATCGCTACCGTCTAGGGCGCACGACCGTTTTTCAGCTCATTACGTTCGAGATCGATGCTGCTAATTCCAAAGTTGAGCTAGCGCGAATTCTGAGCAATCTCCGCAAAGCGGAAAGTCGCGCGCGTGTCTTCACGCGCCAACAGGACGGTGTTTAATGAATTTAATCGCGATTTCCATCAAGCGTCCGGTGTTTGCTTGGGTTCTCATGTCCGCACTGATCATCTTCGGCGCGATTTGTTTCAATCGCCTCGGCGTCAGCCAGATGCCTGATGTCGACTTCCCGGTGATCAGTATCTCGGTGAACTACGACGGTGCTTCTCCCGAAGTGGTGGAAGCAGAACTCATCGATCCGATCGAGCAGAATTTGCTATCGATCGAGGGAATTGAGGAAATGCGCTCATCCGTGCGGCAGGGGAGCGGAAACGTCACGTTGAACTTCGATATCAATCGCGATGTCGACGTCGCGCTCCAAGAGGTGCAAACGGCTTTGAGTTCCGTTCGGTATCCTTTGAACGTCGATCCACCGGTGATTCGAAAGCGAAACCCGGAAGAATCGCCCATCATGTTTATCGGAATCTCGACGGATCGGCCGATCACCGAGGCGCTTGCCTGGAGTGAGACTTTTCTTCTAGACCAGTTCCGTTTCTTACCGGGAATCGGTGAAGTCTCTGTCGGTAGCTTCAGCGTTCGCAACTTGCGTGTTTGGCCCGACCCCGAAAAACTCCGCAAGGCCGACATGACGGTTTCGGATTTGCTCAATGCGATCAAAGCGCAGCATCTTGAGTCTTCAGCAGGTCAGTTCTCGAATACCAAACAAGAATTTCGAGTTCGTTGGATGGGGGAAGCCACCACACCCGAAGAACTCGGCAACATCCGCATTCTCCGACGGGGTGGCCAAGTCATTCAAGATCGTGTTTACCGTCTCAAAGATGTCGCCGATGTCGAAAATGGTTTGAGCGACGTTCGTACGATCGCGCGAATCGATGGTAAAAACGCAATCTCGATCAGCATCCAAAAGCAGCGCGGTGGAAACGAAGTGGCGCTGGCTCAGGCCGTTCGGGCACAAGTAGAGAAACTTCAGTCGACGATTCCCAAAGATTATAAAATGCAAGTCAACGTCGACTTCACCCTTCCCACGGCGGCCGTGGTTCATACGTCACAAGAAAAACTGATTGTCGCGGGACTCGTCACGATCGTCATTTGCTTTTTGTTCTTGGGTAGCTTCAGTGCGGCCATCAACATCTTGTTCTCGATACCGACTTCAATCGTCGGAACGTTCATCGTTCTTTATTTCTCTGGCTTCACCCTTAACCTCTTTACGCTTCTCGCGCTGACGCTCGCGATCTCAATCGTCGTCGATGACGCGATCATGCTTCTTGAGAATATCGTTCGGCATCATCATATGGGTAAGAACGCGGCTCAGGCGGCCTACGATGGTGCGATGGAAATTCTGCCGGCCGCGACGGCGGCGACTCTCGCCGTCGTGGCGGTGTTCGCGCCGGTTATCTTCATGAGCGGCATCACGGGGAAATTCTTCTTCCAGTTCGGTGTCACGATGTCGGCGGCGGTCCTTCTATCGCTACTTGAAGCAGTGACGATCACGCCAATGCGTTCGGCTGCGTTTCTCGCGTTATCGCCCAAGCCTTCGCGTTTCGAGCAGTATCTTGAGCGGCTCTTCGAAAAAATTGCTGGCATCTACCAAGATCTGTTGGGCTTTACGCTCCGTTGGTCCAAATCGGTCGTGGCTTTGTCCATCGTCATCTTTATCGTCTCGTTGATTTTGGTGAAAGGATTGCGCCAAGAGTTTGTTCCGCAGCAAGATCAAAATTTCATTGCGCTCAACGCGCAGCTGCCGCCGGGATCTTCGTTGGAGGCGAGCTACAAAAAAGCCCTCGAGATCGAAGAACTGCTGAAGAAGAACAAAAACGTCGCGCGGTTCTTCACATCCGTCGGCGGTGGACTTGGCGCATCGTCCGTGAACCAGATTTCGTTTCCGATCACGTTGGTCCCGCGCGAGGAGCGCGAAGTCACCCACGTACAAGTGATGTCGGAGCTTCGCAAGGAGCTTTCGCAAGTTCAAGGCGTGCGGATTTCCATGCGGGACAACTCGGCTCGCGGTTTGACAACGGGTCGGCAGAATCCGGTGTCCTTCAACTTACGTGGACCTGATCTCGACATTCTTCGAGAAAAGGCCGAAGTCATCATGAAGCGACTCAACGAAGAAGGGTTGACTCAAGATTTGGATACGGATTTCAAACTTGGTCTTCCTGAACTCCTGATTCGTCCTGATCGCGATGCGATGGCAAGTCGGGGCGTGAGCATCCAGAGCGTTGCCGAAACGTTAAACGCGACGGTGGCAGGCCTTCGTCAAAGTCAGATCACCGATGATGGTCGCCGCTACGACATCCGCGTCAAACTTCGCGACGAGCAAGTGCGGTCGCCAAAAGATATTCAGATGATCGACGTGCGCAATGACTTTGGTCTCCGCGTGCCGCTTTCCGAGCTTGTTAACTTCGATGAACAAAAGACGTTTCAATCGATCACGCGGGTCAATCGCCAGCGTGCCATCGGGGTGTTCGGGAACGTAGCGGCCGGAAAAGGCCAAGGGCAGGTACTCCAGCGCGCGGAAGACATTGCACGTGAGATTCTTCCCGAAGGGTATAGCTTCTCTTTAGATGGATCGTCGGCAGGTCTTGCGGAGTCGTTCCGAAGCCTTTCGGTTGCGCTTATTCTCGGGATCGTGGTTGCGTACATGATTCTGGCCGTTCAGTTCAACTCGTTCGTGCATCCGATTTCGATCTTAGCGGCTCTTCCGTTTAGCTTAACGGGCGCTCTGTTGGTGTTATGGATGTTCAACGTATCTCTGAACCTCTTCAGCTTCATCGGCTTGATCGTCTTGATGGGGATCGCGAAGAAAAACTCAATTCTTCTTGTGGAATTCACGAACCACGTACGCGCCGAGGGCGAAAAGAATCTAACGACCGCCATTCTCAAAGCTTGTCCGATCCGTCTGCGCCCGATTTTGATGACGTCCGTAGCGACCGTTGCGGCCGCCGCACCGTTGATCTTCGGAAATAGCATCGGTCAAGAAACGAGAACGCCGATGGGTCTTACGATTGTCGGCGGCACGATCGTATCGACCTTTTTCACGCTGTTCGTCGTACCGTGTCTCTATAAACTTTTGGCGTTCTTCGAGTCCAAGAAGAAGATCGATCTCGACGTTGGCGGCGCACTCAAGGCCACCGCAGCTTCAATGGCGCCTCCGGCCATCGCGCGCGGCGGACTGACTCATGATTAAAGAGAGGATGAAACAATGACTCAAGTCTCAAAATTTCCTGCGGCGTTGGTGCTGTGTTCATTCTTAATTGGACCGTTCATGGTTCTGGGTCCGGTTCTGGTCCCGGCTCAGGCTTTGGCCGGGGGCGAGCGCTACATTCGGATGGCCGATGAGTTAAAATTTACGGTCGAGCAGAGAGACAAACTCAAGAAAATACAGGACGACTTCCACAAGACCTTGCCAGAGAAGCGCAAAGCCATGGAAGCTGCTCGAGAGGAGCTGCAGAAAGCTTTGCGCGGGTCGGGCAGTGCCGACGAAGTTCGCAAAAAATTCGAAGAACTCGAGAGGCGCCAAGCGGACTTTGCGCGCTCACGTTTTGAGAAAATTTTGTCGGTTCGCGCGCTGTTGACGCCCGAGCAACGCGAAAAGTTCAACGCATACGACGAGCGTGGGCCTGATCGCCATCACGATCGTAAGCACGAACACGAACTGAAGCGAGGCGCGGAGGCCGGCAAGTGAGCCGAACGAAGCAAACTTCAGCCATTCGCAACCTCCTCCCGGGCGCTCTTGCTCCGGAGTCGATTTCGGATTTCATTCCGAAACTGAAATTTGGTGGCGAGGCTAGTTTGCGAGCAAAAGGAACCGAAGCTTTGACCGAACTCTATCGGGAGAATGAATCTCTCGTTCGCGCCGTTATTTTCCAGATCGCGGGCGAACAGGCTCTCGATGATTTAGTCCAAGAAGCCTTCATCAAAATATGGAAGGGCTGGGCTGATTTTCGGGGTGAAGCAAAGGTTTCTTCTTGGATCTACAGAGTGAGCGTCAACGTAGCTCTCGATCATGCTCGGCGCGAAGCGCGAACTCGCGATAATCAAGTCAACGCTTTGGAAACGGAGTCTCTCTCCTCCAATTCAAATTCGGAGGCCAGCCCGGAGAAAGAGATCGCCAGTCGCGATTTAGTTGCTAAGGGTCTTAGATCACTCTCTGAAGAACACCGCGCGGTGCTGGTGCTCAGTTTTCTGCACGATTTGCCCGTACATGAAGTTGCTAGCCTACTCGACGTGGCTGAGGGAACCGTGAAATCGCGACTTCATTTCGCGAAAGCTCAGTTTCGTCAGTTTCTCGAGAAGAAAGGAGTCAAGGTATGACCGATCCAAAAGATGAGGCCCTGAAAGCATTCTTAAAACAGAATGCGCCTCAAGTTCCTCCACCTCCCCAGGATGAACTTCAGCGTTTGATGAGGAATTTGGAATTGCCGGTAGGTAAGTCAGGATCGGGACACTCGGTTCAAACATTGATTCCATCTTCGAGAACGCAAAGAGGTTTCTGGGTGTTTGGCGGTGCGGGAGCTCTAGCTGCTGGATTTGTCTGCGCCTGGTTCGTAGCGCAGGTGCCTTCCGTTTCACCCTCGTCCTCGCTACGCACGGATGAGATCCTCGTGGAAGTCGAGGATCTCAGTGTTCCTTCTATGGATGTAGGTGAAGAGTATCTCGGCTTGATCGCTGATCAATCATCGATTCGCTGAACGCCGATTGTAGATTCGAGGATCGTTCCGCCGTCGACTTTGGCTTCTTTAAGAGCCTCATTCACGAAAATGTTCATGCGGCTTTTGCGGATCTCGAACCGGTCGTTCTTTCTTTCGAATTCAACTCGCACCACGCTACTTTTCTTTTCAAATTTGACCGACGTGATTCTGTAAATATCTCCTGCAACTTCATAGTTGGTATCCAGGTCGGCTTCTTCTCCGTCCTTGTAGATGCCAACGTAAAGCGTTGACGGAAGAGTCACGGAACTCACGTCGGTTGAACCACCATTATCGACTTGGATCAGTTTCAAAGCGGCATCATCACGTTTCGCCGACTGCACTGTGTAGACCTTCTCGACGCGAGCAGGTGAGACACTTGCGTCACGGGTCGGGGAGACGTCAGCAACTCCCGCAGAAGCTGAAGCAGCAAAGAAGAGTGAGGAAGCCAAAATGATCAATTTCATAAAACAACTCCTTTTTGATTCCGTAGGTCACCAAAATCACAGCACCCCTATCGTTTTAGATCGGGGGTCTCGCCGCTACTAGGTAGAACGAGGTAGAAGAAGGAGAAGCCACTGCATCATTGAACGAACAATCAATTTTTTTTGAACTTGTCCTCAATCGTCTCAGTCGTCCTTCGGCTATGTTGGGTTTTGAGGAGGCTCGATGCGTACGTGGCTTTTGATAACGCCGATTTTGATTCTTTTTACGGCCTGTGAATTTCCTAAGGACCCCGAAAACACACTGAAGAAAGTGAAAGATGGCCAGCTCCGTGTCGGGATCTCGGAGAACCCGCCCTGGACACAAAAATCAGGAGAGACTTGGACCGGTATTGAACCCGCGCTCATTGAGCGCTACGCAAAAAAACTGAATGCGGAAATCAAGTGGATCGCGAAATCCGAAAGCGAGCTGATGAAGGAGTTAGAAAATCATCGGCTCGATTTAGTTATTAGCGGGTTGAGAGAAGATAACCCACACTCTAAGTCGGTTGGGTTTACCTATGGCTACGCGGGCGAGAAAAAAGCAAAACGCGTCATGGCCGTTCCGCCTGGTGAAAACGCTTTCTTGAGTGACCTCGAGCGTTTCTTGAGAGCTGAAGATCCTAAAGCAGGAGAACAAAAAAATGCGAGCCGTTGAAGAGGCCGAGCTTCCGCCGAAGCAAAGACGAGGGCTCCTCCGCGCGATTCGTGTTGAGTGGCTGTCGATCACCTTGATCACGATCAACATCGTCCTGATGTACGTTGTGATGGGGAGTTCCCAAGCCATGAAAACGGCTTGGCTCGACGATGTTTTAAGTCTCACCCCGCCCATCGCTTTCCTCGTGGCTGAACGCGTTCGGCATCGTCGACCAACAAAACGGTTTCCGTGCGGATTTCACCGCGTTGTCTCGATTGCTTTTTTGGTCGCTTCGACCGCGTTATTTGCCATCGGTGGCTATCTTTTGGTGGAAGCGCTTTTCAAACTAGCAACGCAAGAGCGACCCTCGATCGGGACAAGCGAATTCTTCGGGATGACCGTTTGGGCCGGGTGGCCCATGTGCGCTGTTGTTGTGTGGCGAGGGCTCGCCGCTGCATTCGTAGCGCGGCTCAAACTACCACTTGGAAAAGTGCTGCATAACAAAGTGATTCATGCCGATGCGGCCATGAACAAAGCGGATTGGCTCACAAGCGTTTCAACCGTCGTCGGACTTCTTGGAACCGGAATGGGATTTTGGTGGGCCGATGCTGCGGCAGCTGCGGTCATTTCGACTGGTATTTTGAAAGATGGATATACCCATCTGAAATCCGCTGTTTCTGACTTGATCGACCGTATTCCTGAAACCATTGAGTCCGGCACGGAAGAACCCATCAACGCCAAGGTGAAAGAGTATATCGAGTCTCAAGACTGGATCGATAAATCGATCGTACGCCTGCACGAGCAGGGCAATTTTTTCTTTGGTGAAGCTTACGTCGTGCCGAGATCAGATAAGGAGCTTGTCGAAAAGATCGATCGAGCGTTGCACGACATCCGACACATGGATTGGCGGATGCGTGATTTTGCGATGACACCTGTGCTCGCGCACGAGCTCTCGTCACACGAAGCGGATCATCGAAATCGAAAGGGCGCCGATCGACAAGCTTAATGGATCGTCACGGCTACGGACCGAAGTTTCCCATTGGCGTCGGCCGCGATCTTGTCATCCGCGCGTGGAACTTCCTTGGATTTTCTTGCGAGTCGATATGTTCGTTGCTTTGTTTTCTGAGGCTTCCTTTTCAAAAGATCGCACGCGAACCCCGAGCTGTGGATTTTTCGCCGCAATTCCCATTCACCGTGGTTGCCTCTAGGCAGAACCATATAATGTCGGGTCAAAACGTGCCCGGTTTACGACGGGTGCCCGTTTTCGTGAAGTGTTGAGCTGCGAAAAACGAATTTGAGTAAAGAAGCCAGAACAAAAAATCAGGAGAAAGACCGTGCAAAAGCAATTAGCTGAGTGGACTCCCAAAAAAACGAAGTTCCTCATCTTTACTCTCATCGGTCTTTATCTTTTGCTCTTTCTCCCTTTCTGGAAACCCGTTCTTCTCGGCTTTCTCTTCGCATCGGCCTGCGCGCCGTTGATCAACCTCGTCCGTGCAAAAATTCATGCCCGTCGAACGCGAGTTGCGTACGCCGTCGTGGGTCTCACGCTCACGTTCTTTATCGGTCTCTTCGCGCTTGTAACTCTTCAGGGGTATTCACAGCTTTACGACGCTTTTCAAAATCCGAACACGGTAGGGGGATTGAACGATAAGATCGCGAACGCACGCGATCAATTCATCGCCTGGGCGAATCAACAATCCTACCTCTCCTCTTTCAACGTGCAAGAACAGCTTGATAAAGCCGTCACTGGAATCACGAATGCGGCCCGCGGAGTGTTGCTCGTGGGGGCTCAAGGGTTCCTTTCGCAAGCTCCTCTGATTCTGCTTGAGCTCTTCATCTTCATCGTCGCGTTTGGCGCTTTTTTGGTGATCGAGCCACGTATCTGGGAACAGACTAGCCAAGCTCTTCGTCTCGGCGAGAAAGGGAAAGCTCATTTCAAACGCTTCGAAAAGATCTGTGGCCTTGCACTAGGATCGGTTCTCTTGACTGGATTCGTTCAGTCGATCCTCGTAACTGTCGGTGCGGCGATCGCCGGTTTTGATTCGCTCCTCATGATTTTTGGTGTGACTTTCCTCTGCGCGATGATCCCGCTTCTCGGAGCGGGGATCGTGCCGGCCATTCTGACGATCGTAGGTTTTGTTTCGGGCGATATGAAGACCGCGATCATCATGCTCGTCACCGCGGTGATCGTTGGCGTTGCCGACAACATTCTCCGTGCCTGGCTCTTTTCGCGCGCAGCTAAGAGCAACCCGGCGATTTCGCTCATCTCTCTACTCGGTGGTCTGAGCCTCATGGGTTTCGCAGGACTTTTCGTTGCCCCGGTCATTGAGCAACTTGTGATGACCTATGCCTTTTCTGACGAAGGGGAGCCGAAGCCCGGCCACGTCGCGGCCTCACAGGAGCCGGTTTCTCCAGATCGCTTCGTTAAAGATCATACGGGGGACCGCACGGGTCGTGGCGAGCCCGGCCTAGCTCCATCATGAGGAGAAGGCGAGGGTCGCAAGTTGTGTGGGAAACATAAATTGACCCACTGGCCACTCCGATCGACAAGGGCAGAATGGAGCATGGCACTCGGCGCCTCAGATCGATCATCCTTTTCTCGGCAGGTGGGCTTTCCGTCCTTCTCGCCGTAGCTTTTGCCATCGGCCTATTCTCCGCCCAAAAAAATCGACCGCGCGAGATCGTGATCTCGTGCGGGGCGGTTGGGGTCGAACTTGAACTCTGCCAATCCGGAGTCTCCGCTTGGTCAAAGGAGAGCGGCATCCCAGCTCGGGTCGTGACCGCTTCAAGTAACTCCGGAGAAAGACTCGGGAGTTACCAGCTTCTCCTTGCCTCTCATTCTTCGGACATCGACGTCTTTGTCATCGATACGCCCTGGCCCGGGGTGATTGGCGATTTTTTTCTCGATCTCAAAGACATTCTGGAGCCTGAAGTCCGTGAAGATCAGTTCTCTGGCTTTATCGAGAACAACACGGTTCGAGGACGTCTCGTAGCGCTCCCTTGGTTTATCGACGGTGGACTTCTCTATTACCGCAAAGATCTTTTGGAAAGCTATGCGTTGCCGGTGCCGCAAAGTTGGCAGGAGCTCACGGAAACGGCTACGAAGATTCAACAAGCGGAGCGTGAGAAAGGTCGAACCGACCTCTGGGGGTTCGTTTTCGCCGCGCGAGCCTACGAAGGACTTACGTGCGCGGCTCTTGAGTGGGTCCATTCAGCGGGCGGGGGTTCACTTGTCGAGAAGAACGGTGAAGTTTCGATCAACAACGAGGCCGCCCGCGAAATTTTGAAGTTAGCTGCAAGTTGGATCGGAACGATCGCGCCACGCGGAGTACTTGGATACATGGAAGAAGAAACCCGCACCGTTTTCCAATCGGGCCGTGCGGTGTTCATGCGGAATTGGCCCTACGCTTGGGAGTTGTCTCAAGCGGCTGAGAGCCCGGTTAAGGGTAAAGTCGGGATTTCCGTCTTGCCGAAAGGTCTTAACGCTAATGCAAAGGCGACTTCAGCGCTAGGCGGATGGTCACTCGCGGTTTCTAAGTTTTCAAAAAATCCGGAGGCTTCGAAGAGCCTTGCGAAGTATCTTGCGAGCCGGTCCGAGCAAAAACGTCGTGCGCTTCGCGGAGGATTGAGTCCGACTTGGCGCTCGCTCTACGATGATTCCGAGCTTCTTTTAAAAAATCCTGCATTGAGAGATCTCAAACCGGTTTACGACTCAGCACTTCCACGTCCTTCGAAAGTCGTCGCCAGTGACTATAACCGTGTGAGCAGCGAATTCTACGAAGCCGTGCACGGTATTCTTTCGGGAGGTCAGCCTGACTCTCTCCTTGGACAGCTTGAGGCTGATCTGACTCTTCTAAAAAAGAAAGGACGCTGGCAATGAAGCGGCAAGCTTACGAGCCGTGGATCTTCGTAGCGCCAGCGCTTATTGCATTAGCTCTCGTTGCACTCTATCCGCTCGCCCAGACGATTTACTATGCTTTCACCGACGCACGCCTGGGTTTTGCAAGTGATGCGAAATTTGTTGGGTTCACTAACTTCAGCGTGTTGTTTCAAGATCGCGACTGGTGGCGGTCTGTTTTGAATACCCTCGCATTCTGCGTAGCTTCGGTGAGCCTGGAGATCGTCTTGGGCTTGGTGCTAGCGCTTTTAATCGACCAGCGGTTTCTAGGGCAGGGACTTGTCCGAGCCTCACTCCTTGTACCTTGGGCGATCCCCACGGTCGTTTCGGCGAGGATGTGGGCGTGGATGTTCAATGATCTAGGCGGAATCGTAAATGCTACTTTGATCAAAATCGGACTTATCGAGCAACCGCTCGCGTGGATCGCGGATCAAAACTTGAGTTTCGTCGCGATGGTCACGGTCGATGTTTGGAAAACCACTCCCTTTGCCGCTTTGCTTTTGCTTGCGGGACTTCAAGCCATCCCGGCTTCGGTCTACGAAGCGGCTCGGGTGGATGGTGCTGGAGCGTGGAGTCGATTCTGGAATATCACGCTTCCGCTTCTAAAGCCCGCACTCGTGGTGACCGTGCTGTTTCGCATGATGGATGCTCTCCGCATTTTTGATCTGCCGTTTGTGCTCACCACTAACAGCAAAGAATCGATGGTGATGTCGATGTTTGCGCGCCAGCAGCTCATCGATTTTCAAGATGTCGGTTACGGATCAGCAGCTTCGTTTCTCGTCTTTTGCATTATAGGAACACTGGCCATCGTTTCGCTTCTTGCAAGCGGGAGTCAGGCGGGTGCCAAATGAAAGCCCGAATGAATGCACAAATTATGGAAAAGTGGGCTCTCACGTTTATCTCAATCTTTGTCGTCTCGTTCCTTCTTGGACCTTTCGCGTGGGCACTCGTGAGTTCAATCAAATCCGGTGGCGAAATTTTCTCGGTGGCTTGGTGGCCGGACCAACCGACTCTCGAAAATTATCGCACGGTCTTTACAGCTCAACCTTTCGCCCGAAATTTTCTCAACTCCGTCCTAGTCGCGAGTGCGGCGACACTCATTTCGTTGGGTCTTAGCGTAGCGGCTTCGTTCGCCCTAGCAAGACGGGAGTTTCGCGGGCGTGGTCTGCTCTTGACCGCTTTTCTATTGGTGTCGATGTTTCCGCAGATTGCGGTGCTCTCGGGTCTCTTCGAGGTTCTGCGCGCTTTGGGTTTGTACAATAGCCGTTCGGGCCTCGTGCTTTCGTACATGATTTTCACGCTTCCATTCACCGTTTGGGTGTTGACGACTTTCATGCGCCAGCTTCCCCGTGAACTAGAGGAAGCCGCCATCATGGATGGGGCAAGTTCCTTCACGGTGCTCACGAGGATTTTTCTTCCGCTTCTTTCTCCATCCCTCGTCACGACGGGACTTCTCGCGTTCATCGCCGCGTGGAACGAATTTTTGTTCGCACTCACGTTTGCGCTTTCCGATCAAGCGCGCACGGTGCCGGTCGCGATTTCCTCGATGAGCGGAGCTTCACAATACGAATCTCCTTGGGGACAGATCATGGCCGCTTCAGTTTTGGTCACAATTCCGCTGATCGCTTTGGTTCTCGTGTTCCAACGGCGTATCGTCAAAGGTTTGACCGCCGGTGCGGTGAAAGGATGAATTCATGAGCGCAGTCGAAATTCGCGAACTCGTAAAATCATACGGGCGAAACGGCCCGCTCATCCTCAAGAGTCTAAACCTCAGTATTCGGCCTGGGGAATTTACGGTACTCGTAGGACCCTCAGGCTGCGGGAAGACAACCCTCCTTCGCTTAATCGCGGGATTGGAAGAAGTCACCGCCGGAGAAATCCGCATGCACGGGAAAGTCGTCAACGATCTGCCTCCTGCCGGCCGCGATATCGGCATGGTTTTTCAGGATTACGCTCTCTATCCACACATGTCTGTCCGGCAGAATCTTTCGTTTGGCCTCCAACAACGAGATCTTCCCAAAGCCGAAATCGAGGCACGGATCGCCGAGGCGGCGGGTCTTCTTGGTTTGACCGAGTTTTTGGAGCGAAAGCCAGCGCAACTCTCGGGTGGTCAGAGACAGCGAGTTGCCATCGGCCGCGCGCTTGTGAAACGGCCGAAGATTTTTCTCTTCGATGAACCACTCTCAAATCTCGATGCGCAATTGAGATCGCGAACGCGGGTAGAAATTGCCGATCTCCATCGGCGTTTCAAAAGTACATCAATCTACGTGACGCACGATCAAGTGGAGGCAATGACTTTGGCGGATCAGATCGTGCTTATGGAACGAGGCCGCATACGCCAAGTCGGAACACCTGAACAAGTTTACGAACGACCAGCCAATCGGTTTGTCGCCGGATTCATCGGAACACCCGGAATGAACTTTCTCGAAGGAGAAGTCGTTGAAAGCAAAGAGGGCGCCACTGGCTTTCGATTCCATGGAATGGGCGAAAGGAGTGCGCAAACTATTCGCTTCGCTCTCGGCGAAGCTCCGCGCGGAATGACTCAAGCTGACGGGCGTGCCGTCATCGGTCTGCGCGCAGAGAAAATCATGATGGCGGAACCCTCTCGCGGCGATATCGTTGCCAGAGTCTCGCTTTTAGAACCGCACGGGCACGAAACGCACGTGCTCGCGGAAGTTGCGCCAGGCCTCACGTGGACCTTGAGGGTCACAGGACGGGTGAGCTTAAGCGCGGGAGACCTGATTGGACTGCGCTTTAAGCGCAATGATGTGCACTGGTTTGCGGCTGATGAGGAGGGCGAGCGAATCGACTTTGATTTTTTGCCAACGCCTAAAAGGGAGATAAGCCCACCTTCTGTAACCTATCATTGAAAACCCGAACCGGTGAGCTTGTCTCTAGGCCGAAATTCGGGACGCTCAACAAGAGGGCGCGTTCATGAAGCCGTCGGCGGCTTCCCAAAACTCGTCTTGGCACTCGCCCATTCGCTGGCCTGTCATGTGCTCACAAGCATCATGGTTGAGACATTCTTGAGTGTAGACATGATTCGGTGAGAACCCGTCATCCGTGCATCCGGGGCCGCATCTTCCCCAGCATCCCGAAGCGGTGACGCCAACCCGGGTTGTAAGGGTGTGCTGTCGATTGTGGGCCGTATATCGAGCGGTTCTCTTTTTTCCGATGAAGTTGCAGATCGGCGAGTACTGACGAAAAGAAGTGGGGCGACGAACGGCTTGATTCGCATCGTGCGAATCGAACGCGATCGGGGTTTCAACAAAATGAACTAAGAAACGAAGCGCGGTGGAGGAGGGCCGAGAAAGTTCGAGTTTTTGAGCGGAGTTTTCGCTTAAGACTTTTCTCAAAAGGTCTTGATCGTCGCCTTCGAACGGCAGATTCCGATTCTCAGACCAAAACTGTCGAAAAGAATTCGAATCGCCGAAAAAATGAGCTCGTAGCACGAGCGGTTCCGAACTATTCGCCTTTTGAATGATGAGTGTCCAGTCGATAAGGCCTGAAGCCTCCAGACAGGTGTTTACCGCAACTTTTTCTGACTGAAACTCCGTGCGACAAACGGACGCTTGAGCAAAATGAGGTAAGACGACAATGGAGCTGAGACTCAAGACGATAAAACTCAGCGGGGCGTAGAGCTTCATTAAGCACCTCTCAATCAAGAGCGCATCAATGAAAGCAATTCAAGAGGAAGCCGAGTCCATCGTCAATCCCGCCTTCGTCAGTTTTTGTTGAGGACGTAGCACACGAGCCAGTACGTCGCAATTCGCAACGGCCTGCTCGAAAACGTTTGTAAACTTAAAGAGTTGAGTTAACGGGTCGAGATAAGATGAAGATTTTTGGGAAGCTGATCGAACTGACGCTGGCCGATGCCGATCGGCATGGCGACGCAAACGACCGAATGCCGACCTGGCTCGACTCCAGCGTAATAGCTCACGGCCGATTCGAAAGTATTGTAGGCGCCGATTCCTGCGCCCCAAGTCCCGTGCAGAATGGCTTGGCCGATCCCGTGCTCGGCGCACAAGGAGAGTCTCTCCAGAAGTTTCCCGAGATTCAGCATGCCGAAAGAATCACGGCAGCAAATCACTAATCGATTTTCACTGGCGGCTGCGGTGAACTCGACCGTTCCCTCGCGAACCGGTCGATCTTTGAAGGGATGTTGTTCAGCATCCCAGGCGTTCTTCGCACCGTTGGTATAAAGTTCGTCCGTAGCCGAAAGAGCCTGCAAGAGAATTGATCTCGGGCGCGGAAGAGCTGACAAGAACTCGCCCATGTCATTTAAGAGCTCGTGCTTTGTTTGGTTAGCTTCGAAGAGCCGACTGTAGATCTGAAGCTCGCTTGCCTGATCGCCAAAAATGGTGCTGAGAGGATCGTAGATGAACGCAAGCGGCGACTCAGCCATCAAACGGGCCGTACGCAATTCTGATTCGAATTCCAAACCGTCTTCTTGAATGACGTGCACAAGCCCCGATTGGCGCGCGATCTCCAGAACTTTTCCCGAAGTGAGGTTCCTTACGACTTCAATGCGCGAATCCTGACGCCGGAAGCTCGGCATCTGATTGTCGACTGTGATCGCGCGAAGTGCTGACATGCTCTTAAAGTTCCTCTGTCTTAGTTAAGTCCACCGCTGAATGCCGGAAATTCCGGAAAACTGTCGAACCTATCGACTGAATAGCTTATCGGTCTCACTAACTGGACCTTGAGCGAAAAGATTGTTCCGGAATTCGACAAGCGAGGGAAATCTGCTTCAAAATGAGCAGCCTTTGCTGCTCTGACTCATCATGGAACCGAAAATTTTCGGAGTGTTCTGACTTGATACTGACAGGATCTTGACCGAACTCATGCGGAAATCCGTTGAGAGAAGATTCGCGCTCGGTTCTAATCTCCATACTTCATCATCCTAAGTCTGACTTGATAAACAACGGAAGGTTTTATCATGAATCTACAACGCCTAGCTGCGCTTGGACTCATTCTCTTTAGCGGCGCTCTCGCGCAAGCTTACCCAGAAATTCCGGTTAACGACATGACTTGCGCAAAAGCGATTCGTTACGTCGCAAAATATGAGCGCTACTATGTCCGCACTCCCTCTGGTGACGTTGTCCCGATTTATCCCGTAGCGCCGGTCAGCGACGTTCCTAGCTGCAAGAGCAAAGAGATTGTTGGTTATCATGTCCGCCCCACGGCCGATCAAGAGGCCTGCCATCTCGGTTACTCGTGCGATCCTCGTTGAGCATTGAAAGGCGCAATTTCAAGCGCTGAGTGACAAATGTGGGCGCGGCGACGAGAACTTAAACAGGGCTCTCGTTGCAGGCTCAATTTGCTGAGGGCTGAGAGCCCTCTTTGACCGGCATCGAACTCGCAGTTCTCCTGAGTTTGGCTGACCTCTAAAAGGCAGCAATTCGGCCAGGAGATGCCTGTGGATTCCAATTTGAGTTCTTGGATCGCATCGCTTTATTCCACATTGACGCCCACGCATCTTATCTTGTGTGCGGCGATCGCGCTGGTTGGAGTCTGGATCTTTTTAGAACTCCTAGTTGCCTATTCCGTCGAATTTCTCGTGCTCGGAATCATCGTGTACACGGTGATGATGGCGAAGTTTCCGCAGGCTCTTCCGCAAGGTATTGCGGGTTGGTTCTTGCTTGGCGGCATTGCCTTATTCTTAATGATGCTCGTGATCTACGAATTCATTTTGTGGCGTCGTACGGAAACGATGAAGGAGATTGCGCGTAAAAGCCGACTCCGCCGGTATCGCGATTTCCGCCGCGCGCGTTGGCATTAATGAAAAAGGCCGCGATCAACGCGGCCTTTTCAGAATCGATTACTTCTTCAACAGCTCGAGGTATTTCGGGCTCGCAAAGTTCTTATCAAAATCGGTTACGGGTGTGGTCTTCGTGCCGAGATTGATGGGGCTTGAATCGGGTTGATCGATCAAGTCTTCGTCTTCAAGCATACTGAGCGTGATCGGGCGATCGCTTCGGATCACCAAGCGTTCGGAGGCCGTGAGCTTTCCGATCGTGTTACGCATGAACCGCTGGCCTACGTACCATCCATCGCCGTTGTCTCGGTCATCACAGGTAGCGAGTTCTTGACCTGAAGCACCCCAGCGCTTTTCAGCGCAGTGATACGGATCAAAGCTCATGCGGCTTAACCGCGAAACGGCCTGTTGGAAGTTCAGCGTGACCTTTGCGCCTTTGGAGTTCGTGTAAACAATTTTGCACGACTGATCCATGGCCTTTAGGTGGTTGCGGAGAGCGACGACGTAATCTTCGGCCGATCCGTCGAATTTGATGCCCTTTGCGCCTTGCTTAGCGAGGCGAAATTTCGAAACCGAAGTTTTAATCAAATCATCAGCGGCGGCCCGCATGCGGCCGTCACGGCTTGGCGTTGACAGTGATTCCCAAGGCTCGCTTGCCAAGTAGATATTCTGCGGCAGGGCCGAGGGATGGGCGACTTTGTTCAGCTTATGGGGAGAGGTCAGCGCCACATTGACGTCGACTAAACGCTGTTGAAACTCAGAGCACAGCGACTCCATCAAGTCGCGAACGTCCTGATCAGCCGCTACGACCGTTCCCGCACCGCGGAGCGAAGAAGCAACGTAGTCAAAGAAGTTTTGCTTCTTGTAACCGTTCTTCCAGGCGCTCGGATCCACTTGGGTTCCGGGGGCGATCTTGGAGCCAGGACCAAACCACTGCTCAACCGACCACTTTCCAGCTTTGAAAAGCTCGGCGTCCGTGGCGGTCACGAGTTTTCCTCCGTAGTAAGCTCCGTTATCAGCCTTGGTTGCGCCGACAACTTTGAGCGGACGGAAGCGGAAAAATCCTAAACCGTGGTCAGGGCGTGAACGATCGAGTGTCGCGGCTTTAATTTCTTTTTTCGAGATCGAGCCGTCTGGATGCGCGTCGATGGCGTGCACGATGCCTTTATCGTCAACGCGGATCACAACGTAGGCGTGACCTGTCGAATGAACAACCGTACCGGGCTGGATGCCGTCGCGGTCGATCTTGACGGGATAAAGATCAGAGAGATCGTACTTCGGGCTCAAGGGTCCTACGCGCATTGTCCGCGTTGAGACTGTGTCGAGCAAATCTTCAAGGTACGTAATCAAATTGCGCTCTGCACCCGGAGATTTCACGAGCGTCGAAGCACCACGGCCATCGATGCGGTTTCCGTAAGGCGAGTTGTCGAGACGCGCGCTCGGAAGATCGTCATCACGATTGGCTTCGGATGAGTAAGGGCGTTTGTTCATGGAGATGTCGTCAACGTACTCCATCGGAAGACCCTTGTGATAAGCGAAATAGAGTCGAAGGAAGTAAGGGAAATCCGCGCAATCCGAATAAAGAATCAAACCTTTCGGGTCCTTCTTCGCGAAAATATTCGCTTCTTCGCTCTTCATGCACTTCTTTACGGTGCTGCATTTTTTGGCCTGGATTGCGGCACCGAGCTGAGCGACGAACTTGCCGAATTCGGCTTCATCTTTATCCGTCCACTCTGTGCGCGTGATTATGAGCGGAAGATCCAGCTTCGGTTGGTCACGGAACTCATCGATGGCTGAAGCCAAAGCTTGCGCGACGGGAGTTAAAATCGCCGTCGCGAAGATCGCGGCCGCGACGAAGCTACGGTTCATGGCATCTAAGAGAGAAGTGCGAGACATGATTTGAAGTCTCCTTCGGTAGGGTTGATCGATCCGCGCAACCTACTCGAGACATGTACATCCGGGAATGTAGAAGCGGGTAGAAGCGAGCTTTTTTAGACTCGCATCGAAACTGGGTACGTAATTTTTCGCTTATCGAGGAGGCCGTCGACTTATGACTAAACAAAAAAACTTCGTGCGCGGACGAAAAATGGAAGGTTCCAATTTGGGTCTCTTGTGCAGGGCGAACGCGATCGGAGATGACTTAACTCTCAAGTCATTTCAACCTGTTGGGCAGTCTTCGGCCTCGTTCTGGAACTGAATTTTTGTCCCTGGCTGCGGACAAAATCCCCTTCCGTTTTCCGGGAAGAGTTGAGCCAAGCGCCCCGCGGAATTTAAGGTCCGCTCCGTTCAAGCCAACACTTGGTTTTACGAAACCATCCTTTCCCCTCGAAGGAGATTTTATGTTGATCGATCTTCAAATGCTTTGGCGTAAGTTTTCTCGCCAAGCGACGCTTGGCTTAGCCGGCGTGTCCTTGATGACGGGCGTTTCTTGCTCGTTGAATTCAAATCCCGTGACGGTCAGTGAGTCGACGCGTTTAGTTCCGCGTCCGGCGGATCTGACGGATGAGAGCGCGCAGCTCGCGCGCTACGTCGGCCAAACGTCGTTCTTGAACCCCGTGAGCTACGGCTACGAGGGGATGGCGGATCTCGCGAAAGCCGCTGCTCCCGCTGCGGGCGGAGAACGTACGGAGCAGGAGTCCGACGTTTTCAAAGTCGGAAAGCCTGGCTCCAAGCTTCTCTATCTTCTCAACCAAGAGCGAGGTCTCCAGGTTGTCAGCTTCGAAAAAGGGGCTGAGCTTCCCGAGCTTCTCGGTCGTGTGGCTCCGACGGGTCACAGACCTTCGGAAATGTACTATGTCGCTTCACAAGATCGACTGATCGCACTCGAGAGTCGTTACGACTACGAGGCTCACGAATCAAAATCTCGCCTTGCCGTTTATGACGTGAAAGATTCGAAGCGTCCCTCGCTCGTCGAGGCCGTTGAAGTCGCGGGTACGATCGCGGATTCGCGCATCGTGGGCGATGTTCTTTATGTCGCTTCGAGCGTGAAAGACAAAGGTCTTATCGCTTCCTACAATGTCGTTCGTAAGAGCGTGACCCTCGTTGATAAACGTGAAGTGAGCTTGCGCGTAAGCGGCGCTCAAAACATGAACATCCTCTCGATTGAGAAGAACGGTTCGTTTAAGTATTATCTCCTCGCGACTCTTTCGGAAAGTGGCTGGGGCTTCTTTGATCGCTCAAGCGTCGTTGAAGTCATCGACATTTCAAACGAGAAAGGACAGATCAAGCCTGTCATGAGCGTAGCGACGAAAGGCTTTGTCCGCGAGCGCTCGCAAACGATGATCAAAAACGACACGCTGATCGTCACTAGCAACTACTTGCTCGATCAACAAGTGGGCGGCCAGCGCGTGGCGCGAATCGCTGTCGAAACGTTCCGTTTCCCGACGGAAAACACGGGCGTCATTTCGGAAAAAGACGCAAGCGATCGTCGCGGCTGGATCGAAACCGAATTGAAACACCTCTACGGCGAAGCCCGTGAGGCAATGTTAGAAAAACTTTTGAATCATCCGCAGCACGGGCTCAAAAACGTTCTCGTGCGCTCCGAAAATGGTGATTTGCGCAAGCCGTTTGCTGATTCGGTTGTCACGGTAGGAGATGGCTCTGGATTGAGTGCGAATCTCCAAGACGTTCGTTATCAAGGCGATCATCTCTACGCTTTCTGGGTTCCGGCGAACGAAATCGATCCGTTCGATCTCTTTGATATCTCGGAGCCCGAAAAAGGCGTTCGTTACATCAGCCGCTTACACTTTGACGGCTGGATCCAGCGCGCAATCCCGATCGAAGTTGCGGGCCGCAAGTTCGTTCTCGGTCTTGGTTGGATTGTTCCCGTCGTAAATAACGAAAACCGTCGTCGCCAGCCCCAGGCGATGATTTTCGAAATCGTTGACGTCAAAGGAAAGCTCCGTGCGCTCGACGTTGCGCAGATGACTTTCGAAGGCAGCAACATTTTCTCAAACTTCAATGGTCAAGATAAGGAAATGGAAGTTCGCTTGGATGGACCAGGCCAAGGTGAAGTTCTCTTCAGTGCTTCTCGTTGGGACTCTAGAAACTACGAAGATGGCGGACAAATTTTGAAGTTCGATCTTGGCGCCATTCTCGCCGAGAAAGAAAATGAAGCGCTCAAGCAAGGGGCCTTTCTTTCCGGCGGTGCCGACTGGGTTCGCCGCGTTTTCACGAACTCCGAAATCGGTCGCATCAACAGCTTTTCGGATAAAGCTCTCGCAACCTTCGGAACGTTGAACAGCGATAAATCAACGCTTGCTCCGGTGCACATTCTTGAGCTGGCGCGACAGATTCGCGGTTACGAGACGCTCAAAGGTCGCGGCGTTCAGATCATCAGCGAAGGCTATTGGTCCGATCGTTCCCAGACAGAGCTTCGTTTGGTGAACGCATCGCGTGCGGATGAAGAGAAGGCGCAAATCCTCGGATCCGTAGCAATTGAAGGAAGTTATCTCGGTCATATTATCGACCGGACGTCGGGCGATCTTCTCGTCATGACGACTCAGTATAGCAACGTGAAGCTTGAAAACGGCGATTACAGCTACCGCACTCAAACTCGCGTGGCGCGACTCACGCTCGATGCGAAAAGTGGCGCCCTTGTAAAAGCAGGGGAGACTCAGTGGGTGAGCGAGCGTAAAGACGATCTCCTGCCAATCGGCCTCCGTTACGGTTCGAATTCTTACGATTACTACAGCTCATCTCGCGGTCTCGTACAGCTCGAGAACGGAACAATCCTCGCGCAAGCGGATTCAACGGTTTACCAGCTGCAGCTTGAACAGTTGATCACGGCTCAGCCGGTTGATTTCGCAACGTGTGCAGTTGAGAAGCGCTCGGATGTTGAAGTCCAGGTTCTCGGCGGTAAGACTTACCTTGCTTCGAAGGAAGTTCTCGAAAGCAAAAAGTTCGAAGACGTGACCCTCAGCCGCAACTACCTTGCGCCCGTGACGATCTCAAAGGGTCGTGCCACTTGCGGACCGGCGACAAATATTCCTGGTCGTGCTCTTTCGGTGAGTGCAACGGGTGAAATCCTTACTCAGGACGAATGGGTTCAAGACATCGTTTTGAACCAGAAGAAAGAGAACGAAGAAGATTCTTCATCCAGCACTGAGGTTGTAGGAGCCGAAAGTGATTCGATGCCGATGCGTTCGATGTGGATTCCCCGCTGGCAATCGTCGAAGTACGCGGTGATCACAAAGTCGTCTTTGATCGCGCTGAAGTCTTCGGAAGGACAAGCCACTCTCCAAGACGAAGTTGCGGGTGATCAGTATGCCAACACGATCGAAGCTGCGCCGGGTGAGTTCGTTCGCGTGAAGAAGGACGGATCGTGGAACGGCTTTAAGCACCAGCTCGAAGTTCTGACGGTAAGCCGCGATGCCCGCATCCAAATCGAAGCTTTCGGCTTTAAGTCGGATCTTTCGGAAGAAGCGGAGCTCGTTCACCTCGTAAAACGACCGGGAACGGCTTCTTCCTACTACGGTTTGCTACGCGGTGGGACCGAAGTCGCGGTCATCGCCTGGGGCGCTGATGAGCGTAGACCGACGGTTCAGAAGGTGTCGCAGGTGAACGAAGTCTTCGAAAAAGGCGAGCCGAAGACAACCGCAACTCTTCCGGAGCGCTGGGGATACGAGGCGGCTCACTTCACACCTGAGTTGAACAGTTTCGAGCTTGTTCTGGGTCTCAAAGGAATCACTCAGATCTACGTGATGCCCTAGAGATTGGCCAAAAAGAGACTGGCCACAATAAGACTGAAACCAGATTGAAGTCCGAAGCGAGCCGAGGCCACCTACGAGCCTCGGCTCGCTTATTTTAAAGATCCTTTGAAAAAAGTCGTATTCCCTCATCGCCGTCGAATGGGTTAGAACAGCTCCGACTCCCATCCTCTTCCGACATTCCTTTTGGAGATCCTCGTTATGCGTTTTCCTCGCTCCTATTCGGCCTGGCTCCTCGCTGTTGTGATCGCATTTGGGTCGGGAGCGTCAGCTTCCGCGAAAAAGGGAGTTGCCTTTGAGGATTGTGACTCGGGTCTTTTGCTCGTGCGACTGAACTCCGGAAACCAATCCCAAAAAAGCGATCTCCTGCGCGCACTTCGGGTTTTCGCGGAGTTTCCGCAACTCACGTTTTCGCCAACTTTTGAGTCGCGCAACCGGGCGGCTTTCATCATCACGGTTAAAAGTTACGCTGAGAAGTGCGATCTCCAATGCTCCTCATCTCTCGCCAATCAGGCAGGGTGGAACGAGATTCAAGAAAGGCTTGTGAGCATCCCCGGAATTCAGGTGCGTTGCTCTCTCTACGGAGAAGGCCAGGCGGATCTTCCCGCAAAGGCGGCGCCGTACATGCCGGGTGCTATCGGCGGCAGCAACTAAATTCTCGGCGGTACGTGTGGCGATGGATGCAAAAGAGAAACGTCTTTTAGTTGCAGCTCTAGCTACTGACGATTATCGATCGTGTTTGAAGGCCATCTTCGCGCTCAGCGCTCGAAGTGGGCGTCCCAATTATTCTGCTCTTACCCGCAAAGCGGGTTTTTCATCGCGCGGTTTCATCGCGGATGTCGTCGAAGGCCGCCGGAGATTAACGCCCCATTCATTCCCTAAAATGCTCAAAGCCGTTGGGTCTTCGGGGCTGCTTCGGCAGTACCTCACGCGCCTCGTGCAACTCGAGGAGCCCGAACTCAATCACGACGCACTGACTTTCGAGCAGCTTCAAATCAAGTTAAAAGAATTGCGCGCAAAAATTCAGGCGAAGCTCGCGCTCGTCGAGAAGGTCAACGTCGCCTCCGAACTCTTTCGAAGTCAGCAAATACTGCTTGTTTATGCTTCGTTGGGTTCTTCCGAGCCAGGAACCGCTGTTGATGAGGTTTCGACACGATCAGGGTTGTTGCCAACAATCTGCGAAAGTATTTTGGAGCATCTGATTCGACAAGGAGTGGTCGTTTCGGCGGCAGGGAGATTCCGCACGACGGAGTCGACCCTCCTTTTCGAAGGGCTCGGAGACGATCATGGATTCAAAGCCAGCTACCTTGAGACGCTGACAGAGCTCAAACGCAAAGCAAGCACGCGCTTCAACGCTCAGGATCAGTTGTTCTTCCAGTGCTTCTTCTCCGTCAACCAGCATCAACTTCCGGAGCTAAAGCGCCGCATGCGCGATCTGGCCGGCGAGTTTGTCGAGGAGAATAAGGCCGAAGGCGGCGACGCTGTTGGTCGGTTGTTGATCGGGCTTTATTCTTAAACGTCTCTAATTTCGTCGACCTGCCGTTTGAAAGCTGTAAAGCTTTCGCTCATAGGGAGGCAGGGAAATGAAATCTCAATCTACGATTCGGCGTCACGCCTTTTTGTTTCTTTTATTCGCAGCGATTCAGGTCTTCGGACAAACGAGCTCGGCAACTTCGTCTGAAGCGTTTGCTAAGGAACTCGTCGGTCAGTGGCGAGGTTGGGGGACATGGACGTACGAAGGCCAAGGTGCCGATTGTCCAATGATGACGATCGGTTTTCGCGCAACGCCCGAAAAGCTCAATAGGCTCGGAGGCTATTTTGATTGCCAAGTCGTCGGGCTCGAAACTGCGCCGGCCGAATGGCGTCGAGACGGGGAGCGACTGTTTGATGGAGAAAGACAAATCGGCAAGTACACCGGAACCGATTTTGAATCTGTCGAGATTTTAGAGTCCGGCGTAAAAGTCACAACGCGCATTCATGTCGAGGGGGACCATCTCGATTACTTCGAAGATTGGTTTGAGAAATCGGGTCGGCCGCTCTACGAAATTCGCGGCCGCATGTTCCGGCGTCAGACGTCGTCGCCTTAATTGAGTTCGCTTTCAATAATCGCAGTTAAAGACGCTGCCATCAATTGCGACTTCGTGTCGACCACGGGGAATCACGATCGGTATGCGCAGCGTTTCCGACAAAACGGTCATTTCGTCCGTTCCTAAAATCACTTCCGTTCGACCCAGCTCAAGCCCACCGGATGTCTGGACATTGTAAACACCAGTTGTTTTATTCAGGAAGACGGCGAGATAAGCATCGCCGTCCTCGCGTTCGCAAAGCAGCTCGAGAGTCTCAGATGAGTAAGGCTCAGATTCGAGTCCGGGCGTCGCTGCAGCCTGCGAAATGAGTGGGCAAAACGTGACCGACACGATTGTCGAAAGCAGGACCGACGCTAGAAGGTTTAGAGCTTGAACCGCGGATTTGTTTCTCACAACGTACCCCTTTTCAGATGAATTAGACCGTGCGCTATCGCTTTGGTCAAACACGACAGAGTTTAAGATTGTTTGTAACCTTGCTCCGTTGTCGAATTAATATGAGCCACGGGCTGAGAGCACTCGCCGAAAGCGCGGCAAGCAGGCTGAATTCGGTCTGGACGCTAAATATAAACAATCGTTTTCGTGACCCTACCTGGGGCGAAGTTCAATTTTTTGTGCAGAAATTAAACAGTCCAGTCATCCACCGAATTTATTTAGGGGTTGTTGCTTGGGAGGCTTCCGATTGATGATAAGCTAGGGGATATCGAGTTTTTCGGGCGGATGGATCGATTGGAGAATATGGAAACGTCTCAATTTCTTTCTCATTTGTTGCAAGAGACAGCGCGCGTTGCGCTCGTGCAGCACACGGGAGAAACCTTCGTCACCGTGAAGCCTGGAGTGGCTCCGAAGGATCCGCGAGCCGCTTTTCATGTGACAAGCATCACGTTGGTGAGCGGTTTTGGACGATTGAGTTTGAAGTGCCGATTCGATCGGCGCGTCGCACTCGAGTGGGCCGCAAAGCGTACGCAGTCGCCGCTCTCGGAAATGAGTCATGAGCTAGCTCTCGATTACATGCGCGAACTCAAGAATGTTCAAGCTGGACGGGTACGCGGTCTTTTTGGACATGCCGGATTGATCATGGGAATGAGTCTTCCCCTCTCGCTGAATTCAGATGCGTGGTACACCACGCTGCGGATGCCGAATGCCGTTTACGAGAAGTTTGAGTGGACACTTGAAGTCGACGGAAAATCGATTGCGTACTTGGCTGAGGTCGAGCTTCGAAACCGTGCGGCGATCGACGAGGCGCGGTCTGTTTTGGAAGCAAAACTGAACGAGGAGCTACGCCGTCGCCCCGGGACCGGCGACGACATCGAACTGTTTTAATCAATCGGGCGACAAAAATCAGCCTATCCTGCTCGGACTTTTGGTCGATTTTTTCCTCCGCGTCTCTTTAACTCGCCTAAATTCCGGATTCGCCTGGCACAAGGTTAGCAGCCTTATTGGGGTCGGCGGTGTTCATAGAACCGCCGCGGAGGCGTGTAAAATGAAGGGCTCGTCACTCGTACTCGGAACTGTTTTGTTGGTCTCAGCTAATGCCACAAGTGCGCAGGTCCAAAATCCATCGCCGAACCTGCCGAAGATGAACACACGTCAGGTTCTGGTGGTGACTCCTGAATTAGCGAATGCTTTAGGTCTCTCTTACGAAAAGCTCTTCCAGCTTCTCGATAAGGATCAAAAACTCATCTTCGGCGGACCCATCCTTCTTCGCTTCAAAGATGAGAGTACCTACTCCGTCGGGCCCACCGTTGTCGTGACTCTTGAAGAGGCGCTTGCAGGCGCGATCAATCCATCAGTGAAAACAGCGTTCGCGCCGATCTGATCGATTTCGAGCGATATTGCCGATCTCCTGATCATCTTGGATTCAGACTCGTTCGACGTTAGGATGAAGTGATGAAGAACGTGCGCTTGTGGCTCGTTTTGGTTGCCATCATAGGAATCAATGTTTTCTCCCTCCGGGCTGAAGCGAAGGGCTGGTCGTGGGGCGTGGGTTACCATAATCCTCCTGGAGCCACGATCGGAGTCAATTTCATGCACCTCTGGTCGAACTGGGCGTTTGAAACCGGTATCGGCTACATCGGCGTCGGTGAAAGCTGGAACCGTGATGGCGAGCGTGAAGCGACTTCGTTTACGGTCGCAGGCGACGTGAACATGAAGTACCTTTTCGATGGCCGCACTTTTCGACCTTACCTTCAGGGCGGATTCGGTGCCGCACTTTCGACGGCGACCAACGGCAGTGTCGGGGCAGGGACTTCACTTTCGCACCCGTTCGCGGGCGCCGGATTGTTTATCTTTGGTCGCAAATTCTATTTCTACGCTTCCTATCTCTTCGTGAACGAAAACGCGTTGCAATTCGGCATCGGCTTTTAGCCGCTTCTAATCAGGTTCGACACGAATCAGCGGTTGCCAAAGTCATCCCTTTGTTGAAACGATGGGGGCGATGATTCGCTTTACCGACGTTCACAAATGGTATGGGAAATCCTTTCACGCGCTTGACGGAATCAATCTTGAGGTCAAGAAGGGTGAGGTCGTCGTCGTCTGTGGACCTTCGGGTTCTGGTAAGTCAACCTTGATTCGAACGGTCAATGCGTTGGAGCCAATCCAATCCGGTCAACTCACCGTTGATGGAAAGAACGTCCACGATCCGAAAACTGATCTCAACGAAGTTCGTGCCGACATCGGTTTCGTATTCCAACAGTTCAATCTTTATCCACATCTGCGGGTGATCGATAACGTCACGCTCGCGCCGATCAAGGTTCGCGGCATCAACCGCAAAGAAGCTGAAGACCACGCGGTTCAGCTCCTGGAGCGGGTTGGACTGAAAGAAAAAAGAAACGCCTATCCTGCTGAACTTTCCGGCGGTCAACAGCAGCGAGTTGCGATCGCACGTGGTCTTGCGATGAAACCTAAGATCATGCTTTTTGATGAGCCGACTTCCGCGCTCGATCCCGACATGATCGGCGAAGTTCTCCAAGTGATTAAAGGCTTG
>SXGS01071036.1_pt1 | contig 40002 bp, 34 predicted proteins | sample 3174681 | NCBI WGS metagenome assembly SXGS01 (sample SAMN11356861, study PRJNA531348) | freshwater metagenome | isolation source: freshwater sample F1-80 | place: China: Fuxian Lake, Yuxi | collected 2017-12-25 | reverse complement strand
GCATCTGCACGTCGTAGTGCCTCATCCCGAGCGCTCGGCGGCTCGCCTCTCGCACGACGGCGAACGCGGGCACGAGGATGTCGTCGAGGGTCGCCCCCTGCGAGAGCTTCTCGCGCAGCTCGGGGGTCTTGGCCTTGAGCGCGTCGTCGGACAGCTTCTTGAGCGACGCCTCGAGCGCCGCGATCTGCGCCACGCGCGGCTTGAGCCGGCGAACCGTGCGCTCGTGGGAGGTGCCGAACAGCTTCTTGATGACGTCGAACATGGGGGGCTCGTCCTAGGCGCCCGGCCTAGAGAAAGGACAAGAAACGAGGGGGCAGAGCCCTCTAACCCTCGGCGCACTCGCACGCAAGGATCCAGGGCCGACAGGATGGCCGACAGGCGACCGGGCCCGTGGACCCGCGGTGCTCATGCGCGGCGCGGACCACGGTGGACGCGGGGCGCGGGGCGTACCACGGTGCGCGGCCGATGATGCGTCCCCACGGAGTCGCCCTCGGCACGCTGCTCGGAACCTTGGCGATGGAGGCCGCCGCGGCGCCCGGCAACACCAGCACCGCCGGGGCCGCCGCCAAGAGCGCGGTCGCCATCCCCTACGTCAGGCACGCGCTCCCGAACGGGCTGACCGTGCTCCTGCACGAGGATCACACGAGCCCGCTCGTGGTCGTCAACGTCAACGTCCAGGTCGGCTCGCGCGACGAGAAGCTGAAGCGCACCGGCTTCGCGCACCTCTTCGAGCACCTGATTTTCATGGGCACCGAGCGCGTGCCCGAGAAGATGTTCGACGCCTGGATGGAAAAAGAGGGCGGCTCGAACAACGCCTGGACGAGCCAGGATCGCACCGATTACTACGACGTCGGGCCGAGCCACATCCTGCCGCTCTTGCTCTGGATGGAGGCCGATCGCGCGAGCGAGCTCGGTCGCCAGATCACCCAGGACAAGCTCGACACGCAGCGCGACGTCGTGAAGAACGAGCGCCGCCAGCAGGTCGAGAACCAGCCCTACGGCAAGGCGGAGCTCGTGCTGCCGGAGCTCCTCTACCCAGCGGGACACCCCTACCATCACCCCGTCATCGGCTCGCACGAAGATCTCGAAGCGGCGAGCGTCGCCGACGTGCGCGCCTTTTTCGCCGAGAATTACGTGTCCGCGAACAGCTCGCTCGTCGTCGCGGGGGACTTCGATCCGAAGACTGCGATGCCGCTCGTCGAGAAATATTTTGGCGCGATCCCGGCCGCGAAGGCACCAGCCCGCGCCGCCGCGCCGCCGCCCGTGAAGCTCGACGGCGAGAAGCGCCAGACGCTCGAGGACAACGTCAGCTTGCCGAAGGTCATCATGGCGTGGCACAGCCCCGCGCATTTTTCGCCGGGCGACGCCGAGCTCGATCTCTTCGCCGCCGTCCTCACGAGCGGCAAGGCGAGCCGCCTCTACCAGCCGCTCGTCTACGAGAAGCAGCTCGCGCAGTCGGTGCAGGCGTACCAGTCCTCCCAGAGTCAGGGCTCCTACTTCACCATCGAGGCGATCGCGCGCCCCGGCGTGTCGCTCGACGACCTCGAGAAAGAGCTCGACGCCGAGCTCGCCAAGGTGCGCGGCGTGCCGGTGCGACCAGATGAGCTCGAGCGCGCGCGCATCAGCTACGAGACCTCGTTCGTCTCGCGCGTGCAGGGGCTCGCCACGCGCGCGAGCATGCTCAACGGCTATTTCGCAGAGCGAGGCGATCCGGGCTACATCCAGGCCGATCTCGATCGCTACCTCAAGGCCACACCCGCCGAGCTCATGCGCTACGCCGATCAGACGCTCGATCCGAAGGCGCGCGTCGTCGTGCGGATCCTGCCGAAGGCCCAACCTGCGAGGCAGCCATGAGTGGGCGCGTCGTGAACCGCGAGTGGGTTGCTTCGCAGCGCATCGAGCGGCGCATCGAGTGGCGCGCGCGCCGAGCGCTACGTGCGCTCGCAGCTGCTGCCGCCGGCATCGTCGCGACCGGCCTCCTCGGCAGCGGGATCGTCGCCTGCAATCCACCGCCGAACGCGCCGAAGCCGCCCATGCCAACGCCCACCGCCTCGCTCGACCCGCTCGGACCGAAGCCCACGCTCGAGCGCCCGACTCCCTATCAGGCGCCGAAGGTCGACGTGTTTCGCACCGAGCACGGCCTCACCGTGTGGCTCGTCGAGCGGCCGTCGCTGCCGCTCGTGTCGGTGACGCTCGCGATGCCGGTCGGCTCGGCGGACGATCCGGAGAAGCTGCCCGGCCTCGCGCACTTCACCGCCAACATGCTCGACGAGGGCGCCGGCGCGCGCGACGCGATCGGGATCTCGACGGCGATCGAAGAGCTCGGCGCGACGCTCGTGACCGACGCCGGCCTCGACGGCAGCCGCGTCTCGCTCACGGTGCTGAAGAAGGGCTTCGCGCAGGGATTTTCGATCTTCGCGGACGTCGTCGCGCGCCCGAAGCTGAGCGACGCCGAGCTCGAGCGCGTCGGCAAGCTCTGGCAGAATCAGCTCCGCCGCCGCGACGACAGCGCGGAGAGCGTGGCGCAGGTCGTGTGCCGCGCGGTGCTCTACGATGGCAAGACGCCGTATGGGCACCCAACCCTCGGCCAGCTCGACGCCGCGAAGGCCGTGACGCCGGGCGACGTGCGTGGCTTCTATGCGCGGCACTATCGGCCCGATCGCGCGGTCCTCGTCGTGGCGGGCGACGTCACGCGCGCCGAGATCGAGCAAGAGCTCAGGGCGCACCTCGCGGATTGGAAGCCGCCGAGCGCGCCGCCGCCCGCCCGTGCCATCGCGTCGGCACCGATCGAGTCCCGCCCGCGGCTCGCGCTCGTCGATCGCCCTGACGCGCCGCAGTCCGTGATCGCCGTCGTCGCGCCGGGCCTGCGCGTCTCGGCCCCCGAAGCGCCGCTCGCCGACCTCGTGAACACCGCGCTCGGGGGCTCCTTCACCTCGCGCCTCAACCAGAACCTCCGCGAAGATCACGCCTGGACCTACGGAGCGCGCTCGTCGTTCCTCGAGACCCGCGCCCAGGGCCCCTTCGTCGCGCAAGCGTCGGTGTTCGTCGATGTCACCGCGCCGGCGCTCCGCGAGACGCTCGCCGAGCTCGAGAAGATGCGCGCCTCGGGCCTCACGCTCGAAGAGCTCGAGAAGGTGCGCGCGCGCGATCTCACCGAGCTCATCGAGACGAACGAGACGCTCGACCACCTCGTCTCGCGCCTCGGCTCGCTCGCCTTGCTCGAGCTACCCCATGATCACGACGCCCGCGCGAGCCTCGCCCGCCAGCGCGCCAAGAGCGAGGAGCTCGCCGCAGTCGCCGCGAAGTACCTCGACGCGAGCCTCTTCTCGATCGTCGTCGTCGGTCCGCGCGCGCAGCTCGAGCCGCAGCTCAAGACCCTCGGGCTCGGGGATCCCGAGGCGTGGTCGCCGCAGGGCCGTAAGCTCTAGCCCCCCGGGCGCGAAGTCAGAACGCTTCATATCCGATCGAGCCCATCGGGAAGATGGCCGTCGCACCGTCCACGAAGATGACCCGGAGGTCGGCGCCGACCATGAGGCCCTTGCGACGAATGCCGTTTTCCCCGTCGCCCACGAGCGGATAGCCGCCTGCCCGAAAGTGCAACGCCGGGCCATTGGGATTGTTCAGCACTCCATAGCCCGCGCCAGCCGCGACGAAGATCCGGTCGATGAACGTAAAGTCCACCAGCGCCGTCCCTGAAATCGTGCCCGTCAAGCCACCAAGTCCGAGGCCGTTGTCGAACGAACCGAAGGAGAGGTGGGGCTGCGCGTACACGCCGATGAGGTCGTTGATCTGGGCGCCGATTCGCCCGTCGATGCCGCCCATGGCCGCGCTGACGCTTAGGTCCCCGGCGCTCACCATCTCCAAGCCACCGCCGGCGGAGATGCCCCCGCGAAAGCGGACCCCATCCTGTTCGGCCGCAGGCGCTGGCGTCGCTGCGGGCGCCTCCGCGCTTGCCGCGGGCGCCTCCGCGCTGACCGCGGACGCCTCGTCGGCGTAGGTCGTGCCTACCGCAGAGAGCATCGAAGCAAATACCACTGCCGTACCGAGTCCAACCTTTTTGAACGTCATTCAAGACCTCCCAGTTTCCTGCGCGACACCTACATCACGCTGAAACCAACTCGAACCATCGTGGAGACGAAAAAGCCTGCCAAGTTGTCTCAGGTCGGCAGCCTGACAGCAGCTGGGATCCCTAAGTCTCCCCGGCCGCGCGGCGCTGCGGCTTCTCGAGGCGCCGAACGCCACGCTTCGAGCTCACGAAAACCCGAACAAGCGCTGCGTCCACGTCGAGCCGTACCACTCGCGCAGCATCGCGCGAATGGGCGCGTTTTCGGGCGATGACGTGAAGTGTGCCATCAGCTCTTCCGCGTGGAAGCCCTGAAATCCCGGGACGCGGATCCCCTCGGAATACCAGCGCATCGTCGACTCGGCGAGCACCGCGAATACCGCCTTGAGCTGCTCATTGCCGTGGAAATAGGCGGGCTCGAGCTGTCGCACGGCGAGCATGGCCGCGGAGCCGAAGTAGAGAAAGTCGACCATCCCGTCGACCTCATCCACCTGGTAGTTCCCGGCTTGATACCAACCGCCTCGTGCCTGCTCGACGCTGACGCGGCCATTGCCAACATACGCGCCCCACTCGTCGAAGAGGTAGAGCACCTCTGTAAAGGATTTCGCCTGCTCGATGAGATAGAGGCGATAGCGGCTGTTCGCTAGCTCGCGCGCGCCGGCGGGCACCCAGTCCCGCACGCGCGCCAGCACGAGGTCGGGCTCGGCGACGAACGCGCCCTGGCCCTGCTCGAGGTAGACGAAGGCGTCGTGCTCGGAGGTGGTGTTCCCCATTTCGGCGTGAATTTGATGCAGCGTTTCATGCGCCGCCGTGGACGGACCACCGTTTTGCATCGGCCATCGGTCTTGGGTGTGGCTCATCACGTCCCGCAGGTGCGGGCTGCCGAGCTCGTCTCCAGCCCAAGGGGAGAAGGGCACCGGCGAGAGCTTGAGCGCGAGGCGATAGTCGTAGTCGACGCCGGGTAGCGGCGGCGCCCCGGGTGCTCCCTGCGGCGGGACTTGCGGTGTCGCGTTCGCCGTCCAGGGAATGCCGGCGCAGACGCCCAGCATGCATATGGATCCAGTGGCGCAGTCCGCCGGCCCCTGGCAAGGGAACGAGCAGCGTCCCGCGGCGGCGTTGCAGCGGTGAAGCAGGCACTGCGAGTCTGCGCTGCATGAGAGGCCCCATGCCGCGGCCGCCGGCAGCGGCGGCGGAGCCACTGGCCCGGAATAGGGCGCACCGGGCGGACGCGGCGCGGCCGAGCCCCAGGGGACTTGCTGATTCACGGGGGCGTCGGCGTGGTAGCGCGAGCGCGGGCCGCAGCCGGTCTGGACGATGACCAGCGCCAATAGCAAGACCCCGCGCGCGACCCTCGACCCCATGATCGGCAGAGTATAGGAGACTCGAGGCGCAACACATAGCTCGAGCGCCATGACGACGGGCGTCGACGCGAGCGTCCCTGTCACGCGAGGGAGGAGGGAGCGGGCCGCGTGCGACGGTTGCGAGCCGCTCCGCGACGCTCGCTACTTGATCGGCGGGGGATCGTAGATCCGCTTCACGTCGGCGCCGCCCGCAAAAGCATAGCTGCCGGCCGCGCCGTAACCGTAAGCCACGATGCCGAAGGGCTTGTCGCCGCTGAGCGTGTGCGCGCCCTCCGAGAGTGGGCAGCGGCGCGCCTCGTGGCTCTTGCCGTCGAGCGTGCCCGCAGGCGCGACGATGCAGCCTCCGGGAGCCGCGCCGTCGATCGTGACGCTCGCGCCGACCTCGGCCGACACGACTACCCAGTTCTCCGACCACGAGCCCGGCGTGAGAAACACGTAGTCGGAACGGTATTGCTCGACCGGCGGAAATACGGTGAGCGACGGATCGCCCTTGAGCGCCCCGTCGACGTAGCCCTGGCTCACGAGCAACTGGCCAATGAGCACGGGCTCGGTCGCGGTCACGATGATGTCCACGTCCGTCCAGGTGTCCTTCACCTCGCCGGGCTCGAGCGTGAAGCTGTCGAACGGCGGCGGCAGCGTGGTCGTGACCGTGGCCTTCGCTGCAGCGCCCACGAAGCGCAGGACGTCGGGCTCTTTGTAGCTGCCAGTCGAGCGCACGGGGCTGCGGGTGATGACGAAGTTCTTGCCGATCGACTCGAGCGGAAACATCTGCTCCTCGAGGTGATCGAGGCAGCAGGTGCTGTCGTCCGTCCAGCCCGGGTAAGTGGGGATCTCCACGTGATAGGGCGCGCTCGTGCTCTCGACGCCGCTGAACACCGCCACGGGGTGATTCGACTGCACGACCGTGCCGGTGAGATCGGCGACGCCCGGCATGCTCGCCTCTTGCAATGTCGCGTCGTCGGTCTCGAGGTTGAGCACATCGAACGGCCCGAGGTCCGCCTCGATGGTGCCGCCCTTCCCCGTCGCCGGGATCGAGCCGTTGCCGCGCACGCGCCACGAGGGCTTCACCGTGACGTGCGTGTTGGCCTCGGTGCCGACGATGGTCACGTACGAGCGATCGATGATGCCGAAGCCGCCGATCTTCACGGGGTGCCCCGCCGACCAGTTGATGACGCGGTAGACGTAGCCGAGGGCGTTCGTCGGCAAGAGCAGCGAGGCGTCGTTCGAGAAGGCGTTCTCGAACACATTGAACTGGTAGACGACGATCGGGCTCGTCGCGGTGATGCGATACGCGTTCGACGAGAGGCAGGTGCCCGGCGAGGCGTAGTCGTTCGGCTTGACGCCGCAGTCGAGCTCGCGCGTCGGCAGCACGATCTTCTCGAGCTTGCCCGGCTGCAACGTCGCTTGCGTGACGATCGACAGCGCGGGAGGCGTGCCGGGCGGCGCCTCGTTCAGCTCGATCACGACCTCGGCCGCTGCCTCGCCCGCGTTCGCGAGCACGACTCCCCACGGCGCGTTCGCCGGATCGTTGAAGGCGTCCTGCTGATCGAGATCGACCGCCCAGAACTCGCAGCCGACGTTCGACGGCTGATCGCTCGCGACGGCGCAGCCGGGCTTGCACTCGCCGCCCGAGCAAGCCAATCCGGCGTTGGAATCGCACGTCTCGACGAGCTCGCCGAGCTTCCCGTCGGGTGTGCACTCGTGCACCTCGTTGTTCACGCACGACTTCTGTCCCGCCTCGCAGTCGCTGCAGCCGACGCCCGGCGTGCACGCCGCGGGGCAGGTGATGGGGGTGCCGGGCGAGCCGTCCTCGTTGCACGGCGTGAACATGCCGCCGAGCTCGCACTGCCCGCAGCTGCCGCTGCCCGTCCCCGTCGAGGCGAAGGTGCCCGACGAGCCCGTACCCGTGCTGGCCGCGTCGCCGGTGGCCGAGCATGCAGCCGCGAGCAGCGCCGCCGAGCCGAGCCCGAACACCGCTGAACTGAAAGTGCGAGCGCGCATGTCCACTCGCTACCGGAACGGGCGCCACTCGGCAACCGCGTGCTACGGTTTGAACCGCTTCGCACTTCGGCGCACGCCGCATGCTTTTCACTCGGACGCCTTCCAAGCTCGCGCGCCTCTGGCTCGTGGCAGCCATGACGCTGCTCGGCTGCGATCCCGCGCCCGCCCCGCCGGTGGACGAGCCAAAGTGGCAGCAGCTCTTCGGCGAGCTGCCGGGCGCGCTCATCTCGATCTGGGGCGCGACGACGAGCGACGTGTGGACGGTGGGCGGCGATCCGGGCGACGGCTCGGGGCCCATGATCCTGCGCCATGACGGGGTCGCGTGGACGCGCCTCGCAGCGCCGAGCGAGGGCGATCTCTGGTGGGTGCACGGCTTCGCGGGCGGCCCCGTGTTCATGGGCGGCGAAGGCGGGCGGATCCTCCGCTACGACGGCGGCAAGCTCGAGGCGATGACGACGCCGGGCGACGGGACCGTCTTCGGAATTTGGGGCAGCGCACCGGACGACGTGTGGGCGGTCGGCGGCGCGGGCAGCTCACCGACCGGCGGCTTCGTGTGGCGCTTCGACGGCAGCGCGTGGGCCGAGGCCGTGGGCGTGCCGAGCGAGCTGTCGTCGACGGCGACGGTGTTCAAGGTGTGGGGCCGCAGCGCGAGCGACGTGTGGCTCGTCGGCTCGGGAGGGCTCGCGCTCCATTACGACGGCGAGGCCTTCGAGCCGCGCGCGACCGGAACCACGCGAACGCTGTTCACGGTGCACGGCGATGACGAGCGGACGATCGCGGTCGGCGGCTTCGGCAGCGGCACCATGCTCGAGGACGAGGGCCAGGGCTTCGCCGACGTGACGCCCGCCGGGGCGCCGCAAATGACGGGAGTCTACGCGCAGGGCGGGCGCGCCTACGCCGCGGGATTTCTCGGCGCGGTGATGCGTCGCGACGACGACGGCTGGAAGCTCGAGGACACCGGCATCGCGCTGCAGGACGACTTTCACGCGGTGTGGCTCGATCCGGACGGCGGCGTGTGGTGCGCGGGCGGTCAGGTCGCCGCCTTCCCGCTCGTGCGCGGCATGCTCCTTTACAAGGGTGAAACCGAGATCGCCGCGGGCACGTATGCTAGCGACTGAAAAACCGCCAGCGGCGCGAGCGCACGAACGACGAGGAGCAACGATCGATGACGACCGAATCCCCCCCTTGCCGCGGCTCGCTGCTGCGAACACGCGCACCGATGATGCTGGGTGCGCTCACCGCGCTCGCGGTCGCGGGCTGCGACCCAGAGCCCGAGCCCCGCTGCGAAGAAGAGGCGGGCAAGGCCTGCGTGTGGGCCGGGCGCACCGGCGAGCTCGGCCTCAACGGCGACGGCAAGGATCGGCGCGAGACGATGCTCTACTGGCCGCTCGACCTGAGCTTCGCGCCGGATGGCACGCCGTGGTTCCTCGACTGGAACAACCACATGCTCCGCAAGGTGAACGCGGACGACACCGTCGCGACCGCCGTCGGCACGTTCGTCGGCGACGGCGCGCCGGGCGGGCTCGACCTCATGGAGCCTGGCGCCCCCGGGCTCGACGTGAGCCTCAATCACCCCACGGACATCGTGTTCCAGGGCGACGGCACCGTCGTGTTCGCGTCGTGGCACAACCACAAGATCCGCAAGCTCGATCCCGAGACCGGCAACGTCGTCGTGATCTACGGCAAGAGCCCCGGCTTCGGCGGCGACGGAGGCCCGGGCCGCAGCGCGAGCTTCAACCAACCGAAGGCGCTCGCGTACGGCGATGACGGTGAGCTCTACATCCTGGATCAGCGAAATTTCCGGGTGCGGAGCGTCGCGGCCGACGCGGACGGGACGATGGCGACGCTGGCCGGCACCGGCACGAAGGGCTTCGGCGGCGACGGCGGCCCAGCATTGATGGCCGAGCTCGCGTTCGAGGCGGGCGGCAACCCCGAACCCTCGGGCGCGCTCTGCTACGCGGGCGGCGCGCTCTACATCGCCGACGCACTGAACCAGCGCATTCGGCGCGTCGACATCGCGACCGGCGTCATCGACACGATCGCGGGCAACGGCGAGGCGGGCTACTCGGGCGACGGCGCGAGCGCGCTCGAGGCGAGCTTCAATAACGTGCGCGATCTCGAGCTCGGCCCGGATGGAAGGCTCTATGTCGCCGACACGGACAACCACGTGGTGCGCGCGATCGACCTCGCGAGCGGCGTCGTCGAGACGGTCGCTGGCAGCGGCAAAGCCGGCACGCGCGGCGACGGCAACACGCCGCTCAACGTCGACCTCAATCGCCCGTTCGGCATGGCGTTCGACGCGGACGGCGCGCTCTACATCGCCGACACCTTCAACAGCCGCATCGTGAAGATCCCGCGGTAGCGCTGGCCCCGAACCCAGCAGCCGAACCCAGCAGCCGAAGCCAGCAGCCGAGCCCCAGCAGCCGACCCCCAGAACCCATCGACCCGAGCGCGGAGTCGAACCCCCATGTCGCGTCACCACCCCCTTCAGTTCAAAGCCAGTCGCCCCTTCGGAGAGCTCGCGCAAACGAGCGCTCGCGAACTTGCCATCTTGGCGGCCTGTGCTGTCGTCATCTCGGCCTGCGATCCTGAGCCTCCCGAGGTGGAGCATTGCCATCCGGCCAGCGGCACGATCTGCAGCGTCGCCGGCGTCGACCACGCCGGGTTCGGCGGCGATGGCGGCCCCGCGGTCGATGCCGCCATCTACCTCCCGCAGGACATGACCGTCGGCCCCGACGGCCACCTGTACCTGCTCGACTGGAACAACCATCGCGTGCGGCGCATCCACTCCGCGAGCGGTGTCATCGAGACCGTGGCCGGCACGGGTCTGCTCGGCGACGGCCCGGAGGGTCCCGCGCTCGCGGCGGACTTCAACCACCCGACGAACATCGTGTTCGACAGCGAAGGCAAGATGATCATCGCTGCCTGGCACAACAGCCGCATCAAGGTCGTCGACCTCGACACCGCGGAGCTCGTCGATACTTGCGGCACCGGCGCGCGCGCCTACACGGGCGACGGCGGCCCCGCGAAAGATGCCGCGCTCGACCTGCCCGCGAGCGTCGCGCTCGACGCGAGCGACAACCTCTACATCATGGACCAGGCGAACCAGGTGATTCGCAAAGTGACGCCCGACGGCGTCATCACGCGCGTGGCCGGAAGCTGCCTCGTCAACGAGTGCAAAGACGGGCAGGTGCCCGAGGTCTGCCCGGACACGAACAAGTTCGCGTGCGACCTCGCGGGGCAGCCGGACGCGTGCAAGAAGGCGTGCCAGCCGGCGTTCGGCGGCGACGGCGGCCCAGCGCTCGAGATGCGCATGGCGCAGCCGTTCGGCCAGCAGGCAGATCCGGCAGGGCGCATGGCGATCGACGCCGACGGCAACATCTACTTCGCCGACACGGACAATCACCGCGTGCGGCGCATCGACGCAGCGACCGGCAGCGTCGAGACCGTAGCGGGCAATGGCACCCACGGCTTCGCCGGCGACGGCGGCAAGGCAACCGAGGCCGAGCTCTACCGGCCCATCGATGTCGCGCTCGCCGAGGATGGCACGCTCTTCGTCGCGGACACCTTCAATTCCTGTGTCCGCGCCATCAAAGGCGGCATCATCACGACGATCGCGGGCCAATGCGGCGAGCGCGGATTCTCCGGCGACGGCGGGGATCCCGCGACTGCCAAGCTCGATCGGCCCTACGGCATCACGCTCGCACCGAGCGGCGAGCTCTACATCGCCGACACGTACAACCACCGCGTGCGGGTCGTAACGCCCTGATGCGGCGGTTGAAGCGGTACGACGGGTCGCGCGACGCCGTCGGTCGGGCCACAGCGGCGCGCGCGGCAACCCTCGCGTGCGCGCTCGTCGCGTGCGATCCGAGCGAGACCGAGCCGCCCCCAGCAGCGGTTTTTCCGCAGGACTGGCAGGCGAGCTACACCGAGGTGCGCGACTGCCGAAGGAGCGGCGATCACGATCTGAACTACGTCCGCATCCTCGCCGACGCCGCGGCGCTCGCCCCCTATCAGAAGCGCGACGCGCCATTCCCCGATGGCGCGGTGGTCCTCAAGATCGAGTTCGCCGATCCGGAGTGCACCGACACGTCCGGCTTCACCGCGATGCGCCGCGAGGCCGGCTTCGACGCGCCGAACGGCGACTGGCACTGGCAGCGCCTCGACGCGACCGAGACCGTCACCGAGGACGGCAAACTGGACCGCTGCATTGGCTGCCACACGAGCTGCGGCGCACCGCCTGACGGCCACGACTCCACCTGCGCCGTGCCATGAACCGGCGCGCCCGAGCGCCCGCCACCGTCCTCGCGCGCATCGCCAGTGCGGCACTCCTCGGCCTCGCGCCCGGCTGCGACGAAGCGCCGTGCGGCGGTCGCGGCGTCATCTGCACGCTGGCGGGGACGGGCACAGCGGCGTTCGACGGTGACGGACGCGCGGCCACGGAGACGTCGCTCTACCTGCCGTCGGCCGTGCGGCTCGGGCCGGACGCGCGCGTCTACGTGATGGACTTCAACAACATGCGCCTGCGACGCATCGACGAGGACGGCCGCATGAGCACCGTCGTCGGCAATGGCGTGCACGCGATCGCGGCGGAGGGTGCGCTCGCGAAGAACACGCCGCTCGAGAACCCGATCGACTTTCGCTTCGCGAGCGACGGCGCGCTCGTGTTCGTCTCGTACCATGATCCGCGCGTGTTCCGGCTCGACGCCAAAGACAGGGTCGTTGTGCTCGCGGGCAGCGACGTTCCCGGCGACGACGGCGACGGCGGCCCCGCGCTCGACGCGCATTTCGACGAGCTGACCGCGCTGGCGCTCGGAGCGAACGGCGAAGTGTACGTGAGCGACGAGAAGCGCCATCGCGTGCGCGTCGTCGTGGATGGCCTCGTCCAGGCCCTCGCGGGCACAGGTGAGCCGGGCTATGCCGGCGACGGCGGCCCGGCTGTCGCCGCGAAGTTGCGCGAGCCGAGCGGCGTCACGCTCGACACAGACGGCGCGCTCCTCATCGCCGACACCGGCAACCACGTGGTGCGCCGCGTCGATGGGGCGGGCAACATCACCACCGTCGCAGGCACCGGCACGCGCGGCCTCGCCGGCGACGCGGGCCCCGCCATCCTCGCCTCGCTCGACTCGCCGCGCGCCATCGCCGTCGACGAGCGCGGCAACATTTATGTGGCGGACTCGGGCAATCACCGCATCCGCAAGATCGCGAGCGACGGCGCCATCACCACGATCGCGGGGACGGGCGCAGGCTACGCGGGCGAGGGCGAGCTTGCGACGGAGGCCGAGCTCCGAGGGCCGCGCGGGCTCGAAATCACCGCCGACCGCATCTTCTTCGCCGACCAGAAGAACCACGCCGCGCGCGTCATCTACCGCACCGACTGACACGGCGGCCGCCGCTGCGCGCTAGCTGCGGACGCTGTGTTGATCCGCTAGCGAAGCTCTGATTCGCGACCCTCGCTACGGTGCGTCGGGTTGAAATACGACCGGGCTCGACGGCGCGCCCTCGTTGACCGAGCCGTGGCCGACCCAGACGACGTACGACGGATCGACGACGCCATCGAGCGCCACCGCGACCTCGAGCAGCGCGCCCGGCGCCGCGAAGATCTCGATCGCGTCGCTGTCGTAGTCGGTCTCTGCGTAGAACGAGAGCGTCCCATCCTTGAAGACGTCGACGTGATCGTACGGCTCGAGCTCGATGCCATCGACCGCGTCGATGCGTCCGAACGAGGCGACGTCGATCTGAAACGCGCAGCCGTGACCGGTGAGCGCCGTGTCGCAGCTGGTCCAGAGCCGCCACACGCCGCCGCGCGCATATTCCACGAACAAGCCCGCGCCGGAGCCGAGCTCGGTCGAGAGTGTCTCGTCGGAGGAGATGGCCGTGTAGTACGCCGTGTCGCGCACGACGTGGCCGTCGTCGTGCCCGCCCTCGACGAAGCAGCCGCTCGCGCCGAGCATCCCGAGAACGGCCGAGAGGAGCGAACGTGTGACGCGCATGGGGGCAGGAATCAGTCTATCGAAAGCCATCGTCCGTTTCCGCCTTCTTCGCCGAACCGTAGAACATTGCCACGCGCGCCGCGCCGAGCGCGCGTTACCGAGCCAGCGTCAGCGCTCCCGCGAGCCGTCACTTCGTGACGATTGCCCCTTCGACGAGGAGCGACTCGGTGCGCGGCTCGGCGAGGTGGCGCGACTCGACGACGTGCTCCGCGAGGGCGAGCTCGCATGAGGAGCGCCACGGGAGGGCGAGGACGCGTAGGGAGCAGCGCGACGGCCCTGGCTGGAAGGTGCCATTGCCGGTCGCGATCGAACCTCGTGACTCGGACCCGCTTGGCGCGAGTAGCCGTGCGGCGCGCCGTGCGACTCGACCGGGCGGCGCTCGTACCCGCCCCATGCCGGACGCGACTGCCCAGGCGCGACGTGGGTGCGGCGCGGCACCACCGTGCTGCGCTGCGATGGCGCGGGGCCCTCCTGCCGCGCGACCGGGGCGCGCTCGCCGCGAGGCGTGACGACCTGGCGCACGACGGGCGCGCTGCGATGGTTACCCGCCCCTAGGCTGCGCGAACCCTCCGACGGCGAGACGCTGCGCGAGGGGGCCACGCGCTCGACCGCCGCTCGGGTCCGCGGCACGCTCGATCGCCGCGCCGCACCCGCAGGCATCCGCATCGCGAGCGCTCGCGAATCGTGCGCCACGCGCTGCTTCGGGATCGCCGCCTTCTTGATGTGCGCCGCGTCGAAGCTCGGCGACGTGGGAGCCCCGCCGATGTGCATCCTCCCCGACCCGGCTTTGGTGTCGACACCGCCGCCCGCGCTCGCGTGGCCCGCCGCGTAAGCATGACCCTTCGCGTGTTGGTGCCCGTGGTGATGATGCACATGCGTGTGGCCCACGATCCGCTGCACGTGCACGTGGTCGTGAACGATGTGCGAGTGCCAGTGCGGGTGGAAGAAGTACGCGCTCGAGCAGAACCACCACGGCACCGTGAGCGCCCAGGCGATCGCCACCGCCGTGCCGTCTACCCAGTAGTAGCTCGGCGGCATCGGACCCCAGCCAACGTAGTCATAGCCCGGGTCACCAACGCGCCAGACGACCCACGCCGGCGCCCACACGCGCCCCGGGATCCACGCCCAACCGCGCGCCGGGAGCCACGCCCAGCGCCCATAGTGGAACGGGATGTAGCCCCAGTCGTAGTCGCTCAAGAACACCCAGTTGCCGTCTTCCGCGACGGCCCAGTGACCCGCCGTGCGGTACGGCACGAAGTCGCGGCCGACGACGACCGTGTTCGGCACCCAGACGTAGCCGTAGCGGTCGTCGACGAGCCACGTCCCGTGCGGCGCCAGCTCATCGCGAAACTCATCGACCGCGCTCGGATCCGTGTCGGCGGCGTAGTCGTAGTCGGCCGCGGGCGCCGGAGCATCGGCGGCTGCGGGGGCAGGCTCCGCTACCTCGGTCGGCGCCGCCGCGGGTGCCGGCTGTTCGGCAGCGTCTTGGGCCCCTGCGGGCGCCGCTGCGAGCGCCGACAATACGGCAAGGACAAGGGGCCACCGGGACAGCGGGGACTTCATGGATTTCATGATGCGACGATGAGGTTGGGGGCGCCAGCGCCGCGTTTCCAGCTGAGACGCGCGTGCACGTGGCGGGGCGCTGAGTGTGACGGGCGTGCCGGCGCGAGTAATCACCTCGACCCTTGCGCAAAGTCATCTCTGGTAAGGTGGCGCCGTGAATTTCATGCCGGCGATTTCGGCCGCGCCCATGCCGCGCGCCGCATCGGATCGGGCGCGCGGCCCGCGGCTGCGACGCGGCGCGCCGCGCTCGTTCGCGGCCGTCGCAGCCCTCGTCGCATCCGTGCTCGGCATCGACGCGGCACACGCGCAGAGCTTCGACTCGGAGATCCGCATCGACCAGCTCCAGCCTTCGTCCGCGTCGAGCACGTTCACCCGCGCCGAGGGGCCACGAGACACGTTCGCCGAAGGCATCGCCTATGCGGTGCGGGTCACCGGAGACTATGGCCTGTCCCCGCTACGCTCGGTCGTCGTCAACGGCGTCGTGCCCGGAAGTGCTCAAGACGTCTCGCCGGTCGCGCACGCAGCGCTCGTCCACGTCGCGGGCTCGGTCAGCCCGTGGCACTGGCTCGATCTCGAGCTCGAGATGCCGTTCGCGGCGTTCGAGACCGGCGCCGACGACGCGCGCGTCAACGGTCAGCACCTCAGCGAAGGCACGGCTGGCGTCGGCGATCTGCGTGTCGGCGCCCTCGCCCGCGCGATGAACACGGCAGCGTTCGACCTCACGCTCGGGGCGCGCGTGTGGGCGCCCACGGGAACCCCCGCCGCTTACATGACCGGCAGCGACCGGTTCTTTCGGGCCGAGGCGCTGGTCGCTGGCGCGGGTGTTGCGGGCTTCTTCTCCTGGGGCTGCACGCTCGCGATCGCGCCCCTGTTCTTCGCGGGTCGCGACGGGGACCGCGTCGCAGCGTCGTGCGCGGCGTTGGCCAAGGTCGCGCCGGTGTTTTCGCTCGGGCTCGAGCCTCACGCAGCGCTCTTCGCGTACGCGCCGACCAACACGACTAGCCAAACGACGGGCCTCGGTGACGCCTCCTTCGCCGTCGCGTTCGAGCCCATGCTCTCGATGGCGCTTCATGTCGCCGAGTTTCGCGTGACCGCGGCCGGCGGGCTCGGCATCGGCGGGGCACCAGGCACGCCGACCGCGCGCGGCTTGCTCACGTTCGGCTACGCGGCGCGCGGCACGGCGGAGGTCGAAGACCCGAGCCTCTCGGTCGACAGCGACGTCGACGGCGTCCCCGACATCTACGACGCGTGCCCGCACGCGGCGGGCCTGCGCGAGCAGCGCGGCTGCCCGTCATCTCAGGACACCGACGGCGACGGCTTCCTCGCGGACGACGCGTGCCCCGAAAAGGCAGGTCTCGCGCACTCGGACGCGCGCGGAAACGGCTGCCCCGACGGCGACAACGATCGCTTCCCCGATCCGATCGACCGCTGTCCGATCGAACCGGGTGAGTCGGAGGGCTGCCCCGAGTTCGTCCACTTGCGCGATAAGGACTTCGTGTTCGCGCCGCCGCTCGTGTTCGCGGGAGGCACGGCGACGATTCACCCGATCATGCGGGTCGCGCTCGGGGAGGTCGTCAACATCGTGCGCGCGAACGCGAAGATCGAGAAAATCAGCGTTCACGTCGGCGCCAAGCGCTCGAGCGTGGCCGTCACCGACGCACGCGCGAAGGCGATCGTACAGTTGCTCGCCGGCCAGAACCTCGAGACGTCGCGCTTCGAGATCGTGCTCGACGACGCGCTCCTCACTGGCAAGGTCGAGGTCAAGGTCGCGCGCTGAAGCCGCGCGTGGCAAGGTGCCGGCGACCCCCATGGGAGGCAGTCCCGAAGCAGCAGCCGCGAGCGTGCACGGCGCGTGGGAGCCGGTGATCGGCCTCGAGATCCACGCGCAGCTGCTCACGAAGACGAAGCTCTTCTGCGCGTGCAGGACGAGCTTCGGGGACGCGCCGAACCGTCACGTATGCCCAGTGTGCTTGGGCCTCCCGGGCGCGCTCCCGGTGCTCAACGCCGAGGCCCTTCGCCTCGCGATCCTTGCGAGCCTCGCGCTCGGTTGCACGGTGCACGAAGAGAGCGTCTTCGCGCGGAAGAACTATTTCTACCCGGACCTTCCGAAGGGCTACCAGATCAGCCAGTACGACCGTCCGCTCGCGACCGCGGGGCGGCTCGCGATCGCTTGTGGCGCGGGCCCTCGCGAGATCGCCATCACGCGCCTTCACGTCGAAGAGGATGCAGGCAAGAGCATGCACGGGCATGGCAACACCTCGCTCGTGGATCTCAACCGCGCGGGCACGCCGCTCGTCGAGGTGGTGAGCGAGCCGGAGCTCGCGTCCGCCGCCGAGGCACGCGCGTACATGAAGGCGATGCGGGACCTGCTCGTGTTCATCGGCGCGAACGACGGCAACCTCGAAGAAGGCAGCCTGCGCTGCGACGCCAACGTGTCGGTGCGCAAGCGCGGCGAGACTCGGCTCGGGACGCGCGTCGAGCTGAAGAACATCAACTCCTTCCGCTTTGTCGAAGAGGCGGTCGACGTCGAAATCCGCCGGCAAATTCGGGTCATCGAGCGCGGCCTTGCCGTGAAACGCGAGACGCGCGGCTACAACGCCGACAAGCGCGAGAGCTACCTGCTGCGCTCCAAAGAGGGCGAAGACGAGTACCGCTAGTTCCCCGACCCCGATCTGCTGCCGCTCGTGGTCTCGAGCGACGACTTGCGCGCGGCTCGCGATCGCTTGCCGGAGTTGCCGGCGCAGAAGCGGGCGCGCTACGAGGCCGAGCTCGGCATGTCCGAGAGCGCCGCGAGCGTGCTCGTCACGCACCCAAGGCTCGCGGCGTTCTTCGAAGAGGCGGTGCGGCTCGCGGGTCACGCGGTGAAGGTTGGCAATTTCATCCAGAGCGAGGTCCTGCGCGACGCCACCGTTCGCGGCGCAGAGATGGACTTTCCGATCTCCGCGGGGCAAGTGGCCGAGCTCGTCCTGCTCGTCGAAGACGGCACGATCAGCGGCAAGCAAGGCAAGGCGCTCTATGGGGAGCTGCGCGGGACCGACAGGGCACCGCGCGAGCTCGTGGCGGCGCAGGGGCTCGCGGTGATGAGCGATCGCGACCTTCTCCTCGCGGCGGCGCGAGAGCTCGTCGGCCGCAACGAAAAGCAAGCGGCGCAGTATCGCGGGGGAAAAACGGGAGTGCTCGGCTTCTTCGTGGGCCAGCTCATGAAGGCTACCGCCGGACGCGCCGAGCCGAAGCTCGCGAACGAAGTGCTCACACAAGCCCTCGCCGAGAGCGCCGCGAGCGAGGGCGACGCGTGACCTCAAAGATGGCGCGGCCCGCGCTGCGCACCTTCGGCCGCGCGTTCGCGCTCGCAGCCAAGACCGCCGGACATCTCGCGCTGCTCGAGCTCGAGTCGACGCGCGGGCAAGACCGCCGGGCGATCTTGCATCGCCGCGTCGGGCTGTGGGCGACGAGCATGCTCGCCGTATGTGGGCTCGACGTGCTCGCGGACGGCCCGTACGTCGGCCATGGGGAAGCGTACGCGGGGCGCGACGCCCACGGGCGCGGGCGCATGTTCGTCCTCAATCACCGCTCCGCGCTCGACATTTTCGTCGCGCTCTCTTGCCTCGAGGCACACCTCGTGAGCCGCGCGGATCTCGGCGGCTGGCCGCTCATCGGCAAGAGCGCGAGCCGCATCGGCACGCTGTTCGTCGATCGCGAAAACGCCGCGAGCGGCGCCGCGGTGATCGGCAAGATGACGCGCGCGATGCGTGAAGGGAGCGCCATCGCGCTCTTTCCCGAGGGCACGGCGTTCGCCGGCGACGCGATCCGCCCGCTCCACCCGGGCGCGTTCGCGGCGGCCCTGCGCGTCGGGGCCGAGCTCGTGCCGGTGGGCCTCGCGTACGAAGATCCCCGCACCGCGTACGGCGACGAGAGCTTCGGTGCCCACATGGGACGCGTGCTCGGGCTCGAGCGCGGCCGCGTGGCCCTCGCGGCCGGCGAGCCGATCCCGACGAAGGGCTCGTCGATCACGAAGCTCAAGGACAACGCCACGACTGCGCTCGAGGGCCTAGTCGCGCGCGCGCGCCTCAGGCTATCGTTCTCTGCATGAAGTCGCGCTTTTCTCGGCCATTCGCTTTCGCTCTCGTTTCGGTCCTCGGTGGCGTCGCTGCCGCCTGCGCGGGCGGCGGCGAGGCGGACGGAGGCGGGGCCGGCGGCGACGCGAACGTCGCAGCGTCGGCGAGCAGCACTGGCACAAGCTCGACGGCTACCGGTCCGAGCACCGCGCCGGCGACCGCCACGACGACGACGACGACGAGCTCGTCCACGGGCGGCATGGGCGGCTGTCATCCGGGCGACGTCTCGAACTTCAAGCACGCATGGGTGCCGTCGATCGGGCTCGCGAAGAACAAGTGCACATCCGGCGAGGCAGCCGGCTTCGTCGACGCGTGCCTCGGGCCGGCCTCGGACAAGGCCTCGTGCGATGAGTTCACGAACGCGCACACCGACTGCAGCACGTGCGCCATCGCGCTCCCCGAGGCGACCCCGATGGCCCCGCTCGTCGCCTACGAGGTCGGGAAATTCGTCATCATCGACGGCAACGCCGGGCACTGCGTCTCGGCGCACGAGATGAACAACTCGGCGTTCAGCTGCGGCGCCAAGATGGACAAAGCGCAGAAGTGCGCGCTCGCGGCGTGCCTCGACCCGTGTACGCCGATCGACGACAACGCCGACTTCACCGCCTTCGTCGGCTGCGTGGGCGAGGCGCTCGCGGGCCCGTGCAAGGCTTTCGACGAGGCCGGCGACGCCTGCTCCGCCGAGCTCGGCAAGAGCGACCCCAAGTTCCTTCTTTGCATCTGGGACGAGGGCAAAGAAGAGTTCACGACTTACGCGGAGCGGCTCATCAACTTGCACTGCGGCCCGAGCCAATGATCCGGATGCCACCGCGCCGCACGCTCGCCGAGCCGGCGGGGCGAGGCGTCGCCCGCTAACTCAATTGGCCAACTCTGCTGTTTACCCTGCTGGTTGATGTGCTGCCCAAGATGCGAGTCGAGTTCTATTACGACGTCGTCTGCCCCTACGCGTACCTCGCGCACACCCAGCTCGAGCGCGCGTGCACGCCCCACGGCGCGACGATCGACTATCGCCCGATCCTGCTCGGCGGGCTGTTTCGCGCGGTGCGCGGCGACGACGGCCCCATGCCCACCATGCCCGAGTCGAAGAAGCGGATGAACCTGCGCGACATGGCACGCTGGGCCGAGCACTGGGGCGTGCCGCTCGCGATGCCTGAGGCGCATCCGCGGCGCACGGTGCTCGCGATGCGTGCGATCGTCGCGGCCGACGACAAGCCCGCGGCGACTCGCGCTCTCTACGAGGCGTACTGGAAGGACGGGCTCGACGTGGCGAGCGGCGAGGTCGTGGCAGGCGTGCTCGAGCGCGCGGGGCTCGACGGCGAGCGGCTCGTCCGGCGCGCGACCGAGCCCGACGTGAAGGACGAGCTCCTTCGGCGTACGGATGAGGCCAAGCTCGCCGGAGCGTTCGGCGTCCCGACCTTTGTCGTGCACGCCGACGGCGCGAGCGAGCTCTACTGGGGCCAGGACCGCATCCAGTTCGTCGAGGCGCACCTCGCCCGCGCAGAACGAGACGACCCGTCATGAACCATCCCATCCTGTCCTTCTATTTCGACTACGGCAGCCCCTACGCCTATCTCGGCGCGACGCAGCTCGAGCGCATCGCCGGCGAGCGCGGAGCTTCGCTGCGGTATCGCCCATTCATGCTGGGGGGCCTCTTCAAGTCGATCGGCACACCGAACGTTCCGCTGTTCGAGATGCCCGCGCCGAAGCGCGCCCACGCCACGCGCGACATGTTCCGCTGGGCCGAGCATTGGGGCGTGCCGCTGGTGTTCCCGACACGCTTTCCGATGAACACCGTCACCGCGCTGCGCATGACGTTGCAGCTCGGCGAGGCGGAGCGCCCGCGCCTCGCGCTGCCCATTTTCACAGCCTATTGGTGCGAAGGCGCCGACATCTCGGATCCGAACGTCCTCAGCGAGCTCGCGAACGGCGCTGGCTTCGACGGCGCGGAGCTCGTGCGCTGTGCGGCGAATCAGGACGTGAAGGATGCGCTGCGGTGCGCGACGACCGACGCAGAAGCGCTCGGCGTGTGCGGCGCGCCGTGCTTTCGCGTGCAGGCGAACGAGGACGAGGAGGGCATGCTCTTCTGGGGGCAAGACCGGCTCGGCTTCGTCGAGAAGGCGCTCAGCGGTTGGCGCCCCCGCTCGGGGTGACCGAGTGTGGCGAAGCACTCACGGGACGAATGCACCGAGCCCACTATGATTGACCCGCACCATGCGACGCACGACAGGCGCCGAGTTGCTCAGTAAGGGACAGCGAGCCCGGAAGCTCTTCGGCGCGCTCGCGCTCTCAGCCGCGACGCTCGTCCCCCTCGCGCTCTCAGCCGCGACGCTCGTCCCCCTCGCGCACGCTGGGCCGCGATCCCCCGAGCCCGAGGCGCCGCTGCATCGCGGGGCGGAGCTCGTAGCGACCACCGACCTCGTGTTGGGCGACGTCCAGATTGCGAAGGGCTCCCGTGTCACGGTCGCGGGAGTCGACTACCGCGACGGAAAGCCCCATACCGTGAGCCTCGAGCTCAAGGATGGGCACGTGCTGCACGCGGTGCCGTTCAATCGCGTGAAGCGCGAGTTTCGTCCCGCGACCAGCTGACGCCGGCGAACGCGCCTGCCGTGCCGCTCCATTCGTGGATCGCACTCGCAGCGCATTCCTTGCCAGTCCCGGTTTTCCTTGCACGATGATGGCAAGTCGCTCCCCGCGATGCGAATTGCATCGTCGAGCAGCAGGCCGAGCACGGGGCACCGTAGAGCCCGACGGCAACCTGGCTGGCGGAACCGCCCGGGGCGCGCTCACCGGAGGTGTGCGGCTGGCTGGTTACTCGTGTTTCGTCGCGAGCGCCGCTTCGAGCTCCGCGATGCGGGCCAGTGCGGCCTCCTTGGCAGCGCGCTCAGCCTCTTTGGCGGCGCACTCGGCCGGAGCAACTTGAGCAGCTCGACCGCCTCGTCATGAACCGTGGATTCGGGCATGGTCTCCTCGGGCAGCTCCCACCCGGCACGCCGTCTCGGAACCGTGTAACGCACACCCACTTCCTGCGCGCTCGACGCCACCTGCGAAGGCTAGCACGGGGGATCGGGGTGCGGGCGACGCGCAGGCCGGCGCGTCATGCCGAGCGCACCGCTCGCCCCTCGGAGTTGTTCTCGCCATGTTCGCTTGGTATGATAGAGGGTATGACGAAGGCGAAAATCGCCATCACGCTCCCGCGCCCCTTGCTGGCGAACGCCCGCCGGGCGGTCAAGGAAGGACGCGCCGAGAGCGTGAGCGCGTACGTGACGTCGGCGCTCGAGGAGAAGGCGAAGCTCGACGATCTCAAGGCGATGCTCGACGAAATGCTCGCCGAGACCGGAGGTCCGATGACGTCGGCCGAGCGCCGTGAGGCGGAGCGTATGCTCGGGCTCCGTCCGCGTCGCAAGCGGCGGGCAGCATGAGCGGCCTGACCCTCGACGCGGGTGCGCTGATCGCGATCGACAAGAACGACCGCAGGGTAGTGGCTGCGCTGCGCTTGGCGCTCGACGCGGATCTCCCGATCACCATTCCGGCCGGGGTCGTTGGCCAAGTGTGGCGAGACGGTGCGCGGCAGGTGCGTCTTGCACGGCTATTGGGGTCGACAGGCGTCGCGATCGAAGCGCTCGACGACGCCCGGGCTCGGGCTGCCGGTCAGCTCTGCGGTACGACGGCAACCAACGACGTCACCGATGCCTCCGTCGTCCTGTGCGCCAAAGCGCGCGGAGATAGGATTTTCACCTCCGATGTCGACGATCTCCGACATCTCGATCCCGACGTGCAGCTCGAGCCCGTTTGAATCGAGTGCGCGTAGGACAATCGAAGCCTAGGCGATGAGGCCACATGGGAGCAGCAGCGAGAGCCAACCGCCCCGTGACAGGAGAGCGTGTCACACAAGAGCGGTGACACACGAGCGGTGATAAAGGAAGCGGCGCGGCCTCGGGCCGCAGAGGATCACCCATGAGTCAGCTCGTCGTGTTGGTGGTGTTCGGCGGACGCTCGGCCGAGCACGAGATCTCCCTCGTGTCCGCGCGCTTCGTGGTCGCTTCGCTCGACCGCTCACGTTTCTTGCCGGTGCTCGTCGGCATCGACAAGGCGGGCGTGTGGCGGCTCCTCGACGAGCCGCAGCTGCCGAAGCGCGCCGATCCGCGAGAGAACCGCGTCGACGAGAGCGCGCCGCGTGCGTGGCTCCTGCCGACGCCGGTGCCGGGCGGACGCGGGCGGCTCGAGGTCGAGGGCCAGGAGCCCGTGCCGTTCGACCTCGTGTTTCCGGTGCTGCACGGACCGCTCGGCGAAGACGGCGCGATCCAAGGGCTGTTCGAGCTCGCGAGCGTGGCCTATGTCGGCTCCGGCGTCGCGGCGTCGGCGGTCGGCATGGACAAGGTGCTGCAAAAGCGGGTGCTCGCGCACGCGGGCGTACCCGTGGTCCCGTTCGTGTCGTTCGGGCGGCACGAGCTCGAGGCCCAAGCCGACGCCACGCTCGCCGCCTGCGCGCGCCTCGGTTTCCCGCTGTTCGTGAAGCCCGCGAACATGGGCTCGTCGCTCGGCGTGAGCCGCGTCGCCGATGCCGGCGGGCTACGAGCCGCGGTCGACCACGCGCTCGCGTACGACACCACCGTGCTGGTCGAGCCTGGCGTGCGCGACTGCCGCGAGGTCGAGGTGAGCGTGCTCGGCAACGAGGTCGCCGAGGCGAGCGTGGCGGGCGAGATCGTGGTCACGCACCGGGACGGGTTCTACTCGTACGAGGCGAAATACCTCGACGCGGCGGGCTCACGGCTCTCGGTGCCGGCCGAGCTCGCGGCCGAGCACGCCGAGCGCGTCCGGCGCATGGCGCTCGCGGCCTACGCGGCGCTCGGCTGTGCGGGCCTCGCGCGGGTGGATTTCTTCGTCTCGGGCGGGGACGTCTACGTGAACGAGCTCAACACCATGCCCGGATTTACGGCGATTTCGATGTACCCGCGGCTCTGGGCGGCGTCCGGCATGGATGGCACGATGCTCGTCACGCGGCTCATCGAGCTCGGGCTCGAGCGCCACGCGGCGCGGGCGAAGCTGCAGACGAGCCGGTAGACGGGCTGCGACGAGCGGCCCGCGGAGTCCGCGTGGGCGACTCCCCCGCCGCTCGGGCTGGATCGCGCCCCCGGGATTCGGCTATACCCCTCGACCGAGGAAATACCCGATGAGCGGCCATTCGAAGTGGGCAACGATCAAGCACAAGAAGGGGGCAACCGACGCCAAGCGCGGCAAGCTCTTCACGAAGCTCATCAAGGAGCTCACCATCTCCGCGCGCCTCGGAGGCGGTGATCCCGGCGGCAACCCGCGCCTGCGCAAGGCGGTCGCGGACGCGAAGGGGTCGCAGATGCCGAGCGACACGATCACGCGCGCGATCAAACGCGGCACCGGCGAGCTCGAGGGCATGAACTACGAGGAGATCCTTTACGAGGGCACGGGCCCCGGCGGCACCCTCTTCGTGGTCGAGGCGCTCACGGACAACAAGAACCGCACGGTCGCCGAGATGCGCAAGCTGTTCGAGCGCCACGCCGGCGTGCTCGGCGGTGGCGGCGCCGCGATGTGGGCCTTCGATCGCAAGGGGCTCGTCACCGTCGAGAAGAGCGCCGCGACCGAAGAGACCCTGATGGAGATCATCATGGACTGCGGCGGCGAGAACGTCGCGGACGATGGCGACAGCTGGCAGGTCGAGTGCGGCGTGTCCGATCTCGACGCCGTGAGCACGGCGATCGAGAAGGCCGGCATCAAGGTCGACAAGTGCGTGCCCGGCTACGTGCCGAAGAACAAGCGCACGGTCGAGGGCAAAGAGGCCGAGCAGGTCCTGTCGCTCTATGAGGCGCTCGACGATCACGACGACTGCCAGAACGCGTACGGCGACTTCGACGTGTCCGACGCCGAGCTCGAGCGCATCGCCGGGCAATAGCCGCCTCGAACCCGCGCCGCTTGGAGCTGGCCCGGTGGGCGTGGCGCCGCGTGGCGCGGGAACCTACTCGTTCTTGTCGACCACGAAGTCTCCGAGCGCGAGCGTGTCGATCCCGGTCGCGAGGAAACACTCGATGGCCTCGCGCGGCGTCTCGACGATCGGCTGATCCATTACGTTGAAGCTGGTGTTCAAGACGACGGGCGCGCCGATGAGCGGCTCGAGCCGCGTGAGCAGCGCGTGGTAGCGGGGATTCGTCTCGCGATGCACCGTCTGAAGGCGCGCGGAGCCGTCGACGTGGGTAATCGCGGGGAGCTTTGCACGCGATGAGGGGCGCACGTAGCAGACCTTGAGCATGAAGGGGTCGTCGACCTCCGTCTCGAAATGCTCCGCCTTCTTCTCGCGCGTCACGCTCGGGGCGAACGGGCGAAACGACTCGCGGTGCTTCACCCGCAGGTTGAGCTGATCCTTCATCTCGGGGAGGGTCGGATTCGCGAGGATGCTGCGGTTGCCGAGCGACCGCGGTCCGAACTCGGTGCGCCCCTGAAACCACCCGACGATCTTTCCTTCGTGGAGGCGTCGCGCGACCTCGCCGACGACGTCCGGTCGCTCCACGGCCGGCAGGCTGAAGGCCTCGAGCGCGCGCTTCATGGCCGCGGGAGAGTGCTGGCCGCCCAGGAACGGGTCGTCGTGGACGGCGTGGCGCGGCTGTCCCAGGGTCGAGTGCACGACGAACGCCGCCGCGCCGATGGCCGTGCCGTTGTCGCCCGCGCCAGGCATCACGTAGAGATCGTGAAAGCCGCTCTCGCGCACGATGCGGCCGTTCATCACGCTGTTCAGCGCGACGCCGCCCGCGATGACGAGGTTCTTCTCCGCGGTCCGCCTCTTCAAGATGCCGCACAGCGACAAGACGCGCTCCTCGAGCACCTCTTGAAACGCTGCGGCGGCGTCTCGGTGGCGGTCGGCGAAGTCCTCCCCTCGGCGCCGAGGCGCGCCGAACACGTCGTGAAACTTGGGCCCGCAGCGGCGTTGCCCATCCGAGTGGTAGTCGAAGTACGAGAGGTCGACGCCGAGCCGCCCGTCGCCGTCGACGCTCACGAGCCCACGGACCACCTCGCGAAAGCGCCGCGGATCGCCATACGGGGCGAGCCCCATCGTCTTGCCCTCGTCGTAGTTGGGCATGAAGCCGCAGAACTCGGTCACGGCCTCGTAAAACGAGCCGAGCGACATCGGAAACTCGCTCTGCTGAAAGCACTCGAACGCTGGACCACGCGCCACGCCGAGGAAGCTCGTGGCCCACTCGCCCGAACCGTCGAGCGCGAGGAGCGCGGCGCTCTCGTGAGGAGACACGTAGTAGCTGCCGACGACGTGCGCGATGTGGTGCGGAACGAAATGTACGCTGGGCAGCCGCCGTGACGCGTAGTTCGAGAACAGCCAGGCGGCGAGCCCGGACTGCCGCGTTCCGAGTCGCCGCAGCTCACCGACGACGAACTCGCGCGCGCGGCTCGGATCGAGGCCGGCATACCGGAGCCGCTTGCCCCAGTCGCGCAGCGGACTGCAGCCCACGGCGATGTGCTCGATGTCGCCGTAGTCGAGACCGGCGAGCCTCAGGCACTCGTCGATGGCGCGCGCCGGGAACCGCCGCGTGTGCTTCTCACGCACGAAGCGCTCTTCCTCCGCCGCGGCGACGAGGCGACCGTCGCTCATCACGCAGGCCGAAGAGTCGTGAAAGTAGTAGTTGAGCCCCAGGACGTTCATTCCCCGCCCCCTCGCCGTTCGAAGAGCCGCGCCTCCGAGAGCGCCTTTATTACGCCGTCCGCCACCCGCCGGACGTTCGGGCGCACGAACTCGTGGGCCACCGAGTAGAGCGCGGACCACGCGCCGCGCGGCAAGAGCTCATAGCTGCAGTGGGTTCGCTTGGACGTCGCTAGCTCCTGCTTCCACCGCGCGTCTCGCCCGAGGAGCTCGATAGCCGAGATGCGGCCCTCTTCTGCGAGCCGCTCGATGACGCGGCAGAGGAGCACGATCCCGGGTGCTGTGCCTGCGAGCTCCGCGAGATACGAAGTCTTGAGCGCGTAATAGCTCCGCTCGTGCTCGAGCCCGAGGACGTAGGCGACCGGCTCGCCGCGCACCGCGAGCGCGAACAGCCTCCCTCGCGCCCCCCGAGCCTCGAGGGCCGCGACGCCGCGATAGAACCTCGTCTCGCGCTCCGAGCACACGATCGCGGTGCCGGCGTCCTTCTTCCAGGAGCCGCGCTCCACCTGCTCGACGATCGCCATCGCGCCGGGGGCGGTCGGCGCACCAGACAAGTCGAGCAGCTCGACGGGACCCAGCTCGCGCTCGAGCTTGCGCCGTTTGCGGCCGAGCTCCGCGCGAAGCTTTGGCGGTTTTCCCGAGAGAAACTGCGACAGACTGCCCTCGACGCCGATCGCGCGGCTCGTCCAGGGGTTCTTCGGAACGACCACGAACTTTCCGGCTGCGGCGCGCGTCAGGCGCTCGCGGTACGCGCCCTCGGCCGAGCCTGGCAACGACAGCCTGCCGCCGCCTTCTCGCGCCAGGCGCCCGAACAGCGCCGCGAGCGCTTCATCCCCCTCGTCGAGGACCTCGGTCCAATACGTGTGCGCCTCGGGTCCCGACAGCGATGTCCCCTGGTCGCGGACGAACGCGGCAGCAATGGCTCGCCCGCCGGCGCGCTCGAGGATCGCCCCGTGACACCCATCGCCGAAGGCATCGAGCCAGTTCGCGAGCCACGCATGGGTCACGAAAGGGTTTCTCACCGAAGAGCGCGTGGTGAGCGCCTCCCACTCGGGAGCGAGGCGATTGAAGGCTTCGACGTCGCGGATGAGCTCGACCATTCGACCCTCGCGACGCTGTGCAATCGCGATGCCCATGCCCGAGTGAGCGCCGGTCTTCGCTCTCGGGTCCGTGGTGAGAGGGCCGCCCGGCTCATCTTTCCAGCCCAGACCACCAGCCCAGAGCACCAGGCCACTGCCCCTGCGTCGAGCCGACCGTGCCGTGCGCGTGCGCCACGCGCGAGACACTTTGGCGCAGTCGACACCGCAGAAACGCCGCGATTGCGCGTCAGGCACGGGGCGTGCAGTCGCGAGCGACCTGGATCACCTGGGGGTTCAAACGGTGACGATCGCATGAAGACGAAGCACGCCAACGAGCCGTCAATGACCCACGCTGCACAGCATCACGACTGGCGTGCGGAAGAGGACTTCGAGCTCGGTGCGGAGGAAGCTGCCGAGGTCCTCGAGCGCCGCTGCATAGGCCAGGTCATAGAGGAGTTTCGCGCGCATGTCGTCTGCCAGCGCCCCCGCGGCGGGGCCGAGCTGGAAGGGGTTCTGCAGCGTGCTTCTGAGGCAAAAGAGCCCGTGGTCTTCGAGGATCGCCCCGGTGTACCCGAGATTCACCTGGGCGAGCCCCGTGAGGCCGGGTTTGATGCCGCGAAGGCGCACCTCGAAGAAGGGGATCGCGAGCGCGAGATCCCGCAACAGCTCGGGGCGCTCCGGCCTCGGCCCAACGAGGCTCATGTCGCCGGTGAGGATGTTCCAGAGCTGGGGGAGCTCGTCGAGCCTCGTGCGCCGAAGGAAGCGCCCAACTCGAGTCACGCGTGGGTCGTCCTGCTCCGCGAGCACGGGGCCGCACTTGGCCTCGGCGTCGACACACATGGTCCTGAACTTGAGCAGTGTGAACGTCCCGAAGGAGAGCCGCGCCGCAGGGTCCGCGCCACCGAGGAGGCCATTCGCGCGCTCCTGTCGGAAGAAGATCGGGCCGCGCGAGTCGACGGCGATGGCCGCCGCTACCAGCGGATACAGCGGCAACGTCAGCCCGAGGCCGAGCGTCGCGACCACCACGTCGGCGGCTCGCTTCGTGAACGCGACAGTGCGGGGCGCCATTGGGGTGTTCCGCTCCCAGCTCCGCACGATGACGCGGAACAGGTGCACTCTGACTGCAAGTCAGATGCCGTGCGGCGCCCGCGGTAATCATGCCTTCGGGTCGGCTCGCCCGCCTCGCGACGGCGCTCATTGCCACGCTATCCTTCACGGAGAGCCGCTGCGACTATGGCGCTCGCCCGCGCGCTCCCCAGCGGGTCGCGCCATACCGAGGAGCGCCCGCGGTCTGGGTGGTCGACGACGGACACCGCATCGCGAGCGACGCCGCGATGGCCCCGCCCGCGCGTGGCGATGGGGCAGGCGTGTGGGCCCCCGGGGAGCGCGTCGAGCTCTTCGGTCTACCGGGCGAGACGCTCGCGCTGCAGGTCGTCGTCAGCGCCGGCGCCGCGCGCCTCGATCGCGTCACGGTGGACCTCGCTTCGTTGACGGGACCGAGCGCGTTGCGAAGCCGCACGCGCGAGCACGCGGGAGAAATCACGAGCTTCGTCGTGCGCGAGCTCGAGCTCGAGCGCCCATCGGAGGGGCGCATCTCGGGCGAGTCACTCGGTTGGACCGAAGACGCTACGCCCGAGCTGCCGCGCCACAAGAGCCTCCTCCCCGAGCCGCTCGTCCCGGCTCACGTCGGCGACGAAGCGCCGCCACTCGCGCTCCCGCCCGGCACCCAGCGCGCGGTGTGGCTCGACGTTGCGCTGCCGCGGGTGCTCTTTCGTGGCCGCTACGAGGGCACCATCGTGGTCCGTGAAGGTGCCGCCAAACGAGAGCTCGCCCGTGTGCCGCTCTCCCTCGAGGTCGGCCCGACACCGCTCCCCTTCCGCGCCTTGCGGACGATGCTGTTCTTCGACCCGAGCACGGTCATGAAGCGCGTCGGCACCGAGGCCGCGATCGCGCGCACACATCAGGAGCTGCACCGTCACCACGTTCAGGCGATCTTCCCGGTCGACAGCGCTCGCGACGTGCGAGTCCACCGCGCCGCGATCGACGGACGTCTCTTCCTCCCGCGGTACGGCTACGACGGCCCGGGACAGGGAGTGCCCGCAGACGTCGTCGCCATTGGGGCCTACGGCTCGCTCGGCGATCCGAGCCCGAAGAGCATCGACACCGTCAGGCAAATCCTCCGCGAGCTCGACGGGCTCGGCGGAGCGCGGCGCGACGTGTTCCTTTATGCGATCGACGAGCAGTGCAGCTCGGACCGCGGCCGTCGCTGGCGGGCGGCGCTCAGGGGCTCCAGCGACGCCCGGCTGCGGAGCCTACCAGTCGGCCACACGTGCTCCCTCGCGCCGAGCCGGCAAGGCGTGGACCTCGTCATGATGCACGCGGGGCAGTTCACGCGCGGGACGCTCGAGGAGAGCCGCAGAGCGGGCAAATCGCTGTGGGTCTATAACGGCTCTCTGCCGCACACCGGGGCGTTCTTGAGCGACGCGCCGTTCTTGTCGCTGCGTGCCAATGCCTGGATCCAGGCCCATGCCGGGATCGAGCGCTGGTTCTATTGGAACGCCACGTATTGGGACGACGACAATCGCGGCGGCAAGGGCCCCTACGACCCGTTGCGCGTTGCCGAGACGTTCCACAACGACGAGGGCGACCACTGCAATGGCGACGGCGTGCTCTTGTATCCCGGTCGCCAATGGGGAGAGTTCGTCGAGCTCGGCATCGACGGCGTCGTCCCCTCGATGCGCCTGAAGCAGTGGCGGCGTGGGATCCAGGACGCCGGCTACCTCGCCCTCGCGAACCGGGTAGCTCCGGCCCGCGCGCGTGCCATCTCGGAGCGGCTCGTCGGGTCGGCATTCTCCTCACGGAGCCACCCGAGCTGGCCACTCGCCGGAGCCCCTTGGGTCCGGGCGCGGCGGGAGCTCTTCGACCTCATCGCGGCAGCGAAACGCTGATGAGCCCGGCCTCCGTGGTCGGTCCACGAAGCGCGAGCGATACTCGAACAGCGCCGCCGTCGGGCTCGGCGCGCACGTCGTACGGGCCGCCGCCATTGCACACGAGAATGCGCCGTACCGCGCCGTTCGGGACGCGCACGCTCGCCCGCTCGATGGGCGCGCCGTGTGACGCCCTCCCGAACAACACGACGGTATCCTCCACGCGCACACCCTCGACGTCGCCGCTCGCCTCGAGCTCGTGCGCCCGAAGGTCGGGGACCGACTGCCAAGCCACGCGGGTCACGGACAAGAAGCGCCCGTCGCTCGCCGGGTCGGGCGGCAGCTGCACGGCGCGCCACGCCGACGAGGGACCGCCGTCGAGATCGTCGTCCGGCCGCGCCACCACCTCGCCCTTCGAGAGCCAGCGATGGGCGATGCCGCCCTCCTGGAACCGGCCGCTGAACGATCCGTCCTCGCCGCGCTCGGGGCGTCCGGCAAAGTGCAGTCGCACGTCGTAGCGGACGCCGTCCTTCGGAGAGACGCGGTCGTACACGACCACGGTGTCCGGCTCCAGATAGACGATCTCGCGGGTCCACTCGCCGAGCAGCGTCTCGTCGTGTCGCTCCCCGCGCCGCACGAAGAGCCCCGTCGCGTCGACGCTCGCGTGCGCAACTCCGTCCGCGTGGCTGAAGCGCACCATGCCCGGCATGGTGGCGTGCCGGCGCTGGTGTCCGACGACGCTCACCATGTTGTGCGCGCCGGCCTCCCAGTTGATCCCCTTGCTGAAAGATGACGCGTCGACCGCTTGCCAGCCCCCCTTCCACAGCACGAACGAGCCCACGTCCGCGTGAGCGTGATCCTGGTCGTGGAGCGCGCCGCCGGAGATGCTGAGCGAAGTCGCGTGGTGTTCCCAGCCCGAGCGAATATTCAACCAGCCAGTGCCACTGGCGAGGTACGAGCGCGGCAGTGCGGCGACGTTCGCGACCGCGCCATCCGTCTCGAACAACACCCCTTTGTAGAGGCCCTCGCGCCAGCGAAAGCCGTCCTCGTAGCTCTTGACCACACGGCTGAGGTAGTACCGAGCGAGCTGCCTAGTCGCCGCGTCGTCGAGAAAGTACGCCGCCGTCTCGACATAGTCTCGGTCGTAGGGACAGATCAGCATCGCGCTGTCGCGGCTCAGATCCCCGCCGGGAAATAGCGCTCTCCGGTCCGGCTGGACCTGGTAGACGGCGTAGCTCACGGCATCGCGAAAGAAGCGGTGCCGCGCAAAGTAGTTCGGCCCGCCCATCGATGCGACGAGCGAGAGCGCCGAGAAGAGGCGCTGCTTCGAGCGTTGACCGTAGTTGACGCCCTCGGGCCAGTCGCCGCCCTCACCCCGGGCCTCCAGATAGGCCAGCACGCCGCCGTGACCTTCGAGGAGGGAAAAGAACCGCTCGAGGTAGCGCCCGGCATTCGGATGCGCGCGCCGCTGCAGCGCGTATCCAGCGAACGCGGTGCCCTCGAGAAATGCGAGGTGATAGTTGCTCCCGGGGTCCTTGAGGCCCCAGCCGTTGCCCCGGTTGTCGAACCAGAGCTCGTTCGTCGTGCGGTCGAGGTAGGACGCGAGCTCGCCTTGTTCGTCAGCGCTCAATGCCGCTCCGCAGTGGTCGAGGACCATGGCGACCCCGCGCATGTAGTCGCCGTACCGGAGGTAGCTGTCGGAGCGCACGTCGCGCTGCATGAGCGCTCGAGCCGCGGCGTAGGCGGCCCGGGCGTGCTCGACGTCGGCCTCGACGAGGTACGCCAAGGCGAGGTTCTCGGCGCCCATTCCGCTCGCGTCTGGCTCGCGTACGAGCTCGTCGGCGTGAGCCTTGAGCCGCTGCCAGCTCGCCAGGCCGCGCGCGGCCTTGTCCCGCAGCTCCGGCAGCCTCCGGCCGACGAGGAGGCTCAGCCCGGCGAGCTCGCTCGGCGAAGGGATCGCGGCTCCCGGCGCACGTGACGAGGGCGAAGCGTTCACGATGGGCGGGCCCCCACTCTCCGGCTTTGCCCGCTTGCATCCCGCGCCCGCCGCCAGCGCGAGGGCGACTGCGACGCATGCGCCCGTGGCAGGACGGCTTGCTCGCGCCACGTTGGGGCGGCGCAGTCTCACCGCTTGCCCCGCGCGCCCATGAGCACCACGGCGAGGACGGGCGCCGCGTCGAACGCCTCGGCCGCGCGGAGGAGCGCGCTCTTACGGGTCACCCCTGCGCGCGCCGTGAGCACCAGCCCGTCGACGAGCCCATCGCACAAGCCGACGTCCGGCGACGCGAGCGCCGCTGGGCAGTCGAGCACGACATAGGCGTAGCCGCTCTGCCGCGCGTCGCCGACGAGCGTCTCGATGGCACGCGGTGCGAGGACCTCGGTCTCCTGGCCCGGCGCGATCGCGAGCACGTGCAGCTCGTCGCGCCAGACCGCAGTCAGCTCCCAGCCATGTGCGCCGTCGCCGTTCGCGCGCGCCAGCTGAAGGGTCGCGCAAGTCTCGGGCGCGAAACCGAGAGACTCGGCCAGCTTGGGCGAGCGGACACAGAGGTCGGCGAGCAGCACCGGCCCCTCGCCCCGCTCGGCGAGCGCCGCGGCCAGATTGATGGCGCAGGTCGTCTTGCCCTCCCGCGCGCGCGCGCTCGTGACCGCCAAGACGGTCGTCTCATGGCCATTGCGCGACTCATTGACATTGAGCGGCCCATGACCATTGCGCGACTCATGGCCATTGCGCGGCCCATGGCCATTGCGCGACTCATGGCCATTGCGCAGGCGGTGGGCCAGCACGCGGTATCGAGCTGCAGCGTCCGCGGTCGGGTCGTGGATGACCGGGAGCTCGAGCGGCCCAGGCGGCACGTCTTCGTGTGCATGAGTCACCCGCATGCCGCCCGCGACGCCCCGTCGCCCGACGCCGCGCCCCCCGTTCTCGTGGCGCTCCTCGACGAGCGTCCCCATCATGGTCTCCTCCTTCGCGGGTGCGGCAGCGCGATCATCGCCGCCCCGAAGGGAAGCCGCTCGAGGTCACTCTCGTCGTAGAGTCGTTCGTCCGCGCGGCCGAGAAGCAGCGCCACGACGATCCCGAGCAGGAGCACGATGGCTGCGCCCACGGCAGCTACGCGGCGCGGCCCTCGCGATACCGGCCGCTCGGGGACATAGGCCGGATCGACGACCACCATCTGCGCCGCCTCTCCGCTCGTCTCGACGTCCGCGAGGATCGCGGCCTGGAAGTAGCGGCGCTCGAGCTGCTGATGGCGCTCGCGCACCTCGCTCACCGCACGATTGAGAGTCGTCCATTGGGTCTCGAGGTCGACGAGCCAGCCCCCCGGATCCGTGGTGCGGGGCGGACCGCCGTGACTCTTCTTCCTCTGGGCGCGCGAGATCCCGTCTTGCACGGCGCGAAGCTCGCCCTCGGTGCGCTTGCGCTGCACATCGGGGTCGGGATCGGGACTCGCGTCGACGGGAGCGTGGGTGAGCCTCGCGACCGCCTGCGCGTCCGCGCGCGCCGCATCGTAGGCGGTCGTCGCGAGCGCGAGCCGCCGACCGGCCTCGACGACGTCGGGGTGGGCCTCGGTGTAGCGCGAGCTCAGCGACAGGTGATTTTGTTTGGCGCGGTCGAGCTCGGACTTGGCTCCCGTGAGCGTGCTCGCGGTGATGGGATCGAGCTCGGCGATTGGGGGCGCGAGCGGAGCGTTCGGCCGATTGAGCGCCACGATCCGCCGCGCGAGACGGGAGCGTTGCCGTTCCAGCGACACGATCATCGGATCTGTGGCTGCGGCTTTCCGCTCTTGCGCGCGAACCGACGCCCCCGCGTGCGCCGCGCCTCCTGCGACCACGACATCCTGCGCGAACTCGGGATGCTGCGCGATGAACGAAGCGAGGCGCTGCTCGGCGCCGTCGAGATCGGTCTCGGCGCGCGTGCTCTGGGCCTCGAGAAACTGCATCGTCGCCGCTGCCTGCTCGCGGCGGTACTTCGCGGCCTCTTCGATCAGCGACTCCGCGAGACGCCTCGTGACCCCCTGCGCGGTCACGGCGTCGCGATACGACACCTTGATGGTGTACGTGTCGTCGCCGACCCGGCAGTCGACGACGCGTGTCAGCTCATCGACGGCCTCGGCCATGCCACCCGCCTCGACGACCTCCGGGAAGAGCGAGAACTCGCGGACGATGGCCTCGAGCTTCGTTCGCGACATCAAGAGCTCTTTCAGCCGGCTACCGCGCTGCCGCACGGTCTCGACTTGCGCGTCTTTGCCAAGCAGGCTGGTCGCTTGAATGAGCTCGCGATGCAGAAGCGCCGCCTGAGACACGTAGACAGGCGGCACGAGACGAGGTGCGTAGATGGCCGCCGGCACGCTCGCCACGGCAGCGAGCGCGAGCACGTGTGCATGACGGAGCGCCCTACGAAGCGTCCGCCCCAAGGAGCGCCACGTGCTCGTCATCGAGTCGCTCGGGTCGCCGTCGGGACCGGGGATCTGTCTCATACGAGGCTCCTACGCTCACTCGAAGGACCAAGCTCGCCAAGGACCGGGAGGCCGAGTCGGGCGAGCTCGACCGCCGTGAAAATCCGGCTGTGAAACGTGCCGGCCACGACGACCGAGAGGGCAAAGCCGACGACGAAGAGCATGACCCCCACGAGCACGAGCTCCGCCTGCGGCGTGAGCGTCGGGGACGCCACCCTGCCCGCGTCCACGAGCTCGAAGGTCGAGAGGAGCCCCACCTGCGCCATGCTGTCTCCGAGCTCCTCCGCCGTGCGCTCGCGTGTGATGGTCGTGAGCTCGTCCTCCACGCGCGCGATGGTCCGCGCGCTGCCAACGAGGTGGATGAAGCTGACGGTCGATGCCGATGAAGAGACGCTGAGCCGCGCCTGTTCACGCCGCAGCGCGAGGAGCTGCGCGCGGACGCTCGACTCGAAGGCGCTCGAGGCGCGCGCCGTCGCCTCGGTCCGGCGACGCAGGGTCGCGTCACGCTCATCCGCGATCCGGCGAGCGAGACCGCGCACGACGCCGAGCGCCTCTTCCGGGCGGGGACCGCGATAGCGAACGACGACGCGTGCGGTGCGCGGCTGAGCACCGATGTACCGCTCAGGGTCGAAGTAGTTCTGCACTGCGCGGACCTCGAGCGCCTCGCGAAACCGCTCCACCCGAAGCTCCGAGTTCTCCGCCAGCTCGGGGTAGAGCTCGAGGTCTTCCGCGAGGTCCAAGAGCGCGGCCCGCGTGAGGAGCGTCTCGGCGAGGTAGCTCGCGATGGCCGCCTCGGCGGCGACGGGCCTCGCCGGATCGGCGACGTGCTCGGTGATCCGCAGTACGAGGGTGGCGTCATGGCTGCGCTCGCGACGGAGACTCCACGCGACGCCGAGGGCGGCAGTGAGCAGCGCACCGAAGAGCACGACGGGCCAACGACGCTTCGCCGTGTGCCAGGCACTGCGAAGCTCGCGCCGCGCGTCGCGGAGGGAGGGCTCGTCGTCGAGCCAACTCCGCGCGCTCACGCGAGGCCCCCCTCGGCGGACCGAGCGACCTCGCGCCCCGCGCGCCGCTCCGAGACCGCGCGCTCGAGTACGAAGTGAAGGGCTCGCGCGCTCTCGGCCCATGTCTGCCCCCCACCGTGCGCGGCGATGGCCTCCGGATCACCCGCAGCCGCGAGCACACGCAGGAGCGCGTGGGTGAGGGCGTCCGCGTCACGCGGTGGAACGAGCTCACCGAGCTGTTCCGAGTGGAGCATCGCGGGGACCGCACCGACGGAGCTCGCGACGACACGCCTGCCACACGCGAGCGCCTCCACGACGACGTTCGGCGCACCCTCGGCGTAGCTCGGCAGGACGACGACATCGCTCGCCCCCATGAGCGTCGCGACGCGCTCCGGGCGCACCTCGCCGACGAACGTCACGGGCAAGCGGAGGTCGCGTGCCTCACGCTCGTAACGCGACCGCTCGCGGCCGTCGCCGGCTAGCAATAGCGCGTGCGCCGGGTCGCGGTCGTGGAGGCGCTTGAACGCGACGAGGAGCTCGTCGAGTCCCTTCTCGCGCTCGTGGTTGCCGACGAAGAGCACCCAGCGGCGCTCGTCGCCGGGGCAGCCGAGCTCGAGGCGGCACGCGTGGCGATCGCGCACCCGAAAGGTCTCCTTGTCGATGCCATTCTTTACGAGCACCAAGCGTCGCCTCTCGGCCCCGAGCTCCGCCGCGCGCGCGAGCAGCGAGTCACTCGGCGCGACCACCGCATCGGCGTTCGCGACGGTCCACGCGGTCGGCGCCCGCAGCCACGGATCGGCAGCATTGCGATTCACGTCCGAGCCATGCAGCTTGACGACGCAGGGCACGCCGAGGAGCCTCGAAGTCAGGAGCGCGCTCAGTCCGTCTGGATAGGCAAAGGCACCGAGCACCACGTCGACCCTGCCGCGCATCGCCCAGACGTGCGGCAAGAGCGAGGCCGTGTAAGTGAGGCCGGCCAATGCGCGCCCCACGCGCGGAACGTAGAAGACCCGCGGGTGCACGACGTCCACTCCGTCGATCGTCTCCCGCGGCGCGACCTCGACGTGGCGCTCGTCGAGCCACCGCCGCCCTGGGTAATAGGGCACGAGCCCGAACAGCACGACCTCGCAGAGCTTCGACAGCTCTCGCAGCTGGTGGCGATTGTAGGGCGCGAGGAGCGGCTCACGGCCGCTCGGGAAGATCTTCGTGACTGCGAGTACGCGCACGGCCCGGCTCGCCTCACTCGACCTCGAGCACGCGGTCGAGCCGGAGCAACCGGAAGATCGAGCGCGGCTGCCCAGACAGACCCGTGACCCCAAGCGTTCCGCCCCGTCGCCGCAGCTGCTTGAAAAGCGCGACGATCGCGCCGACGCCCGAGCTGTCGATGAGCCGCAGTGTCGTCAGATCGAGGACGACGCGGCGCGGGCTCTCAGCGGCGAGCTGCTCGAAGACGCCGCGCAGCTCGGGGGCCGTGATCGCGTCGAGCTCTCCACCGATGTGTAGACGGACATACCCGGCCTCGTTGGTTCGTGCGAGCTCCATGCACGAAGACGAGTACGCGCCGCGAGGCCTCGGACCATTGTGTCCAATCGCCCCGCGGCGCACCTCCGCGTATCCGTCGCAGGGGGCGCAAGACCACGCGGCGCGCGTCGCCTGCCGCGCCCGGCTACTCCGTGAAGCTCACGAGCCCGGCGCCGCTCGGCGACGTCGAGCCCGCGCTCACGGTGACCTGGGTCATGCCGCCGCTCTTGTCGAGACTGAGGCTCACGCCGGCGTCCATGTTGGCGAGCAAGTGGGTGCGCCCGGCGACGGTCGGGAGCGAGTAGCTGAATGGCAACTTCGGCGACGCGCCGAATGCGTTCTTGCTGAACATGACGACGCGTGTCCCAGCTGCCGCTCCCTCCATGTCGCCGTCGCTCGCCACGTGCGTCGCGTCTACTCGAGGTGCCGCGCCGTCCGCGACGCGCACGACATTCAAGAACCGGCTCACGGTCCCGGTCGGGCCTTCGGCAAGGCGCCACGCGCTGCTCGCGCCGCCCGCGAGGTCGCTGTCGAGCGCCACGGACTCGGTCCCGGCGCGCAGCGGAACGAGCGTGATCCCCGCGCCGAACGCGGCGGCGGAGTAACCGTCGGAAAGGGCCGCGGGCTTCACCGGCAGGTGCAGTCGCCACTCGTAGGACTGGGCCTCGTCCTTCGGGTCGACGCGGTCGTAGAGGAAGACGAGGCCGGGCCGCACGTACACCATGTCGCGCGTGACCTCGTCCATCAGCGTCACGATCGAGTCACCTACCCGCTTGCGGTACTGGTCCGTGCCATCGACCTGCGCGTACGCCATCGTGCCATCGTCGGCGAGGCGCGTGAGGCCCCCCACGGAGCCGTAGCGCCGCTCGGAGCCCGCCACGTGAACCATGTTGTGCGCGCTGTCGGCGTAGGTGAGGCCATCTTGGCTATACGTGGTCGCGTCCGCCGCGAGCCAGCCGCGGCGGAAGATGACAAAGGAGCCCACGTCGAGGTGCTGGTGGTCCTGCTCGATCGCGTGGCCGCCGCTCACGGTTACGCTCGTTGCATCCGAGGCCCACGAGGAGCGCCAATTGACCCATCCCGTGCCCGACGCCAGGTAACCGGTCGGAAGCACGCTCGGCGGCGTCGCGGACCCGCCCGCGCCGAACAGCACGTTCTTGTAGGTCATTGCGCCGTAGCCCTGGTCGTACGCCGGCGAGACCGCGGCGAGATACCACGCGCCCAGGGACTTGGCCTCTCCCTCTGGCAGCCAGGGCAACAGGGTCTGAACGTAGTCGCGATCCGCGGGCGTGACGAGCATGGCCGCGTCGCGCGCAAGATCCCCCGCCGGGTGGAGCGAGAGAAGGTCGGGCTGGACCTGGTGAATGGCAAAGTAGACGCTCGCTGGGAAGAAGGAGTGCGCCCAGAAATGGTTACCGTCTCCCATGGATGCGATGACAGCCAGCGCGCCGAAGAGGCGTTGCTTCGTGCGCTCTCCGTAGTTAGCGCCCTCGGGCCAGTCGCCCCCGACCGCGTGCGCGTCGATGTAATCGAGCACCGCACCGGGCTTCTCGAGCTTGTCATGGAGCAAATCGACGTACTTCTGTCCCGACGCATGACCGGCTTCGCGGAGCGCATAGCCCGCGTAGGCCGTGCCCTCGACGAAGGCTTGGTGGTAGTTGTTGCCCGGGTCGTTGAGACCCCAGCCGCTGCCCTGATTGTCGAACCAGAGCTCATGGGTCCAGCCGTCGAGGTACTGGGTGAACACCTGCCGTTCGGCGGCGGTCAGCATGCCCTCGCAGTAATTGAGCACGAGGGCGACCTGACGCATGCGGTTGCCGAAGCCCAGGTAGCTGTCGGACCGCACGTCCGCTGCCGCGACGATCTCGCTCGCCCAATCGATGGCGGAGCGTCCGTATTTCGAGTCCCCGGTCAACAGGTAAACAAGGGCCCGATTCTCCGGGGAGTCTTTGTACTTGTCGCGGTTCAGCAGGTTGTCGTCGACTCGCTTCCTCAGCGCTAGCCAATCGGAGTCTCCGGCGCCGACGGCCAGCTCGAGCTCCTTCTTTCGATTGGCCGGGAGCAGTAAATATCCGCTCGGCACGATGGTCGGGGCGCTCCCGGGACCCGCCGTGGGCACGCGATATTCGACGTCTGCCATGACACCGCCGCCCACGCCGCCGCTCCCCGTCGAGGGGCCCGTGCCGCTCGCGTGGCTCGAGCCGCCCGTCGCGCCCGCCCCGCCGTCGCCGCTGCCGCTCGTGCTG
>SXGS01260128.1_pt1 | contig 40014 bp, 33 predicted proteins | sample 3174681 | NCBI WGS metagenome assembly SXGS01 (sample SAMN11356861, study PRJNA531348) | freshwater metagenome | isolation source: freshwater sample F1-80 | place: China: Fuxian Lake, Yuxi | collected 2017-12-25 | reverse complement strand
TGTCTTTCAAATGCCGACGAACGATGTCAGCCTTCTGTAGTGCCGTAAAACTTCTTCGATTCTTAGACATGGAACACCTCCGGAAAGTGGATTATGTTAACCCAAATTCCAGAAATTCCACTTCCAAAAGAAGCAAGACAAACGAGCCATAATAGGTTACTCGCTGAGCCAGATGTGTTTGCAGGAATCGCTGGATTTCGATGTCGTAAATCCAACCGTTCTCATCGGTCGCCAGCACATCGAAGACAGAAAATTTGTCGTCTTCGAATTCTTTGTCAGAAATTGGGTTCTTGATGACTGCAGACTTGATCCGAATACGTGGCTTGAGGATAGCGTTCAGAAAGTGAACGGTGAGGTGAGTGTACTGTTCGTTGCCCAGCAGCATCTTGCAAGCGAAGTCGACCTTCGGGTCAATCTCGATCGTTTCATCCAGTATCAAGCGATTCGTCATCGGTTGTTCGCCAGCGAGTCGGCAGCAACTATTTCAATTGCCATAATTCGTTGAAAAAATCGGCGGCGGCAATTTTGCCTGGCATTTGCGTGTTTGCACCGCTGGAGATATCGACGACTGCCCAGTCGGGAAGCATGGGAATCTGCCGCGCGTTGTTCAGGTAAGCGAACTCACGATACGTAAATCCGCTATTGATCACGATGTAGCGCTTTGGATTTAGTGGATTCGGATAGACCATTACCAGCGCATGATTCGCGGCCGGATATGACTGCTCGCCTACGCGAATCTCAGTCTGGGTCCATTGAATCGGCAGTCGCTTGGCGATGCGCGAGATCACGCGATTGCTGGTCACATCGCCGAACAAGACTAAGTTTTTCGAAGTGTAGTCCTCGCCCGTGAGCGCATCATCGCTGCGCTCTTGAATATCACCGCGAAATTGTCTTCGCCACTCGCGTTTGGCACGTTCAAACTCGGAATCTACCCAGGTCTGGACGGTGGGATTGGCGCACTTGCCCGATGGACGCACGAAAACAAAACTATCCATAAACGCGTCATCGATCGGACCTTGCATGCCCGGTCGTTTCGCGAGCGAGACCCGGCGATTGACCGACGTATTTTGCGGTTCAAGACGCCATTGTCCAGCCGTTTTTTCGAGTTGAACTTTCCAAGCCGCAGTGGCGTCGATGGCTGGTCCGGCCAAGTTCTGACCATCAATCACGACTTGTACTGACGAAGCAGCATCAAAAGGCCATTGCTTGGCCAAAAACTGGATGTCCAATCGCGTCACGTTTTTCGTGCTCAAAACGATGCTGCCTGGCGCATTCAATTCCGCTTCGACTCGCGCTTCTTGCCAATGTTCGCCCAGACCCTGCAAGCTCAACCAACCGCGTTGGTTGTAACGCAGCGTGTAAGTCGTCAAGTCAATTTTTCGCGGCACAATTTCGCGACCAGCCTTGGACCAGTCGGCAAGGTTTCGTTCAATTTCCACTTTCGAATCGGTGTGAATCTTATGGCCAGTACCTGGGCCGATTAAATGCAATAACTTCATACCGCGACTGGCCATGGCGGATTCCATTACGTCAGCGGCTTGCTTTTGCGAGTCGATCTCGCCGCTGTAGGCAACCGTGGGAAGGTAACGCAAGTTGTTCGACCAATCCGGGCAATCGTACCAATGGAGCAATCGCCGCTGAAATGCTGTTGGGGTGAAGTCTTCTTTCTGAAACACTTTCAAAAACTCAAGCGTCTCACTGAAACCGGCCCCTGGATTGGCCGCGCACCAGAGATTCGGATAATGCACTGCCATTTGCCAACATCCAGCACCTCCCATCGAGAATCCGCGAATGTTGATCTGATTCTCATCGATTGGATAAATGTTCTTTACGTGCTCCAACGCCTCCAGTACATCGATTTCGCCGGCGAACTTAAACGCATTGCAATAACGACCGTAGGGATGCAATACAAACGTGTCCGGTGGAGTAAATTCACCGGGTTGCTGTAGTCTTTGATAGAGAAATGCAGCTTCGCTGGTCCGTTCGCCGCGTCCGTGCAACCAGATATCCAATCGCATCGGACGGCGCGAATTGGGACGCCAGTTAGCTGGAATCACCAGTCCATACGGCTGAATGGAATCGTCGATTTTGGAGCGGAAACCACTTACCGTCAACCGCGGGTGGTCGTTGGTCTCGGCACCCTCGTTCGCAGCGCCTCGGCGGTCGCGGACGCGATCACCAAATCGAATGAGGAGACGCTTTTCTCCTTCCGCCAATACCTCTCGGGCTTGGTCAAATTCCTTGTCGGAGTAGAACATGCCTTGTTCAACCGCTAATTCGACCGCTCGGGCAAAGACTAATACGTCCGGGCGCCCGCGGCCACCTTGTCCTTCGCTGCCCGCGACCGCAGCGCGCAGCTTCGCACAGCGCTCTAGCAACTCGTCGCGCACACCTGGGGGAATCTCGATGCCTTGAGGAGGAATCGGTCGGACATTGGCAGGAATATTATCGGCCGGTCCATCCGCGCGCGCCGCTTGAGGGCAAACAATCAGCAAGTAAACCCAGACAATTCCAATTATTCGAAACCAACTTGACATGGTGCGTTCCAATGTAAAGGATGGGTTTGATCAGTCCGGCAGATACGATGAATTGGCTGCCAACATAAATCCCTGCCCGCGCGAATGCAAGCGTTGCTGGCAAAGGAGTTTGCGGGGGCATAGAATTGGTATGGAGAGATTCGGTCAAACAGCCGAGAATGTTCGTTGCGGTTCCGCACGATAGTAACTTACGCGCGCCACACGATGGGATTGATAGAGATTACCGAAAATGGCAAAGGAAAATTACACCCGGTATCAGCAGAACGTCATCAAACGATTCTATGAGAACCGCGACAACATTGCGTTGCAGCACGCCCAAGAACAGGTCACCGAACTGTATCTTACAGAAGGTAAGAAACGGGAAAAAATTTGGGAAGCATTGGCAAAGAACCTTGAAAAACTGGGAGTCGCTCCGGATCAAATCGCCAACTTGCGAAGCAACGACAAACCGGAGATCGTCGCCAAACTGCTACAAGAGATGTTTTAGCCTTAGCAAATACAAGCCCGACGCGCAAGCGAGTGCGTCAATTCTGGCATAGATGCGCTCGCTTGCGCGTCGGGCTTGTATTTTCGACTCGCGATTACTGGTTTCCCAGTTGTTTCCGAATCGATGCGAGCACCAGTCGCAATTGAGGGTCTCCGGAGCATTCTGGACTGGGTGGACGCTCTGATGCGGCCACCTTGCGTGGATCGCCACGAAATTGCCAACGTCGGTACAGATTGACTTGCTGGCGTTCGTTCAGTTTCAATTCCAATTCCTTGTCCGGCAAGACACCCCAGGCGTCTTCGATGCGCAAGGATTCGGTGCGATGAATATTCGCGCCGCTGGGTCGATAATAGCGCGCGGTAGTGAACTTGATCGCCGCTTGACCGTCGAGTTCAAAGACCTGCTGAACAGTCCCTTTGCCAAAGCTGCGATCACCGGCAATTTTTGCTCGCCCAGAATCTTGCAGACAGGCTGCGACGATCTCGCTGGAACTGGCCGACTGTTCGTTGATCATCACGACAACTGGCAAACTTACCGGCAGATCCACGCCCGGTCGTGCGTCATGCTGCGAATTGAAATGCGTGTCGCGGCCCCTAGTCGAAACGATGCGCCCCGATTCCAGCAGCATATCGCAAATTTCCACTGCCGCAGAGACAATTCCGCCGGGATTAAAACGCAAATCGATTACCAGCGCTTGGGCACTGGCTTTGATGTTGCGTGTTGCTTTCTGGAATTCCTCGACCGTGCGCTCGCCGAATACATTGATGCGAATGTAGGCGATGCGTGGATCTTCTTCCAGCAGAAAGTTCCACGTGGAGTCCGCTTGAATGCGATCGCCAAAGACGGAATCTACTTGGATGTCGGCGCGCGTCAATTCGACCTCATGCGGATGGCTTTGTCCGTCTCGCCTAATCGACAACTTCACCGAGGTACCGACGACACCGCGCATCAATTGAGTTGCGTCATCTGCTTTGAGGCCAACTGTTGACTTTTCGTCAATGGACAGAATCACGTCTCCGGGCTGCAACCCCGCTTCGTAGGCCGGTGTCCCCGGCAAGGGAGCGATCACGGTCAATCGCTCGGTGGTCGGTGGCCCTTCGATCAAGATGCCAACGCCGCCGAATTGTTGTTCGATATACGACTGAAATTGTTGGTATTCGCGCGGCGGGATAAACTCAGAATACGAATCCAGTTTGTCAATGATCCCGTCCATGGCGCCCAAGAAAAGGTCGTTTCCTTTCACGGGTTCGACATAGTAGTTTTCGACCACTCGCATGGCCTTGGCAATCCGACCCGCATACTTGAGACGGCGGGCCTCTAAATAACATGCCAAGCACACCACGAAGGTGATAACCAGTATCTGAATATTGCGAACGGGCAATCGAAATCTCCCTCGACATGTTACTGGCGATTTGCTGTATTGCTGGCGTTACTGCTCGGTCGGAGGAGCCGACTCTTCGGTCGGTGGAACCACTTCAATCGGTGCTGGAGGTGGCGGTAGAGTTTTGGGGTCCTCTGTTTTTTGCAATTCGTAGAATTGCAACAAGTCGGAGAACGAGCGCAGCGGTTCCTTGCCCTTTTGCATCGCGTCGGTGATGGGCTTGGCGGGTTGCTTGCTCTTGACGACCACGGGTTTGTTAGAACCTTCGGCACCGGAAGCCATCGATCCCTTGCGATCACTATCGCGCTGCGGTCTTCTCCCGCCTCCTTGTCCAGCTCGCTGATTACCGGTCACACGCGATTTACGATCACCTGCCGGTTCGGACTGGCCCCGATCGGCGCGCTTGTTATCGAATCTGCGTTGGCCAGATTGAGCAGGTTGGTCGCGATGGCGTTGTTGTTGTTCGCGTTGTTGCTGTTCGCGCCGCGCTTCGTCTTGGCGAGCCATTTCTGCTTGTTCGCGCGGAGAAAGTGCGGTCAAGCCAACTCGTTTCTTTTGCGTGTCGATGGAAATCACCCACGTTTGAATAAGGTCGCCAACTTGGACACACTGATGCGGATCTTCGACAAATTGTGACGACAGCCGGCTGACGTGAATCAATCCGCTGCATTCGGGACCGAGTTCAACAAACGCGCCAAAGTCGGCGACGCCAACGACAACCGCCCAAACCGTCATACCTGGTTTGAGATTTTCTAAAGTTGGAATCTCGGTTTGCATCGGTACCCAATCGTGGTGCATTCGCACGTCCTCAAAGGGATTCTTGATGCAGTTGGCAACTCCTTGTAGTTTCGCCCGCCCGACCTGCCATCCGCGAGCGATCTTCTCGACGTCGATCACTGGCTTTGTATCCGCAGAAACAGCAGCAATTTCAGGGTATTCTGGAGCGCACGATGTCGGTTCAAATCGCTGAGGCTCGGGCGCGCTGGTGGATTCATTATTGGCGTCGAACGATCCAGGTTGGTGGGCCGCATCAGCTTCGGCGTTCGATTGCGCATCCGCTGACAATGCCGAAGCGGATTGGGATTCGAATTCCGTCGCTGTCGCAGCTTCCTCGTCGACCGTTGGCACGTTCTCCGCGGACACTTCAGCAATTGGAGCTGCTGTTGCAGGCGTCTGCGTAGCTGCCAATGAATCAGCCGAGGTATCGTTCGCGGTTCCGCTTGCCGCGCCAGATTCCCGTGCAGCAGCGTCGATGGCGAGTTTTAACTCGGGAGCGACCCAGCCTTCCGGTGCGGCTGGTGGTTGTTGCAGATCCGTAGCCTGAATCAGTTTATGAGCCAATCGATAGTCGTCGGGATGAATCAGAGTACCGTCTAACGTCTCGTTGCTGCCGTACACACGTAGCAAGCCGATCGCCTGCCTAGACGACAGCTCTGGCCAGCTTTCCATCAATTTCAGCAATTCAACGCGCGAAGTTATCTTGCCCTGATCGACCAGTTTGGCGATTTGTATCGCGTGAGCCGACGCAATCCCGGGTACGTTTGACAATTCTGTCGCGCTGGCGCGTCGCACGTCGACTCCCAACGCAGCGACACAATCCATCAGTGTTTCATGGACCAATCGCTGCAGAATGTCTTGCGGCAATTCACGTTGAAAGCTCCCTAATCGCAGACGATTGGGTTCGATCTTCAGCATTTCGCGCAGCGGATCTTGCAACCGTCGAGCAATCCAGGCTGCGGCGCGGACTCGGCGATTGTGTTCGGGCAATTCCTCGTTGCCAATTCTGCTGGACGCATAAGCCTCGGCACCGCCGCGATCCACCATGCTCCAGCGTAGATTGCTCGAGGCGCTTTGCTTCATCAGTTCCGCAATCGTATGCACCAGGAATCGGCGAGCGGGTCCGTTCGACAAGACGATCGTGGTGACTTTAAATCGGTGGATCAACTCTCCCAATCGTATGACGTTCTGTCCGACGTTCGAAGCTTGGCCGCTGCAAATGACTTCATCGGCATGGAGCACTCGACCGCGATAATCCACGACTGCCACGGCGGCCAATTTGGGACCCACGGTATCAATCGCCAGGATACAGTGTCCGCGCACCGGCTTTTGAAATAATGCAGTTCGCAGTTGATCGACCGCGCGCTCCAGCAATCGCTGCTGAGCTTGCTCTTCCAACTCCATCAGGGCATCGTGTTCCAGTTTGGCGAGCAATGATCGTTGCACTCCTTCTTCAGCCGCTCGTGTGAACCAACCTGCCAATGGATGACGGGGCGCAACAAAAATATCGCGAGCCATGCCGACCAATGCATCGACCGAATAATTCAGCTTGATCTTGGCCAACTGGCTGCGCTGACCGCGACCGATCATCAACAGTTGATAAGCGGTGAGTTTCGATAGCGGCCTATTGAGTCCACGAAACGGTTGCAGCACCGAAACCAGCCATCTCCGTCGCCGCTGTCGTGGCGTCATCTTTTCAAATGGCTTCTTCGAGATGATGGGCGTGACCCTTTTCTTGCCCTTTTCGGGTTTGCCCTCCGCAGCGGCCGGAGCAGTTTCCAAGCTAGAAATCTCAGCCTGAGTTGGGACAGATTCCGACTCTTCGTGACTGGCATCGTAGTCGTCCAGAGCGTGTTCGGAATCTCCGATTGCGTCCGACTCCAGCTCATGCTCTTGGTAATCGCCGGTGTGCACATCGTGATCCGATTCGACGCCCGGGGACGGAATCGGATCTGCTTGAACGGATGAGTCATCAATGATGCTGGGTACAACATGCGAGATCGTGGGATCGTCGCTTGAATGTTCACCGGCGGGCACCGTCGTGGCGTCGGCAGGAGTTAATGGCATCGGTTGCCCATCACTGATGCTCGCAGGCTGTTTGGCGCTCGCTTGCTTGGTCTTGGCTGAGTCATCTCGAACAACTTTCTTGCCAACATTTCCTTTGGCAAGTTTGGCTGGCGCGGTTTGTTCGTCGGCATGTTGATCAGTCAGCAACTCCACGTGCAACGAAGCCTTCGATTGGATGGCACGGCGCATGCGTTCTGCCAATCGAGCATCGCTTGCAATTAGATTTCCGACCAACCGGGAACACTGTTGCAGGAGCTGGTCGGCCTGATGAGCATCCACGGATAGTTGCGAGGCGACCCACGCTGAAACATCCGACGTGGAGTCTCCGCTGTGCGCAATCATTTTTTCCAGAAGATGCGACACATCTTGGCCCTTGTCGGGATTGGTCCGAGTTTGCTTGCGCACTCGAAACGCTCGCAGGACGGACTCGATTTCCACTTCCGACTGAGCTTGCTCAAGCTGTCCTTGACAAGGATCGTCCAGCTCGACCCCTTCACCCATTTGCGCGATTGCTTTGTGCTTGTACGCATCCAATCTTTGCTGGCGTTCGATAGCCAACTTCAACGGCCAAATCACGCTATCGGGAAGCGAACCGGTTTCGTCGGCGCGATACCGTGTAATGAATGCCGGCTGGTAACCTTGCAAGAGCAAATCTGCTGCGACTCGTAGCTGTTCCGCGGGCAAATGCAAATGCCGAGCAATATTGCGAAGATCAATCATACCCTGTCAGGCGATCCAGTCGTCGCTGCAATAACTTGCGAGTCAACCGCAGCGAGGCGACCAAAAGTGTTCAAAAAAGTGTTCAAAAAAGTGAAAATCTCGAACGATTTCTGCGCGAATCTACGGAAGGGGGTGGTGATTGTCAAGCGACGTACCGTATCGACGCGAGTTTACTAAAACAACCGCCATACCTGAATTGCCCAAAACCCCATTCGAAAAAACGCAAAAAAATGCTAAATCCAGCCCAATCATGTTAATCGTTACGCTTTGACTGTGCCGATATCTCGTAGCAGATCGCGGAATTTCGCGCATCGTTCTATCTAGTTTTTCTATCAAAAGTGAAACGAAAGCTAGTGCATGACCCGACGAAGTCTACGAGTTATTACGCCAAATAATTCTCCATCGACAGTTGATGCCCATTTTTCTGGCGAGCCCAGCGTTACCGTATCGGTCGCGCAGATCTTGCCGTTATTAGCCGAAGCAATGTCCTCTAATCGTTCTTGGGTAAAAGACTTTGCCGACGATCAAATTATCATTTCTCGAGATTTTTACGAAGTTTTGCTGGCATACCAGCGCCTGCGTGTTACCAGCGCTGCGTAACCTCAATCGACTTGATAGCCCAGTTCGCGCAGCTTTTCAGCTAGCACCGTTCGCGCCTGTTGCTCGCCGTGGACCAAGCGAATTGCTTTGGGACGCTCGTCCATTTGAGTTACAAAGCGAATCAAGTCGGCTTGGTCCGCGTGCGCCGAGTAACCTGACAACGTGTGAGCGGTTGCTCGAATGTCGAATCGCTGACCGTCCAATCGCACCCAATCCTTCCCGTCCTGGATATATCTGCCAGGCGTTCCGTGCGATTGAAAGCCGATGAATACGACATCGGTGGTCGACTCGGAAATAAATGCCTTCAAATAATTCACTACTCGTCCAGCAGTGCACATACCACTAGCAGCGATCACGATGGCTGGCATTTTCGAGTCGCGTAAGTACTCGACCATGTCTCGATGCTCGTCATGCTCGCTGATGTGAACCAAATTGTTAAACACCAATGGTTGATCGTCGTAGGTCAATACGTGCTTGGCCTCGTTGTCCCAATATTCTCGCATCGAATCGTAGATCTGCGTCAACCTCAGCGCCAGTGGCGAATCCACGACGACGTTTACTCGTTTTAGCAGCGAACAACCTTGTTCTTCTTCCACGCGACGAAAGATCTCATTGAGTTCATACAATAATTCCTGTGTTCGCCCGAGGCTGAACGCGGGAATAATCGTCACACCTTTGTTTTGTAACGTGCGGCATAGGATCTGCTCCAATTGTTGCGAACGTACATCGCGTCCCTCATGCAACCGATCGCCGTAGGTACTTTCTAAGACCAATAGATCAGCGCGTTGCGGGCTGACTGGATCGATCAGCAGTGGAGAATTCGTCGACCCCAAATCTCCGCTGAATACGTATCGTTCATTCTTGTAGTCGACCTCGACGTAAGCCGACCCGAGAATATGGCCGGCAGGCGAAAAGCGAATCTGCACACCGCCGTCCAGCTTGTGCCACTTACCGTATGCCAGCGGACGAACATGCCGGCGCAACTCATGCAAAAATCGTTCGATCAATTTCTTGTTGCGAGTTACCCCGATCCGCATTGCGTCTTCAAGCATCAGCGGCAGAAGTTTAGCGGTCGGCGGTGTGCAATAAATCGGGCCGCGAAATCCAGCGCCCATCAGATAGGGCACTCGACCGATATGATCGATATGAACATGCGTTAAGATCAGTCCCTGGATGCCATCGAGCGGAAAATCGATTTGCTCTTCGTCTCGCCCGCGCGCGTCATCGCCTTGAAACAGCCCGCAATCCACCAGCAAGCTACGCCGATCGTCGAGCAAAACTTGGTGGCATGATCCGGTCACGCCCTCGTGCCCACCGTGGTGAATGACTTTCATCGACAACTCCTGGGCACGGTTCTAACCGTAGCTTCGCCGCAAGCATCAGTGCTTGGTCCAAGTGCACTAGCGAGCATGGTAAATCACGTCGATCAGCGCTTTGCAGAATTGCGGCAAATCGTCTGGCCGCCGACTGGAAACGGAATTGCGGTCGACGACGACTGGAGCATCTTCCCAGACGGCTCCTGCGTTCACCAAATCGTCTTTGATACCAGGTGAGCCAGTTACTCGAATGCCGCGATAAACACCTGCCGAAATGGGAATCCAACCTCCATGGCAAATCGCCCCCATAGGTTTGCCAGCTTCAAATAAATCTCGAACTAGCCGCAATACGATTGGATCGCGTCGCAATTTATCGGGCATAAAACCGCCAGGCACCACCAGCGCATGAAATTCGCGCGCGTCGACTTCGGACAGAGCCGAATCGGCTACGCACGGATACCCATGTTTGCCCGAATACTTCGCCCCGGCCTGTTCGCCTGCAACTGTAACTTTGGCTCCCGCTTCCTCTAAACGTAATTTGGGATACCACAATTCCAAGTCTTCGTAGATGTCCCCAACAAAAAACAAAACTCGTTTGCCCGCCAGCGGCGAGGATTCCAATTGGGACATCAAGTTTTATCCTGGATCGGGTTTCAATCGAATGACAATGGTCTCACGAGACTTCATCAAACATGTCGGGCCGTGTCCATCCAAGCAAGGACTTCGGCCTCGAGTTGGAGCTAACCCTGCAACTGATGAGCCCGTGCCATGGCGTCTTCGGCCAGTTGAATATACTTCGTATCACCGGTACCAGCATAGGTACGTTGATAAGTTACGCTCATCGCCGTGAAATTAAACGCCTCAGCAGGCTCCAATTCGCACGCCTTGCGAGAATGCTCGATCGCCAAGTCGAATTTCTTTTGCAGTGTATAAATTCTGGCAAGTGTCAAATGCGACAACACATGCGTGCTTTCCACTGCGAGCAATTCATTCAACAGCGCTACGGATTCGTCGAGTTTCCCCGAATCCTTAAGTTTTTCTGCCGCGTTATACATCTGAACCAAATCAGCCATCAAGACACCTGTCGAATTTTGATACTAGCACTAGTCGCGCACGCGTGGACGAGATTCCCTAAAGTCAAGAGACCGTCCTAAAACCGAGACATCGTCTTTGCACGGGGTCAGCATAGTGTCTCGATTCTGTACGTTCCGCCAACCCCCTAGTTTGATCGCCCCGGTTCGATGCGGACAGCTATCGACTATTTACGCTGCTTGCCTTTGCCGGACGCGTATTTATCGCTTTCGCTGCGAATCGCCTGCTCATTCACCGGTGGCAGATTGCACGTCCACAGCAGTGCGTTGGTCAGCAATTGTCGAAACGCGGGCTGTTTAAAATCATCTATGTGACCGAGCGAGGTATAAAACGACCTGCCACCATCGGCACGCACGTACGTCCACGCCACTGGTTGCGGGAGTTCGTTAGGAATCTTGCCGGTCATCAATACCTGCGTGCCTGGATGCAGTGGCGTAACCTTGTACAGGGAACCGCTTGAAACAAATTCTGACGCCTGGTAATTCGCCATGATGGGGTGTTTGCTGCCAGCCTCAGCGGTGCTAATGACTGGATGTAGCTCGTTTCCATAGTGGTTCGTGTAACTTCCACCGAGCACTTGTGAGTCAAATTCTTGCCAGACTGCGAGGCCTGTGGCTGGCTCTTGGTTGCGCAGCGAAAACGCGTGGCTAGCGGTGCGGATACCAACCACAGGTTTGCCAGCGGCGACAAATTTGCGGATGCGCCGCAAATCATCTTCCGGAAGCGGACGGCGTCGAACGCTGACCAGCAACACATCGGCGTGATCGATTTCCTCGATCCCAGGAACGACATTGCGCTGTGATTCGCTACCAAAAATCAAATTCACAGAAAAATGCTTGCCTAAATGTTCTGCAGCAAACTTGGGCAACGACACTTCGGTCTTGTATTCGTCCTCCGCCATCAAGATCGCCAAACGCGGCCGAGTATCGCCCGAAAAACGGAACGGTCGACCCCCGAGTACTTGGTCACTAGTAATTGTTGCGCAAACGTAGCGCTCGATATGATCGACGATAATGTCCGTTCCCGTAAAGTGACTGACGTACGGCCACTGGGTTGGATCGTACATCGTATCAGTCAGGTCGCGAGCTAGTACCGTATTCTTACCATGCGTGGACATTTGCCTTAAACCAAACGGACGTCCCAGCACGCACATATTCGTGTGCACTCCGGTGAGGATTACATTCTTGATGCTACGCGAGTCGAGAATGCTCCACACCTCGTCGCCTCGGTCCGTAATAAAGTCTCTTTGGTCATCGATACGGATCACGTCAATTTGCCGCTTCCATGGCGATCCAGGATTGCGGCCTTCTGCAGCCAAACGCGTGGCCCACAGTTTATGCTCGTCGAGATCATCATCTTCGCCACCCTTTGACTGATCGAGGGGATAAGCCGCACGTTCCTCAGCGGGAATTTGATCACACCATTGCCCAATGTCGGATGGAATCGAAGATGATTTGGGAACTTTGATCGCATGCTGTCGAGCTGGATGGTCGTGATAAAAATCCATACAGCCGCTGGGGGCGTGGATGACCGTCACGCCACGTTCGCGCAGTGCTGCGACAAAGCGATCGATGCGCGGCGCAACTTCCACGACGCGACGAACTGCATTCACGCAATGATGGGAATCCCAAACATCGCAGACGATCACCGCCGTCTGTTTGAGATCCCAGTTTTCTGTCCTCGTCGAACGATGGAATCGCCCAGCTCCCGGCGCTGTCTCTTGTTGGCTGCGCAGTTTTAGCTCAATCGTCGAATTCTGACCGCGTGAGTTCTGACAGTGTGTCTGTATAAACGAGAAAGCCGATATCAATGCAAGGCAGAGAGTTCTTGCAGGACGCATGTTGGGACCTTTCTGCGCGATGGGAAGAGTGGGCGAATGGCGAATGTTTTGGGGACTTGAACCACTCGGCTGGATAATGTTCATGTGACAACTTGGACAACCCGAAGCGAATAGTGTAAGCTCGGTCAATACCAACTTTCAATAACCGGATATGTTGAGAGCTGGCCAGATCGGTCGAAGAATCGTGCCTGCGCCGAACGCAAGCAGTGCGATCGTTTGAGTTCCAGGCGAACGGGCAACTTCTCGAACAATGAGTCGGCATTAATACTTGGGAGATTTTCGAGTGGGCAACTGGTTACATCCAAAAATCTCGCGGCGAACGTCGGTACAAGCGGGTGCGGTTGGACTGCTTGGGATGGGTATGAATCACTTAGCGGGGCTCCAAACAGCCACTGCTGCAAGCGAACAGTTGCGCCCAACCGCGAAATCATGCATCTATATATTTCTCTCCGGCGGATTGGCGCAGCAAGACAGCTTCGACATGAAGCCCAACGCACCCGACGACGTGCGCGGCGAATTCAAGCCAATCGCCACTCAAACTCCAGGTATCCAAATTTGCGAGCATTTGCCAATGCTGGCTCAGCGCAGTCGGCGTTGGTCATTGGTGCGATCGCTGACCCATTCGACCAACGGACATACTCTGGGCCACTTCTTTATGTTGACCGGACGATCAGTGGCGCCGCCTGGATTCTCCGGTGATCGGTTACCCAGTTCCATCGACTGGCCTTCGATCTCGTCGATTGTGGGCGACGCGGTTCCCACCAGAAACAATAATTTGCCGTCGGCAGTAGTCTTGCCAGAACGCCTAGTGCACTGGTCCGGCGGTGTAATTCCTGGCGCTTACGCGGGCCAAATGGGACATGCTCGCGATCCGTTTTTTGTGGAAGCCACCGCGTACGGTGACCCGTTTTGGCGCGGTGCCTATCCCGAATACACCTTTTATCAATTGCCGAACAAAGAGCCCACGTCGCCAACTCCCACAGTGTTCCAAGCGCCCAACCTCAAACTTTCCGCAGGCCTGAATTCGCGCAGGCTCGATGGACGCATGGAGCTGCTCAGGACCTTGGACGGCCAGCGCCAAGCGCTGGAGAATTCCGCGCATGTCGAATCCTACGACCATCATCGCCAAGCGGCGATTTCTTTGTTAGCCAATCAAGACATCCGCCGAGCGCTGGATGTAACCAATGCTGATGAGAAAGTTCAGCAGCGATACGGAAAGAACAGCTTTGGTTGGTCGCTGCTGATGGCTTATCGGCTGGTCGAAGCCGGCGTGAACTTGGTGCAAGTCAATTTGGGCAACAACGAAGCATGGGACACGCATGGAGATGCTTTTTGGCGACTGCGAGAAAAACTGTTGCCGCCGACAGACCGAGCGCTTTCGGCCTTGCTCGATGACTTGGTCGATTCGGGATTACTGGACAGTACGTTGATCGTGATGGGAGGTGAATTTGGCCGCACGCCAAAAATCTCTGGCCTGCCCGAACACTACAAAGCACCTGGACGCGACCATTGGGGAGCCGCACAAACGCTGTTATTCGCTGGCGGTGGCGTGCGCGGCGGTACGGTTGTGGGTGCGACAGATAAGATCGCTGCGTATCCCGCTGATAACCCCAAGAGTCCTGATGATATGGCGGCCACGATATATCGTGCGCTGGGAATTCCCTCGACAGCCGCTTGGTACGATGACTTGAAACGACCTCATCAAGTCTATTACGGCCGACCGATCGACGAGCTATTCGCGGGGTGAACAAGGCATGGGCGAATACAAGCCCGACGCGCAAGCGAGTGCCTCAATCCTGCCTCGCACTCGCTTGCGGGTCGTGCTTGTATTGGTAGAAGCCATCTGCCGCTCGCCTTAATCCAGCAACTTGCGCCGCGGTTTCTCGACGTTGGTGACTCTGCCAACAATGCTCTCCAACAAGCGGCGCTCGAGTTCCATGTCTCTGCCAGCACTAAACCATCCCAGCGTCAATGGTAACCCGCGAACGATATTGTCGGTGCGAATCACTGACCCATCGTGAGTTCGCGCAGCGGTCGACGAGGTTGCGAACTGCGATTGGTCGACATCTTCCTGCTCTTTGGCTACGTTCACTTCGATCAAGTATCCTTGCGGATTGGGCATGGCGCGCACCACAGTCGTACGACGAATCGTTTGGAAAGTGCTTTGCAATCGCTCGAATCCGCGCGTCGCGTCTCTGCGCCACGGCTCCAGCAGCGTGGAACCAACCTCCGGGTAGGTTTCTAGCCTACCCTCCATCCAGTTATTTGCATCACGGCGCACTCGCTGTTCGGTGGAAATGCGAAAATAGTCGTCAATCGCGTCGACTATTTGTTGCCACAAAAAGTCCGGTGCGATCGGACCAATCTGCGCTGGGTTACTCAACGAGACCTCAATCGGCGGCGGTGGTGAAAACACTGGCGGCAAAGGCATTGGCGGTATATGCCAGTGCCGACAACCAACCAATACAATTCCCACGGCAGCGAAAAACAATACTTGCCGCATAGAGATTCTCTTAGTTTTGTACCCTAGCAATCTACTCCACTCGTCCGGAGTCGAAACCGTGGCAAGTCTCTCAAATTTTCACGGCTGCATGCAAGTGCAAAGCTGAATGTTCACGGCTTGGCAACTTGGTGTGTTTGGTACGAACCATCATACGCTAAAAAGAGTGGTGTTCTGGCGCTTTTCGCAAATCGATTCGATGTTGGCGCAAGCTTGGCCTCGACGAGCAGCCTAAACGCTCTTACAATTCGCAGTTCCAAAAGCGTGAATGGGGTTTTCCAGTTTGGATTGCAAGCGAGTTGAGTCAAGAGAACTGTAAGAGTTATGTACGCAATTTTTGTAGATGGCGGCCGGCAATATCGCGTCGAACCCGGTCAGAAACTGGATATTGACTTTCGCAGTTCGGCTGAAACCGGAGATGCCATTGAGTTCGAAACCGTTCTAGCGGTTGGGGGCGACGAAGGACTAAAGCTTGGTGCACCCGCAGTCGCTGGCGCGAAAGTGATTGCCAAAGTTATTGGTATGGAACAAGGCGAAAAGCTGTTCATTCAAAAGTTTCGCCGTCGCAAGAATTCCAAACGCCGCACAGGCCATCGTCAAAAGTACACTCGCGTTCAAATCGATGCAATCAATTGCTAGCGCTGGGTTGACGCGGTTGCTAGCGCTGGGTTGACGCGGTTGCTAGCGCTGGGTTGACGCGGTTGCTAGCGCTGGGTTGACGCGGTTGCTAGCGCTGGGTTGACGCGGTTGCTAGCGCTGGGTTGACGCGGTCGAATTAGTATGTGGTGGTCCGACGCTAGGGGATTGTAGCGGAATCCTAACCCACCGGGCATGCCGGTGGGATTCGCGGAATCACTTGCTTGAGTTACTTTGCGTCGCCTGCTTGTATCCATGCCTCGTCGAATGCGGCGTGTTTCATGCTTTTGCCACTTTCGAGGAAATAACTATAGATTGCGTGGATACGGCCGTCTTTTCCTTGGATCACTGCGGGATAGTGATAGGAACCCTGAGCGTGATGTTCGAGGTGACGAGTCCAGCGCCACGATTGTCCTTCATCGTCGGAGAGCGAAACGGCCAACTGATTTCTGCCTTGGATTGTGTCGTTATAAACTAACAGCCAATGGCCGTTTGCGAGTCGCACGCCATCTACTCCAGCGCCCGGATTTAGTAATTCGCTCGCCCCGACCGGTCCCCAGCTTATTCCGTCGTCCTTCGACTCGCAGGTGCGAACTCGATCGACTGGCCCATTCTCGCGCATGTAAGCCACCAGAGTGCCATCGTTGCGTCGCAGCACGGAAGGTTGGATTCCGCCAAAGCTGATTAACGGCTTGCTGGCAAACCAATTGTCACCGCCATCATCGCTGACCGCCATCAAAGAACAGGAGAAAGTGTCGGAATACAAGGGCAATAGAATTCGGCCGCTCGGAAGTAGCGTGGGTTTGCATCTGGGTTGCCATCCTAAGCGTTGGTACAGCTTTTCACCTAACCTTTGACGAACGACTGCCAAGACCTTTGCGCGGCTCTCATCGATGTGCTGTTTGTGCTTTTCAAGGACTTGGTCGAGCACCGCGTTAGCATCGTCTTTGAAGTCGGCGGGTTTGAGAAAGATGGAATCTTCACGTTGCCATTTGGGAGGCCCATCTGCAAGATAATCGTTGGAAACTTTGAATTTAGTGACGCATGACTCCCAGGTGTTGGCCAGGATGATAGGCCAAAAAAGCCAAAGTCTCTGTTGGCTATCGATCATCATTGTCGTGTTGCAGTCGGGAAACTGCGGATGATCGGCCATCAAGAACTCCGCAGACCACTGGTTGGACCCTTTGCGCATGCGCGATCCGTAAACCGCGACGTCATCTGCCGAACGCTCGCCCGATCCGCGATACCAAGAGACAAGCAAATCGCCGTTGGGGCATTCCACGATTCCAGGCGCATGGTTGTGTTTCGGATGCAGCGGAAATACTAACTCCGACGAAAACGTAGGTTCCGCGGAATGGACTTGTAGGCTTGTGCTCGCAAATAGCCAAACGAATCCAACGAGCGCCAACTTGCTCAGCCGTTGCCTGAACAGATGCATAAAAAACCTCGACGACTTTCTAGAATATGAACCGCTTCAATGAACAAGCTTTGGAGACGTTCAAAAGCTACCGAAATTCGAATGGACGCATTTTTTAAACTGCTCCGTTTCTGATCATGGGCAACCGCGAATATACCAAATTTTAGTCGCAGGTCTGTGTCCCAACCATGGCAAGCCGGCGGGTTAGAGTCGAGTTATAGTTGCTTTGGAGATCTACCGATATTCTGGTATGATTGTGGGCACGTCGGTGAACCACGCAACAACGGGCGCTGGCGTTAATTGTTAATTGTGCATCGATCGAAAGGCGAGTCTATGTTGCATCACTATCGAGCTTCACGCCGTGCAGCCCTGCAGGCTGGCGCGATTGGCATATTGGGCATGGGTATGAATCACTTGGATTCGCTGCGTGCCGCAACGTCTGCCAGCGGCGGAAAGTCGACGGGAAAGGCACGAGCGTGCATATTTATTTTCCTGTCGGGTGGTCTGGCTCAACATGATAGTTTCGACATGAAGCCAGAAGCGCCCGACACGATTCGAGGAGAGTTTCAGCCAATCGCAACCAAGACTCCTGGAGTGCAAATTTGCGAACATCTGCCGCTGTTGGCGCAGCGCAGCAACCATTGGGCACTTTGTCGTTCGCTGACGCATCCTTCGAACGATCATTCGGCCGGCCATCATATCATGCTGACCGGACGAACGACGTTGCCGCCGGGCTTCAACCCGAGCGTTCCCAGTCGCACCGATTTCCCATCCATAGTGTCGGTTGCCGGCGTGGCTACTCAATCAAGAAACAATTTGCCACCTGCTGCGGTTTTACCTGAGAGATTGGTGCATTATTCCAATCGTGTGATTCCCGGTCAGCACGCTGGCGAAATGGGAGTTCACCGCGATCCATGGCTGATTGAAGCTGCGCCATTTCACGCTACTGCTTACGGTGCTTTCCCTGAATTTGGATTTGATCATCAAGACCGTGGCAACCCAGATGGACGTGTATTCCAAGCCCCGCAATTGAACTTGCCCGAGGGACTAGGACTGAACCGCATGGGCCATCGCATGGATTTGTTGGGGATCTTGAAGAGACAGCAGCAAATTCTGGGGCAAGCTGCCGAAACCGAGAATTTCGATCGCATGCGCCAGAACGCAATCTCGCTTTTGACGGACAAAAAAATGCAAGCGGCTCTGGATGTAGCTCGCGCCGACCAAAAACAACAGGAGCGTTATGGTCGGAACGCTTTTGGTTGGTCACTGCTCATGGCGCGACAGTTGATTTCAATAGGCGTCAATATGGTACAGGTGAACTTAGGAAATGACGAGACTTGGGATACCCACGGCAACGCTTTTCCGCATTTGAAGAACAACTTATTTCCTCCGACAGATCGCGCATTGTCGGCACTGATCGACGATCTGGAGGCAAGTGGAGAACTGCAGGATACTTTGATCGTTATGGCAGGTGAATTTGGCCGTACCCCCAAGATCTCGTTGTTACCATCTCATTACAAAGCACCCGGCCGGGATCATTGGGGAGCCGTGCAAACTGTTTTCTTCGCAGGAGGAGGAGTTCAGGGAGGCAATGTCATTGGGAAATCGGACCGAATTGGTGGTTATCCAGCCGACCGGCCGGTGCGACCAGAGAACTTCGCTGCGACCATCTATCATGCGCTCGGAATTCCGGCCACTGCCGCATGGCATGACTCGCTCGACCGTCCGCACCAGATTTATTATGGCGAACCCATCGAAGGTATGATTTGACGGCTGATCAGCGATGTGAATTCAAGTTCTGTTTCAGTTAACCGCTTGCTCAAGCAGATCATTCTGGAAAAGTTTCTTCGGCTGCGACGATTTCTAGCAGTTCGATGGCTGGTTCACCGTCGCAGTAAATGAGTGCGGTTCTTCCGCAAGTTGTCATTCCACTGGGCATTTCCATCAAGTCGGCAAGCGTTTCAGTTGGCTTGATTTGCCACAAAGCGAGCAATTGCACCTGAGTAAGCACTCCGTGCTGAATGAGAACTCGACCTAGCGGAATGCCTTCCGAGAAAATCTCGCTGAGCACATCGGTGGCAAGCGCTCCGGTAGCCAAACGCACGATTCCATATTGCACGACTCGTCGGTCGCTTTGCCGTCGCAATAAGATTTCTCGACTGTAGTGTTGATCGTCCCGCAGCGTCCTAATAACTTGGACGTCGACGGCACAGCCATGGCGTCGTTCAACCGTTACCGTCATATGGGAGTGATGAGCCAATAATCCGCGGTACGCTACCGGCAATTCGCTTTCTTGACGTAACTCAAAAGCGCCGAGCAAGTTCAATGTAGGATAGAACAGGTCTGTGAGGGATTCCAAAAAATCTACTTTTCGTTCCAACCGTTGCTTCACTCACAGACTCCACAGCATTACTGGCTCACAACACTACAGACATGGCAGGCATCATTTCCTAGCAGTCGCCGGCCATTGTTGCCAATTCGATGTTGCCCCATCCTATTGCCAACTATACCTTTTGGCTTTGAGCAGTAATTGGCAATTGGTTGATTTGTCCGATCGTGACGACTGTTGGCGATGAAGGTTCGCTTCGTCCCAATACAGTATCGACGAGGTACAACATCAATCGTTGAAGTGTCTCAGGTTGAATTGCAGCCACGACTTCGAGTGCTCGTTGTTCGTGTTTGTCAATCAAGCGATGGGCTTGATCGAATACTTTGGCTTTGCGGTACAAGCGTTCGATCTGATCGACGCGTTGTTCATCGGTCAATGGATTATCGGAGCTTGCTAAATCGAGCAGTTCGCGCTGACCCGCCTCGCTCAAGCTGGCTAACGCTAACGCCCACAGGACCGTGGGTCGCCCGCCGAGCACATCTCCAGCAGCTTCGAGTTTGTTATGATCGTCTCCCTGCCAATCGTTGAGGTCATTGAGAATCTGAAATGCGACCCCAAGATTTCTCGCAAATTGCCGGATAAGTTCTTCGTAGGGTTTTGCGTCGGTGGCCAAACGAATACCAGTGTAAATGGCCGCTTCAAATGCGGGCGCTGTTTTTAGGGCGTAGACCTTCAGCGCGTCCAGCGGAGTCAGGCGTTTATCGCGAGCGTCGCGCCAAAGCAATTCGGCGCCTTGTCCTTCCGCCAAACGAGTATGTGCTCCGGCCAAGCAATCGCAGATATCGGCAGCGCACTCGGCCCCCAGCACCGAACGTTCGCGGCTGACCATCCGGTAACCAAGCCCAATCAGGTAATCTCCAACGTTGATCGCCGTCGGTAATCCAAACCGTCGGTGCATAGTCTCTTGGCCGTACCGGAATCGATCGTCATCTTCTATATCGTCGTGAACCAAGCTTGCCTTATGAAACATCTCAATGCTCATTGCCGCTCGTCGCACCGAATCGCTGAATGCTGCAATGTGGTCAGCGCCATTGGCTAGCGTCCCTTGTCCACCAGTCATGGCATCGTACGTTGCCAAAGTGATGAAAGGGCGACTGTATTTGCCGCCTCGGCACAAAAAATCGTATGCCAACGCTTCGGTCGCGGCGATCGCATCGGTTCCGGATAACGGGTCGGCTTGACTTTCTTCAAGTGGGTGGCTGCCACGAATTCGTGGAGCCAACCGGCAAAGCTGCTCTTCGCGAAACATCTCATTGGCAGCGCGCATTAAATGTACGTAGCTGCGAGTTTGTTGTACGGGCGACGTTTTCTGAGTCTGAATCATATCCATGACCCACGACTCGTCGACGCTGGTGTTGCGACAATCGCTCGACAGCAAAGGTACGGCCATACACGGAATACCAGCCAGTAGAATCTTGTCGATGGCTTTTTCTAGAACGTTCAAGCAGGCCACTCCGACGATGGCATCGACGTAGCCACTGACAATGATCTTCAAAACTACCGGCGAGCCTTCAGCAACCAGAACCTTGTATCCCATGTTTTCAGCCATGGTTCGGAAATCGGCGATATTGCAGGCACCACACTTCTTGCAGTTCATGCCGAATTCGTCGTAATCGGCAGGACAACCTTCGGCATGCTTAAGGCAATGAGGTAACAAGAACAACCGACGACTAGGAGCGGACGCGGCAACTTGATCGCGCCAGAATTCGCTGCTGAGCACCACCATCGTCCAACCCAGGTAGCCGTCGGATAATCCTTCGCGTTCTAGCAATTGGCGCGCCACCGATTCCATCTGGTCCTTGGACAATGGAACTTGTTTGTCCATGCGCGAAGCAACTTCGACGCATCGTTTTTGCAGTTGCTCGCGGAGTTCGAGCGTCTCGGGGACTACTTTCAAATGGCTAGTTTTTCGTCGCGATAATTTTTTCCCTGAGCCATTCAAGGCGTCGTCCTGCTCTAGCGGGCGCGAACCAGCAATATGTGGTCGAACTGTATCGAATGGAATTGTTGACAAAACGATCGCTCCTCAGCCGGAGAAAATTCGCGTGTATTTTTTTGGGGGGGTGAATCCGTCCGCAGTTCAGCACACTCAGTCCAGGTTCGATTGACTGGCCGCAGCATCAATGACATATCGCAATCTTGGCAGGTACGGCAGCAGAGCAGAACTTGGGGCAAGTGACAATAGTCTAACCCACTAGCACCGCAACTGGACCGCACCTAGTTACTAATTGGCAACATAATTTCTAATCGCGATGCCATCCAATCTCTGTCAGGGCGCTACCCAATGCCGATATTCCAAATGCGGCTGGATACATGCGTTCGTGATACCATAACTTTGCAAAATAAAAACCAATCGGCCAGCTCGAATTGAGGTTTCCTTGTTCAATAGCAGCAACTAACCAATCGAGGCCTCGCATTATAGTTGGACTCCAGGGATTCCCGCTACTACACACGCAAAGAGCTTCGATCGCTACAGCTGTCTCTTCGATACTACTGCGAACTTCCTGTGAGTCTTCGGACCCAATGCGATACGGTACGCTTGGCCCTCCTCCCCAGCCCCCATCCGAATTTTGAACGGAATGGAGGAATTTTAATGCTCGCTTGGCTTCAGCCGAATCAAGCCGGCCAAGTTCCGCATACGCCAACAGTACTCGCGAAGTGCCGTAGACCTGGTTCAGTTCGCCGTCGTGATCCTGATTACCAAACCAGAGCGGAATCCAGCTCCCGTCGGATTGTTGCTGTTTGGCCAAGTACGCGAATCCACGGTTAATCGCAGAGTTTAGTTTTCGCATGGAGGGCATCCGACGATTCGTGCGGCGAATATCTCGGGTGAACTGCTGCCACACTTCGAGCGCCCGCAAGGCATGGGCAGTTAGATCGGTACCGCTTCTATCGAACGGCAATTTACCCCAACCGCGGCAAAATGTCGGCCAGCCACCATCGCGATTCTGTAACTTTAGTAACCATTGCAAGCCTCTAGCAACTGCATTGTGAATATTCAGGTCCACAGCCGGATTTCGACTGAAAGATATCCGATACCAATTTGCCAGCGCTAGCAATGCGCCCGGAGTATCGTCTGCATCCGGTACAGCGCCGCTGAGATTGGTCCATCCCCAACCACCTGGCTGGGCGCCCGTGAAAGGATGTTTAGTGAGATGCTGGCAGGACAACAGCCACTGCATCGTCTGCTCAGTAACCAGTGAGTCAGCGAGGAGAGCGGCTGATGAGTTCTTACTAATAGGAGCCCGACGCGCAAGCGAGCGACCGCCGGGATCGACACACTCGCTTGACGAATTTAACGCGTCAGCAGTTTCAGGCTGGCACGATTGCGCGAGCGATGGATGGCGAAACTGGCCGTTGATGGCCAGGGTTGTTACCCAAGTGGCGAGATTAGTGTCAATCGGCCAACTGCCATCGTCCAATCGCGACTTCAGAAGAAACTCCATACACTTCTGGCTCACCGGTAATGTCCCCTTGCCAATCGCCGCCAAATTCATGAGTACAAAACTGGTCAATGGAACAGCTTCCAAGAATCCGCCACTGGCAGGTTGCATTCGCGAGAGTACTTGCAATGTCGGTGCTATCGCTTGACGCCGAATCCAACGGAGCAACAGATTACTGGGTGGACGATGAAAGAACTTGGCTTGTCCAATCGCGACCAAAGCTGGAATCGCGTAGCTGACGACCGGCATTCTGGCTAACCGATACCAGGCTTGCGGTAGCCAAGCTGCTTCAAACGGTAACGTCGGTACCTCGTCCCATGAAACCAAGCCTGCCAAAGCGCAGTTAGTAAGGATGGGAGCGACAAACGTCTTGTCTTTTCCGTATCTGCGACGCAATGCTTCCCACCGTCCGACGCGCTCCACATATTTCGACGCTGCGTCAAAATTCTTAGAAACTTGTGCACCGACACCTATCAATTGCCAGGCCGCTTGTACGAGCAACGTTGTGGCGATGTTCGAGTGGCTTAACTCGGTGTCACCAAAGCCGCCATCTTTGTTTTGTGCGCGGCCCAACCACATTGAACCGGACACCAGCGATTGCTCCACCTCGACTTGTTGTTCGGGACCAACTGTGCCAGCTCGTTTCATCATCACCAGCGCACTGAGCGCCGTGGCTGTCGACAATGCCGAATTTGAAAGTCGCCCGGTCCAATAGTCGCCGCTATTTCTCTGGCTCGCCAACCAAGTGTACGTTGCTTCCCAAGCATGCTGAACCTGGTCCCGAGTTATATTGCATTTCTGATTCTCTGGTGCGAGGAAAGGTAACATAGTGGACGTTCGAATTCCGTGATATACTTTGTGCTTTAAATGAAACTATCAAATTAGTTTTGAGGATGATACGTCGATGCCCTGGCACTCTATCCAACTGGTACATGCAATACTGTCATGCATGATAGTTAGTTTTTCTCAAACGGTGGTCTGCGCAATCGAAGGACCTCAGAAAACAACGGCCAAACAGGACCGTCCCGGCGACAAAGCGATCAAAGTAATTCTGGTCGATCACCAAGAGTTGAAGACGAAAGTTGAGGCATCCAAAGGGAAAATTGTCGTCGTCGATATTTGGAGCACATCCTGCGTGCCCTGCATGCGAGAGTTTCCACACTTGATCGAGTTGAGCAAGAAATGGCCTGGCGACGTAATCTGCATTTCGCTGAACGTGGATTATATCGGCCTCAAGAGCAAACCGCCGGAGAGCTACACAGCAAATGTCGAAGCATTCCTCAACCAGAAAAAAGCCCACATTACCAACTTGCAATCACGCGAACCCGATGAAGACCTGTTGCAGAATATGAAAGTCGGATCGATTCCGGCGATTTTGATTTTCGATCGGGCCTCAAAATTGCATCTGCAATTGACCGACGCGAATGCGGGCGATGATGGCTTGACCTACCAAGGTGATGTAATTCCGGCCATCGAGAAACTGATCAATAAACCGTGAGCGAGTCGTTGTTGCAATTGTACAGTGCTCCTCACGGTTCTCTACCGCCACTGCCATCGGAGCAAGTTCTGTTGGGAGTATTGCCGCGGCTTGCGGGCGAACAGGCTCTGGTAATTTCGCCTGGACGTGGACAAGCAGCTTGGGAGCTTGCTCAGACCGCTCGGCGCGTCGACAGTTGGTATATGGACACCTACGATGCATGGCAGGCAAAGAAAGCTGTCGCGGAAGTTAGCGTGGCTGTTGAAATCGTCGGTGGTGCCGATTTGCCAGAGTCTCCATACGACTTAATCGCCATGCCGATCTTGGTTGGCGGCGAGGCAGAACTAACTCGCGACCTAATGCAGCAAGCTCACCAACGACTGATTGACGGGGGTACGCTGGTCGTCAGTGTCGACAATCCTCGCGATCAATGGCTGCGTCTGCAAATGCAAGAATTATTCGAAAAAGTCACTTGCACTGATGCACCGGGAGGCCGAGCTTACTGGGGACGCAAAACAAAGCCGCTGAAAAAAGTACGGAATTTTGGTTGTGACTTCAGCTTCCGCGACGAAGATCATTTGATACATGCTCATAGTCGTCCAGGTGTTTTCTCGCATCGTCGATTGGACCCAGGCGCTCGTCAGTTGTTGCTGGCTGCGGAGATCGAACCAGGGCAACACATTCTCGATATGGGGTGCGGATGCGGTGTTGTCGCGCTTGCTGTTGCACAGCGCTCCGCCGATACCCGCGTGATGGCAGTAGATTCTTGCGCGCGAGCGATAGCGTGTACTCAATTTGGTGCCGAAGCAAACAAGCTCGGTAATATTAGCGCGATCGTGAACTATGACGGCAATTTCGATATTGGTCGCGAATTCGATGTCGTTTTAGGGAATCCACCTTACTACGGAGACTTTAGAATTGCGGGACATTTCCTTGCGACCGCGCAGAGGGTGCTGCGCCCCGGTGGCGCGGTTTTGATTGTGACCAAGCAACCCAAGTGGTATGAGGAAAATATGGTGGATCAGTGGCAAGACGTCACTATCTTTGAAAGTGGAAACTACTTCGTTGCCTGCGGCAGAAAGTAGTTCCAGGTTTTCTCGAAACGCGTGCTTGAATCGCGTTGCCACGTTCGCCAGAGCGTGGATCGCTTCGTAGTAATTAGTCCGCGCGCTGGCGAGCGCGGCTTCAGTTAGTCGGCGCGACAGATTAGTAGATGTTCATTTCTTTTGACGGCATTGATGGCAGCGGAAAATCGACTCAGATTCGATTGTTGGCTGATTATTTTCGCTCACAAGGAAAGCTGGTCGAGACTTTTCGTGATCCGGGCGGCACACAGCTTGGCGAAGCCTTGCGAGACATCCTGCTGCATCGCGCGGAGATTCCACTGACTTCGGTTTCAGAGATGTTGCTTTACATGGCCAGTCGAGCACAACTAGTGTCTGAACAACTGCGTCCGGCACTCCAACGATCCGACGTGATTATTTGTGACCGATTCCTTCTGGCAAACGTCGTCTATCAAAGTTGCGCTGGCGGTTTGCTGGTCGAGGATATTTGGCAGGTCGGTACTGTGGCCACCGGTGGCTTGCGTCCTGATCTAACAATTCTCCTGGACTTGCCGGTCGAACTTGCCCTGCGCCGAATCGATCGAGGACTTGACCGACTGGAAAGCCGGGGGCCCGATTATTTCGGACGCGTGCGCCAAGTTTACTTAGAGCAAATCGGTCGCGCGAGCAAAAAATATTCTGTGGTGAACGCAGCTCGCGACCCCGAGTCCATTCACAGAGAAGTTGTCGATGTGGTGGCTGCTCTGTAATTCACCAAAGCTGTGCTTATTTGCTCAAGGCATTCGCCAACCTACCATGCCGCTTCGAGTATGTTCTCTAGATCGCTCAGCGAGGGTGGACGGGGATTGGTATCCATCAGCCGCTTGATTTGAAAAGCGATCGACGCAACCTGGGGAATTTGCTCGCGCAACAAGCCCAAGTCACGCAAACGCGCACGAATGCCGATTGCCTGTTGTAGCTGTACGACACGATCGACAGCGGATTCCGCCGTGCAATGGGTAGTGATGGAATCGGCGGATAACCACCGAGCAATTTTCTCGAACTGTGGTCGCGCGGCATCCAAGTTATAGCGCATGACGTGTGGCAGCAGCAATCCGTTTCCTTCGCCGTGGCTGCAATGTGTCAGCACTCCGAGCGGATACTCCAGAGCATGTACAATCGCGACACCACTGTTAGAAAATGCCATGCCCGCAAGTGTTGCCGCCAGCGCCATATCATCTCGCGCGTCGGAATCATGCTGGTCGTGGTAGGCTCGGACCAGGCTACGACCGATTCGGCTAATGGCGTCGCTGGCCAGCAACTCGGTAAATGAATATGCTCCTTCGTACGCACGCGATTGAGGATCGAGATTTGCCATTTGGCGAAACGGGCGAGCCGTTACCGCCTCGATTGCATGTACGAGCGCGTCGATACCGCTGTGGGCGGTAACCGTTGGTGGACAAGTATCGGATAGGCTTGGATCGACGATTGCCAATGTCGGCCTCAGCCATTGGCTGAGCGTGCTTACTTTCGTTCCATTTTCTCTGTCAGTTAAGACAGCGGAATGGGAAACTTCGCTACCTGTTCCCGCAGTTGTAGGAATTGCAACCAGGGGAAGAATTGGACCAGGAACTCGGTCAAATCCAAAGTAGTCGCGCGGCGAACCGCCATGTGCCAACAAGACTGCCGCGACTTTGGCAACATCGATATTGCTGCCACCTCCCAAACCGATAACGATGTCAGTCTGCGATCCGCCTACTGCAGCGGCTTGTTCGGCCAATACAAATGGAGGCTCGGCAACGCAGCCCGGAAAAACTGTCGCGCGAATTCCATGATTTGCCAGCGACGTAGTCACTCGCGCAACCAATCCCAGTCGCTCGATATTCGCATCGGAAACAATCAACGCACAGCGGACGGATCGTTTAGCCAAATACTGACCGGTTTGGTCCACTGCGCCACGGCCAAAAACCCAACCTGCCGCCATGGCAAATTGCCAGACCGTCCTCGCTACGTCAGCCATGGTTGCAGTTGGTCCACCGATTACGCAAGAATGTCGTTGACAATTCGCCCATGGATATCCGTTAGCCGAAAATCTCGTCCCGAATATCGATACGTCAGGCGTTGGTGATCGATGCCCAGCAGATGCATGATCGTTGCATGCAGGTCGTGTACATGTACTCGATTCTCAACGGCATGCATTCCAAATTCGTCGGTCGAACCATACATCAGTCCACCTTGGACACCACCGCCGGCCAAGAACATCGAGAATCCGGTGTGGTGATGATCGCGCCCTGGTTTGGTATCGGATTTCTTATTATCGACCTGAGAATAGGGTGTGCGCCCGAACTCGCCGCCCCAGACAACTAGCGTATCATCAAGAAGACCTCGCGATTTGAGATCACTCAAGAGCGCGGCTGTGGCACGGTCGCTGTCTTCGCACAATCTCCGGTGCTGGCCATTGTTATCTGTGTGGGTATCCCACGGTTGTTTGTTTTTCTTTGACACGTAATGAACTTGTACCATGCGTACGCCGTTTTCGACCAGCCGGCGCGCAAGCAAACAGCTTTGGCCGAACGGTGTGTTGCCATATCTTTGGCGTGTCTGGTCCGATTCGCGAGCGATATCGAACGCAACCATAGCTTCGCTTTGCATCTGATATGCTAGTTCCATTGCGCGAATCTGTTCATCAAAAATCGCTTCGTTCTCTCTCTGCTGCATGTGGCGCCGGTTCATGGCCAGCAGCAGATCGAGTTGCTGACGCTGCTGCGCCGAATCCAACAGCGGATGCCGGATGTTGGCAACCATCTTTTCAACATCCAAGTCATTGGTATCGACGGACGTTCCTTGGAACTGGCCTGGAAGAAACGAATTCGACCAAAGTTGTGGACCAACAACTGGGCGACCGGGACTGAGCACCACAAAGGATGGCAGGTTTTCGTTTTCGGTCCCCAATCCGTAAGAAATCCAAGAGCCCAGGCTAGGGCGCACCGGCTGGAGATGACCACAATTCATCATCAGCAGCCCTGGTTCGTGATTGGGCACGTTTGTGTGCATCGATCGAATTACGCACAGATCGTCAGCATATTCCGCAAGCTGCGGAAACAGTTCGCTGATCACTACACCGCTAGAGCCGTGGGGCGAAAACCGAAACGGCGAGGGCATAAATCCTGTGCCCTTCGATGGGTTGTACAGTTTGCCGGTCGGCTGCTGACCTTCATACTTGGCGAGCATTGGCTTGGGATCAAACGTATCGACATGCGAAGGAGCGCCATTCATGAACAGATGAATTACTCGTTTGGCGCGCGGCATGAAATGCGGCAGGTCACGCATGCCACCGGACAGTCCGGTGGCAGTGCCGCCGCGCGACTCTTGACACATGGCGATCGCCAGCCCGATGGCGCCGAATCCTGCGCCTGCCTTAGTCAGGAGATTTCGTCGGCTAAGTTTCAGATCAGGCATATTACTTTGTCCTCGTCAACAGCATCTACTTAATCGATGATCAGCATTTCATTCGAAGCGAGCATCGCTTGTGCAAATCTCTCCCACTGTTCATCCTTGTTTTGCCCCGCGTTGATATACTCGACTGCGGCTTCGATTTCTTCTCCATCGGGATTGCGAGCCAAGGCGGCCTGATATGCCAATTTCACGCGTGCTCGATCCGTTAGGTCCGGTTGCTTAACGACGCGACCGGAAAGATCTTTGGCCAAACGCACCATTAGCGGACTATTAAGTGAAAACAATTTTTGCAGTGCAGTGGTGGTTTGTGAGCGCCGTTCGCTGTGGGTATTGGGGTCAGGAAAGTCGAGCAATGTTAATAGCGGATCGAGCTCAAATCGGCTGATATAGCTGTACATCGTGCGACGATTTTCGTTAGGCGAACTAACTTGAATCGATCGGCCTCCGAGCGATCGGTCAAGGACTCCCGCGGCCGCGAGAAGGCTATCGCGCCATGATTCGACACTCAATCGTTTGCGATTGACGCGCCAGACCAATTTGTTTGCTGGGTCGAGCTTGCTCTTGGTTGCATCGAGGCGGCTGGATTGGCGGTAAGTTGAAGACAGAACGATTTCGCGATGCAACCATTTGAGCGACCAACCGTTTTCCATGAATCGAACGGCTAAGTCGTCCAACAGTTCCGGATGCGTCGGTCGCGAGCCGAGCTGGCCAAAATTGCTTGGAGTGTCTACCAACGGTTGCCCAAAGTATTGCCCCCAAACTCGATTCACAATAACTCGCGCAGTCAGCGGGTTCGCCGGCGACGCAATCGCGTATGCTAATTCCAGTCGCCCGCTGCCAATGCGAAAGGGTTTGCTCTGGCCATTTCCAAGCACGCGTAGAAATCCGCGATTCACCTGATCACCTTCGTTGGTGACATCGCCGCGGATCATTACTTTCAAGTCTCGTGGTGCGGCGTCGCGCACGATGTGAGTTGATTTTTCAGTATCCTTTGCTTGACCATTCTCTTTGGTTTCGTCGCCGTCTGAAAAAGGCTTGTTGAACATTTCGGTGCCCGCAAAAACTCCCGCCAGACCATAATAGTCTTCAGTCGGTATTGGGTCGTATTTGTGGTCGTGGCAGCGAGCGCAAGCGACTGTCAATCCCAGCAATCCACGAGATACCGTATCGACTCGGTCTTCCCATTCCTCAGCCATGACATCCGGCGCATTACGCCGATAGTATTTAGGACCAAGTCCCATAAAGCCTAGCGCTGCGACGTTCGACGAGTCGCGCGGATTCACCAAATCAGCCGCAATCTGCTGGCGGATAAATTCGTCGTACGGCAAGTCTCGGTTAAAGGCTTGGACGACCCAATCGCGATACAGGTACGCGTTCGGATAAAATAACTCTTTGTTGTCGCCCACGATATGGGCTTGATCTTCCGCAAATCTCGCAACATCCAGCCACACCCGTGCCCAGCGTTCACCAAAATGGTCCGATGCTAACAATCTTTGAACCGCTCGTTCATAGGCCGCAGGATTTGTGTCGTCGGCGAACTCCTCCATTTCTTCATAGCTAGGCGGCAAGCCGATCATATCCAACGTAACGCGGCGCAGCAGAGTTCTGCGATCGGCGGGTTCATTGGGAGCCATTCCGGCTTGCTCCAAGGTACCGAGAATAAACGCATCGATTGGTTGAGCGATCCATGTCGAGTTCACGACCTCGGGAGGCGCCGTTTTTCGCGGTGCCTGAAACGACCAGAATTCGCCCGCAGCCTTCCAATCGATCTTGTCGCCAGTTTTTTTTGGGGGCGCATGTGCTGCGGATTCCTCGCGAGGATCTGCAGCGCCCATTTCGATCCAGCGAACAAAGTCGGCGATCACTTTGTCCGGTAGTTTTCCGGACGGTGGCATTTCGGCCGTTTCGTATTTCAAGGCGGAGATGATTAAGCTGTCCGCGACGCGTTTGGGAATGACCGCTGGACCAGAATCGCCACCTTTTCGAGATAGCTCGCGAAAGTCCAATCGCAATCCTCCCTTGATCGAGTCGGATGCTCCTGAGTGGCATTCATAACAATGCTGAACAAGAATCGGCCGAATCTTGTTTTCAAAGAAAGCAACCGCTTCTGATTCGTCGGCGGTTGCCCAATGAATTGGTAGCAACCCACCAACGCATAACAGCAGTATTCCAAGTGATTTGCACATGGAGTTTTCGAGTTCGAAATTGTTGAGGCGGGATAAATAAAGGGACTCGGCCGGCCTTGGTGGTGATTGAGGACTACACCGTTCGGCTCAGGTGCCCTGTTGCAGGTCAAGCACATCTTACAAGAACCAAGCTACGTGCAGCAAGCGCGCCGCACGGTTCACTATGATTCTGGTTTTTGATTTTCTTCGGTGGGCGATTCTGGTTTTTGATTCTCATCAGACGGTGGCGGTATGAATTTGGGGCTCGACGTGTCCACTTTTTCAGTTTCCGACGAGATTGGCTGATTCCAAGTGTTGCGCGGCTCTGGCCGATCCCAACCTTGGAATTCGCGTTGAAAATCACTCAAGTTCTTGCGTAGTTGATGGTACGTTCCACCCAAGTTGCGAGCAACCTCGGGCAGTTTTCTACCAAATAACATCAACGCAATAACCCCGAAAGCGATCATCTCGGTGGGGCCTAGGTTAAACATAGACGGCGCTCGTGTTTATGAAGTGCGAATGTTTACTTGTCGTCAGACCGATCTTCAATCTTATCGACGGGATCGTCGGTGGCATCTTTCATCCCTCGACGAAATTCATTCGCACTTCGACCTAGGTTTCGCATTAAGCTAGGCAGCCGCGCGCTCCCAAACAAAAGCAACACGATTGCCATAAAGATCAACATTTCTGTGGGGCCAATTCCAAACATTTGTTAGCTTCCCAATGGTCGCATGGTTGATCGAGCGGATGACGAATTATTTCTCCAATGCACGAAACGGCGACCGTTCGCCGATGGCAATTTTCTGGAGTTAATTTGAGGTCACCACAACCTCGATGCCAACAACCGGCGAATGCTGGCTGGCCAAATTCAACGTGAATATGCCGCCGGAACCGTATGTCAGCTAGCCGAAATCTAGATCATTCATTGTAAGGTCGAGCGATTCACTGTCAAACGCTGTTTCTGTGCGCCGCAGCAAGTGGCTACCACCGACAACCGGTCCTTTGTTGAATTGGGGATCAAACACCGTGTATTTTTGAGGCGGAATTGTCGCCGGTGATGAACAGTTTCCTTTTCCTGGCGCGGTCCCACGACTATACTCATGCCTTCAAAATTCAACGTGGTTTGAGATTTCAACCCCAAACCCCTAAAAATTCGGAGGGCGAGTCTGTGGCTGCCGGTAAGTTTTTGTTCACAAGTGAATCGGTCAGTATGGGGCATCCCGATAAAGTCTCTGACCAAATTAGTGATGCAGTGGTGGATTTTTGCTTCAAGCACGATCCAATGAGCCGGGTAGCTTGCGAGACTTTAGTAACGACCGACCTAGCAGTTGTGGCCGGTGAAATCACTACACAAGCACCCCTGACTCGGCAGGCCGTCGATGCGCTGGTTCGCGAGGTTGTAACCGAGATCGGTTACGTAGGCAAAGACGAGGCCGAAAAAGCTGAAATCGGATTTACCGCCGACAAAGTGCAAGTCAGCAGCGTATTTCACGCGCAATCGCCGCACATTAGCCAGGGAGTCGACACCGGTGGTGCCGGCGATCAAGGCATGATGTTTGGATTTGCGTGCGATGAGACCACCAGCCTAATGCCGCTGCCCATCCACCTATCACACCGACTCGTCGAGCAACAAGCCGACTTGCGAAAATCTGGCAAACTGAAATGGCTGCGCCCGGACGCGAAAAGCCAAGTGACCGTCGAATACAACTCAGACGGCACTCCTGAACGTATTCATACAGTCGTATTGTCAACGCAACACGATCGCAGCGTGATGATCTCCAAGAAATCAGTCGATTATTTTACCGATGACGCTCGCCAAGAAATCATCGACAAGATCATTCTGCCTGTACTGAAAAAAGAACGAGCGGATTTGATCAAAGGCAATTTGGTAATGATTCCGCCTGGAAAAAAGCCACCAAAGCTGGGGCCGCAAGATATCGCTTGCCATATTAACCCAACGGGATGCTTCTTAGTGGGAGGTCCCCATGGTGACTGTGGATTAACGGGTCGAAAAATCATCGTGGATACCTACGGTGGCCGCGGCCGACATGGTGGCGGCGCGTTCAGCGGCAAGGATCCAACTAAGGTTGACCGCAGCGCTGCTTATATGTGTCGCTATATCGCCAAGAATATTGTTGCCGCCAAACTTGCCAAACGCTGCGAAGTTCAATTGAGTTATGCGATTGGCTACCCAGATCCGCTGAATATTTGGGTAGGCACCGAAGGCACCTCTGCGGTCAGCGAAGAAAAACTTGTGCAATTGATTCGCGAGCACTTCAGCCTTACGCCCAAAGGAATTATTGAAACACTCGACCTCAGACGCCCGATCTATCGTGAAACAGCACGCCACGGACATTTCGGTCGCGAGTTGCCCCAGTTCCGCTGGGAAAAAACCGACAAAGCCGACGCGCTGCGCAAAGCAGCCAAGTGAATCGCCTGTTCGTCCGGGATACAAGCTCGACGCGCATGCGAGTGCTTCAATCCTGGCGCGCACGGCACGCACTCGCTTGCGCGTCGGGCATGTATTGCAAACAAGAAACTACCTGTCTTGCCTGTTCTCTGCCAGCCTATAAAAAATAAAAAATCCCAAATCTCGCTTGACGAGCCGTATCGCGCCCCGATACATCACACAACTGTCGGGAAAATGGCATCGAATAGACAGCATAGTTCCTTCGGGTAGCAACTTTGGTGGCAACGGAATCGATTGGATGTATCCGTAATTCTGCAACTAATGCCTTTTTGGCTAAGGCGATCGTGTCGATTTTTCTCGCGCTCGGTTTGGTTTGGCCGAACCTTGTGCGATCGGAAAATCCTTCGCAATGGGCCTTTGATCAAATTGTTGGACAATTCCATATGCACGGCAATTCAGTGCATGGAATCAACCCTCAAATGATCGCGCACATGCAGAAGTTGGAACCCACAATCGTCGAACTGCTGAAATTACCTAAGTGCAACAAATTGGTCCATGTTGTGCTGTTTGATTCAGAATCCGAATATCGACGTTATATGCAACACTACTTTCCTAACCTTCCCAAACGCCGCGCTTTGTTCATCCAGGATCGCGGACCCGGGATGGTATTTGCCCACGTTCATCCGGATTTAGGTATCGATTTGCGCCACGAATGCGTCCACGCGCTGCTCAACAATTACTGCGCGTCATTGCCATTGTGGTTGGACGAAGGATTGGCGGAGTACTTCGAGGTCGAAGCTCCCGATCGAATGCAAAAGAACTCGCATCTCAAAGAGGTCAAAGATCGTATCGGCTCCGGATTGGTGCCGTCTTTGGTGGACCTCGAATCGATCGACAACGTATCGATGATGGGCAGCGGCCAATATCGCGATAGCTGGGCGTGGGTCCATTTTCTACTTCATCGCCGGCCTGCGACTCGAGCAAAATTGGTCGACTACCTAACTCAACGCGCTCAGGGTGAGGAACCGATGCCGCTTTCGAAATCGATTTCGTTAGCTATTCCCATGTGGCAAGACGAATTCATCCAGCATTTCCAAGCACTCGATAAATAAACTCCTGAGTTTCTGACGTTTCTCCGTGCGCATAAAACTATTTCAAGTCAACTAGCTCGCTAGCGCGCGCATTAGCGAGCCAACTGTCGATGATCAATTCTTGCTTTCGCTGCCGCCAAGCGGTTTCAGTGAGCACAGCGAGGTCCCACCGATTGAACCCAGGAACGTCGTCAAGCAACGCTCGTGTGCCAGCTTCGCGATCTTCGGTGGCGTAACCCTTGTCCATCTCGATATCAAAACGAGTCGACCAGTCGCCAACTCGCGTGTCCGGCAAGTTGTCGATGTCCTGCGATGTCCAGTTCGGCAGGTCAAGCTGCCGTTCGAGCCACTGCACAACCGGTCGAGTTACAAACAGCGGTCGATGGCTGCAGCGGTCGATGATTTGGAAATCAAAAGTGTTGGCGGACGAACCCAGCAGCCGAGCAACTCGCGCTTGCAAGTCCTCAAAAAATGGCTCGTGCGTGCGATGCATATTGACCACAGTATCGTCGCGGCCGTTGCAAATCAGCGTTGCGCCTCGTAGTGCGTGCAGAGCATAAACAGTTGCCGGGCGATCTCCCAGATAATCCAATGCGCGATACGGCAGGCCCTGACACATGGGCTTCGAATTGTCCCAGTATTCATCGGGGCCGTCGAGATTTCCGCCTCCGACCATGACACTTACTCTTGGTCGGCGATCGATCGCGCCCGCTAGCGAAACGATAAACGAGCCAAGGGAATAACCCATGATGCCGATTCGATTCGCGTCGACTTCCGGACGCTGGGCAAGCAGCGATACCGCTTGCATAACATCCGTGATCAGCAGACCGGCTTGGCGCCGCGCCAGCGTTGCATCGCCCTTGATTTGGTCGTGTGCGCGGGTACCGCTTTTCCTTTGTGGGTTGCGTTCGCCTTCGCCTGTTGGATCGAACGTGACAACAACCGCGCCGGCACGCGCATAGAGAATTCCGGCGTAGTAAGCGTACCAACTGAATTTGTCACCACCATGACCATTGACCACGACCAATCCCGGAAGTTTCTTTCCGTCGCTTGGCAGAGTATCGGGCCGATAAACGATCGCTGGAACTCGCATGTCGTATTGAGTGGTGTAGAGCACACACTCCGCCCGTACGCCTGGCGCAATTCGGAAATGACGATGTAGTTCCGTATGCAGCTCCGGCAATCGCTCGCCAATAAAGAACGTGTCCCTTATCTGACTACGCAGCGCATCTGCAGAAAATTGAGCAACAGTTCGTTGTTCGTAAATTGTCAACGCGATCATGGCACTCAGCGCAAATCGACAAAAGGCTAGCATGGCTCAACTCGTTGGCTACAAACTTTATTTACTCTCGACTAATCAGCGCATCATAATACAGCATCAATCGCAGATATTCGCCGCACTTTATGTGCACGCGAGATTGCTCAATCGTTTTTCCGACCATGATTTGTCCTCTGTTTATCTTCTGAGTAATCGATTGCCGCAATCATAATGTGAGCAATTGTCTCAATCATAATTTAGAGCAATTGAGGACAATTGCTCTACTCTCGGATCAATTTTTTCAGCTTGGCAAATCCTTCATCCCAGCGTCCTCCGCGGCGCGGTAAGTATTCGCGAATTTCGTTCGATTTGCGCACTAGCTCGCGAGCTTCCAAGATCGAAGCTAGTTCACCCGAGCCGATAGCCTGCATCATAACATTGCCAATCGCCGTGGCTTCAATGGGGCCGGCGACGACACGACGCTGACATGCATCCGCCGCCAATTGGCAGAGCATGCGATTCTGTACTCCGCCGCCAACCATATAGATGGTGTCGATTTGCCTACCGACCAATTGCTCCAGCAAGCCGAAGACAAGACGATATCGCAGCGCCAAGCTCTCTAGCGCACAGCGAATAATTGCCCCTTCAGATTCGGGTACCGGTTGACCGGAGCGTCGGCAATATTCGCGAATCGCCATGGGCATATTCTCGGGAGCGGTCAGCGAAGGATCGTCGGTATCGAAAATCGACTCCATGCTTGGAGTTTGCTCGGCCAAGTGTATCAAATGATCCCAACTCCAATCGAGACCCTCGCGGCGCCACTTGGCGCGACATTGCTGGACGATCCACAGTCCCGATATATTCTTCAGCAATCGGACGCTCCCTTGGACTCCACCTTCGTTGGTAAAATTATAAGCTGAGCAGTTATCGGTCAGGTTCGGCCGCGGTAACTCAGCCCCCAGCAACGACCATGTTCCACAGCTGATGTAGCACCAGTCGGGAGATTGTTGCGCAAATGAATCGGCTGGAACTGCTAGAACCGCTGAGCCGGTATCGTGGGTCGCTGGCACAATCACTTGAACATCCCGTGGCAACTGCGTTTGGTTAACGACCTGTGGCAAAACGGAACCGAGGCTCACTCCCGGCTGCAACGGTTCACCAAAAATGTGCTTGGGTACCTCGAATGCATCGGCCACTCGCGAACTCCAGCGACCTGTTTCTGTGTTCAGTAGCTGAGTAGTGGAAGCATTGGTAAATTCGTTGCACTTTTCGCCGCTCAACTGCAAGTGAAAATAATCGGGAATCATCAAGAACCTTTCCGCGATGTCCAGCAGTGGCGATTCTTCCAGCCGCATTGCCAGTAACTGATAAGCGGAATTGAATTCCATGAATTGCAAACCGGTTTCGGCAAATATCTCCTTTCGGCTCAGGCGTTCGAAGGCGCGGTCGAAGATATTTCGCGTGCGTACGTCGCGATAATGAAACGCTGGACCAACAACATCGTCATTTCGGTCCAGCAAAACGTAGTCGACGCCCCATGTGTCCACTCCGACGCTCTTGATTGCCGAGCCAAAGCGAGCCGCAGCCTGCCCCAGCCCAATCGCGACCTCGTCCCACAAGCCGAGTAGGTTCCACACCAACCGTTTGCCTTGCTGGATACCGCCGTTGCTAAAGCGGTGAACTTCTTCCAGTAGAATCCCAGCCTCGGCAACGCGTCCTGCTAGCACGCGCCCGCCAGAGGCTCCTAGATCCACCGCCAAATGAACTGTTCCACTATCGCTGGACATATCTCGACCCTTCTTAGCTATATGGCTAATCGATATGCCCACAAGCATCAGCCGACGCGCGCACTGCGTCAAGCGGCCGTCAAAAGATCGATTCGCGTCGCAATTATTCCATACACGGCGATGCGAGTGTTCGCGTTGCTGTGCAAAGGGAACTCTTGTTACGAACGAGCCACAAACTGCAATTAATCGCGCGATTCGATTGGCTCAATAAAAACAAAAGGACGCGAGCGGCAACCGCTCGCGTCCCCAAACATGCTGAACTGCTCAGTGAACCAGTTACTTTGCTTCGGCTGGCTTGGTAGGTGTTTCCGCCGGTGCGGCAGGTGTTTCCGCTGCGGGTGGCGTTGTCGGTGCGGGCGCCTCCGAGACCGGCATATCAACTTCGGCAGGCGGTGGCGGTGAGGATGGAGCAGGAGCGGTTGCCGCACCACATCCCAACAGCCCACTAATCGCCATTACACAAAATAGCTTCTTCATCATATTCTCCAGATTTCCAAAGTATCCAGGCTACTAAACAGCCAATTCCCAAGACGGTCGCGAAACTCTCGCAACTCTGGTCGTCAGCGATCTTTTGCGATCTTGATAGTTACTGACATAGTCGCGAACGCAAATATACATCCGATTCCGCAGAGGCACATGAGAGTAGATTCGCCCGCTTGGGAGAATATTCCCGAACGACAGGAAAAATTTGAAGAACTTCCCAAACTGCCGGCAGAAGTGTGCGGCAAAAAGTCAGACTCAGCAGCGATCCAGGACTGAAGCCTCGTCAATTCAAAGAACCTATCAGAATACGGAATCGACGACCAACCGAAAATTACTCGTCTGAATCGTTATCCTCATCTGACGACTCTTCACCGGAACTGCGGTGTTTAATCATCGTCACTTGATTACCACAGTCGTTGTATTCAACGTGGCTCATTACTTGACGGATCAACATGACGCCACGTCCATGCGGCACGTCGATATGTTCATCATCAGTTGGGTCAGCCAATTTGTCGGGATTGAATCCAGCTCCTTCGTCCCGAATGCGCAAGTACGTCGATGCGGGGCAAATTCTCAGTTCCACTTCGACCGATTTATCGGGAGCCTGTTTGTTGCCGTGAGTAATCGCATTGACAACCGCTTCTTCAATGGCGAGTTGCACATGAAATAGATCACTTCCCTCCCAGCCGAACTGTTCGAGTTTCTTAACGTAACTATCGATCAGTTTATGGCCGGCATCCAGCTCACTTGGGATGGACTCGTGGAATTTCCATTCCCATGCGGGTTCAGACATAACGGGCACTCCAGTGACTTGAATGCGTCAGTTGGCTTGACAAAGTTTGCAGCGTCACTTTGCCCTAGCCCAGCCCGATTGCCTTGAGTGCTTCCGCTTCAGTCTTCTTGATGTCCACGATCTTGTTCAATCGCGTCAACGTAAAGACCTCCATAATTTCCTTTTTCAGACAGCACAGGCAGAACTTTCCTGTAACTTTCTTAACCTTCTTGTCCATCATAATGATCTTGTTGAGCGCGGCGGAAGACAAGAAGTCGACACCCTCGAAGTTCAAAACGACATTCTTGAAATTATCTTTTTCGATGAGCGTGAACATTTCATCGCCCATTTCTTCGATGTTTGCACTATCGACAATCTTCTTGTCCACGAACCGTATAAGTGCCGAGTCGCCCAGCGCGGACACAATCAATCGGCGTCGCTCTGCCATCGAGTTACCCTGAAGTTGGAGTGTGTAGAAGACTTCGCCGCAGACCACCTTCTACGGCACGCTGCAAATAAACACGATTAGATCGTGGGTGTTACCGGGATTGTTCATACGGAAAGATGCTCGAACCCGCCACCAGTTCGCAACAATGATAACGTAGGCTAACCAGCGTAGTCTATCATTGCAACCGGCGGTGCGAAGATTCATTGCAAATTAGATGACACTGTTAACTTTTCATAAGCGAAAGGGCTGATAATTCGCTACAAACTACCGGGTACTTGGGGGCGGCGCAGCTTCCCACCTTTTTACATGCGGAAGTTGTCTCGTCACGGTTTCATGCCACTTGGGCGAGCGGCAGATGGGAATTTACCAATACAAGCCCGAAGCGCAAGCGAGTGAGAGCCTGGATTGACTGGTGCGTGGTT
>SXGS01049270.1_pt1 | contig 40096 bp, 31 predicted proteins | sample 3174681 | NCBI WGS metagenome assembly SXGS01 (sample SAMN11356861, study PRJNA531348) | freshwater metagenome | isolation source: freshwater sample F1-80 | place: China: Fuxian Lake, Yuxi | collected 2017-12-25 | reverse complement strand
TCGAGCGCGAAGATGGTGACCATCTCTTCGTCCGCGCCTTCGTATTCGGCTTGGATTTTCGGCCGGATCTCGTCGACGGCCTTGTCGAAGATGCCCTTTTCGAGGATGTTGCAGCGGCGCAGCTTCCAGCGTGCGCCGGCGAGTTGGCTGACGAGTTCGTGCTCGTATTCGGTTTGCGGCTGGTAGTCGTTGGCGAGGTTCTCGCAGAGGATTTTGAATTGGGCCGGGTCCTCGTTATTAAGGACGACGGTTTTGGCGGTCAGCCCGTGACGGACCGCGTTCTGGCTGCTGCGCGCCTTTCCGTCGATGGTGATGGGACCCTGAGAGCGGGTTCCGTTGGTGCGGGACGCCGCGATTTGCAGTTCGGTTGCCATTCGATTTCTCCTCGTTTCGTGATTTGGGCAGAGCTTCCCGCCCCACACGAGAATTGCGTCATGGCGTGGTCGAGTTGGCGAAACGATGGCGCCTGCTCAGGGTCGATTCCCGGCAACCCTAAGAAAGCACGGCCAATTCAAGTGAGGGTCTTTTGAGGGTAATGTGTGAACGACCGTTCGACGGGCGGACGAAGTGCCCCACCGAGCCGATCCAAACCGAAACCTCGGCGCTCACGAGAATCCGCACACCTCTCCCAGATAGACCCTCCGACCAGGCCATCGGCCAAGCCGCTATCCAGCAAGGCCACAAGGTGCTCTACCGCGAAACGCACATCCTGCTAGAAGAGGTGGCCGGCGCGTCCACCACGGGACAGCGCGAGCAGTACATGGAGTTCATCTCCGGCGCGGCTCCGCCGATTATCGACGACTTCGGGATGCGGAAGCTGCCCCATACCACCACCGAGGATCTGCTGGAGATCGTGATGCGGCGGTATGAGCGCGCCAGCACGATGCTGACTTCCAACCGGTATGCTCGACCGGCTCCTCCATCACGGCCATGTCCTCAAAGGTGGACCGCAAAGACTGGCGCACCAAAACCGTGCCAGCCAACTGAACCGGACGGCGAGCCGGCTCCCGGCTTTGCGATATCAAACGCGGCACCCCGACAAACGCGAGGAGGCCGGGCTAAGGGTCGTTGCCCTGCAACCCGGCCTTCATCGTGGAGGTCCGAAGCCAACCCTCTCCCTAGCAGCCCGTGGTGCAAGTAGCATGGCCGCGCGCAACCATGCCATGGCCGCGGCGGCGGCCATGGGCGGCAAACGCCAATGCGCGGAGCCTGCGTTGCAAGTCCAATGCGCCCAGTGGGTTGCGGCGGCGCCGGGCCGCTTCCTTCGTTGCGGCTCCGCGGAGATGTCCCGCATCGACTACGACGCCGCGTCTCGGATTCGGCCCGGCGGCGCTCGCAACGCGACTCATGCTACTTGCACCACGGGCTGCTAGATATTCAGCTTGTTGAAGACGAATTCCGGCAGGTTGCGGAGGACGAACATGACGAGCCGCCACTTGCCGGGCAGGTAGACCACGCTCTTGCGCGAGTCCATGGCCGCGACGATGCCTTGGGCGATTTCGGCGGGCGACGCGAACATCGGCGTTTTTGGGATGTGCGCCGTCATGGGAGTATCCACGAACCCGGGCTTCACGCACAGGACGGGAATGCCCTTCGGGGCCAGCCTGTGACGGACCCCCTGCAGGAACAGGTCGAGCGCGCCCTTGGCCGCGCCGTAGAAGTAGTTCGTCTTGCGGCCCCTGTCACCCGCCACCGATCCGATGGCGACGATGTGACCCGAGCCCTGCCGCTCGAACAGATTGGCGGCCAGCGACACCCAGGACGCCGCGCTGGTGAAGTTGGCGTCCAGGATCTCGCGGCCGCGAGCGAAGTCCGCGGCGGCTTCCTTCTGGTCTCCCAACACGCCGTAGGCGACGATCACCGCATCGAGCCCGCCCGCCGCGGCGATGGCCCTGGAAAACAGCTTGTCGTGTCCATCGATGGCGGCGAGATCGCCTTCCAGCAGGTGGACCGCGGTGGCGGTCCTGGCCCGCAGATCGGCGGCCACGGCCTCGAGCCGCTCCGCGCGCCGGCCGGCCAGCACCATCGCGCACCCGCGGCCGGCGAGAATCCTCGCCACATCCTGCGCGATCGCCGAAGTGGCGCCCACGATCAACACCCGCCGGTTGGCGAAACTCATGCTTCGGTTACCCTCCGCCAGAAACTGGAACTGAATGCCGGGTCCCGGAACCACTCGAACTCGCGCCACTTCGGGTAGAACTCCCGGAAGCTCGCTCCGGACATCCGGGCGTCCTTGGCCGGGTACAGCCGGCCGCCCACTTCCGCGATGATCGAGTCCAGCCGGTCGAGAAGCTTCAGCGTCTCGCCGCCCCGCTGAAAGTCGAGCGCGAGAGTGATACCCGGGCCCGCGAACGACAGCATTCCGGCGGCGGGTTTGGAGCCCATCGTTTTGAGGACGGTGAGAAACGACGCTTGCCCGGAGCGGTGCGTCTCTTTCAGCAGGGCCGCGACGGCTTCCGGTCCTCCCGCCCAGGGAACCAGGCACTGCCACTGTAGCAGGCCGGCCTTCCCATAGAGGCGGTTCCACTCGAGCAGCGAATCGAGCGGATAGAAGAACGGCTCGTAGTCCACCGTTTGCCGTGAAACCCGCCGGAGTTGCTTGCGGTAGAACAGCTCGTTGAACGCGCCGATCGAGAACCGGCCCAGGGCGAAGGAAGGAAAATCGAAGGGCACCCGCAGAGCCGGCTTCTTCCCCGCCGTCCTGGCGGAGGGCTCTCTTGCGGTGTCGTGATTCCCGCGAATGAACAGTCCGCGCCCGGGCGACACCACCGTGTCCACCCACGCCACCAGATACTCCCAGGAAGGCTCCGATTCCCGCGACAAGGCGAAGAACTCGTCGAGCCCGCCCATGCGTATGGTTTCGACATCGATCCAGCGGTTCCCGATGGGCTTCAACTGGAACTCCACCCAATCGATGAGCCCGGTGAGACCGAGTCCGGCGATGGTCGCGCGGAACAGATCCTGACCGGGATGCAATACATGCCGCGACCCATCGCCGCGCAACAACTCCATCGCCCGCACGAAGTTGCCGAAGCAGCCCGCGACGTGGTGATTCTTGCCATGGACGTCGTTGGCGGCGGCTCCGCCCACGGTGACGAAGCGGGTACCCGGGGTGACGGGCGGAAACCACCCGCGCGGCACGCAGAAGTCGAGGATCTCGTCCAGCGTCATCCCGGCTTCGCAGCGCAGCACGCCTTCGGCTGGATCGAACTCGAGGATCCGCCGCAACCGGCGCGTCGAGATCACCGCGTTGCCGTCGTTGAGGCAGGAATCGCCATAGCTTCGGCCCATTCCGTGCGCCAGAACGGAGAGACCGGCGGGGATAGCCAGGGGCTCGTCGCGCCACTCCCTCGAGATCACCCGCTGCGCCGTCTTCGGATACCGCCCCCACGACTCCACGGTCACGCGAATCCCCGCGTGGCCGCGGCGATCAGCAAGCCCATGCATGCCAATGTGGCGTAACTGACGCGGTCGCGCAGGGCGAACAGGATCGGATCGTCCGGCATCTCTCCACGGGAAGCGAGCAGCCAGACGCGGCTGACCCAGAACAGGACGACCGGGCACGAAGGCCACAGCCACTCCGGGTGGGCATACAGTCTCGCCACCTCCGGACTTTGCACATACAACGCCAACACCAGCGAGGCCAAGTAACCGCTCGAAACGCCCATGATCGAAAGCAGGATATGCTCGCCATATCGATAGCCGCGGCCGGGCAGGAAGGTGGATGGATCGCCCTCGCGCAAACGGATCTCGGAAACCCGCTTGACCAGCGACAAACTGAAGAAGATGAAAATGGAGAAGCCGAGAAGCCACGGCGAGACCCGCACGCCCGCGGCCACGCCGCCGGCGATCACGCGCAAGGTGTAGAGCAGGGCGAGGGTCAACACGTCGAGCATCGCCATCCGCTTCAACGCCACCGAGTACGCCGTGGTGGCGATCAGATAGAGGGTCAGGATGGCGAAGAAGCCGCCCGGCAGTCCCCACGACGCGGCGAAGGAACCGGCCAGCAGCAACGGGACCATCGCGATCCCGGCGCGTATCGACAGAGCTCCGGACGCGAACGGCCGCCGCCGCTTGGACGGATGAAGCCGGTCGAACTCGATGTCGAGCAGATCGTTGACGACATAGATCGCCGAGGCCGCCAGGCTAAAGGCGGCGAACGCCTGCAAGACGCTCGCCAGTTTGGCGGCGTCGAACATGCGATGAGCCAGGATCAGCGGCACGAAGAGCAGCAGGTTCTTGGTCCACTGGTAGGGCCGCAACGCCTTCCGGTAGGCGCGCGCGCGCGCACCCGGCTCGCGGAACTCCCGTGTAACGGGAACTCCGAGCGCTTGCACGGCGCGCCGCGTCGAATCGGTCACACCGACCAGGATCGCCTCCCGCGCTCCCGCCCAGACCTCCAGGTCGGCAGGGGAGTCGCCGGCGTAGTCGAATCCCTTCTCGCCGAACCGGCGGCAAAGTTCGTCCCGTTTGGCGCGCCCCTTCAGGTTGGTTCCGTTGCGGCTGGCGATCACTTCGTCGAAGCAGCCCGCGTGCGCGGCCACCGCGTCGGCGATCTCTCCGTCGGCGGCGGTGGCGAGCACCACGCGCCTGCCCGATGCGCGCTGTTCCCTCAGGTAGGCGAGCAGTTCCTCGTTGTAGGGAAGTCCCTCCGGGCGCGGAGGAGCGGCCTCGGCCAACTGGCGCTTGAGCTGGGCGCGGCCGCCGGCGAGCCAGCCGGGAACCCGGGACAGGGACAGCGGATCCCGACGGATCGCACCGAGAAACGATTCGTCGAGGGTATCGGTTCGAACGAGGGTGCCGTCGAGGTCCACGCAGAGAGGGACCATGGTACAGACCCAGGATAACGCGGATGCCGCGGGGAACCTCTAGGTAAAATGCCCCAGTCCTGGGGGGAATCTAGACTTGTCCTCAGTGCTTTCCCGGCCCGAGTGGCCGGGTGCGATGCATGACCCGCGGGCTCGCCATTTTCGATCATCGCAATTCGCGAACCTGGTGGGGCGCGACCGCGCCGATCCAGACGCACCGTTTGCCCTCGGCCCGGGCTCGCGCCACAATGTCGCCCGTGCCGCCCGGTCCCGACGCGGGGTTACCGTCCCAAATCGCGATCAGGCAATCGGATGCGTTTAGCAACTCGATTCCACCCGCAAGGTAACCCGGCGCCTGGGCGGCTTTCACCGAGACGCACCGGCTCACCAGGCCGCGGAACTCGCCAGTGCTCGACGGAAAGTCACGCTCGTAGCGGCTCTGTTCGAAGGGGAGCACGGCTTCGATCTCCCATCCCAGCGTGAGCGCTTCTTCCGCCGCCAGGCGGTCGGCGCCCTCGGCGAGCATCGAATACAGGACTCCGCCCGCGCCCAGCGACTCGAGCACGGCGCGTACCCGGAGGCGGAGCGCGGCCTCATCCTCCCTTCGCAGTTTGTTCCATCGATGCCCGGTCACTCCCACCACGACTCTCGCCATTGATCCTCGAGTATAACCAGTTCCGGTACCATCCGTCCTTGCGTCCGGGCGCCTTGGGAGAATATCTTGGTGGAGAGGCGGCCAAGCGAAGCCGTGCCATCCATAACCATATCCTGCCAATCCCTAACCGCTCGTTTCGGTGACGTTACCGCCGTCGAGTCGTTCTCGTTGGACGTCCGCTCCGGCGCCGTCTGCGCGCTGCTCGGCGCCAACGGAGCGGGTAAGTCGACCACGGTCAAGATGATGACCGGACTGTTGCGGCCCACCTCGGGCGACGCGATTGTCGCCGGGCATAGCGTGGTCAACGCACCCTTGGAGGTGAAGCGCCGCATCGGCGCGTTGCCGGAGAATCTGGGGTTGTTCGATTCGCTCACCGTCGAGGAACACCTCCAACTGACCGGGCCCGTCTACGGCATCGGAGCACGCGAGACGGCCGAACGAACCACACGGCTGCTCCGCGCGCTGAAGCTCGAGGACTTCCGGTCCACCTACGCGTCGCGCTGTTCCCATGGGACCCGCAAGAAAACCGCGCTCGCCATGGCGCTGCTTCCGAACCCGGACGTGCTGTTTCTGGACGAGCCGTTCGAAGGCATCGATCCGGTGGCGTCCCGCTTCCTGCGCGACTTGCTCGCTTCGCTGGCCGGCCGCGGCATCACCGTTTTTCTGACCTCGCACATTCTGCCCATCGTCGAGAAGCTGGCATCGCAAGTGGTGATGATCCGGAGCGGGCGCGTCGTTTGGAACTCGGGAGCCGAGGGATCGGAAGGCAGGCTCGAGGAACTATACTTTTCGCTGGCGGAGGCGCCGGTGATCGAGGAGTTGGAATGGCTGGGATCGCGGCGCTCCTGAAGGCGCTCGCCAAGGTGACTTGGCGGGGCGCGCGGAGCGTGGCGTCGGTTCAGGAGAACAACTTCTTCCTGATCGGCGCGGTTCTGCTGTTGCAGGCGGGTCCCTTCGTGCGGGTCCTGTTGGTGGCGATGCTGCTGATCCCGCTGAGCGCCGATCCGATGCGCACCGTCCCGCCGGAGCGCTGGAATCTGCTCCCGCTCGAACGCGGGCGGATCGTGTGGCTGCGAATCGCGGCGATGTGGCTCAATCCGGTTCTGCTGGCGGCGATCGCGGCGGCTTGGTTTCTGAAGCAGCCGGGGCTCGGCCTGAAACTCGCCGCCTTCTTCGTGGCCGCGCAACTGGCGGCGCCGTGGATGGAGGCGGCGGTGGCGCGTACGCCTTCGCTGGATCTGACACGGTGGGTTCCGGCGTTCCCCGGAGCGATGGGTGCTCTCGTCCGCAAGAACCTGCGGGAAATGATATCGGTGCTCGACTTCTGGGCCGCGGCGGCGCTCAGCGGGCTCGCCTTCGCCTACAAGCTGGCGGCTTCCTGGCCCGAGCCGGAAATGGCCATGGTGATGTCGATCTTCGTGGTGCTGGCGGCGCTGGGCACCTACGCGCAGTGTCTGTTCGGGTTGGATGGCGAATCGGGCCGCGCGCGATACCTGCTGATGCCGCTGCCGGCGTGGCGGATTCTGTTGGCGAAGGACATCGCGTTTCTGGTGGTGGCGGTGGCGTTGACGCTTCCCCTGGCGCCGTCGGCGGGACTCGCGAGCGCGCTTGCCGCTCTCGCGGTCGGGCACCACCTTTCCGTTCTGCGGCCGGTGGCTCAATTGCGCTGGAGGTTCACCAGCGGATCGCTCTCCGCCGCGATGTTCCAGGCCGTGGCGTGCTCGGCCGCCGGTGTTTCGGTCTACCGCGATTCCGCGCTGTGGCTGATCCCATGCTTTGCCGCGTGGGCGCTGTCGCTCGGCTGGTATTCGCTTGTTTGGAACTCCGCCTGGACGAGCGAATCGTTCAATGCCAGATGGTGAAGCCGCCGTCGACGGCGAGGTTCTGCCCAGTCACGTAGTCCGACGCCGGTGAAGACAGGAACAGGATCGCGCCTTTTAGATCGATGCCGTCCCTTCCCATCCTTCCAAGAGGCGTGCGCTCGGAGTATAGGCGAATGAACTCCTCCGGCTGGCCGCGCTCGAACCCGCCCGGCGAGATCGCGTTGACGCACACGCCGCGCGGAGACAGGTAGCCGGCCAGATCCATGGTGAGGCCGATCACGCCTGCCTTGGCCGCCGCGTAATCCACGGGCTGGCCCTTCAGTCCGCCTTGCGTGTACATGCGCCGGTCGCGGCCGCACATGCCGGCGATCGACGCGATGTTGACGATCTTTCCAGAGCCGCGTTCCGCCATGTGGCGGCCCACTTCGCGGCAGCAATAGAGCACGCCGTTGAGGTTGACGCGGAGCAACTCGTCGATGTCCTCGACGTCCCTTTCGAACAGCAGAGCCGGGCTCGTTCCGCTTCCTCCACCCGCGTTGTTGATGAGGATGTCCACGGCCGGCTTCCAATCGAGAACGCGCCGGAACGCATTCACCACCGCGGCATGGCGAACCTGATCGAGCCCGAGTCCGAGGGAGTCCACTCCGTACTCCGCCGAGAGCCGCGCCGCGGATTCCCGGGCGGATTCCTCCGAACGGCTGGTGATGGCGACGTGGCACCCGGCGGCCGCCAGCACGCAAGCGGCGTCCAGACCCAGCGTGCGAGCTCCTCCCGTCACGAGCGCGGTCTTGCCGCGCAGATCGAACATCGATGCGATTTCCGGGTGCACCGAAGCAGTGTAGACTAAATCCTCTCCGCCATGCAGCACCTCCACCGGCCAGAAGCGCCGATCGCCGCGGCTCTGGCTCTCACCCACGGCGCCGGTTCCAACTGTGACGCGCCCCTCTTGCGCGGTTTGGCGGACGAGTTCGCCGCCGCGGGCGTGCTGACGCTCCGGTACGATCTGGCGTTCCGCGAAGCCGGCCGTCCCCCGCATCCGGCGACGGCGGCGCGCGACCGGGACAGCGTTCGAGCCGCGGTCGGCGCCCTGCGGCAACTGACGGACGGGCCGGTGTTCGCCGGTGGCCACTCGTACGGAGGCCGCCAGACGAGCATGGCCGCCGCGGAAGATCCGGAACTGGTGAGTGGGCTGTTGCTGCTTTCCTACCCGTTGCACCCGCCGGACAAGCCGGCCCAAACGCGAACGGCGCACTTTCCGGACTTGAAGACTCCGTCGCTGTTCTTTCACGGCGCCAAGGACGGCTTCGGAACCGAGGCGGAGTTGCGCGGGGCGCTCACCGCGATTCCGGGCGGCGCATGGCTCGAGATGGTGGAGGGGGCGGGCCACGAACTGGCGCGGGCGAAGGCGCTGCCGGTTCTGGTGAACCGCATCGTCCGCGAGTTCCGGCTCCGGTTCGCCGCGCTGACCGGAAACCCGGCGGGCCTATAATTGGAGTTTCCGCATTTTAAGAGGAGGCTCCTCTTGCGATATCTGTTTCTGCCCACCGTCTTCGCGGTCCTTGCCGCCGCCGAGTCGAAGCACTTTTTCAATCCCCGTGGTTCGATGACCGAAGCAAGCGCGCGGCCCGCCGCGTCCATCGCGCTCGACTTCACGCGCGAGTCCGCCGCCGGCCAGTTTTCGCTAACTCCGGACGATTTCGCCGGCGTCTATCTGGCTAGCGAGTACAAGACCGATCATAGCGGGGTAACCCACTCCTACTACCGCCAGCGATTTTCCGGCCTGGAAGTGCATAACGCCGCCTGGGTGGTCAACGTGGATCGAGACGGACGGGTTTTGAACGCGGGCGGAGTCTTGTATCACCGGCCCGATGCCGCCGCGCTGGCGTTTTCGGCGCGGCCGGCCGCCGAATCTTCCGCCGCGCGAGCCGCGATGAAAAGCGTCAATCCCGATTCGCGCGGAGCGGAAGGCGTCGCCGAGGGCGGAAAGCTGGTGTGGTTCGGCGTCAAGGGCAAACTGCGCGCCGCCTGGGTGATGCGAGTGGTGGAAGCGGATGGCATCAAGTCATACGAAGCCGTGGTGGACGCGGCCAACGAACGAATCCTCCGCAAGCACGATCTGACGAGCTTCCAGGCGCGTCCGCCGGCCAGAGGTCTGGTGTTCGTGGACTCGCCGCAGCCGAATCCGAAGCCCGGCACGGTGCTGACGGCGCCTCCGCCGTACGTGTCGCGCACGTCCCAGTCGTTCGAAGGCGACCCCTCGGCATCGCCCGCTGGCTGGGTATCGGGCACGGGCACATCCGGCAACAACGCCGTGGTGGGCGGCAACAACCTCGGCGTGCGCTTTCTGCGTGAGCCGGTTTTCGCCATCGCTCCGGACCGCGACTTCCGCTTCCCGCTGGATCTGGCCCCCGGCACGGCGAGCCTGGCATCGTACCAGGATGCGTCGACCGCGAACCTGTTCTATTGGGTGAATCGCTCGCACGATCTGTTCTACGCGGCCGGTTTCAACGAGGCCTCCGGCAACTACCAGGAAAACAACTTCGGCAAGGGCGGCGTGGGCGGCGATCCGATCTTCGCTTACAGCTTCTATCAGTCGGCCGCTCCCGGGGCCGCCGCGCTCCAGAACGCCTTCTACACCAACCTGGGTTCCACCGATGGCACTCCCTCGATGCTGGCGTTTCTGCTCAGCTATGGCGCCGACGGCGGGTTCACCGACAACTCCTTCGACTCGGTGACCGTTGTCCACGAATACGCGCATGGGGTGAGCAACCGGCTGGTGCGCGAACTATCCGGCCACCAGGGCCGTTCGATGGGCGAGGCGTGGAGCGACTTTTTCTCGCTCGAATTCACCCTGCCGGACGGAGCTCCGCTCGACGGCGTCTACCCGTACAGCGAGTATCCCGAGCAGACCTGGGGAGCGGGCATCCGTACGCGCCCGTATACGACCAACCTCGATGTCAATCCGCTGGGATACCAGCATTTGGGCCGCGTATTCCGCTTTCCGGAGGTCCACGCCGACGGCGAGATCTTCGCGCTGGCGCTGTGGGAGATTCGCGCCAACCTGATCCGCCAGCACGGTGAGCGGGAAGGGCGGCGCCGGGCGCGGCTGCTCGTCGTGGACGGAATGAAGCTGAGCCCGCCGTCGCCGTCGATGGTGGATGCTCGCGACGCCATCCTGCTCGCCGATCGCGCCGCGTTCAACGGCGCCAGCCAGGAACAGATTTGGAAGGGTTTCGCCAAGCGCGGCCTGGGCGTGCTGGCGATGAGCGAGGGCACGGACACGGTGCACGTAGCCGCTTCGTTCGAGGAGCCGTCGAACAAGGGGCAGCTTCGCTTCTACGAATCGCAGTACATTCATGGCGAGCCCGTTCGCCTGGTGCTGCACGACGGAAATCTCACCGGCCCGGTGGCGCAGGTGCGGATCGCGACCACGGGCGGCGACCTGGAGACGATGAACCTCCAGCGCGAGGGCTTGGTCTACCGGGGAATCGCGCCGAGCAGCATCAATCCCGTAGGCAGGGGCAACGGCTTTGTGAATCTGGCGGTCGGCGACTCGATCACGGCCTTCTATGCCGACGTGGATACCGGCGCCGGGAGCCAGCAGGTGGAGGCGTCCGCGACCACGCTCCCGTCCTACACGGCGTCTTCACCAGGCGCGTCCCGTTTCACTTTCGAGCGGGAGACCAACCTCAACTACCGCGCGCCGTTCGGCGCGACTCCGCTGCTGTTGACGCTGCCGTTCGAGTTCCCTTATTTCGGCCGCAAGTATCCCTCGCTCTGGCTTTTCAACAACGGTTTGGTGTCGTTCGATCTGCCGGTGCTCACGCCCTGCACCGACACCGGTTCGCTGTTCGCATACAACGCGATCGCGCCGCTGTGGAACGAGATGAACACCCTCGGCACGGCCCAGCAAAACGAAGGCGTCTACATCAGCAGACCCGCTCCCGATCAAATCACCATCCGTTGGGCCGGCGGAACCGATGTCTTCCTCGGCGTCCGTCCCGAGCCTTTGAACTTTGCGATGACGCTGTTCGAGGACGGACGCATCCAGTTCCACTACGGGACAGGCAACAAGAACCTCGCGATCGGACAGGCCAACTCCTCGTGTGGCGCGGTGTCGACGCCGACGGTGGGTATTTCGCGAGGCACCGACGCGTTTGCGCTCTACGTGCCGACGCACTCCGGCATGGCGTCGCTCGAGAACGCGCCGTCCATCGTGCTGGATCCACCGTTCGGCAACGGGACCCTTCCGGGCGGCCATCTGGAGTCTCCCGCCGAAGGCGCGACCGTGGGCGAGGCGATCACGTTCAGCGGCTACGTGTTCGACGACTTCTCGCCGGTCTCGCGGATCGACCTCTATGTGGACGGCGTCTATTCGGGGCGGTTCGGGGCCGGCGCCCGGAATCCGGCCTGCGCGCAGCGCGCGGTTTGCGGCACGTTTAGCGCGATCGGTTCGTCCACTACGCTCGGCTTGGCGCCGGGGCCGCACAAGGCGTGGTTGCGCGTCACCAACACTCGCGGCGGCTTCACCGATTTTCCAGATCAGCCCGTGTCGTTCACCATCGCGCCGGAACAGACAGGCGAACCCGCCGGAAGGATCGAGTCGCCCAGCGAGGGACAGGAAGTCACCGGCGCCTTCACGATTCGCGGTTGGGCGTTCGGCCGCGATACGCGTGTGGTGGGAGTGGAAGTGCTGATCGACGGCGTATCCTACACGCGAGCCACCTATCCGCAGGCGCGCGCCGATGTTTGCAACGAACTCGATCCGCGTCCGGCGCTTTGTCCCAACATCGGATTCCAGGCGCGCATCGACCCGGCGGCAAGCCCCGTTCCGCTCACCAACGGATCGCACAAGATGCAGATCCGCGTGCAAGAGGCGACAGGGCGCTATGTCGTGCTGCCGGACGCGGTTTCGTTCACGGTGAACAATCCGGCGAATCAGCCGCCTTCGGTGGTGCTCACGTCCATCAAGAACGGCGACAAGGTGAGCGGCCGCGTTCCGGTTTCCGGCCACGCCTGGGACGCGGATGGCCGCGTCGTTCGCGTCGCCGTGGTGGTCGACTACGTCGGGCGCGGCAACGCCACGCTGGGCGGCGCAAGACCGGAGGCTTGCGCCGAACTCACCGAAGTGGAGGCGTGCCCGAACATCGGATTCGATTTCGAACTCGACACGCGGACTTTGTCCAACGGACTCCACTCGCTGTACCTGTTGGCGATCGACGACAAGGGATTGTCCACCCGGCTGCCCGGTGGCTTCCTAGGCGTGTTCAACATCTTCGTCGAAAACTCACGCGAAACGGGGAGCCTGCCGCGAAGCGGGCTCCCTGCTGCTTGCTCGACCGACGCTCCGGGAAATCCGGGTTAACCGGCGACGGGATCCACGGTTCGCTTGCGGTTCAATTCCTCCGCCAGGATGATCGCATCGGCCAGTTCCTTCATCGGACGCCGCATGCGGCGCGACTCGTTGCGCAGACGCAGGTACGCCTCTTCCTCGGTCAGTCCGTGATTGCGCTGCAGGATCCCCTTGGCGCGCTCGACGACTTTGCGCGTTTCCAACTCGCGCTTCAGCTCCGCGGTTTCCTCTTGCAGCCGGATGTTCTCGTCGGCCAGCGACGCGCGGGAGATCGCTCCACCCATCTGCTCGCCGACAAAGGTGACCAGCGAAATCTCTTCCGCCGAGTACTCGTGCGGCTTGCGATGGTGAACGTTGATGACGCCGATCGTCTCACCCGCGCTCGACAGCGGCACCGAAAGAAACGCCTCGTACGTGTCTTCGATCAGGGCGGGAAACTGCTTGAAGCGCGCGTCCTTGCCCGCGTTCGACGAGAGCGCCACAACCGACTTGTGCTCGGCGACCCATCCGGTGACGCCTTCGCCCGCCTGGAGCCTCAGAACGCCCAGTTCCGATGCGTGCGGCAGTTGCGACGCGCGAAGCACGATCTCACCGGTGCCCTGGTCGACCAGATAAACCAGGCAAGCGTCGCATAACGTCGCCGATACGGTCAATCCGAGGACCTCGCCGAGTACTTCGTCCATCGACAAATCGGACGCGATCAGACTGCTGATTCTGTGTAACATTTCCACCTGCTTGGGAGACGGGTTGAATTCGGGGATCACTGCTCCTAGCCTACGGGACCGCGGCATCGCGGTCCAATCTAAAATTTCTATCAACGGTATAGTGGATTCGATCTACCTTCATGCGGATTTCCATTCTTACAGTCGCGTTGAACGCGGTTGCGTGTGCCCAAACACTGCAGGGCGTTGTCGACATTCATGCGCACTCCGGACCCGACGTCGTGCCGCGTTCGATCGATGCATTGTCGATCGTCAAGCTGGCCAAGGCGAGGGGCTTTCGCGGCATCGTTCTCAAGAATCACTATGAGCCGACGGCGTCGCTTGCCACGCTGGCGCGGATGGGCAATCCGGGCATCGAGGTATTCGGCGGCATCGCGCTCAACCGCGCCGTGGGCGGCGTGAACCTGGCCGCGGTGGAACGAATGGCGCGCGTCGACGGCAAGTTCGGACGCATCGTATGGATGCCGACTTTCGATTCGGAGAACCAGGTTCGCGTCAACAAGGAGAACCGGCCGTTCGTGCCCGTGTCGCGCGATGGCAAGCTGCTGCCCGAGGTCATCGAAGTGATCGGCTTCGTGGCCCGCAACGGCCTCACGCTGGCGACCGGCCACTCGACTCCGGCGGAAGGGCTGGCGATGGTGCGCGAGGGACGCAAGCGTGGCGCGCGAAGCATGGTGGTCACGCATGGGGCGCTGGCGCCGGTGTCGATGAGCGTCGCGCAAATGCGCGAGGCCGCGGCCGAGGGCGCCTATGTCGAATTCGTTGGAAACGCGGTGATCGGCAACAGCCAGTCGACGACGTTCGAGAAGTACGTGGAGGCGATGCGGGCGGTGGGGCTCGATCGCGTCATTCTGTCGAGCGATCTGGGACAAGCGGGCAATCCGCTTCATCCGGACGGTCTCGAAACCATATTCGCCGGACTGCGGGGGGCGGGAATGACGATCGAGGAGATCGACCGGATCGCCAAGCGCAACCCCGCGCGATTGCTGTCGCTCGAGTGATTCGCGCGCTGATCGCCGTGGTTGCCGCCGCTCACGCCCAAGCGGCGTGGCTGCGGATTGCCACGCCCGGCTTCGAAGTGATCACCAACGCCGGCGAGAAGACCGGGCGCGAGGCGGCGGAACGTCTGGAGCGCATCCGCGCGGTGTTCGCGCGATTCGAAGGCGTGAAGCCGCTGCCGCTTCCGGTGCGCGCTTTCGTGTTTCGCTCGGCGGCCGATTTCCGGCCCTTCCAGCCGTCGTCGATCGCCGAGGGCGTGTACCAGAGCGGACCCGAACGCGACTACATCGCCATGCACGCCGGATCGCCGGAGGTCTACCGCGTGGTGTTTCACGAGTACGTGCATCTGGTGCTCCACCACTCGATGGCTCCGTTGCCGCAGTGGCTCGAGGAAGGGACCGCCGAGTACTATTCGACGCTCGAATGGCGCGCGGGATCGGTGTTCGCGGGCCGGGCCATTGAAGACCACGTGCGCGCGCTGCTGACGAACGAATGGCTGGATGCCGGCACGTTCGCCGGCGTCACCAAGCGCTCGCCGCTTTACGACGAACGCAAACGGGCGGGATTGTTTTATGCGCAGAGCTGGGCCATGGCGCACATGCTCCACTCCGCGCCACACTACCGGCCTCGGCTGCCCGCGTTTCTGGCAATGCTCGATCGGGGCGAGCCGGCCGGACTCGCCTTCGAACGCGCGTTCGAAACGGGCTGGGAACGGGGCATGGAGGATTGCCGGCGATACGTGGCCAACCGGGTCTTCGCCGTGACTCGCATGCCTGGCGAGGAGGCGGCCGCCGGAATCGAAGCTTCGCCGATGACGGACCTCGACGCGGATCTGGCGAAGCTCGACATGCTGCTGACGCAGGGTCACGACGAGGCGGCGGAGCGGCTGACGCGTGGGATGCGGCGCGAACACGGCGGATCGGCGGAAGTCCTGGCGGCGCTCGGGCTGCTCGCGCTACACCAGAAGAAGGACGGCGAGGCCAAGACGTTTCTGCGCCGCGCGATGGATGCCGGCGCTCGCGACGCGCGCGTGTGGTTCGAGTACGCGATGCTGGTGCGCGACACCGGCGGTGGACGCGAGGAAGTGCGCGCGCTGCTGCGGGAGACGGCGGGCCGCCACCCCAACCACGCCGAGTCGTCGTTTCTGCTGGGACTGATGGAATCGCAGGATGGGCGGCCGCGGGAGGCGATTCCGCTCCTCGAGAGAGCGGTATCGATATTGCCGCGGCAGTCTTCGTTTTGGCACGCGCTCGCGATGGCTTATCGGCAGGTGGAGCGGCCGGAGGATGCCCGCCGCGCCGCGCGCAGAGCCGCCGAAGCCGCCGCGTCGCCGCACGAAGCGGAGATGGCTCGCAACGCCGTGCGACTGGTGCGGCAACCCCTGGCGCCGTCCCGGTCCGAGCGCCGGCCGGACGTGATCGTGCCTCCCTCGTGGAACGCGCCGAAGGGCGAGGCCCGCGTGGAAGGCGTGCTCGAGCACGTCGATTGCATGGGCGCTTCCGCCCGATTCCGCGTGCGCGGCGAGGAGGGTCCGGTGTGGCTCTACGTCGACAAGCCGGGAGAGATCCTCCTGAAGACTCCGTCGGCCGTGACGTTCGAGTTCACTTGCGGAGTCCAACGGCCGCGGCGCGCGCGGATGGAGTTCAATCCCCGGCGCGATCCGGGCCGCAAGACAGCCGGCGATTTGGTGTCGATCGAATTCCTGGATTGACCGGACCCACCGGGAATCGCGACAATCGCGTTGTGGTTCCCATTGAAATTGTCGCGATGCGCGCCGGTATTGGCGAACGATTCCTCGAGCCATACGGCAGACATGCCGGCAAGGTGGATCCGGAGTTTCGCGGAGACAAGCAGGGCAAGCTGATCCTGGTTACCGCCATCACGCCCACCAGCGCGGGCGAAGGCAAGACGGTCACCTCCATCGGTTTGGCGCAGGCATTGGGGTGGCACGGCAAGCGGGCCATCGTGACGTCGCGGCAGCCGTCGCTCGGTCCGGTATTCGGCGTCAAGGGAGGCGCGGCCGGCGGAGGTCTGTCCCAAATCGAGCCGTTCGACTGGATCAACATGCACTTCACCGGCGACTTCCACGCCATCGCGTCGGCGCACAACCTGCTCGCCGCGATGTTGGATGCGCATCTGTACCACGAGACCGAGCCGGCCATCGATCCGGAGAATGTCTATTGGCCACGCACGGTGGACATGAACGATCGCGCGTTGCGGCGCGTGCGCGTGGGACTGGGCGGCAAGTCGAACGGCGTGGAGCGCGATTCCGCCTTCGTGATCACGGCGGCGTCCGAGGTGATGGCCGTGTTCGCGCTGGCCTCGTCCCGCGAGGATCTGCGCGCGCGGCTCGACCGGCTGGTGGTCGCGCTGGACCACTCGGGCAATCCGGTCACTGCCGGCGCGCTCGGCGCCACGGGATCGATGATGGCGCTGCTCAATCGTGCGTTCCCTCCGAACCTCGCGCAGACCACGGACAGCACGCCGGCGTTTGTCCACGCGGGACCGTTCGGCAACATCGCGCATGGAACCAGTTCGGTGATCTCGCAGAAGATGGCGATGAGCACCGCGGACTACGTGATCACCGAAGCGGGCTTCGGCGCCGACCTGGGGGCGGAGAAGTACTTCGACATCGTGATGCGCACTTCGGGCATCGCGCCATCCGCGGCGGTCTTGGTCGCGTCGGTCCGGGCGTTGCGGATGCACGGCGCCACGATCGCGGCCGGACTCGCCAACCTGGACCGGCATCTCGACAACGTCGCCAGGTTCGGCGTGCCCGTGGTGGTGGCGGTCAATCGATTTCCGGAAGATACCGAGGCCGATCTCGCCTTCGTGCGCGATCATTGCGCCGCGCGCGGAATTCCGGCGGCCGTGGCCGATGTGTTCGCCCGCGGCGGCGAGGGCGGCGTGGAACTCGCCGGACTCGCGATGGATGCGGCGGAGAAGCCTTCATCGGCCGCGCCCCTGTATCCACTGTCGATGCCGCTCCGCGACAAGGTGCGCGAGGTGGCAACGAAGATCTATGGCGCCGGGGATGTGGTGTTCCTGGCGGCGGCGGACGAGAAGATCTCGCGCTTCGAGAGCCTGGGCTTCGGCGAACTGCCGGTGTGCATGGCGAAGACGCAATCGTCATTCACCGGAGATCCGAAGATCATGGGAGCGCCGACGGGCTGGACGTTGACGGTGAGCGACGCCCGCTTGTCGGCCGGCGCGGGATTCGTCGTCATGGTCGCCGGCAGCATGATGTTGATGCCGGGTCTGGGCAAGACTCCGCAGGCGCATCGCATCGGCGTGGACGAGCGGGGCCGCATCACCGGGCTTCGGTAGGCCGCCGGGCCGCTTCGTTGCTAGAAATCGAACCGGCCGCTCAACTGCATCTGGCGGCTGCCCGAGACGCTGGTGACTTGGCCGAAGTTCGCGTTGTTGATTCCGGTGGTGATTCCGCCGAGCTGATGCCGGTTGAACAGGTTGAAGAACTCGACGCGGAGCTGGAACCGTAGCGTTTCCGTCAACTGCCGCGCCTTGGTCAGCGTGAGGTTCTCGTTGATCGTGCCGAAACCGCGCACGCTGCCGTAGCGATAAGCGCCCGAGCCGATATTGAACGGTCCCGGATCGGAGAACCGCGATTTGTCCAGGTACGTGTTGGCGGGCGACAGCGCGCTGCTCAATTGGAACGCGCCTTTGTCGAACCCGTCCTTGCGCAAAGGGCCGGCGGCGATGTTCTGGCGATTCACGGCGCCATTCCAAACTCCCGCGAAGGGCGACGTACCGGTGAACTCGAGCGGCTCGCCGGAGTAGTAGTTCACGATCGCCGCGACGTTCCATCCGCCGATGAGGGCGTCCAAGGCGCGGCCAGCGTTGGACGCGAGGCTTCGGCCGCGGCCCATCGGCAGGTCGTAGCTGACGTAGCTCTTGAACATGCGCGGCCTGTCGAACTGCGAAACCGCCTTTTCCAGCCTGAGGTTGTAGTAGTCCACCGGACGGGCATCGTTGTCGTTCACCAAGGAGCTTTCGATGTTGGACAGAGTCTTCGACCAGACGTAGTTGCTGTACAACGTCAGGCCGTTCGAGAACTCGCGGTTCACCACGATCTGCATCGAGTGATAACTCGAGAACCCGAGCGGCGATCCATACACTTGCACGGTCTGCGTGCCCTGCACCTGCGGATAGGGGCGGAGCGCGGATGCAACCGTGCCCACGAATCCCGGGTACGGATACTGGATGCCGTTCGCGGCCGCGTCGCGCTCGTTGCGAATCTGATTGCCGAGTCTCGATCCATATTCCTTCAGAACGGATGTTGGCAGTTGATTGATCCTTCGCAGTTCGCCGATGCGTAGACGGGTGGCTTTGTTGCCGACGTAGCCGAGATCGAGCACGAACTTTCCGGGCAACTCGCGCTGGATGTTGAACGTGACGTTCTGAATGTAGGGTGTGCGTCCGTAGTCCGGATCGATCATGCCTGGCCGCGACAAGTTGCCCCACGACCGGTCGAACCCGGCGGGCTGGAACCGGTTGTTCGGAAACCCGTTGTCCCAGTGGAAGATCCCCGCCCACGGCTGGACAGGATCGGCGGCGAGCTGATACGTTCCGCCCCACGCCACGCTCGACGGCTTGCCCAGCGGAACCGCGTTGTAGCCGTTCGGTGGATCGCCTTCGTACATGATTCCGTAGGCGCCGCGGACGGTCCACTTGTCGCGGGGATGCCATGCGAATCCGAAGCGCGGTCCGAAGTCCTTGAAGCTGCGCGTGGCCAGTTGGCGGAATGTGGCGGGATCGTAGATGGCTCCGCGTGGAACCGGACGGCCCAGCCCGTCGGTGAACGCGGTGTTGGCGCCGAGCAGCCGGCTGAAATCGCCCTGGTAGAACTCGGCTACCGGAGCGGTGCGGTTGGGCGCGCCGAATCCGTAGTTCCGCTCGCGGTAGCGTTCGTGCGAGAAAAAGAAGAACGTTCGATTGCGGCCGTTGTGGATCTTCGGCAGGTACACGGGACCGCCGAACGATCCGGCGTAGTTGATTTTCCGGTCGAGCGGCCGTTCAGCGCCGCGAGCCTTGTTGGCGAACGTGTTGGCGTTCAGAGCTTCGTTGCGCAAGCCGCCGTACAGGCTTCCGTGATACTGGTTCCCGCCCGACTTCATCACGTAGTTGAAGACGCCGCCCTGCGAACGTCCGAACTCGGTGGACATGCCACCTGTCTGGAACCTGACCTCTTGCAGCGCCTCCACCGAGACCGCCATCGGCGAGAAGTTCCCTCCCTGATTGACGGTGACGGAAGCCCCGTCGACCAACGTCTCATAGGCGAAATCGGCCGACCCGTTGACGTTGCCGCGGAACGTGTCGCCGGAAACGCCCGGTACGATCGCGAAGGCGAAATTCTCCGCCTGGCGTCCGCCGGAGAAGCTGAGCGGCAGATTGGTCAGCGATTTCGCGCCGAGGCTGGCTCCGATCTGTGGCGACTCGGTTTGAATACGCGGCAGGCCGGCGGTCACCTCGATCGACTCCGCGGTGCTGCCGACCTCGAGCCGGACGTCGAGCCGGATCGTTTCGCTCACGCCGAGTTCGATGCCGGTTTGGACGGCCCGGCGGAACCCCTCGGCTTCGATCGTGACGCGATAACCGCCCACCGGCAGGTTCGGCCGGGAGTATTGCCCCAGACCGTTCGCCACCGTTTCCACCTTCGCGCCTGTGGCTGCGTGGAGAATCGCGATTCTGGCGGCGGGAATGGCGGCCCCCGCCGGATCGGTAATCGTCCCCGTGATGGAACCGCGATCGAGTTGCGCCAACGCGGCGCCGGATAGGGCGAGCAGACAAACGCCGCCCCCCAAGCTTGACCTCAACATGAGATTAACGATAGCTGGGCGGCGAACTGCCGTCAAACTCTACCGCGACAGCTTCAGCGCGAACTGAACGATGCGCGACTGATTTGTTTGGGCGCTCACCACGCCGAACTGCGGATTTCCGAACGACTCGTTGGGCGGAGCAAACCGCGGCGTGTTGGAGATGTTGAAGAACTCCGAACGGAACTGGAGTTCGAACTTCTCGCGGATGCGCGCCGTCTTGGAAAGCGTGATGTCTAGCTGGCGCGACGCGTGGCTCCGCGTGCCATTGAACGTGCGGGGAGCGTTGCCGAACTTGTAGGGGGCCGGGTTGACGAACACCGATGAATCCAGCCACCGCTGCGGCCCAGGATTGGCCAGCGCGGGGTTGACGCCGTTCCAGTCGGGCCGCTGCGCGCCGCCCTGCGAGAACGTGTTGTTCACCTGCGATCCCACGCCGAGTGGGCCGCCCGAGAAAGCCATCCAGATTCCTCCGAGCTGCCAGCCGCCGAACAAGGCGCGCACCGCCGCGCCGGCCGATTTCGCGAACGGTAGCTCGTACATCGCGTTGATGGCGATGCGGTGCGTTTGATCGAGCGCGGAACTGCCCCACTCCGCCGCCAGGTTGTGGTTGTTCTGGAAGCCTCCCGTGCCGAGCACTTCGCCGGAGAACGCGCCCGTTCCGGTGTCCATCAGTTTGGAGAAGGTGTACGACACCAGCGTCGAGAAGCCCTTCGAGTACCGCTTCTCATAGCGCGCCTCGAGGGCGTGATAGGTGGACGTGGCCCAGGACGCGTTCTGCGCCGTCACCGCGTCGAAGTGCGGGTACGGGCGCAGCAGTTGCGCGCGCGACACGGTCCGCTGCGACAACGCGCCCACCGCGATCTGTCCGAAGAAGGGGTTGTTCACCTGTTGCCGCAACGCATCGCCCAGCGCGAGCGCGGACTCCGGTAGTTGGTTCCACACTCGATTCTGCGATTGCGCAAGGCCGCGGCTGGCGGCGTATCCGATCTCCAACACGGCGGAGCCCGGCAGTTCCCGCTGAATGTTGAAGTTCCACTGCGCCGAGTAGGGGATCTTCGCGCCGCGGTCGAAGTAGCCCACGGCCTGGCCTAGCAGCGTCGCCGCGCCTTGCGAGCTTCCCGTTGGCTGCACGCGTCCGCCCGGCAGAGGATCGTTGAATCGCGCTATGGGGGTGACGCCGTCCAGGCTTGTGACCACCGCCGTGGTGGCGCCGAATCCACTGGTGCCGAACGCGGCCGCGCCCGTGCCGATGCCGGTGGATGCGGCGTAGAAGATTCCGGCTCCGGTCCGCAGCAATGTCTTCGGCGTCAGCCGAAAGGCGAGTCCCACGCGCGGGGCGAAGTTGTTGCGGTCCGTGCTGGCGTTGGTTCGGGGAAGTCCGTTTACGCCGGGGAACGACAGCGCGCCGCGGAGTTCGAGGCCGGGAGCGGTCAAGGGCGGCTTGGCCTGATAGTCGAAATTGGTCAACTGATTGAAGCGGTCGGTGCGCGGAGATTCGAGATCGTACCGCATGCCCATGTTGATGGTGAGGCTGCCGGTGACGCGGAACGTATCCTGCACGAAGAGGCTCTTGTACGAAATCTTTTGCGCCACGGCCGGGACGGTCCCGAGATTGCCGGAGGGGACGCCGAGCAGGAATGTCGCGAATCCGTTGCCCGCGGCGGCCGACGACTGCGCCGGGTTGGGACCCTGCGTCCACTGCGGCGCGAACGTGAAGTCGCGCGCGTTGCCTTGCACGTTGTTGAAGATGATGGCGCGGTACTCGCCGCCGAACTTCAGCGTGTGCTTGGAGAAGTTGCGCGTCAGGTTGGCCTGCGCGGCGTGGGGCGTGTCGTAGAGATCGATGCCATCGGTGAGGCCGAGCGCCGTGCCGCCGGCGACGTTGCTGATCGAACCGGTGACGCCGAGTCCGGTGATGTTCACCGCTGGAAAAGAAGTGTAGATGCCGCCGACATCGCGCAGGTAGGCGGGCAGGCCGAGCGTGGTGAGGTCGAAGCCGAACGAGAAGGGCTTGCGGTTATTGACCAGCCGCGTCACCGAATAGCGGACCGTCGCGAGCAGCGTGGGGCTGAACGTGTGGGTGTCCTCGATGATGGCGTTCTGGCGGGTGAAGGTTTGGGGTCCGATCGCCGGCGAAGCCACGTTATCGGGTCCGTAGGGCGACGCGCGGAGGAATGGAGTGTCGTCGTACGAGTACCGGAAAAAGATCCGGTTGCGGTCGTTGACGTTGTGATCCACGCGGAAGCTGATCGTGTCCTTGTTCACGATGTTGCCGTCGGTGCGAGCGTAGTTGTTGACTCCGGTGATGGCGTTGCCGGCCGCGTTCGGGGCGGGGAAGAAGCGGAGCATGTTGCGCGACACCGGGTCGAATCGCGAAGCCGGAATCAGATTCCCCGGAAACGCGGTGCGCAGGAATCCCGCGCCGGATGGGTTGGCGCGCGTGGTGGCGGGATCGTACATGGCGATCACCGCGCCCGCGGCGTTACGGGTGGAACCGAAGTCTCCGCGCAGTTGATCCGCCGTGGGTACGGTGCCGGTGAATGTGATGCCCTGGATGAAGCGGACCAGTTCCACGTTGGCGAAGACGAAGGTTTTGTTGCGGCCGCCGTAGAGCTTCGGGATCGAAACCGGTCCACCGAACGTGCCTCCGAATTGGTTGAACTTGAATGGCGGCCGCGCCTTGCCGCCGAGATTGGCGAACCAGTCGTTGGCGTTCAGCTTGTCGTTGCGGAGGAATTCGTAGAGCGAGAAATGGACGTCGTTGGTTCCCGATCGCGAGACGACGTTGAACACGCCACCCGCCGCGCGCCCGTATTCGGCGCTGAAGTTGTTGGTCTCCACCTTGAACTCCTGCACGGCGTCGGGATTCAGGTTGACCACTGGCTGATTCGACGACGCGGCCGTGTTGGGCGCGCCGTCCAGCAGGAATTCGTTGGCGCTGGCGCGTTGGCCGTTGATGGAATAAGCGATGGTGCTGATCTGATCGACCGGCAGATTGTTCACGCCCGTCGACGCGCGCACCCCGGGTACCAGCATCGCCAGCGCGTACGTGTTGCGGCCGAGCAGGGGAAGATCCCGGACCTGGCGCGTTCCGATCACCTGGCCGACCGTGGCCGAGTCGGTGTCCAGCACGAACTGCCGGGCCGACACCTCGATCGACTCGCTGACGGCGCCGGGCCGCAGCGTCACGTCGAACCGCGCCTGCTGCTGTACCACCAGTTCCATGCCATCCTGCTTTACGGTGACGAAGCCAATCTTGGCGATGACGACATCGTAGCGGCCGGGTGGAAGCAGCGGGACCACGTAGTAACCCTCTTGATTCGATTCCACGCGATGTTCGGCGCCGGTGCCGGCGGCCTTCAGCGTGATGGCGGCGCCGGGAACCACCGCGCCGGACGAATCCGAGACGCGGCCCGCCAGGGAACTGGTCTGCGCCAGTGCGGACGCGGCCGACAAAAGCGCCAGACCCAGGAAGCGATTCGACATGGACACCTCGTTGCGAGCTCGATTGCCGTCAATCCTATCACTCCTCACCGCTCTGCGAAGATAGGGGCAGTGAATCAGAAACTCTATGAGCAGGTGCTCTCCAATTTCTTCACCTGCGATCCGGACGCGATCACCGATATCTTTCGCGAGTTCATGATGGCCCTGCGGGCCGAAGGCACGTTGCCGCCCAGTCCGCACATGGCCCAGAACTACGAGACCGCGCAGGCCAATCCCGAGATCCACATGCTGCCGGGAAATCTGAAGGACGCGCGCGACGCGGTGTTTCCGTTTTTCTGGGGCACCGATAGCTGGTCGTCGCCGCTGCACCTCGAGAACGTGAAGGGCCCGGCGAACTACGCTTCGCTGGTGGGCGCTCTGGCGTGTCTGCTGAAGAATCCGAACCTGTGCACCGACACGTACAGCCAGCGGTCCAACGAACTCGAGGTGAAGGCGGTGACCGCGCTGGCGAACCTGCTGTTCTACCACACCGAGGATCCGTGGGGCGTGTTCACGATGGGCGGAACGATCTCCAATCTATACGGGGCCAAGATCGGTATCGAACGAGTGTCGCCCGGCGCGATGCACAAGGGCGTCAGTGGGGCCAAGATCGTGGGGATCGTGTCGGACGCGGCGCACTATTCCAACCGCAGTGTCGCCGGCTGGCTGGGAATCGGAGCCGAGCAACTTCACTCGATTCCGACCGACGCCGCGCTTTCGATGCGGCTGGATCTGCTGGCCGAAAAGCTCGAGAGCCTGCACGCCGAAGGCGCGCGGATCGCCTGGATCACCGCGACGTTCGGGACCACCGATGGCGGTGGCATCGACGACATCGCCGGGATCCGCCGCGTGATCGACGATTTCGCCCAACGCCGCGGAGTTCCGCCGCCCCAACTGCACGCCGACGCGGCCGTTGGTTGGGTGCTGAGCTTCCTCACCGAATACGATCTCGAGGCGAACAAGCTCGACTTCTCCCCGGACCTGCTGCCCCTGGTGGCGCGCGCCCGCGACCGCGCCAAGGGACTCCGCGTCGCCGACAGCATCACCATCGACTTCCACAAGATGGGCTGGGGCCACTACCCGGGCAGTGCGTTTCTGGTCAACCACAGGCAGGATCTTCGCTACCTGTCGCGTTCGGTGGAGGAGACTCCGTACTTCGCGGAGGCGGATGGGCGGCGCGATCCGGCGCTGTTCACCCTCGAGTGCTCGCGTCCGGCTCTGGGTCCGTACACGGTGATGGCGTCGCTCAACGGGATCGGCATTACGGGCTGGCAGTTGCTGGTGGCCCGGTCGCTCGATCTGGCCCGCGACCTGAAGGGGCGGCTGGAAGCGCTCGAATATTGCAAGGTGCTCAATCTCGAGGCGATCGGACCGAGCGTGCTCTGGTGGGTGTTGCCGAAAGGACGCGACGCCAAGGAGATCCACGGACGGGCGATGGACGGCAAGCTGGGTCCGGCCAAGTTCGCCCAATTCGGCGGCGAGATCCGGCGGCTGTTCGAAAAACGCGAGCGGTCGATGGACCCTGCCGTGGACGCGCGGCTGAGTTTCACCACCAGCATCGGGCATCACCCGCACGGATTGTCGCTGCCCGCGTGGAAGGCCGTCTTCTTCAATCCCCGAACCGATACCGCGGTCATCGACCGCTTGATCTACGGAATTGAGGAACTGCTCTGAAGTGGTGGGCCCGGCAGAACTCGAATCTGCGACCTCTACCGTGTCAAGGTAGCGCTCTAACCAACTGAGCTACGAGCCCGTCTCGAAACCTTGAGTTTACCACAGGAGGCGCCTCCGGGAGGCGGCGCGCAGGTTGCGGGAATGTAGCAAGATGGGATCATGGCGAACGTCAGGAAGTTCTGCACGGCGGGTCCGGTGCGGCCCGAGTGGCACTACCTGCTTTCGCCACTGGAGCGGCTGGATCTTCCTCTGCTCATGGGGCTGATCGCCGACGGGAAGTACTTCGTTTTGCACGCGCCTCGTCAAACGGGAAAGACCTCCTGCCTGGGAGCGCTGACCGCTCACCTCAACTCCACGGGCGCCTATCGGGCCATCTACGTGAACCTCGAGCCCGGGCAGGCGGCTCGCGACGATCTGGCAGTGGCGATGCGGTCGATCGCCTACGAGATCGGCGCCGAAGCGCTACGAACGCTCGGCGATCCCTTCCCGGAATCCGTACGGGAGCGTGTCCTTGCCGCCGCCGGGCCGGTGGGTTCACTTCGAGCGCTGTTGGCGGAGTGGGCCGCCCACTCTCCCCTGCCGCTGGTCGTCCTGTTCGACGAGGTGGACTCGCTGGTCGGCGACTCGCTGATCTCGCTCCTGCGCCAGATCCGTTCGGGCTACGTCGATCGTCCGAGCGGCTTTCCCCAGAGCGTGGTTCTCTGCGGCGTCCGCGATGTCCGCGACTATCGCATCCACGGGACCAAGGAGATCGTGACGGGCGGCAGCGCGTTCAACATCAAGGCGGAATCGCTGCGCCTGGGCGACTTCACGCCCGAACAGATCCGCGAACTCTACCAGCAGCACACCGCTTCGACCGGTCAAGTGTTCGACGAGGCGGTTTACCCTCTGGTGTGGCGGTACACGCGGGGGCAACCGTGGCTGGTGAACGCGCTCGCTTACGAGGCCTGCTTCCGGATGCCCGACGGCATGGACCGCGCCCGCCCGGTCACGGCGGCTGTCGTCGAGCAGGCCAAGGAAAATCTGATCCTGCGGCGGGACACGCATCTGGACCAGTTGTCCGACAAGCTGCGCGAGGACCGTGTGCGGCGTGTCATGCAGCCCATCGTGAGCGGCGAAGACCGGCAGCCGGAAGAGCAGTCCGACGATGCCAACTACGCGATCGATCTGGGTCTGATCCGCCGCGGTCCGGAAGGTCTCGAGATCGCCAACGCGATCTACGCCGAGGTGATTCCGCGCGAGATGACGTTTGAGGTGCAGACCGACCTGCTGGGCACGCACAAGACGGCGTGGTACGTGGACGATCGGGGGCGGTTGGACATGCACGGGTTGATGAAGGCGTTCCAGCAGTTCTTCCGCGAGAACTCCGAGCACTGGCTGCAGCGGTTCGACTACCGGGAAGCTGGTCCGCAACTGCTGATGCAGGCCTTCCTGCAGCGAATCGTGAACGGAGGCGGCCGGATCGACCGCGAGTACGGTCTCGGGCGCCGCCGCACCGATCTGTTGATTCAGTGGAAGGATCAACGCGTGGTCGTCGAGTTGAAGCTCCTCCACAAATCGCTGGACGCGACGATCGAGGCGGGGCTTCGGCAGACGGCCGGCTACATGGAGATCGCGGGCGCGGCCGAAGGCCATCTGGTGATCTTCGACCGCCGCTCCGAAGCCGGTTGGGACCGCAAGATCTTCCACCGGATGGAGGGTGCAATCTCTGTTTGGGGGATGTAGCCGGCGCCCGCTTGTGGATTACCGCCGCGAATGGTACTAGAATAAAAGCCTGGGAAGAATAGAAGCTGGACTTTCCCCCGGATCCGGCGCTCTCTCTCCGTAGCCTCTCTTCGTGCCGAGCGCGCCCGCCTTCCGGGAAGATCCAGCCGTGGAGGACGGTGTGAGCATTCAAAGGGAACTCTCTCGGACTGCGTATCCGGTAACGATTCTCTACCGCACGGGCACGTCGTTGATCGAAGGCCGGCCAGTCAAGGTGAAGCTTCGGCTGTGGGAGTGTCCGTTCTGCGGCGACCCCGGTTCGCGCAAGTCCACCAGACCGCGCGTTTACGAGCGTCCGCTGACGTTCTTCATTTGGCCCCGCCGCTGCAAGAGTTGCGGACACCGCTACTACGCGCCGCTTCTTTGGTGCATCCGCCCCGGAACGTTCTGGGCGATGTTCGGCGTGATGGCGGTGGCCGGGATGACGGGCTGGTTTCTTTGGTTCTTGAGCGGCTACTTCCAGCAAGCGGGATAATCGAAGCAGGATCATGGCGATCGACGTTGGCGGCAAGACCGCTGTCATTACCGGAGGCGCCAACGGAATCGGTCTGGCATGCGCGCAGGCCCTCGTCGATGGGGGCGCCTCGGTTTGGATCTTCGATCTCGACCGCGAACGGCCGCGGGAAGTGGCGGCGGAGATCGGCGCTCGCGGCGCCGCGGTGGATGTCACCGTTCGCGCCTCGATCGATGCCGGCTTCGCGCTCTCGGGCGCGCCCGACATCCTGATCGCCAACGCGGGAATGGCGGTCTTCGAGGACGCCGGCGCCACCACGCGCGATCAATGGGACCGCGTCCTGGCGGTCAATCTCACCGGCATGTTCGAAACCGTGCAGGCCGCCGCCCAGCTCATGAAGCCGCGCCGCTCGGGCGCCATCGTGCTGACCGCGTCCACCAATTCGTTCGATGGAGAGGCCACGCTGATCGCCTACAATTCGAGTAAGGCGGGCGTGCTGGGGTTGCTGCACACAGCGGCGAACGAATTCGGCCCTTACGGCATTCGCGTGAACGCGGTGTGCCCCGGCCTGATCCGCACCAGACTCACCAGGTTCGCCTTTGACGAACCCTCCGCGATCAAGGATTACTTCCGGCAGATTCCGATCGGCCGCGGCGGCGAGCCTGGCGAGGTAGCCAACGCGGTGGTGTTCCTGGCCTCGGACCTCGCCTCCTATGTTACTGGCGCCGCGCTGCTGGTCGACGGCGGCCAGATGTCGTGTAAGTTCGGCACTTGGAACGAGGAACGCGCCACGTTCGAAAAGGATCGTTGGGTGCTCAAATGACTCGCGCCGCCGCGGTCGCGATCCTGTGCGCCGCGCTGCTTGCCGGAGGAGCCAAGGAAGAAAAGGCCGCCGAGTTTCTCGGCCTGGCGCGGGCCGGCGACGTGTGGCGTCTGAAGGAGATCCTCGAAAAGGGTTACAACGTCGACACGGCGGACAAGTCGGGAACCACGGCGTTGGCGTACGCCGCGGGAGGCGGGCACACGGATACGGTCCAACTTCTGCTGCGATATGGTCCGGGGACGCAATCGAAGGAGCAGGCCGTGGGTATCGCGGCATCGCGCGGGTTCGTAGACGTGGTGCGTACGCTGATCGAGGCGGGCGTACCGGAGTCGGCGGCATCCCTGGCTCTGGCGGCCGCCTGCACCAACAATCACCTGGAGATCTTCCAGCTTCTGTTGCGAGCCGGAGCGAGTCCGAACGCGACGATCCAGAATGTTCCGATGATTCACCTGACCGCGCACGCCAACAACACCGAACTGCTCGAGGCGCTGGTGCTCGCCGGAGCCGATCTCCGCCGGACCGATCCGCAGGGACGCACTCCGCTCGCGGCGGCCGTGGCGCAAGGCAACTCCGACTCGGCGCAGATGCTGCTCGCCTTCGGATCCGAGGTAAACGCCGCGGATGGCGAGGGAGTGACGCCTCTGCTGATCGCCACCGCGATGGGCCGCAACGAACTCATCCGGCTCCTGTTGGCCGCTGGAGCCGACGCCAACTGGCGCGACAAGGGTGGACGCACGCCGCTGATGACGGCCACGCGCCAAGGCCGCGCGCAGGCCATCCGCTTGCTGGTGGCGTTCGGCTCGCGGGTGGACGATCGCGACAACATGGGGCGCACGCCCTTGATGGAAGCGGTGGCGCAAAGCCGCGCCGACATGGTGCGCGCACTGCTCGAATCCAATTCCAATCCCTCGTTGCGCGATCCGTCCGGGCTTTCGATCCTGTTGATGGCGCAGCGGCGCAGGAATGCGGAGGTCACCGAACTCCTTCGGCAGTACGGCGCGCAGCCGTGACGCCTTCCCTTGTGGCCGAAGGTCTGGTCCGCAGGTTCGGTTCGGTCACCGCCGTGGATGGCGTCAGCTTCGAAGTGTGGCCCGGCGAGGTGGTCGGCTTGCTGGGTCCGAATGGCGCGGGCAAGACGACGGTGCTGCGGATGCTGGCCGGAATCCTCACGCCCGGCGCGGGGCGCGTCATTGTACGCGGGGTCGACATGGCCGCGTCGCCGCTCGAGGCCAAGCCTCTGCTCGGGTTCCTTTCCGGCGACACCCAGCTCTATCAGCGGTTGACTCCGCGCGAAGTGCTGCTGTTCTTCGGCCGCCTCTACGGCATGGACGAGGCGCGGCTAGGCCGGCGGATCGGCGAGATCGCCGCCGCGCTCGACATGGGCGCGTTCGTCGACCGGGCCTGCGGCACCCTTTCCGCCGGGCAACGCCAGCGCGCCAACATCGCCCGCGCGTTTCTCCATCAGCCCGAAGTTCTGATTCTCGACGAACCCACCAACGCGCTCGACGTGCTGTCCGGCCAGTTCATCATTCGCTCCATTCGGAGCGAACGCGCCGCCGGCCGCGCGGTCTTGTTCTCGACGCATATCATGGGCGAGGCCGAGTACCTGTGCGACCGCATCGTGCTGCTGCACGCCGGACGCGTCGTCGACCAGGGGACGCTGCCCGAACTGCTGGAAAGGTCCGGCTGCGCCAATCTCACCGACACGTTCCTATGGCTGGCGGGCGAGGAAGCGGCATGAGACCCCGCCTCGCCTGGATCATCTACCGCAAGGAACTGCTCGACTCATTGCGCGACCGCCGAACGCTCGTGATGATGCTCGGCATTCCGGTGCTGCTCTATCCGATGCTGATGATGGGCATGGCGAAGCTACAGGAGTCGCAATCGGAGGCGCGCGAGGCGCGGCGGTCCGTCGTCGCCGTCTGGGGCCGCATGCCGGACACGCTCGAGGCGCGGCTGCGCGGCAACGCCAAGCTCGAGTTGAAAGTGGACCTGGACTATCCGGCTGCTCTTCGATCCGAAGTCGCCGCGGGCCGCGTGCTGCCGCCCGAGGTCAAGCCGGGCAAGAATCCGGCGGAGACCTCCGTCACGCGCGCCGCCCGGCAAGTCACACTGGACCGCCGCGCCGACGCGGTTCTGCTCGTCTGGCCCGACATGGACGCGGCCAGGCGCGACAACGGGCAGGGAACCGTATCGGTGCTCTTCGACTCCGTACGTCCGGATTCGGGCAAGGCGCGCGAGAGGCTGACCGACGAGATTCAGGAATGGCGCCGCTCCGAACTCTCCGAACGGGAGCGCACGATGCGCCTGCCGCCGGGCTTCACTCGCGCCGTCGAGATCCTCTCCGAAAACGTCGCCGCTCCCCAGCGGAAATCGGGGATGCTGCTCGGCACGATGCTGTGCGCGATGCTGCTGCTCATGTCGGCGATGGGCGGCTTCTATACGGCGATCGATCAGACGGCGGGCGAGAAGGAGCGCGGCACCATGCAGACTCTGCTGTGCGCGCCGTTGCGTTCCACCGAAATCATCGCGGGCAAGTTTCTCGCCGTTTGCACGGTGTCGTTGGCCGCCAGCGCCGCCAACCTGATCAGCATGTCGCTCACGGCTGGCCGCATCGCCAATGGCATTCCCGGCGTCGAACTGAAGATGACGTGGAGCGTGTTCGCGCTGGCGCTGGTGGCGATGATCCCGATCGCCTTCACTCTCAGCGGACTCTACCTGGCGGTGGCGGCCTTCGCGCGCGATTTCAAGGAGGGGCAGAACCTGCTCGCGCCGGTGATGACGCTGATCATTCTGCCTGTGTTCGCTCTCATGAATCCGTCGGTGGAGCTCAGCCGCACCACCGCCTTCATTCCCGTGGTGAACCTCGGTCTGTTGGTCAAGGCCTTGTTCCTCGGAGAAGCGAAGGCCGATCTGGTCTTTCTGGCATTGCTTTCCTCCGCCGCGTACGCTACCTTGGCGATCCTGCTCGCGGCACGCGTGTTCGAGCGGGAAACCGTGATGCTCGGCGGGCGCGAGCAGATCCGCGGGCTGCTCGACTTCAGCGCGTCGCGCGGCGGCGTCCCTTCGGCCGCATGGTCGCTCACCATGTTCTGCATCGTGCTGGTGGCCAACTTCTACGGGCAACTCGCCCTGGTCAATCACGGCGTGCTGGTGCTGCTTGCGGTGGTCTTCGTCGCGTTCTTCCTGGCTCCGCCGGTCGCGGCGACCGCGCTGATGCGATTCTCGTGGCGCGATACGTTCCAACTCCGGCCGCTCTCCGGGCGTGGAGTGGCGGCTTCGGTTGTGCTGGGCCTCTCGGCGTGGACCGTCGCGGCGGGCGTGTTCTTCCGGATCCTGCCGCCGCCGGAGTCGCTGCGCAAGGCGCTGGAGGAAGTGCTGATGATCCGCGACGCTTCGGTGCCGCTGGGGTTGCTGCTCTTTCTGGCGGCGGTGCAGCCGGCGATCTGCGAGGAGGCGCTGTTTCGCGGATTCATCCAGACCGGCTTGCGCGGCGCCGGAAAGTGGGCCGCGATCGGCGTGACGGCGCTGTTGTTCGCATTGGCGCACGGCTCCCTCCACCGCATGCCGCCGACGCTGTTTCTGGGGCTGGTGATTGGATACGCGGTCTGGCAAACGCGGTCGATCCTGGCCGGCGTCATCATCCACGGCTTGAACAACGGCCTGGCGCTGTGGCTTGCCCGGGAGGGTGGTTCGGCGGCGGGAGACGCGGTTCTGCCGTGGCGGTGGACCCTGGCCGGTGTGGTGCTGGTGGCCTGCGGGCTAGGGATGTTGTGGAGGATCGATAGTACTGGGTCTACCCACAATCGAGAAAGCGCCGGATAATGGAGTGTGATGCTCCCGCTGTTGTTCTTGTTCGCCGGCGTAGCCTCGGCCCAGGCGATTTTCAACGTTCCCATGGTCGACGCCGCGATTACCGGCAACGCGATCTACGCCAGTACCGGGGCCGGCTTGTTCCGGACCACGGACGACGGCGTCACTTGGCGTTCGCTCACTCTGCGGCCCCGCGGTCAACGGCAACCGTATATCCTGAACCTGCACGCTCACCCTTCGAACCCGCTGATCGTCTACGCAACCACCGAGGCGCCCGATGGCGCGCTCTGGCGGACCACCGATGGCGGCGAATCGTGGGCGCAGTGGAATTCCGGGCTGCCGCAAACGGGCGGCTTTCTCGATAGTCTGGTGATTCTCGGCGGTTCCACGGCTTCGCTGATGTATGCCCGCATCGGTGACGGCATCTTCAAGTCGGTCAACGCCGGCCAGACCTGGACGCGCCAGGCGTCGCAGCCCGTGGCCGGCGGCTCGCTCTCCATCAATCCTCGGAACCCCGCGTTCATGCTGCTCGGATTCTCCGGCGGCATGTATCGCACCACCGATGAAGGCGCCAACTGGTTCCTGTTCCCGTCGCTCAAGATCCCGCCGGGCGCCAACGTCGCCTCGGTGCTGATCGACCCCTTTCTGCCCGACGTCGCCTACGTGGGCACTACCTCACCGGACGGCTCGACCGGTGGATTCTACATCTCGACCACCGCGGGTCCGAATTCACCCGAGGCCGGCCTCGGTCTGGTGGAGCCCCGGATCCGTCCACTGGTTTTGTATGGGCCGGGGCCCTTCAACCTCTTCACAACGGAAGCGGTCTGCGGTACCGCCCAGGGGAGGCCGGCCGCCTGCTTCGCCAAGAGCACGGATAACGGAAGGGGCTGGCGGGTGCTTGGCGTCGCCCTGGGCTTCGGCGGTCCGGTGCGTTTGAACTTCAACCCGGCCGCGCCCGCGAACATGGTGGCCGCCACGCAGCGCGGAATCTTCGTTAGCTCCGACGCCGGTGAGAACTGGCTGCCCCGGGAGGGCCGCGCGCTGCCAACGCTCAGCCTGCCGCCGCCGATCGAGTTCACCCTGCCTCCGGGCGGAACCGGCCGCGTCGATAACGTCGTTCGCGTACTCGAGTCCGACCGCTGGTTCCTCCCGATCACTAGCACGGCTAGCGGCGAGCCGTGGCTCACCGTGACGGGCGGCGCCGGCTCCACTCCGCTGAATCTCGGCATCGCGGTGAGCGCCGCGGGACTCGCTCCCGGCGCATACACGGCATCGATTCGCGTGAACTCGCCCGGCGCCATCAACGACGGCGCGACGATTCCCGTGCGGCTCACCGTCACGCCTCCCGCGGCCTCCACCGTTTCCTACGTGCTCGACACTTTCGCGGGCACTGGACAGGCGGGCAACTTCGGCGACAACGGCCCCGCCAACCGCGCGGTGATCGACGTGCCGGACTCGCTCGTCTTCGATTCGGAGGGCAATCTCTACTTCAGCGCGCCCGCGCGCAACGTGGTCCGTCGCATCGCGCCGAATGGGCGGATCACTCGCTTCGCGGGCAATGGGCAGTCGGGCTTTGCGGGCGACGATGGGCAGTCGCTGTTGGCCACTTTCAGCCAGCCGCGCGGTCTGGCGTTCGGCTTCGGCCGCGTGTTTGTCGCGGACTCGGACAACAACCGCATCCGCTTCTCCACCACCGATTCCGAACTCCTGCAAAGCTACATCGACGGCGAGCGCGGCATCGAGCGTCCGCGCGGGATCGCGTTCGACGAGCAGGGCAATCTCTACGCCGCGCTGCCTGGTTTGCACGTGGTCGTCCGGATCGATAGCAACCGCCGAGCCACGGTGTTCGCCGGAACGCGCGGTCAATCGGGCTTCCGCGGCGATGGCCTGCCCGCGGTGAGCGCGCTGCTGTCGGCCCCGCTCGATGTGGCCGTGGGTCCGGGCGGCGTCGTCTACATCGCCGACACCGACAACCATCGCATCCGCGCCGTCGATCCCAACGGCCGCATCCGCACCGTGGCGGGCAACGGTTTAGGAGGATTCCAGGGCGATGGGGACGCCGCCACCGCCACTTCGTTGAGCCGCCCTTCCGGCATCGCCGTGGATGGAGCGGGCAATCTGATCGTTGGCGACACGGACAATCACCTCATCCGGTCGGTAACGCCAACCGGCGCTATCCGCACCATCGCGGGCACGGGCGCGGCGGGTTTCGCCGGCGACGAGGCGGAGGCCACGCTCGGTCAACTGCGGTCACCGGCCGATGTCGCCATTGACGCACAAGGCGTCGTCTATTTCTCCGATTCGCAAAACAATCGGGTGCGCACGCTGACCCCACGGGAGCGCAGCACCGGACCTTCGATCTCCGACGGCGGCGTGGTCAACTTCGCCGATCAGACGTCGCGCCTGGCGCCGGGCGCGGTGTTCTCGATCTTCGGATCGAATCTGGCATCGGGAGCCGCGGCCGCCGAGGGACTGCCCTGGTCCGCTACGCTGGGGGGCGTCTCGGTGACGTTCGACGGCCAGTCCGCCGCGCTGAGTTCCGTCTCGCCGGGACAGATCAACGGCCAGGTTCCCTGGGACGTGGCGGGTCCGGTCAACGTGGTGGTGACGGTCAATGGAGTGGAGAGCCGGCCCGCGCCAGCCCGAATCGCTCCCACGGCGCCGGCGATTCTGCCTTCCACCCGCGGCCGCGCGTTGGCGTTCAACGAAGATGGCTCCCAGAACTCGCCCGCGGCGCCCGCCGCGCCGGGCAGCGTGGTGACGCTCTACTTCACCGGCCAGGGCGCGGTGGACAACCGTCCCGAACTCGGCGCCGCCGCGGCGGACGATCCCGTGTCGCAGCCGCTCGAAGCCGTTTCGGTGACGTTGCGCGACCGCGTGGAACCGGATTCCGCGCGGCTGGCCGCCGGCCAGGTCGGCGTCGCCCTGGTGAAGTTCCGCGTGCCGCAATTGCCCGCCGGCGACCATCCGGCCGTGGTTACCGTGGGCGGCGCGTCGAGTAATAGCGCACTGATCGCGGTACGGTAAGGCATGGCCGAAATCCGGCACGAACTGCACTTTCGCGACGCCCGACCGCCACACGAAATTCAGGCGATGTTGGAGCGCGAGATTCGAGCTCCGCTCCGGCCTGTCATGGACGGAAGCACGCTGGCGTTCCGGGGCATGACGAAAGCGCAGGGCTCCCAGTCCCTCGAGTTACGATTCGACGCGGCTCTGAATGCGTCGAACTGCTACACGCTCGCGATGTCCTCGAGCGACAGTTCCGCCAAGGCCTGGTTCGAACTGTGGACGAGAGACCTTCGCGCCGCGGCGCCGCCCGATCCCGGCGAGGCCTCGGCGGACCGTTATCGCGAACTGGCGGACGAGTCGCTCGCCGCCGAGTCCGCACTGTCCGATGCCGCGGCCATTCAGCGCACGATCCTCGAACGGATGCGGGACGGAGATACCTACTCGACGGCCCACAAGGAAGGCGGGACCATCATCTCCTGGCGCGGGCCGCTGCTCGGTTTTTTAGGAACGGGCCACTTCCTGCGCTCCGACTACGGCGAATCGAGCACCGTCCAGCGGTTCGAGGACAATGCCCCGTTCCTCGTGTTTCTGCGCCAGTTCTTCGACTGGGAGGCGCGGGCTCACTGCTATCCGGACCAACCGCCGGATGCCGACGCCTGGAGACTGATCCTTCGCCTGCTGAGACCGAAGTAGCGCTCGGCCGTCGGCGGCCAGGGAATGCCGCGACACGGTCTTGATCACCGGCTGCTGGCCAGGCCGCCCGGGATCGTCGCCCCTTCCGGTCGACGGAAATCGGGCTTTGGACTAGGTCTAGGCTGGCCGGCTAGGATCCCAGCCAGGCAACGCAGCCGCCTGCCTCACCCACGCCGCCAACAGCGCCTCGTCGATCTCGCCGCCTTCGTGGATGTCGATCCAGCGCGCGCCCTTGCTACGCACCGTGTGTGACTTTGTGTCGTCTCCGGCGCCAAATTATCCGGCGTAGATCTTTGCACGCCGTTTGGCGCAGCGGACCGGCCCGAATCTCGTTGCGCAAACGTGTTGTCGTCATCCGGCGTTTCGCAATACAGTTTTGCAGCGTTGAAGCCGAGCGATTCCGAGAGTGCCCGATCTCTTCTGAAAATCACCCAACGTCCAGATGGCGCGCGATTCAGGGCTCTTTCTGATCAGCTAGACAGCGTCGTACACAAGTGTTCGATATAATAGCTCCATGAAAGGTTCCGAATTCCTCCGCGCTGTGAAAGCGTACGCGAGGAAGAAAGGCATGAACTGCCGATGGGCGCCACAACGCGGGTCGGGCAGCCACGGAACACTTTATCTTGGAAGCAGCCTCACAGTGGTCAAGGATTTAAAGAAAGAACTCGGGCCCGGCCTTAGCGGCCATGTGCAAGCAAATCGGAATTCGCCAGGAGGACCTCTAATGTTTAGCGCAACCTATCCGGCTACTTTTCAACCTGAGACCAACGGCAAGGGCCTTTTCGTTCGATTTCCCGACCTGCCCGAAGCGCTCACCGGGGGCGACGATCTAAACGACGCCCTGGAGCAAGCCGCCGACTGTCTCGCGGAAGCCATCGCGGGCCGTATCGCTCGTGGCGACGGCATTCCTTCACCGTCTAAGCCCAAGCGCGGGCAACGGATGGTGAGTGTGCCCCTTTACCTCGCCCCGAAACTCGCCCTCTACCTGACCATGCGCGATCAAGGGCTCAAGAATACGGAACTCGCACGACGGCTTGGGGTGAGCGAAACCGTGGTGAGAAGAATGCTCAATCCGAAGCACGACACAAGACCCGAAAACATGCAGGCCGCACTCGCGTGCCTCGGCAAGCGAATTGTGATCACCTTTGTGGATGCGGCCTAACCATGCCCCTCTCCATCGGCGAAAAACTCGGCCCTTCGAAATTCTCGCGCCAATTTGGCGCGGGCGGCATGGGAGAGGTGTGGAAGGCCGGCGACACGCGACTCGGCCGTATCGTGGCCATCAAGCTCCTGCTCAGTCAGCATGCCTCCCCTGCGAGCGCGGCGCGATTTCAGCCGGAAGCCCGCGCCATCGCCGCGCTGAATCATCCCAACATCTGCCAGATCTACGACGCCGGCCCCGACTACCTCGTCCTCGAATACATCGAAGGCACGCCGCTCGCGGCCAAAAACTCCGCCCCCACGCCTGCTGACGAGGCGATAAGATCGCTCCGCGGATAGCCTCCGCGCTCGAGGAGGCTCATGGACACGGCATCACGCATCGCGATCTGAAGCCCGACAACATTCTCGAGACCCGCACGGGAATTAAAGTCCTCGACTTCGGACTCGCCAAGCTCTCCGCCGATTCCGGCGTCACGAAAACAGTGGAAGGCGCCGTGATGGGGACGGCTGCCTACATGTCGCCAGAACAAGCGCAGGGCAAGACAGCCGACGCACGCTCCGATATTTTTTCTTTCGGCGCCGTGCTCCACGAACTGCTCGCCGGACGCCGCGCCTTCACCGGAGATTCCATGGCCGCCGTCTTGGGAGCCGTCCTCACCGCCGATCCCGCGCCCTTCGATGCTCCCGCGGCTCCGGCGCGCGTCGTAACCACGTGCCTGCGCAAAGCTCCTACCGATCGCTACCAGAACATCGCCGAAGTAAAACAGCCTTGGAGCAAATCGCGGTGAAAGCGGAGCGCGGCAAGCCGCAGCCCTCCATCGCCGTGCTCCCTTTCGCCAACATGAGCGCCGACAAGGAGAACGAATACTTCAGCGACGGCCTTGCCGAAGAGATCATCAACCTGCTGGCGAAGATTCCGAACTTGAAGGTGATCGCCCGCACGTCTTCCTTTTCCTTCCGCGGCAAGGAGCAGGACATCCGCAAGGTCGCCGAAACGCTCGGCGTGAGCCATGTGCTGGAAGGCAGTGTGCGCCGCGCGGGCAACCGTCTGCGCGTCACTGCGCAGTTGATCGACGCCGCCGACGGAGCGCACTTGTGGTCGGAACGTTACGACCGCGATATGACCGACGTCTTCGCCATTCAGGACGAAATCGGCCAGGCGATCTCCGAAGCTCCGCAGGTACGGCTGGCTCAACGCGCGAAGGCCGTGAACGTCGACGCCTACCAGCTTTACTTGAAGGGACAATACCACCGCTTTCGCTTCGCGCCGGACAGCCTCGCGAAAGCCCAAGGAATGCTACGACCAGGCCCTCGCCATCGACCCAAATTACGTTCCGGCTTATAGCGGACTGGCGGGGTACCACTTCACCTGTGCAGTGGTCGGCATAAAACCCCTTGCCGAGGTAGCGCCCTTGGAGCGCCAGCCGGCTTTGTTCGATTGCGTCGCCTGTCATGGACGGGAGCACGCTAGCGTACCGGGGCGTGACGAAAGCGCATGGTTACCACTCCTTCGAGTTGCGATTCGACGCGGCTCCGCGCGCTCGTCGAACTGCCATACGCTGGCGATGTCCTCGAGCGACAGTTCCGCCAAGGCCTGGTTCGAACTCTGGACCAGGGACCTTCGCGCCGCGGAAGCGCCCGATCCCGGCGAGGGCTCGGCGGACCGTTATCGCGCGCTGGCGGACGAGTCGCTCGCCGCCGAGTCCGCAATGTCCGATGCCGCCGCTATCCAGCGCACGATCCTCGAACGGATGCGGGCCGGCGACAGCTACACGACGGCCCACAAGGAAGGGGGAACCAACATCTCCTGGCGTGGACCGCTGCTCGGCCTGTTTGGATCGGGCCACTTCCTGCGCGCCGACTACGGGCAGTCCGACACGGTTCAGACGTTCGATGACGATGCCCCGTTCCTCGTGTTTCTGCGCCAGTTCTTCGACTGGGAGGCGCGGGCTCACTGCTATCCGGACCAACCGCCGGATGCCGACGCCTAGAGACTGATCCTTCGCCTGCTGGAACCGAAGTAGATTCCTGCCTGGCATCGCGGCAATGTACGCCTGTGCCGCGGCGCCCCCTTCCGCCCTCGCGATTCGCGGGTTGCCACCCGAGAGGAGACCAACCTCGCGCCCGCCTTTGGCTGGGACCGTGCGCGGAACTCATTTCAGCGGGATATCCAATAGGCCACTATCAGCGGCGCGCAAATCTCCAGCTTCCTCCTCGAGGCCGATGCCGGTGATCCGCCGCGCGCGCGCCTCGCGCATCAGGTAGAGCAGCCGGTGCGCCGCGACGTCGTGGCTCAGCCCCTCGTCGCGGATGTTCGAGATGCAGTTGCGTTCGGCGTCGGTGCGGCCGGGGCGCGGATCGTACGTGAGATAGACGCCGAGGCTGTCGTGTGAACTCAGGCCCGGCCGTTCGCCGATCAGCACCGCGACCATGGCGGAACCAAGCAGTTCGCCGATCTCGTCTCCGATCGCGACCCGTCCTTGCCGCACCACGCAAATTGGAGCGAGAGTCCATCCATCGAGCGCCCGCGTCATTCTGTCGAGCAGAGGTTTGGCATGACGCTCCACCGCCAGCGCCGACAATCCATCGGCCACCACGAACGCCGCGTCGAACCGGCCGCGCTGTAGCAGGCCCCTCGAGTTCGCGTCCAGGCGGCGGCCGAGATCGGGACGCCGCAGATACTCCGCGCGGTTGCGAGCCGCGCTCCGAAGCTCGATGCCGCCGATGCCGAGCGGCCCCATCTCCCAGTGCACGGCGTCGCGCGCCCTTGCATGATCCAGGCGGAATCGCAACGCTTCGACGGTTGGCACGCCGTGTCCCACCGCGCCCAGTGCGACGCGCGCTTCAGTGTAGGAGCGCAGGTTGGGCAACCGCTTCCTCCATTTCCCGCCGGAACGAGGGCAGCCGCTCCAGCCACTCCTCGAACTCCGGCGCCGGGCGCAGCCCCAGCACGCGCCGCGCGTAGAGGGCGTCGTGATAGGACGTGCTCTGGTAGTGCAGCATGATGTCGTCGCCGCCCGGCACG
>SXGS01087043.1_pt1 | contig 40105 bp, 30 predicted proteins | sample 3174681 | NCBI WGS metagenome assembly SXGS01 (sample SAMN11356861, study PRJNA531348) | freshwater metagenome | isolation source: freshwater sample F1-80 | place: China: Fuxian Lake, Yuxi | collected 2017-12-25 | reverse complement strand
TCCATCCTCACAACACCGCGAGGTGGCGCAACCGCGCCACCTCGCGGTTCTTAGAGGAGCGGCTTCGCAGCGCTCATCACCGCTGCAATGCGTGCGGCACACGAAGCTCGAAGGTCGCGCCGCCGCCGCGGCTCGATGACAGCAGGCGCAAGGATGCACCCATGCTGTCGGCGAGTGCACGGGAAACAGAGAGCCCAAGCCCGAGTCCGGACTGCGTGCCACCTTCGCGGCCCGCACGATCGAATGGACGCCAGATCGATGATGCATGTGAGTCCGGAATCCCTGGACCGCAATCCGAAACTCGCACAACGAGCGTGTCGTTTTGCGCGAAAAAATGAAGCGTGATCGAAGCGGGCGTCTCGGCGAGGTGCCCGTATTTCGCCGCGTTCTCAAGTAGATTCGCGAGAATCTGAGAGAACCCGCTCACATCAAGCGCAACAACGGGCTGGGTAATCTCCATCCGCAGTTCGCACTCGGCGCCTTCCGTTCGCTCGGCAATCAACTTCTGCACGACGGCGCGCAAGTCGTTGAGATCGAGTGAGCTCGCGCGCGTGGTCACAACCGCGCCGCGCTCAATCCGCGAGATGCTGAGCACATTCTCCACAAGCGAGGAGAGGCGCACCGACTCACGGCATAGCGTTTCGAGACACTCCTTCCGCCGCGCTTCGTCGGTGACCATGCCATCGCGGAGCATCTCGGCGTAGAGTTGAAAGGTTGTCAGCGGTGTTCGGAGTTCGTGCGTGACGCTCGATGCGAAGCGCGCCTGTCGATCGCCAAACGAAACTCCGGTCCATGCCGCCAGAGCCGCTGCGCTCAACGCGAGTAGTGCAGCGATCCAAGCGAAAAGAATCGCAGTCGTACTTGACGCCGTGCTTTCTGCTGAGAGCACGATCGGGAATTCCCCTTGTAACTCCGCGGGAAGGCTCGCGAGCCTTGACGGAGCGAATTGCTCCACGCCTGCCGTGACCGGCGCGAGACGCGCGTGCTCTGCGAGATCCGCGATCTGGCTGAGGAGGCTGGCGGAGAGGAGCGTCCAATCGACGAGAAATCCCTGCACGCGCGTTTCCCCCCGTTCCCGCACCCGTCGAAGAAACGCGAGTTCTGGCGGATTGACCGACAACCACGCACCAACGAGTGGGCCGATGGTGTCTTCGCCAGCCGCGTCATGCGACGGAGTCGTTGCACCTGAGGCCTCAACGGCTGACTTCGTTTTCTCATCCGCGATCGCGGCAGACTGCTGCCGCTTCCCGCGTCCCTTCGAGGGAGCTTGATCACTCGGCTGCTGCGCCTCATTCGAAGTCTGCGCTCGGGTTGCGTAGTCATCGAATGCGCGAGGCGGAGCCTTCGTCTGGGCTGGCAGAGGCGCGCTCCATGCCGTTGCAATCGTCGCGTTCGAGATTTCCGCCTGCGAGACGCACGCATCGAGAGACTGCTTCGAATCTGCAAGAAGCCCTGCAAGTCGCGTGAGTTGTTCCGCGCGCTGTATTGGAACTCCGTCGTCAAAGTACTGCCCCTCGGCAAGGTCCCGGAGATTTCCTTCTGGGATCTGCGGACTCGTCAGCGTCCCGTCCGATCGCCACTCGAAGTGGATCGGAATCCATTCGGGCGCACTCAACAAGAGTGGGCTCGGCGCGAGGACTTCTCCTTGCGGCACCGCTTGGAGCAATCGGTTCACCGCATCGCTCGGCGCGAAGAACGCCGCGTACTCCGCCACGGGCCGCGCGGATTCCCGTGCGAGGCGCGGGGTCATCCACGCGTCCATCCGCCAGAGCGCGAGTCGAATCACTTCGGCGCGCGCGACCTCAACGCGCGATGCAGCTTGTTCTGCTTCAAGCGTGCGCAGCGAGTTCGTGACAAGCCAAAGTCCGGTGAGGGTCGCCACGGTCGCAGCACCAAGCGCGATCATCCAAGTGGAACGGCGCAGCCTCATGCCTGCACCTCCGCATCGGCAGCGAGTCGATAGCCCTTGCCGCGCACCGTTTCAATCAACCCCTCAAGTCCCACCGACGCAAGGGTTTCCCGAAGTCGCACGAATTGCATGTCGACAGCGCGCGTATCCGCACCTCGTGGATCAACCGCCCAAACGACACGGAGCAGCTCTTCGCGGGAAATCACTCGCGCGGCTGAGGATGCGAGCACACGCATGACTTCGACTTCGCGGGGGCTCAGACTCGCCCAACCGCTTGCTCCACGCGCTTCGCATCGCGCAAAGTCCACGACGCATCCGCCTCGCGTAACACTTCGAACACGCAACGGGCGCTCTGCGCTCCGGCGCAAGACCGCGCCAACGCGTGCAAGCACTTCGCGCGCACTGAACGGTTTCACCACATAGTCATCCGCGCCATGTTCGAGACCGTCGACGCGATCTCGCTCATCTCCGCGCGCGGTAACCATCACGATAGGGAGCGTCGGGTGTACTGCTCGAACTTGGCGCAGGATCTGAAATCCATCCATGCCGGGGAGCATGACATCGAGAAGTACGAGATCGGGCGCAGTCTCGAGAATCTCCTTGACCGCAGTGTCGCCACGCGCGCAGGAAAGTGCGGTGTACCCGCCGAAGCGGAGGACATCGCACAGTCCGGCGCGAATAGCCTGGTCATCCTCGACAACCATCACTCGTGACTGCTTCGCGGTCATAGGGTGATCGTACGCGGATTCAGTTCTTCGACTGACTCGTCTCGGTGGTTGGCGCCGTCGCGGTGGTCCCGCTCGCAGGAGCCGGTCGCACAGGAGGCACCGGTGCGAACTGCATTCCCTTCTTCGTCGCTTGGGATCGAATGGCCTGCTTGAGCGCGTCATCGAGCGCGACACCCTGTGTGGTCGCCTGCTTGCGCGCTGCGTCGGCAAGGTATGCATCGCGCTGTGCTTGAAGCGCCTGGATCTCCTTCTGAATGCGCGTACGCTCGACTTGCTTCGCTTCGACAATGGACTTCTTCTGCTCGATCGTCTTGCCGCGCATTTCCTCGGGAAGATCCTCGTCCTTGATTTCCTCAAGCTTCATGGACCCCGCGGCACATCCGTCGACGATGTCCCACGCACGATTGTCGTAGATCGCGCTCCCCTTGCTCGCGGCGCGTTGGGCGGCTACTCCGCCACTCAAGCTCTGCGCGTTGCGATCCTGAACAGTTTGGTTTGCCCACTTCTCCTGACCCTGAACCCCGCACGCGAGGTAGGTCGAATTGATCGTGCCCGAAAGTTCCGTCAGTTGCTTATCGAAAGGCGTTTCCGCAACGACAGCACCCATGGTCTGATCGATGCAAAGGAACTGCCCGTCGGCCAGTCGAGCGACCTCTCCCCACGCGGCCGCGATGGGATCGGTCGCCGCGCCACAGTAGATGCTGTTCACCACGATGCCGCGCTCGATGCTCGCTCTGCTCGCATTCTGGTAGGTCACTTCGATGTCTTGATCGGCGCCTTCGTTGCCCGCCACGACGATCACGCGCAGCGCGTTGGGATCGGTTGACCACGCGAGTGATTTGGCCGCCTTATCCACGACGCGACCGACAAACTCAGTACCGCCGTTGGTCTTGAGCGAAAACAGTTTCTGCGAGATAAGGTCGAGGTCCTCCGTAAGATCAGCGTCGACTACGACCCACCCAGTGGACGAATCATAGGCGTCGCAGCCATAAGTCAGCAGCGCAACGCGAAGCTGGGGAACTGGCTTTGCGGTTGCAAGGTCATTCACAATGCTCCAGAGCCGCGCCTTTGCGCTCTCAATGAGCCCATCCATGCTGCCGGAGATGTCGAGGCAGACCGCAAGTTCGACCATTGGTCGGTCGACTGGAATTGCGGCGGGCGTCGCGGAAGCGGGCGCTTGGGCAGACGCCGTCGCCGCAACCAAGGTCGTGCATGCGAAAGTGAAGAGGGCGGATGCGATGGAAACCGAAAGTGTGCGTTGCATAATGGAGATCCTATGTTTGTCAGCAGCCTGGTTCGATTGGGTTTCGGACAAGAATGTTCTTTGATTGGTGGTGGATGATCGTGTCGCCTGGAAGCGAAAGGACCGATTGGCGCCCTTCCGTTGCAAGTTCCGCAACGAGCTCAAAATGCCGCACGGTCCCAAACTCAACCGTTTCGTCGATCCGAATCGCCTCGCGGCGAACGGCTTGGTTCTGCGCGTTCGACTTTTCCGCGACGAGTTGCGAGTCAAGCCAAGTCCCATCGTTGTTGAAGAAACAACGATCGTTTACCTGCTGCACATTCGTGATGCGTGACTCCCTCAATGATTGATCCACGAATCGATTGTCATACGCGAGTTGCGACTTGCCCTTCATCTCGTTGAAGTTGATGCCTTGATTGACTGCTCCGGTGCCGCTTCGCTGCGCGCCCGCTCGTGACTCGAGCAAGTCCTTGCAACCGCCCGCCAGCGCGTTCCAGTCACCGAGGTTTGTGCCTTCATCTGCGAAGAATGCCGTGTACTCGGTCAGCACGCCAAAGCGCGCACTCAATCGCACAATCTCATCAATGAGCTCCCGCGTGCGTGGATCCGCGGTCGGTGGCGCGGCGATTGGCTGTCCTGGCTGATCGGCGGCGAGTTGCCGCACTTCGTCAACGAGTTCGGCGATGCGGCGCGTCGCCCAAAGTCGCGCGACATAACCCTGCCGAGTCGACGCGAGAGCGGGATCGAAGGGCGCGAGCGCTTGCACCCTTCCCGCCGGACTCCGCGCAGCGATCGCGAGCGCGAGCGGCGATTCACCCAAGTAGGTACCAAAGACGACGAGCTGCTCACCCGCAAAGACATCAGGAATGCGTCGAGGGGCGAGATCGCGTATTCGCTTGGGGTCTTCGACACCGTTCGAGTCCTGCGCCGTCAGCGAGATCTCCGCAAGCATCGGCCCTTGCAGTTGTCGGGCGACCTGCGCGACCTTGAGTTCGACATCCTCTCCAGGCACGATGTAGGTGGCACGAGCGCGCGTGAGATCGGCAACGCGGTCGAGCAGCGGAACATTGACATCCGCCCCGACTCCGATCGTGTAAATGCGGCGCCCGTGCGAATTGCCCTTCTCCACAATCTCGCGAATCGCGCGTTCAGAAGTCTGTCCAACGGTTGGCAATCCGTCGGTCAAGAACAAGACGATGCCGAGCGTCGCATCCGCGTGCGGTTGACGCAGTGCTTCGACGAGCGCATCCGAAATGTTGGTGCCGCCGCTTGGACGAAGCGCCGCGAGGTGCGTGCGTGCTTGGGCAACACTCTCCGTGCTGTGGAGAACTGGTTCGCGCGCGAAGAGCCCGACCGCATTGGAGTAATCGATGATGTTGAATCGTTCTCCCTCATGCAAACCCTCGATGACCTGAAGCGCAGCGCGCTTCGCTTGATCAAGCTTGCCTCCCGCCATACTTCCAGATCGGTCAAGCACGATGGTGACCTCGCGCGCGATGGACTTCGACGGCGTGGTCGGAGTTGCCAGCCCACCGAGCAGCATGAAGTACCCGCCGCCCTGCGCGGGATCGGGATACGCGGAAATGCTCGTGGCGGCACCCTTCGGATCCGCACTGAGAATGCTGAGTAAGAACGGCCCCGGTGCCTTTTGACTCAACGCGTCCAGCACAAATCGCCGTTGCGTTGGAGATGCGGCGGTGTGGACCTCGACAACGCCGTGACTTGGCGAATAGACCGCCGCGATCGGTGCACTCTGCTCGATCGAGAGTTGCACGGTCCACGGGGTTGTTTGTCGCAGACTTTCACTGCGCGGGAGCGCATAGTCGAGTCGACCGTCGATACTCGGCAGAAGTTCTTCCCACTCGATGCGCACGCGTTGACGACTCGCCGGCGCGACGGGAAACACGCTCGAGCGCAAGAGGGTCGAGCCGGCAAACTCGAGGAGCCCTGGGTCGCGGCTCTGGCGAACGATTGAGTCGTAGAGTTGCCGCGCGTCCCCACGAGGCATCACGCGCGCGACGCCCTCGCTACGCGTTGCCGCGGCGCCCGCGCCGGCGCTGAACGAAAAGCCAGTCACCGTCGCGCCAGAGGGAACCGGGACAAGCAGCACCGCCTCGGCCTGCATCGGCGATGGATTCTCCACCGTCATATCGAGCGTCGTGTGCGCAACTCGTTCCTTCACGATGATGCCTGCGTCGACCTGCACGAGCGCGACCCCCGGAGCAACCCCCGGGCGCATCGGAATCACGCGGTGCTGAGGCACAATGACATGTGTGACTTCGACTTCGAAGCCGTGCGGAGTGAATGCAGCGGTGGCGGGCGGTTCGATCACCTGCGTCCAAGCGGTAGATGCGAGGAAACCCGCAGAAACTAAGGCGAACACCGCTCTATCTATGGCGGTGCTTCGAGAAAGTGGGGCGCGCAGTTGGGTCATGGCTAGAGAAACATAGAACCCCTTCGTGGCACGGTCGACCATGCGTTTGTAACAAGGTGGCGCGAAGAGTCCCACTCTGGGCCCGGCCCCGCCTCTGCCACCGGCCGCATGCCTGCGGCATGGGAACCTCGCCGCGAGGTGGCATAATGCGTCCATGGCGGATGCAACCACGGCGACGGAAGATCTCGCGCCCCAGGCTACTCAAGCTGCGAACGGCGCCTCGAAACGAGCACTACGGCTGCGAGAAGTCTTGCAAGCGCTCCGATTTGCGGCATTCGCCGTGACACAATCGAGCATTCCCACCATGGCCGCGAACCTCGCGTTCCGGGCACTCTTCGGACTCCTTCCGGTGCTCGTCGTCGCAACGATGGTCGCACGCGCGGTGATGGGCGAAGGATTTGATGACCTCGTCGAGAAAGTCATCGCCGCGTTTGGGATCGATGCATTGCGTGTTGGATTGCCCGACGCTGCATCGGAAACACCACTGAGCACTTCGGTTGGTCCGTGGATTCGTCAACTCATCGTGGATGCCGCGAAGATCGACCTCGCTGGCATCGGATTGGTGGGGACGCTCGTCGTGCTTTTCTCGGCAATCTGGACCATGACCGCGATCGAGGGCGCGTTCAATGCGGTGACGCGCGCGCCCGCCGGTCGTCCCCTCCTGCGACGCGTACTCATTTACTGGTTCGTGCTCACTGCGGGGCCGATCCTCTTTGCAGCGATTCCGTTCTCGCTGCGCGTCCTCACGGATGCGAGTGGCGGCGAGGACGCCATGCTCGGGCGGACGCTCGGAGCGACGATCGCGAACACGGGAAGTTTTGCCGCGCTCTGGCTGCTCATTGGATTCGCTTTCGTCGCTGTTCCGAACATTCGCGTCGATCCACGCTGCGCGGCGATTGGCGCGTGCGTGAGCGCGCTACTCATCTCGCTTGGAAAAGGGGCGCTGGCGGCATCTCTCGCGGGATCGTTTGAGATCAATCAGCTCTACGGCTCGCTGGGGTTTCTACCGCTCTTCATGATGTGGGTCTACCTCATGTGGTTGGTGGTCTTGTACGGACTCCAACTCGCGGTCATTCTGCAATCGTTCAGCCGAGGGGGCCGCGCATTCGCTGCTTCGGGGGACGGACCGGACTTCTTCGAACCAGCCAGTGCAGTCGATGCGTTCACCCTGATTTGCGCGCGGTTTGCCACGGGGAAGTCCACGCGCATGGAGGACCTCCAAATCCACTGTGGACTCGCGCCGCGAGCGGCGAAAGAACTCCTGCTCATCATGGAGAAACGGAAGTTACTGCTTCGCGCGGGCGCGAGCGCGTCGGCGAACAACTTCGTTCCGGCAGCACTCCCCTCTCACTTCACCCACGCCTCCGCGTTGGAGTGCGGATTCGCGCTCGCGGATGGTGGCGAGATCTGCACGGCGAAGGACAAAGTGCAGCGGCTGCGCGATGCGCAACTCACTTCATTACAAGATGAACGATTCTGATCGAGGACGCAAAGGCAGCTTCGTTCACTCACTCTGGGCAGTTACCCCAAAGACTGAGCAGCATCGCCAGATCAGCGGCGTCGATGATCGTGTCTCCGTTGAGATCTCCAGGCGCACCGGGCAAGCCCCAGCTCGAAAGCAGAATCGCGAGATCTGGGGCATCAATGATGGTGTCGCCATTGAGGTCGCCGAGGCAATTGGAACCGCCTCCACCGCCTGCAATCTCAATCACCGCCAGGTGCGCATACGTTCCACCCGACTCTTGCAAGTCATTCCATGCCCCGTTGGATCCCAGCATCTCCGCGTAATGTTCAACCCCGCCGTAGTTGTTCGGCTCTCCGGCGTTCCAATTCGTGTACTTCGCGCTTGTTCCATCCGTCCAGGAGAACACCCCCTCATTGCCGAAGTCAGTAAAGCCAATCCAGATGCGCCGATCGACGCCCGCAAGGTTTCCAAAGTTCGAGTGCACAAACTCTTGTTCAGTGGAATCACCAATCGAAGTGAGGTGTCCGCCCAGCGCGACACCAAGCGCCTCGGCTGCGTTGAAACTCAGTCCACTGATCGCGACATAGCGGTTGCCGGTTGTCTTGTCGGTGATGTCCGCTTCAAACGCCATAGGCTGAATCGAGAACGATCCCGTGCCAAACTGGTTGGTGGCATACGAGCCCACACGAATGAGGTAACTCACCCCACCTTCCGTTGCGAATCGCACGCGTGTTTGGAGCGCGCATGCGTCATCGTTGCACGCGATCGCGGCACTCATGCACTCTTCGTGATAGATGGCAATCTTGCTGTCCCATGTCGCGAGCGCGCAGGTCGTCACATCGACCACACTCGATTCAGGAGCAGTCCACACGAACCAAACATCGTTGAACACCTGTTGGTTGCTAAAGAAGTTGCAGAGTGTGTCTGCGAGGCCGTCGGTCGTCGCACCGACATTGGTGACGGCAAATGTGCCGTATCCCTTCAACGCCTCGGCCGAAGCGCAGGTGTCGGCTCCCTGTGCGAACGCGCGGGGGGACACGGCAACGATGGCACTAGCACCAAGGAAAGAAGTGAGCGTGGCGCGAAGGAATGAAGGTTGCATAACAAGCTCTCGAGCGGGGAAGACGCGAGCGGCGCGAACGACGACGCACCCGAACAAACGAGCCGCAGCACGGGTTCAGGGGCCCTGCAAACTTACTGCGGATCTGAATTCAATCCAATCGGAGCGCAAGATTCCTTCGAATGTGGTCCGCAATAAAGCATTTTCCGCGGACGCGCAATCCCATTGCGCCATGCACTACCCTTCTCCGCTTCCCACATTCAACAAGATTGCGGCATTGCGCTCCCCGTTCGGCAATCCGCCGCCCAAATCCCGACTGAAACCGATGACCTTTTACTCTCGCGCAAGCGTGTACTCCGCATTCTTCACCCCATCGGAGCAGGTGAAAAACTCGATCGATCGCCTCGTTCGGTTCGCGCTCAAGCGGCTCCCGAATGCAGTCATCGACCCATGCTGCGGACCTGGCCTCTGGCTCGACCACTTCGCGTTGTACGGTGCTCGAGTTGCGGGATGCGATCTTCAGGAGGCCGCGGTTGCCGCAGCGAAGGCGCGACTTTCGGTGAGCCGCGCGGTCGTTGCGGTTGGCGACATGCGCGAGCCTCCCCCGCGACTGGGATCAAACTTTGAACTCTGCATCAACCTCGACAACTCCATCGGCCACCTCGGCTGCCGTGAGGATGTCGTCTCCCACCTCGCAGCCATGCGCGCGCGCATGAGCAAGAAGTGCGCGTACATTCTTGGATGCGCGATCCGCGAGAAGGGCGATGTGATTGTGCCGCAGACGGTTTTCGAGCGCGGGCCGATCGAAGTCACGGGCGGTGGATTTGCCGCGCTCCGAACCGAAACAATGGGTATTGAACCAGCGACGCGATGCGAGCGCATTCGACAGTGGACAATGAGCGCGCACGTCCCGGACTGCCCGCCGCTGGTCATTGAGCAGTATGACCTTCTGACCTTCGGGATCGATGAGTGGAAGGAAATCCTCACGGAGAGTGGAGGCTGGGACGTGCTGCAGTGTTGTGATGCCACCGATGAGTCCTACCCCATCAAGCCCTTCACCCGCGGCGCTGGAGATGTTGTGCTTCTCCTCGTTCCTAGGTCAAAGGAATTCAATCGCAAGCGCCCGTCGATGGTGGAACGGACCGATTCTGATCGACGAGCGGCCAAGTCGAAGACGCATGCAACGGCGGCGAACGCGCAGTCGAAGTCGAAACCGAAGGCACCCCCGACTCGAAATCGCGCGTCCCGCAAGCGCTAACCCGCCGACTACTTCGAAAGTGAGAAGTTTTCCGGTGAAAAGTGCCTGTCGCGGAACGGGTTCACGCTCTTGAGAGAGATCGTCAACCGACCCGGAGGTTGCGACGAGAGTTCGGGTCCGCCCGCGGAGCGGCTCCCAGGGTGTGGTGGTTGAAAGGGCGGCCCGCCACTCTGAGGACCGTCGTGCGGGGGAGGATCTCCGCGCCGTGCAGGCGGCTCTCCGGGAGGCATATCATGGAAACGCGGCATCGGGGGATCCCACTTCACTTCAGCTCGAAGGACGCGACGAGAAGATGGACTAAGCCAGAGCAGAATCTCTATTGGCTCGACCCCTCGCCGCGCCGTTCGATTTCCATCCACATCGGCGGATACGCGCAGGCGCGCCGCGATCTTGGTTGCTGGTTCTCCATCCGGAAGCGTTGTCGCTTGCGGCACTTCGATTTCGTAATGGTCGTCAATAGACGCAATGAGAGTCGCGATCGAATCGACGACCAATCCCCCATCCTCCTGGGCGACCCAGCCAGGCCAGGTAACAGCGCCGCCTTCATCGAACATGCCATTCCGATCGCGCATCCATGAGCGGGCGCCATCACGACCCTTCACGATTCGGGTTCCATCTGGGTAGTCGAGGAGCAGCAGCATGTGCTCCGAGTCCCGCACATCGAGCCGTCCAAACAACGGCGGCGCCTCGCGCGCAAAGGGCGGTGGATCGATGCGGAAATCGAAGCTCCGATCCGACGCCTGCGTTTCGATCCGCGCCGCCGACGCAAGGAGATCACTCGATCCCGACGCGCTTGGCCATAGCACCAGCGCGACGATAAGCGCAGCGGCTGCCGCGATGCCCGCCCAGCGCCACCTCGCAAAGAGGAACGAACGACGGCCCACATCGCCATGCTTGGTCGCCTCCGTTGCGGCGTGCAGCAGGGAGTCGATTCGTGCTCGCCGTGAGACCTCCGTCGTGGTGAGCGCGATGGAAATCACAGCATCAACAAACCGATCGCGTGCGTCAAGGTCAACGACCGGCGGTAGGGGCGCAGGCTCCCGATCGGCATTTGGTGTCGATTCACTCGTCATGCGAGGAGTCCCTTCGACTGCATGCACTTCGCGACAGCCGCGCGCGCGCGCTGGAGTCGCTTCTTGACATTCTCTTCTGAGAGCGCAAGACAGTCTGCGATCGAACGAAGCGCATGACAATCCTGATAGGCGAGCCGTACGACGGTTCGATGCTCCTCGGCGAGGCGTTCGACACAGTCGCGAACCGCGTCGATCCGCTCACCTTGCTCATGGTTCCTGCTCGACTCAAACAGATTCGCGTGCTGCGTCAACGATTCGAGCGTCGCCTCATCGACGAACACTGCCCCGCGCGTCCTTCGTCGTTTCATCGCGCATCGCGCCGCGATACCTCGCAGCCAAGGGCCAAACGGGCGCGAACGGTCGTAATCACCGAGGCGGCGCCATGCGATGACAAACGCTTCTTGCATCAGGTCATCCTCAATCGATCGATCGTGGCACACGGCACGAATGAATGCCAACAGAGAACCAGACTGCTCACGGACGAGTACCTCAAACAGTTGTCGCGCTGAAGGCACCGCAGATTGTGGGATCTCAGTGTCCGAAATCTCAGAGGAAGAGTGATCGTTTGGAGGTAGTGGAGTCGTCATGCCTCGGCATCCGCCTGTGCTACTTGCCGCAGATTGAACTGCGGGGACAGAGTATCCCTCGGGTGGTGCGACTTCTCGCCGAAACCGCCGATCTGCCCACAGTCATCGATGCAACGGCGAGGCCGCCAGCGCTTGGCGGCCCCGCCCCGTTGCCCTCCGTCCCGAATTCCCACGCGGCTCGTGTGGGTTGTGCGAGGACGACTCAAATCTGCGCTGCGTTCCAGCGCTCAAGGAATCGAGCTTCGTCATGCGCGTCGTAACTCCCATCCCCTGTCAGGTCGCGGAGTTCGACGGGATCGGCATAGAACGCGTTGACATCCAAACCGTCCACGACGAGATCGCCATTCCAATCCGCGGTCGGATTCGGAACCTGGGGAAAGACATCCTTGGCCGCAAGCGTGTTGCGTGATCCAACGCTCACTCGAGGGCCACTACGGTCGATCGGGAGTTCGAGCCAGATCGGACGGTCGAGTAGAAGCTCGCCGTCCTGCACGATTGGGAACTTGTCACAAGGATCCTCCTTCTTCTCGCCGCCTTCATCGGAAGGTGTCACGTCGCTCGGGGGAACCGAGCTTGGTTCGCGCACAATGACGCCGTTCAATGCGAGCCCTAAGTACTCCTGCTCGCCACGCTGAAACACCACACTTGGCTCACTCGCATCAAGCCAGAGATTCACGCGGGCTCCATCAAGTTGGACGGTCACGGCGCAACACGCTACGGACTGGGGGACCCCTTCGTCAATACCTGGAGTGACAGGATGCACCGCGAACTCCATCGTCATCGGCAGCCGATCACCCGACCCATCGAACGCGATTGCGCCCGTCACGCGGTAACCGATCGTCGCGTCACCCGTAGCTTGGCAATCCACAGCTCTCTGTGCGCCAAAGAGTTGGACGGCGACGGTGTCAATGGGTAACACCGGAATCGGATTGAGAACCTCGCCAGTCGGACCGCGCACGAGCAACAGGTGGCACTCTGCCGCGATTTTCAAGGCGCGTTTGAAGACGCGGTCGACGTCATCCAAAATCAGGTCCAGGTGTTCGCCGCGGCGCTCGAGGCATCGGGTGTACGCATCGTCGATGATCTTCGCAACGCACGCCCGCTGTGACTCCCGGCGCTGCATGCACTCCATCACAAGTTCGGGCGCTTCGAGCTTTCGACAGCAGGCGAGCGATGCGTCATGCACTTGGTCGAGCATGAGCAGGCCCTTTTCGCGGCTCTTCTCGCAGTCGCATCCGAGGACCCCGACACTGAGGGCGAGGATTGCCAACGGCACGAACACCTGAGTCCGCCAACCCCCGCCAGAGGAACTCTCGACTTGATTGAAGACACACATGACCAATCCGACTCCTTTCCGTAGGGCTCAGTTCCCACTGAGCGCCGTTGCGACGAGGCGTAACGCCCATTGACGGGCTCACGAATCACACCTCGCGTACATTCTGTGCATCCGAGCGGGCGAAACCGAAAACCCCTCCAAAGTTCTTGCCCAATTTTTCTTCAACCCGCACGGGCCGATGAATGACTACATTTCACGCTTCATGACTCGATCCTCTTCGCTCACACCGTTTCTCACTGTTCTTCTGCTCGCAACCGGCGGCATGCAATCCGTTGGCTGCGCTGCCCGCGCGCCGACAACAACCGTCGCGCTCGCGTTCGATCGCACGGGGGGTTTCGCAGGCATCGGCTCGCCGGGGTGGAACGGCGCAGAGCTCGCCATCACACATGACGCAGCCGATGGCACACCCACAATCGCCGCGACGATGCACGACACAAAGAGCGATCCGGCAGTCGCGCGTGAAGTTGGGTTCGCGGCACGGCACGCGAGAGTCGACGCGATGGCCGGGCTCGCCGACAACGATCAGTTTCTCGCGTTGGCTCGCGCTGCGGCTGGTTCTTCCATTCCAATCATCAGCGCCGGCGCGACCGACCCGCGCATCCCCGACACAATCCGTACGCCCATCTTCATGGCCTGCTTTACCGACAATGTGCAGGCTGCGGCGATGATCCAGTTTGGCATGCAGAAGTTTGGGGCGCGCTGCATTCTGATTTTCGATGCCGAGTCTGACTTCACGCTCGGCCTCGCAACCTACGCGCAGGATGCAATCGTCGCACGCGGCGGGCAAATCGTCACACAACTCGCCTACTCGGACTCGGTTGGATACACCGCCGCGGTTCGAGCTGCGTCAGACAACGCCACGAACGCCGATTTCATTCTCCTCGCAGCATTGCCCGATCGAGCAGGCTGGCGTGTTCGCGCGCTTCGCGAGGCGGGCGTCTCGCTTCCAATTCTCGGAGGAGACTCCTTCGACACGCCTGAGATTCTCTCCGCCGACGCGCCGATTAGTGGCGTGTACTACGCGGCGCATGCGTGGTTTGGTCGCGGTTGCACGCCACGCGCACAGGCCTTCGCGAACGCGTACCAGAACGCATACGGCACTGCGCCGACTGGATTTGCCGGACTCGGCTACGACGCCGTTGCACTTCTCGTTGACGCAGTCGCCCGCGCAAACGGGAAGTCGCTCACTCGCGCGCTCGCAGAGACGACGCACTTCGAAGGCGTCACGGGAACCATTTCATTCGCCAACGGACCGCTTCCACTCAAGGAAGTGTGGATCGTGCAGGTTCACGATGGACACACCTCGCTCATAGACTCGTTCACGCCTACCGTCGCGCGCACCCGTTGACTCCTCACTATGCCGACCCGCGCACACGCCCATCTCTTTGCTCCCTTCCAGGTCGGATCCATGTCCCTCCCCCACCGCGTCGCGCTTGCGCCGCTAACGCGGTGCCGCACCGCCGCAGACCGCGTGCCGAGCGACCTCCACGCGCTGTACTACGCTCAGCGAGCATCGGCCGCGATCACGATTTCGGAAGCGACACAGATTTCACCGATGGGCATCGGCTATCCAGGAACGCCAGGGTTACACACAGAGTCGCAAGTGCAAGGTTGGAAGCGTGTGGCTGATGCAGTCCACGCCTGCGGCGGTCGATTGTTCATTCAACTCTGGCATGTGGGAAGAGTCTCGCATCCCACGTGGTTGGACGGCGAAACTCCGGTTTCCAGTTCCGCTGTCGCGCTTCGCGGCGAAACACGCCTCGCGAATGGAACGCTTGTCCCCGCCGTCGCACCGCGCGCGCTCGCCCTCGACGAGATCCCGCTGATTACGCGCGACTATGTCACGGCGGCGCGCAACGCCATGCTCGCTGGCGCCGACGGAGTTGAAATCCATGCCGCGAATGGATATCTCATTGACCAGTTCTTGCGCGATGGCGTCAATCACCGCCGGGATGCGTATGGCGGGTCGGCGACAAATCGGCTGCGTTTCTTGCGCGAGGTGACCGAGGGCGTCGTCGACGAATGCGGCAGCGCGCGAGTCGGCGTGCGACTCTCACCGACCAACCGATTCAACCAGATTTGGGACAGCAATCCGCACGAGCTCTTTACGCTCGCCGCGCAAACCCTCGACGCGTTTGATCTCGCCTATCTCCACATTCTCGAAGGCGTCGCGGGATCCATGAGCGCGCCCGCCGAGGGATGCACACCCGTCGCACCTTCGATGCGCAAGGCATTCCGCGGCACGGTCATGATCAACGGCGGCTACGACGCGCAGACAGGAGACGCGGCCGTTCGCGGTGGGCTCGCCGATCTTGTCGCGTATGGCATTCCGTTCATCGCCAACCCCGACCTCCCCCTGCGCTATCGACTTGGTGCGCCAATCACGCCGCCCAACCAAGCGACTTGGTATGCCCAAGGCGCGAATGGCTACACCGACTACGCGCCAATGATGCACGCGGAACCATCCCTCGCGAATGGCTAAGCGCGTTGGGTGAATCGCCGCGCATCACGCGCGACAACTCGCTCGACCGCAGCGACCATCGCAGGGCTCGATGTGCGCCGTTGCGGTGCCATCACCCACAGCCGCCAGTGCTTCCCGCTCAAGCAGCGACGCGACCGCATGTCCCTCCGAAACGGTCAACTTCGACGGTACCCGTAGGTGCATGTCGATCCAATGCGCTCGGCCATCGTGGCGATGTCGAAGCGACGCATACGAACAAATCGTCGCGTGTTCGCCTTGCGTGTGCTTCTCAAGAACATCGATCAACTTCGCGTGATCACCCGCATCCTGCCGCTCGAGCAACGACGAGAGCGATTCGCGAATCTGCCTTCCACCCACGATGACGAGAATGGTCGCGAGCGAAACGGCAGTCGCCGTATCGATCCACACCATTCCTGTCCATCGCACGAGGAGCAGTGCGCCGACCACGCCAAGCGTCGTCAGGAGATCTGCGAGGAGATGGCGGCCGTCGCCGATGAGCGCTGCGGATTCGTTTCGCCGTCCCCACCAAAGCAAAGCGGCACCCGTCAGTCCGTTGAGGATGGCGCTCGCGACAACCAACCAGAGTCCGACGTCAAGTCGTTCGAGTGGCGGACGCGCGCGCGCAAGCCCTTCGAGTGCGTGAATCAACACGACGATGCCTGCGAACGCGATCATCACGCCTTCGAGCGCGGCGCTCGCAAACTCGGCTTTGCCGTGTCCATAGGGATGCTCTGCGTCGGGTGGACGACGCGCGTACAGGATCGCCGCGAGTGCGACGATGCTTGCGACGATGTTGACGGTCGACTCAAGCGCGTCAGAAAAGATCGCTTCCGATCCCGTCAACATCCATCCCACACCTTTGAGCGCAAACCCGATCAGCCCCACGGCCACCGCGAGACCGGCCACGGCCGTGTCGCCGCGTCGACTCGTTGTTGCGGATTGCCTCGTCGTCACACGAGAAGATTAGCGCACGCGCGGTGTCGCTGACCAACGCGCTAGGAGAGCGATGCGGCGCGCAGAAACTCTCGCACGCCGCGTGCGTCTCCGCCGTGTGAGACCACAGCGATGTAACCATCTGGTCGCACGAGCAATCCTCCTGAACCCGCTCCGAGCCCAGCGACTGCCGCGCCCGTGGGATCAAGCAGCATCGAAACTCCGCCCGTGCTCTGCGCGGCGCTCGTCAAGAGCAAGGATTGTGTCTGCGCCCGCAATCTTTCGGGCAGCGCGGTGAGGATCGATTGCACCGCCGAGAATGCGCCGCCACTCGCATTCGCGTCTTCCCAACCGAGCGCGACGAACCGCTTGTAGGTCAACTCTCCCTGCAGCGGTCTGGGCGCCCCGAACTCATCGACCGCAACAAGGTTGGGAAACCGCATGCCCGCGCGCAACTTCCCCGCACGAGTCGAATCTCGCGCCAGCACGCCACGCGCATAGCTCAAGGAGAGTTGAGACACACTGTCGCGAAGCCGATCACGAACACCGTGACTCCGAAGGAGAAGTGGGACGACCAGGTTTCGCAATCGAGCAAGCGCGCGCGGTCGACCGAGCGCGAGGCGCAGCGCGACCGCCGTCGAGCGAACGGTGCGACTGACCGCGGCTCGACGCTCGGCGTCGTAGGTGTCCACCAAGGTCGCGCCCGCGAGTCCGCTGCGAACGAGATCAAGCTTCCACGCCAGATTCATCGCATCTTCAATGCCCGCATTCATGCCTTGCCCACCGACTGGACTGTGAACATGCGCAGCATCTCCCGCGAGAATGATTCGTCCCTCGCGGAATCGAGTGGCCACGCGCTCTTGCACTCGGAACTCGGAAAGCCACTCCGCCTTCTCAGGAAGTACGCCATCCGGAAGCACCCCGCGTGCGCGTTGCTCGAGCAACGCTCGCACCTCGGGGTAGGAAACATCGCGACTCCCTGTTTCAGGCGCCGAACCAGTATTGGCAATCGCTCGCCAAACACCAGCGCGGACGGGAATGAACGCGACGACTCCCGCCTCGTGCCAAATGATGCGCAAGACCTCACGCCCGGGCGCATCTCCAAAATCGAGCTTCAGGTCAGCGAGCACGAATCGTTCATCGACAGCCTTGCCTTGGAACTCCGCGCGCATGCCATGCCGAACCGTGCTGTGTGCACCATCGCAGCCCACCGCAAATGCCGCGCGAACGATTCGGTCACCTCCCTCACCAGCAACGACACACTCGGTTGTGTCTCCCCGATCGAACACGCTCTTGAGCGTGTGTCCGCGATGGATCTCAATACCTCGCGCTTGGCACGCATCGAGCAGCAGTCGTTCCGTCTGAGGCTGCGGCATGTACACGCCCATCCCGTGCTGACTCGGCGCGTCATCGAACGCAATCTCCGTCAACGCGCGAGCTCGCACTCCATCATGCGAATAAATGTGCGCACCGCAAACAGGCAAGGCCACACTCGTCGCATGCGCGACATCGAGTCCAAGCGATGCGAAGTGTTCAAGCGTCCTTGACCAAACCGCGAGCGCACGAGAAGTCGACGCAGGTTCCGTCTTCGATTCGATGACCGTCGCGCGGGTTCCGCGAGTTTCGAGTGCGAGCGCGAGCGTCAGGCCCACGGGACCTGCGCCAGCAATGACCACATCCGTTTCAAGTGCATCCATGCTTGAACGCATAGTACTTTGCCTCGGCTTCATCGTCCGCGCAGGCACAGCGCGTAGTATGAACCCTCGATGAGCAGCAGCGCGAATACTTACTCCTGCCCCATGTGCCCCGGACAGGAGCGACGCGAGCCCGGAGACTGCGGAGTGTGCGGCATGGCACTCGTCAAGGCGTTTCAACTCGGTACGGACGACGACTCTGCCGACGCGACGCTGCTCGCGCGCAATCGCTTCTTCGCGAGCGCGATTCTCACCGCGCCTGTCTTGGCACTCGCGATGACCGCCGACCTACTTCCGAGCCTCTCCCTCCGCGAGACCCTTGGCCCGTGGTGGAGCATTTGCCTCGGCATCCCCGCGTTTGTCGTGGCATTCGGGCCGGCTCGCATCCTGCTTGCCCGCGGCGCTCGGAGCGTGCTCGCTCGGCGACTCAACATGTTCAGCCTCCTCGCCTTCGGCATCCTCGCGAGCCTTGGGGCGAGCGCGTGGTCGACCCTCTTCCCATCTCGGGTGCCGGAGGCGTTGCTCCATCATGGGCAGGTGCCGCTCTACTTTGAAGCCGCCGCGGTGATCGCCACGCTTGCGCTCTTTGGTCAATGGCTTGAAGCGCGCTCCACCCACGCCACCAGTGATGCGCTTCGCGCTGTGCTGGCGCTCGCCCCTAACTCCGTGGGCGTCCTCTCGAAGGACAACCAAGAGACACCTATGGCGATGCGAGACGTCGCTGTCGGCATGCGGTTTCGAGTTCGACCCGGCGACCGCATCGCGCTTGATGGCATTGTCGCTGCGGGCGAGAGCGCCGTGGATGAATCGATGCTGACTGGCGAGCCGCGAGCGCTGCGCCGTTCGATCGGAGACGCGGTGATCGGCGGATCGCTCAACATTGAGGGAACACTGGTCATCACCGCGACCGCAACGGGAAACGATGGATTTCTCGCAGGAATCGCGAAGTCGGTTTCGAGGGCACAGAGCTCCCGCACACCGGCGCAGGATCTCGCTGACTCGCTGAGTGCGATCTTCGTGCCGATCGTCCTCGTGATCGCGTGCGCGTCAGCGCTGGCGTGGATCCTGTTCGGCGAGTTGCACGCTTGGGAGAACGCGCTCTCCGCGTTCATTGCCGTTCTCGTCGTCGCATGTCCGTGCGCACTTGGGCTTGCGACGCCGATGGCTGTCACCGTCGCCGCGGGATGCGCCGCGCGCGACGGCGTGCTCTTTCGCGATGTCGGCGTGATGGAGCGACTCGCGCGGTCGGATCTCTTCGTTTTCGATAAGACGGGCACGCTCAGCGACGGTCATCCAAGCATCGCGTCGATCGCTCTCGAAACTGGATTCGTCGACGCGGAAGTCCTGCAACTCGCAGCAAGCGCGGAGATTGGAAGCGCGCACCCTTGCGCTCGGTCACTTGTGCGCTATGCGCGGGCGAGACAGATCGACCTCGTCTGTGCGACGGCATTCGAAAGCGTCGCAGGTCGCGGCGTGCGCGCTCTGGTCTCAGGCAAGCAAGTGGTTGTGGGTAATCGCACCCTCGCACAAATCGCCTTGCATCGACCCCTCCAAGAAATCGCCGGCACGGGCGCGTTCGTCGTCATTGATGGCGCCCTCGCTGCGACCATTCGATTCCAAGACGCGCCGGTCGCCGACGCCGATCGCGCCCTCGGCACACTGCATCGCGGCGGAATCCGCACGATGCTCGCCACTGGGGATAACGCCTCTGGCGCGGCTGCCTTCTTGCGAGCGGCGGGCATAGAGAACAACGCAATAGAAGTTCATGCTTCCCTTCTGCCACAGGAAAAGGCGGCACTCATTTCTGAGCTGCGACACCAGGGGCGCGTCGTGACCTTCATTGGTGACGGCGTCAATGACACGCCAGCGCTGCTCGTGGCGGATGTTGGAATCAGCGTCGAGGGCGCGTCCGATGCAGCGGCGGCGGCTTCCTCGATCCAACTTCTCCGCAGGGATGTCATGCTCGTGCTTCGCGCGCGCGCGATCGCGCAAACACTCTCATCAACCATCCGACAGAATCTGGCGCTCGCGTTTGGCTACAACCTGATTGCAATCCCGATCGCCGCAGGTGCGCTGTACCCCGTTCTCCATCGCATGACGGATCCGATGCTCGCAGCAGTCGCGATGAGCGTAAGTTCATTCCTCGTGATCGCGAACAGTCTCCGGCAACAGCGCACTCATCGGTCACTCGGAAGCGTCTGAGTTGGAAGGAGTGCGCGCAGCGAGCGCACCGATCCATCGCGACTCGTGCTGACTTGCAGCGAAGTCACTGGAAACTCCTTCGAAATCGGAAACACGATTGATCCGCTGGAGTTCTGCGCCTTCCCTTCGTCCTTACTCCACACCACAAACATCTCTCCCGCTGCCGCGCCGGTGTCCCCTTCGATGGGCGAGAGATCCGCTTCGATCGCGACGACTTCCTTGTTCAAGTTTGAACTGCAACGAACGATGTAGGGACCCGTGCCGTCGATGGCGATGCCTTGGCAATCCGTCGGGATCGTGATGGTGTGCAACCCCCCCTCGGACTTGTGAGCATCGGCGGGGAGTTCAAGCCACGCATATCCACCGCGAGGAACGAATCGTGGATTGCGCCACGCGACTTCGCACTTCGGTCCCGAGTGCACTTGAAATGCTAGGACACCACGAAAACTCTTGCACTCGAGCCAGTGCGCGCAGGGCACACGATTGATCCAAGTCCGAATGCTCGGACCTTCACATTCAATGCGATAGAGATTCCAGTCATCCACCTTGAATGCCGCTTGCGCTGCGGGGTTGTCTTTGAGCGACGCGAGCCAGCCTCGTCCACCCTCGTCATAAATCCCTCCCGACCACTTCCGATCGCTCGGATCGATTTCGACTTGCAATCCTCGGACTGCATCGTCTTCGACACGACTCCGAATCTGGATGCCGGAATTCATCTCGGTGCCAATCTTTACTTCGACCTCAAGGAAGAAATCACAGAGATCGAAGGGGCTCACGAGAAATCCGTTCTTTGAGATCGGCCCTCTGCCCGTGAGCACCGATCGCGCTGGTTCGCGCATATCAAACTCGAACTTCGCTTCGCCTCCGACGACCTTCCATGTCTCAAACGGATGTCCCAAAAAGACGGATGACATCATCCTCGGAGGCGTGGCCGCGCCGACCGAGACACACGCGACGAAAACCGAGAAGAGCACGCAGCGAGCAGTGAAAAGTCGATGCACGCACCGAGTAAAGCAGAACGCACAGGCTGCGTCAATCCGGAGCGCGAAGCAGCCCTTCGCGAGCAGCCTGTGCGTCAAGCGCCAGCGTTGTGACGAGCAAGAAAAATGGCAGCGTGCCGAGAATCAATCCAATCATCACGAAGACCGGCCAACTCGAGAGCGTCGCGTCGAGGCCAACCGCAACTCGGGCACTCCCTTCCACAATCCAGAGGAAAAGCAGGGTCACAAGCGCAGTCACCCATGTGAGAAAGACTCGGACCGGCGCCACAATGACGAGACGGCCTTGAGGCGAGAGCGCGAGGAAGAGTTGTTTTCTCGGCACATTGATCAGCATCGGGCTCGTTCGCGTCATCCAGCCGATGCACCAACCAATGCCAAGCAGAAACGCTGCCATTGCGAGCGAAAGTGCGGGCAAACCAAACCAACCAAGAATCGACTTGTTCGCCCAGCCATCTGGTGTCCCCGCAAGGTTGAAGTGGATGGGGAACCGCTGCGGAATCTCCGGCCACCAGGCGACTGCCCGCCACCAGAGGAGCGCCTGAGACAAAGTCAGTAGCACTGCAACGAGCACCGCGATCCATCGCAACCAAGGCGCGTGAAAAGAGATTCCTCGGAAGAGCATGTGCGCATAGTAAGGCGGGACGAGTGATGTCAGGGCGTGAGCGGGACGCCAAGCTCTGCGCAGAACTCGCGAAGCAAGAGCATCGAAAATCGCGCGCGACTCTGCAACGCACCAGCAGTCCGCACACTCTCTGGTCCGATGCCGCAGTACAAATCAAATCGCGCGGGACCTTGAATCGCGCCGCCCGCATCTTGGACGCACCGCAGCGGGAAACCAGGCAAAGCCGCGTCGCCCTCCTCGGCTTCGAGGAACAGCAACGCCCCGAAGGGAACGAATGCAGGATCCGCCGCACAAGAAAAATCGCGCGTGAGTGTGCCGGCCGGAAGCGCGGGCGGAAAGTCCCCTTCGTCACAGATTGCAAACGAGACAAATCGTGGGTTCATCAATGCCGCGGCCTCGGCGAGATCCGGGCGCGCTTGCACCGCCTCACGGATCCGCGCAAGCGTGATTGTCGATGCATCGAGCGCGCCAAGTTCGGCCATCGCACGACCAAGCCCTCGCCACGGCATGCCATTGGTCGCCACGCGACTGATCGCGATCGAGGATCCATCACCCATGCGTAGACGCGCCGTTCCATTCGTCTCGACAAGTGCCCACTCCAACGGGTCGGCCATCCACGCGATCGCGAGAGCTTCGACGCGCCGATCGACAAGCGCCTCGCTTCGCTCAAGCCTCAGCAAGTCTGGCGCGCTCGCGCGAATGTCGCCAAGCAAAGGGAAACGGAAGCGAGAATCCCGCGAGAGCGATGCCGTCGCTTCGATGGTCGCGTAGCCAGTGCAAAGCGCGAAGGGTTCGAAACCATCGACGCAGACGAAACGGCGCTCGAACTCCTGCAAGAACTCCCCTTCATCCCGCGCAGATCGGAGGAGCGCGGCGAGGGCAAGACGAGTGCGCAGAGCGAGTCGTGCATCGGTTCCGGAGTGGGCATCTGATGCGACACTCGCGAGTGCTGCCGCAAGTTCCCCTCGATGCCGAAACACCTCGCGTGCTTGGAGGCGAGGCACGGCGTGGGCACCTCGCCATCGCGCGCGAGCTTGGAGAGTGGGCGATGGAAGGAGACTCGGATCAACGCCGGGCGCGGCGGAATCGGTGCGTGAGGGAACCGCGCCGCATCCCGCGAGCGCAGCGCTCAACAAGCTGCCCGCCATGAGTTGAGTCAATCGATGCATGCGCTTCCTCTCGCACGGTGCATCTTGGGGATTGGTTTCGTCAGACTGACTTGTAAAGCCCACGATCCACCTGCGCGACCAACTTCGCGTCGACGAGGCGGCGAATCGTCGAACTCACCTGTACCAGAAAGCTCTTGCTCGCGTCGCGGCCCATCGATTTCGAGAGACGCGAGACGAGGTCACGGAGGCGAACGGGTTCGGTGGACGCTGAGACTGTTTCGACGATGCGAGCACCGAGCGTTGGTCCTCCGCCTTTCCCCTTACGGCCGCGCTTACCAGAGGTCGCCTTCGCGACCCTTCTGAGCTCCGCGCTCGGAGCGGTCGTCGCCGTCGGGGTTCTCAAGGAATCAAGCGCCTTCAGTTCGAGTTCAACCGACGCGAGTTGCTTCCGAAGGTCGGCCGCCCTACGAGTGAGTGCTGGAATCGCATTGCGTCGGCGGGTGATTTCGGCTTGGAGTTGCGCCATCGTCACGCCGCGGAATCTGCCACGGCCTGCGCGAGGAGCTCCTGCAGACTTCAAAGACGCGGAACGCTTGGTGGAAGATTTCTTGGTGCGGGCCATCTATTAGGAATCCTAGGTATCGAGCCGAGGAGGGTCCTCGACCTTTGCGAGGGAAACTAACACAACGAGCTTGCGCTTGCCTTGCACGATGGGCGCGCGAGGGCGACACTATGGACATGCTCGATTCCCGCACGACGGATGCCCCAGTCGCCTCCCGCCTCCCCCGTCGCAGTTTCCTCGCTCTGATGCCTACCGCCGTGGCCGCGTGGGGCGTTCTCGCCAATCGCGGGCTGTGTGCCCAAGACGAAGCGAACCCTGCCCCGGTCGCTCTCGTGCCGCCCAAAGCGCGGATCGCGGTCATCGGTTGCGCAGGGCGCGGCGCGGACAATCTGGCTGACCTTCTCGCCAGCGGCGCCGAGATTGTCGCGATCTGCGATGTGTCGAAGGCGGCACTTGCCGCCGTCGCCGCAAAGGGAATCGGCGCGATCGCGTTTTCTGACTTTCGCGAACTCATCCGCAGGCGGATGGAACTCCAACTCGACGGCGTACTCGTTTCCACTCCCGACCATACCCATGCGTTCGCGACCGCTCTGTGTCTACGAGCGAAGCTACCGGTGTACTGCGAAAAACCACTTACCCACACGATTGAAGAGGTACGGCGACTTCGCGAACTCGCGCTGACGGCAGAGGTGCCGACGCAAATGGGAACGCAGATTCACGCCGAGAACAACTACCGCCGTGTCGTCGAACTCATTCGAGGTGGCGCGATTGGTCGCATCACGAGTTGCGATTGCTGGGTTGGAAAGAGTTGGTGCTGCGGGACAGAGGCGCCCATCGTGCCTGCGCCCGCTGATCTCGACTGGGATCTATGGCAGGGCGGCGTTCCGAGCGCTCCCTATGTGGGTGACCTTACCCCCGCGAATTGGCGCAAGTACTGGAAGTACGGAACCGGAACGCTCGGCGACATGGGATGTCACATCATCGACCTCCCCTTCTGGGCGCTCGGTCTCGACGCGACGAACCTGGGCAATGTCGAAGTTCGAACAGAAGGTCCACCTGTTGAAGATGTCGGTTGCCCCGCGTGGCTCGAAGTCAGTTGGGCGATTCCGCAGGCCGATCAAGACCCTCTCGTCGTGCGATGGTTCGATGGGGGTCGCATCTCGCCGACAGCGCAGGAACTTGGCGGTAAGGACCGCCAGGACTACCACGGACGATTCAATGTCCTCTTCCAAGGAACCGATGGATTCCTCCTCGCCAACTACGGCGAACATCTGATCCTTCCGCCCGCCCTGGTCCAAACACGACCAAAGCCATCGACACTCGGCAGTATCTCAAGTTCCCCTGGCCACCATCGCGAGTGGCTCGAAGCGATCCTCGCGAAGGGCGATCCAAGGGTTCCGCAGCCGCTCTGTCACTTCGGAAGGAGCACACTTCTGACGGAGTTCGTGCTCGCCGGAACGCTTGCCTATCGAGCGGGGTGCCCAGTGCAATACAACTTCAAGTCGGGCGAGATTGAAGGCGCACCGCGCGCGAACGCACTCTGCAAGGCGCCGACCCGCGATGGCTGGACCCTCAGTGACGGAGACCTCGACGCGGCGCTCGCCTGATCGCTCTAGGATCTACTAAAGATTGTCCGATAGATCCGTTCATTGGACATGCGCGGCAATCGCTCGATTCGAGCCGCCAAAGACACACAAGGATGCAACCGCTGTGAAGACACGAACCAACCGACTTCTCCTCACCACCCTCGCGCTCATCACCGTGGCACCGATCGGTTGCACGACATCGATGGGTGGGCGAATGGGCGAAAGCCTGACGACGCTTGAGGCATTCCGCCAGTCCAAGAGCATCCCCCCCGAAGTGCTCGAGGGAGCGAAGGGAGTCGCCATCCTTCGACGAGGCGACGGTTCGTTCATCGTCGGCGGCGGTGGCGCGCAGGGCGTGTTCCTCTCTCGAACGCGCACCGGTTGGAGTAACCCAGTCTCGATCGAGAGTTGGTCGGTCTCCTTGGGACTGCAAGCGGGACACACGACGACCGAAGTCGTGATGGTGTTCAACAGCGACGATGAAATCGCGAGCTTCCTCAAGAGCGGAACCTACATGATGGGTGGCGCGGGTGCGGCGTTTGGAAAATCGTCCGCGAGCGTCTCGAGTTCCGGCGGTCCAGTTCCCAAGGTCGCCGTCTACGCCCGCGTGAACGGCGTGTATGTCGGTGCGAGCCTCGATGGCACGAGCTTTCATGTGGATACGAAGCAGAACGCCCGTGTTTACGGCGACGCGACGACCACGCAAGACATCATCGATGGAAAGGTCCCGCCGCCACCTGGCGCCACGGTGCTTTGGCAAGCGCTCGAGGGCTGATGCCGGTTACGCAAGTGGCGTCGGGGCGCTCGCCGGATACCTCTTCTCCCAGGTTGCGAGGACAAGCAGCCCCACGCCCGCACCGAGCGCAGAACCCGCAATGACATCGCTGAGGTAATGCGCGCCGAGCAACAACCGCGACGCGCTCGTGCAGAGCCATAGCGCGATCCACAGCACACGCCACCTTGGAAGCACGCGCCAAAGCACCGCGCACGCCGCCGCGATGGTTGTCGCGTGCCCCGACGGGAAACTGTTCGCGTCGTAGCCGACCGTGAATCGAAGAAACTCGAAGCCGTACTGCCCCGCTTCGTGCAGGAGCTTCGGGCGAAACCGCCCAATGATCGGCTTCATCGCGATCACTGCGAGTCCGCTGAGGCCGACGGCCGCAAACAGCGCGAGGGCCACGCGCGCGCGATTGTGCAGGTGACAAAGCGCGAAAATGGCGAAGCCAATCGCGGACCCGCCAAGCCACCACATTGAATCCCCCGCGCCCGTCACCCATTCGACCGCGGTCTGCACCGAAGGAGGCATGGAATCGCGCAACGCCTCACACCACAGTGCCAGTTCCCGATCCACCATCATGCTCGCGACGAGAAGGAACGCAACGCTTACGCCAACGAGCCAACGGTGTTTCGCAGTACGACATCGCACCGCATGAGCGTACGCGATAACTACTGCGTCCACCCGTTGAGCATGAGCGCGAGGTCCGCAGCATCCACAACGCCATCATCGGTCAAGTCCGCAGCACAACCCGCACACGCGCCCCACCTATTGAGAAGGATTGCGAGATCAGCGGCGTTCACTGCGCCATCTCCGTTGAGGTCAGGACTCCGCACCTCGCACACATCGGGCAGGAGGTCACCGTTGGTATCCGTGCTGCTCGCGCCTGCGACTGCAATGGCATACGCGCGCGGCGCGTCGGACGGGTAGACGCGGTAGGTCCGTTCGGTGTATCCCGTGGCGAGGTTGTACCCGTTGATCGTGCTCCCCGAATTGCCCGAGCACACGAGCAAAGCGCGCCCATCACCGCTCGCCGCCAGATGTGTGCAACCGTTCAGCATCGAGCCATTCTGCACATCCCACGCGCCAAGTTCAGCCCCGTCGGAGAGCGCGAAGGCGATCAAGTGACTCGTCGATCGATCCGCGACGATCAATCGTCCATGCGCGCTGTCGACAAAAAGGCCGTAAGGGTCTCGAGTCGTCGGCATGGCCGGAGCGAATGGAGTCCATGCCGCTCCACCACCAAGGCCGACGCGGATGCCACCATCACTGAAACTCGCAAACCACCGCGCTCCATCTCGGACGAGGTCGCGAAGTTGCGCGCCGTCCGCGGTCGGCGGAACGACCAACGCTCCGAGCGCACCCGCATCGGTAATCTGCGAAACACGGCCGTTCGCGAACCCTACGAATCGTGTCGATGCATCCGCGACCACTGCGCGCCCTTGCAATGCCCCGAGATTCAACACCTGCGTCGCGGTGGCTTCTCCTGCAATCGCTATGCGGGAAAGTTGTGTCTCACCCACAAACCACACAAATCCGTTTGAGGTTGAGGCGATATCGAGGACAGGCTCAGGCAGTGTCGTGAGGGCGCGGATCATTACGCCACTGCGCGGGTGCAACTCGCGAACGACATTTTCGGTGGCGTCAGAAACCCAGATGCTGCGAGACCCCGCCAACGCCGTGAGATCAGGAGTGCCATCGGCGTCGCAGTCTTCGCAAGCGTCCATCCGTCCATCACGCGAACGATCAAGAGACATGTCCGCGCGGATGTCCGCCCAGTCGAGAAGTCCATTGTTATTGCAATCCTCTTGGCAATTGTCGGGGACATAGTTTCCATCAAGATCCGTCGCGGTCCCCAACGAGATCTCCACGCTATCCGCGACGCCATCCTTGTCGCAGTCGCTCGAACAACCGTCCGGCTCGCCATTGAGATCAAGATCCGCAAGACCTCCCGCCGCGATCTGCACGGGATCAGGAACCCCATTTCCGTCGCAGTCCTGACAATCGTCGAGCACGCCGTCCTGATTGCTGTCCGCCTCTTCGCCCTGCGCAATCTCCGTCGCATCCTCAACTCCATCACCATCACAATCGCTTGCGAGGCATGGCGCGAGCGCGACGAAAGCTTCGATCGGGTCCGCAGTGCCGCGATGAAAGCGCAGTTCCACATTCGCTCCAGCGCCCGACACGGTGTGGCAGTAACTCATGATCGTCCCACGCTCGACCGTACCCGAAGCGCACGCGTCGATGCCGTAGGAATGCGTATGACCGGTGCCTAGGTTGTGACCGAGCTCGTGCGCAGTGACGACGATATCCCAATTCGCGCCGAGTGACGCCGTGGGATCAGCGAACGCGCCGATGGTGTAGCCACAAACGGAGTATCCGTAGTCGCTGCATGCCGCATTCAACCAAGCGACGCCTCCATAGGGAAGATTGCGTCGACCGGTTAGGAGCATCGCGAGGTCGCGATCAACCTTCGTACGATTCAGATTCCACCAATCACGAAACTGAGAGAGCGGATTGGAGTCGTTGAAAATGTCCTTGGGAGTCGTGGCGAAAAAAAGCGCGCCTAGCTCGATCGACGTATGGCAGTCGCGCTCGTAGATCGCGCTCACGGCGCCAAAGAGCGCCGCCGCGTACTCGCTGCCCGCAACTGGATCGAGCGCGAAGATCTGCGCGTACTCGTAGTCCATCTCGACCGCAAGGCGAACGAGCTTGTGATCTCCAGGCGCAACTCCGGTCGCCCCTGCGACGCCCCCGCCGCTCTCCATCGATGCGCAGAAGGGCGCGTCGGGAAAACCTATTCCATCCGCGCGCATGAAGTGCACGTCGCCGCTCTGCAATCCATAGGAAGGGACCTCCCCCTGTATGACAAATCGACCGCGTCCATCGGCACGATCAATCATGCCGGCCACGCCACTCGCGCTCAATGTCAACGCCGCCACGGAGCCCGGCTCGCCGACGACCCTCCCGCGATACTGACGCAGCGCGCTGAGTTGACTCGTGAGTGCGGGACTCGGTTTCCCGCCGACCGAGGCGAGAAAGTCCGCCGCGAGGACGCGTTGGGGGGTCAGTTCGAGCTCAACCATTGAACCACCGTCCAATGGAACGGACACTCGGTGCGCCTGCGGAGAGTGCCGTAACGCGTCCAACGCGCGGCTGAGTGCGCCGCGCGCTTCAGCGTGATCCTGCACAACCGGAGGAGCGAGAAACGCGAGTGACGCGAGAACAACGGAAGTCAGAAACATGGATGGAATCTAACCCCAAGTCGGCGCATTCCTCGCAAAATTCCTTGGTTTCGCGCACTCGCACCCTAGGAACTGCCGCCCCCGGCTCGCCCGCCCCTCACGCCGCGGCCAGTTCGGTGTGTCAAGGAATCTCCGAGGTCTGCGCGGGCGTGTTCCACCTGTTGCAGGATTGATTGCACGACCTCCGGAAAGATCTTCGCGAGATCGCGTTGCTCAGACGGGTCTTCGTCGAGATCGTAGAGCGAGAGTGGAACCTGCTCGATCTGATACTCCGCCTCACCCCAAGGAGGCAGGCCGGCACGAGAGGCAACGCTCCGTGATGCATGCGGAAGACAAAGCTTCCACTTTCCGACTCTTACTGCTTCAAGCGCGTTGGTGTGGTAGTAGAAATAGAACGCCTCCTGCGAGGGTCTCGCGGACGCATCGCAACTCCAAATCTCACGCACGTCGTTGCCATCGATCGGTCGTGAAGCGACGCTTGGTGCGGCGCGTACAATCGCGGCCATTGTGGCGAAGAGGTCGATGGTCATCCATGGCGTGTCAGATGTTGCGCCCTGCGGAACTCGACCGGGCCAGCGCAATACACACGGCACCCGCACCCCACCTTCAAATGTCGTGCCCTTCCCCTCGCGTAGTCCTCCGGTGCTTCCCGCATCACATCCAAACGCGAGCCACGGCCCGTTGTCTGATGTGAAGAGAACGATCGTGTCTTTGTCCGCGCCGGTCTCTTCGAGGGTGCGAAGTATCTCCCCGACTGACCAGTCAATCTCGCGCAGCACTGCGCCGTACAACTCACACCGCTCAATCGGTTTGAATCGATCACTGGCTGCCAACGGCGTGTGCGGCTGAGGATGCGGAACATACGCGAAAAACGGCTGTTGCCTCGCCGTTGCGTTGCGAATGAAGGCGCATGCTCGCGCCGTCAATCGATCCGTGAGTGCAGCCACCTCTTCGAGATCGTCGATGCTCTCCACCGCAACAGCTCGGTCATAGAGCATGAGCGGAGGGTGCCCTTGAAAGCGCGCTTTCCACATGTCGTGCGAGTATGGAATGCCAAAGAACTCGTCGAACCCGTGCATCGTTGGATTGTGCTGCTCTCGGTGACCAAGGTGCCACTTTCCGAACACTCCCGTGGCGTACCCTTGGTTCCGCAGCATCTCCGCGAGCGTGAACTCATCCTCACCAATCCCTGCGGTGTCAGTCGGAAACAGTGCTCCGTGAATGCCCACTCGATTTGGGTAACAGCCTGTGAGCAATGCCGCACGCGAAGCGCTGCAGACCGGTTGCGCGGAGTAAAAGTTCGTGAAGAGCACCCCCTCTCGCTCAAGGCGGGCGATGTGCGTCAGGTCCTTCGTGTAACTCGGCGGCGCGTATCCAGGAAGCGCGAGTCCAGGAATATCTCCCCATCCCAAGTCATCGCAGGAGATGATGACAAGATTCGGGAGCGCCGCTCGTGGGTCGGTCGACGATCCTCGTACAAGTGGAGTGCAGGCGCTAAGCATGACGTTCAAGAGCGTCATCGCCAAGAATTGACTGTTCATCGGGCAAATCATAGTTGTTTGCATAAAGCACAAGGCCCTCGACAGAAGTCGAGGGCCCTGTGAGTTTGTGAACGGAAATCAGCTGCTGGTTGCGGAGAAGTCCCGCAGCGAGAGGTTCACTCTCGCTGCGGGAGATTCATTCCGTAGTCCAACTTATGGGCAGGCGCCCCATGCGTTCAGCACTGCCGCGAGGTCAGCGGCGTCCGTGACGCCGTTGCCATCGAGATCAGTCGCACCACTTGAGCCCCAACCGTTGAGCAATGCGGCGAGATCTGCTGCGTCGACCGTGCTGTTGCCGTCGAAGTCAGCCGGGCATGGGTTCGAAGCCGAACCAACACCCAAAGTGCAGATCCACTGCGACGCAGGGTCTGCGTTCGCAATGAGAGCGGGCTCGATGCAGAGTCCGGTGTAGGTAGAGAGCGAGCGCTCGTAAAACGGCGCGGTCGCGCCAAGGTTGTTCCCAATCGCGCCCAAAACACCGTTGGACGCGACATCGCAACCGCCGTTTTCTGGGACTTCGAACACAACCACGATTGGATCAACATTACCCGTCAGATCGACCGGCGTGTCGATGTTCCACGTAACGGTGGCGAAGCCACCGACAAGCAGAACTTCCTGCGAATCGAGGAGAACGAGGTCAGCCCCGACATTCGTCGGTGCGCCGCCGTCGATATCTCGGTAGATACCGATCGTTCCGGTGCGAGCATCGCCATTGGCGTAGGTGCCATCATCGAGGACGTTCATGTTCGCGTAGGCGAACGAAACGCATCCCGCTGCGCCCGAATTCAAACCAGGGAAGCTTCGCGCGAACTGCGCGCCAACAGTGAATGTAGTCGCATTCGATCCGCACCAGAGCATGCAGTTGAAGCCATAGTTGGTCATCGCCAGATCGGCGTTCTGCGAAACGACGGTGTCCACCGCGTTCGTGCACTCTTCGTCGATGAATGGGCAAACCGCTGGTGTTGCAGTGGTCGTGAGCACATAGTTGTTGAGTCCGCCACTGCCGCACGGTGTCCCGCTGAAGCCCGCGGTCGCAACCGCGATCGAGTACACGCCCGGCGAGAGGCAGGCGGCGCTGGCCACTGGGCAGCTACCGGAACCTGTAGCCAAGGCGCCCGATGGGGAGCATGGATCGCCTGGGAAGAGGTACAAAATCGCGTTCGACGCCGAGTACAGCTTGACGCTCACATCGCTGTCAGCAGCGACATTCAGCGTATACCAGTCAACATCGCGCACATCCGCATCCGCCCAGAACGAACCAGCAACCGACGCGCTCGTCGAGATCGACTGCGCGTAGAAAGTCGTGCCGGAAACATCGCAACCACCATTGCTGTCTGTTCCGCAAGCTTCGGCCTCAGATGAAGTCGAGCCTGGGAGCGAGCATGGCAGTGGCACATCGAAAGTGACGGTGCCTGCGCCCACATCAAGGTCGCCGTATCCGCCGAGGCGGACGAGGTAGGTGTGACCCTGATTGACGGTAGCCGTGACATCCGACGCGTATGGCGTGACGCCATCGGTCAGAAGGCAGTTCGTACCATCATCGTTGCAAGCAACGACCGAGCTGATCAGCGTGTTGTAGTTGTAGGTCGCGGGCGAAGTGCCCATGTCGTAGATGCCGATCTTCGAGTCAAACGGCGTCGTTCCACAGTTCTTCACGCGAAGCGCACCGTTCGCGGGCGCAGTCACCTTGAACCAAACATCATTCAGAATCATGTTGGTTCCTGAATTGCATGCATGGTTTGGACCATCGGTGGTTGCCGTGGTGGTGTTAAACGAAACAGTCGAACTCGCGCTCACAACCTGGGCGTTCGTCGCACAGTTGTTGGCGGGGCCGCCTGCAACGCAGTTGTGGATGAAGTATCCGCAGGCCTCGACGGTGAGGTTCACGCATGTCGCGTCCCAACCGAGATCACAGCAGAGTGGATTGATCGCACAAACCTGGCCGCAGCAGAGCACATCGCTACATCCTGGGTCAAGGTGCGCAACCGCGCAACTCTCAGTCGACGAGCAATTCGCAGTGCTCTCAGTGAAGCCGAGGGTGAACGACACGGCGCCGGACGCCGCGTTCCATCCGCCAACGCGGATGTAGACTGGGCCAGCGCTTGGTACCGGAATGCCCAGCTTGTACGACTGATAGTCGGTAGCGGTCGGGCAGGAGTCGTCATCGCACGCAATGCGAGTCAAGCCGCCGCATGCGCCCGTGTACAACACGACCGAGGTGTCATAGCTAGAGGCGCAGAAATCGAGATCGAGGAGGCCGGGGTTCGCCGCATTGAACTTGAACCAAACATCCTTCGACGCACCCCAATCGAGGTAGGTGCAGCCCTCATCCAACGGCGCATTCGGCGATGGTGTCATGGTGACTGTGCTTGAGGTGTTCACGCCGACAACGGCCGTGAGCGCGTTCGTACACTCATCGCCGGCGACTTGCGCCTGCGCGTGTGCGGCCACGAGCGCCGCGACAGTCGCCGTAGCGAGTGCCAGTTTGTTCAAGTTCTGCATCTTTCGTCTCCTGAATTCAGTTCCAAGCCTCTCCGCCACGCGGTCCCGACACATGTCGATGACGCACCACGCGATGGCGGCAAATACATCAATGCGGCAGCGAAGGACTCGCCGCGACGACTGTAACTATGACTCGACTGTTTCCTTCTCCAAACGAAAGATGCGAGATTCCTGACTGAAACCGCGCAAACAGGGGATCAAACGGAGCACAGCCCCCGTACGGACGACGGCTCGAACTCGCAACCACGCGCACGGCGGTTTCTACAGGTTCTCGACCCTCCACCCAGCACGGTACGGCCGCTTGAGCATCACGCTCGCGGCTGGACTGTTCCTGAAAGAACAGGTGGATGCGTCGTACTCAAGGGTCTTGCCAGGATCGATCGCGCTCATCGCTCCGATGGAGAGGCTTTCACACATGCGACCTGCCTTTTCGAATCGGCTCGCGCACGCCTCCTTCTTGCCTGAAATGCAGGCGTCGACCCAATCGTGCCAGTGATTCGAGTTCCCGAGGTCCTCCGTCGCGATTCCCGCATCCTTACCATCCACAAACACGCGGCTCCAGGCTCCCTCAATGGGGAACCACATGGTGCCCTTCTCACCGACGAGAATCACCCCGCCATCACCCTTCACCACTCCCTCGCCCTGCTTTCCACCCTCCCATCCAGCGGGGAGGCCAATCGCGTTGAAGTCTGGGAACTGTCCGCCATCAAACCAGTGCAGATTCATTCCCGACTTCGAGGTCTTGGAGTTAGCGGCGTAGGTGAGGAGTACGCTCTCACTCTCTGGGAACTGATCAGCGGATGGTCTCACTGGAGTGCAATGCGCCGTCAGGGGTGAGCCGAGTTCAAGTTCATAGAAAGGAACATCGAGCATGTGGCAGCCCATGTCGCCGAATGCGCCGGTTCCCCAATCAATGGTGCCGCGCCAGTTGAATGGCGTATACCCGTCCTTATATGGACGATCAGCGGAAACTCCGAGGAAGCAATTCCAATTGAGCCCGACGGGAACCGTGTCTGCTCCGCTCGGTCGCGGGTTGCCCTGAGGCCACCAACCCGCTGGACGATTCGTCCAAGCATACATGTCCTTGACTGGTCCGATCGCGCCTTCGCGAAGCAGTTTCGCGCCGAATCGACGCCACTTCGTTGCAATGCGCTGCGTTCCCATCTGCGTCACAACCTTTGGGAGTGCGGCCGCAACCTCTGCGAGGCGACGATTCTCAAACGCGCCCTGTGCAAGTGGTTTCTGACAGTACACATGCTTGCCGAGGTTCATCGCTGACATTGCGATCGGCGCGTGCATGTGATCGGCAGTAGAGCAAACAACCGCGTCAAAGCCATCCCCGAGTTCTGCGTAGGCCTCGCGCCAATCACTGTAGGTCGGAACGTTTGGAAATCGCGCAACGACGGTCTCGCCCTTGTCGTTCTTGCGATCCTTGGTCCACGCATCAAGCTGGCGCTGATCGACATCGCAGAGTCCAACGACTTCCACGATCGGATGGCTCGAAACTTGCTCGAGATCTGCGTGCCCCATCCCGCCAACCCCGACCTTCAACACGCGAAGTTTGCCGTTATGGTTCACGCCGCGCCGGAGGAAAGCTGGAGCAACGCCATGGGCGAGAGACGCCGCAAGGGGGGTCGCGAGAGATGCAAGAACGAAGTTTCGGCGCGTGATACTCATGGCGCGGATTGAACCACATCAGCTCTGAGTGGTTGACCGCGGGTGCAGGATTCGGCGGCAGAATCCAGCGCGGATTCGATCATGTGAATCTATTGATCCATGGAAACTTGATGCGCCTTGCCGGTTGAGGGAGCCGCCGCATGCCGTCACGGTTGGCGGTTTGGTTGAACGCGACTCCGGCACTCGCGGCGAGCGGCTCCCGAATGACGCGGTTGAACGCTGGTCACCGAACAGTGAGCGCTGCTTCAAACCGCCCGATCTTGAGAAGCAATCGGTTGACCCGTCGCCTTCAATCGCGCGCGGACGGTGCATGGTGGGCGCACGCCATCGGCCGGCTGCCCGCTCGCGTCCCGAACCAACCTTTCTGCGACTTTCCACACTTTGGTTCCACAGCCCTCGTTATTATTGGAATTTGACTTGCCGCCTTTCTTTGGGAGATTCCTTGCCCGCCGTGTTTTCCGAAGTATCTTCACCCTGGCTGTACACGGCCATTCACACGCCTTTGTAAGGGCCGTGAAGACTGCTTGGAGGAGTTTTTTCCAATCGTTCTTTCAGGAGATTTCGCAGATGAACAGCAAGATCGTAAAGCACATGGCAGCAGCCGCTGCCGCAGCAGTCGTGGCCGGCGCCGCGAATGCCGCAGTCGTGACATGGAACATCAACATGGTGATTCCGGCCAACATCGATGGTCTCTACGTCAATGTTGAAGCCCAGACGAGCGGTTCAACCGGCGGCGCGGTCGCTGGATGGGATATCAATCCCTACGGCGCAACCAGCCTCTACTTCTACAACTCGGTCGGCGGTGGCGTGATGCGCTACCCAGGTGTCACCACGGGATCCGCAGGCAGCCTCGCACAGGGCACATCCGTCGGCGGTACCGCGAGCTACGGTTCAGGCGCTGTGACTTTCGGTGCAACCGCTGGTAACTGGACGCTCAACGCATCCAATTACTTCGGCTTCAAGTTCGTCGCCGCAGACGGCCTCACCCATTTCGGCTTCGGCCGTATGGATGTGGGCGCGGCAGCAGCGACTCGTACCCTCGCGTTCGTCGCATATGAGACCGTCGCCAACACGGCAATCAGCGTGACCCCAGCCCCAGGCGCCATCGCGCTCCTCGGACTCGCAGGCCTCGCTGGTCGCCGTCGCCGCACGGCATGACTTGAGTGCTCGCGGCGCGGATTCTGCTCGACTGAGCAAAATCTCCGCTCGCTGGCGTAGTAAGACTCTCCAACGAGGGCGAATCTTCGGATTCGCCCTCGTTGTGCTTTTGTTGAACGCTCGCAATCGATTTCCGGTGTGGCGCTTGCGCGGCTCGAATCTCGGGATAGATTGATTCTGTATCGAAGGATGCCTAGTGCGGCGCGTGTTGTGTACGCACTCCGACGGTTTTTCGTCGGGTCCCAATGTGGGCTGGCGGACGAGGGGTCTGTGTTGAGCAGAAGTTCGAAAAGGGAGTTCGTTATGAAAATGCAGAACAAGCTCGCGAGGCATCTTGGCCTCGCCGCGATCGCTGTCGTGACCGGCACCGCAGCGACGCATGCAACGGTCATCACTTGGAACTTGAACATGGTGGTTCCGAACAACATTGACGGCCTGTATGTCAATGTCGAAACGGGTGGGACGGGTGCGACCGGCGGCGCAATCGCAGGTTGGGACATCAATCCATACGGCGCATCAACCACCACGATGAGTTGGTTCAATGCAACCGGATCAGGCATGGTGCAAGGCCTCGGTCAAGGCGGGACGACGAGCGCGACTGCGAGTCTTTCTGTCGGATCCCTCGTCGGCGCCGCTTCGGTTTTCGGCAATACCGCATCGAGTCCAACCGCGGGCGGATGGATGCTGAATTCGGTGAACTACTTCGGGTTCAAGTTCCTCAATGCAGCGGGCCAAGTTCGTTACGGTTATGGATCGATGACCATGGGCGCGACCATGGGTGTTCGTACGCTCAACTTCGTTGCGTTCGAAGACAATGGCGGGGGAATCTCCGTTCCGGCTCCGAGCGCCATCGCGCTCCTCGGACTCGCAGGCCTCGCCGGTCGCCGTCGAAGAGACTGACTCCGTTTCCAACAGTGGTTTTCACAGAGGGCGAGCCTTCGGGTTCGCCTTCTTTGTGTTTTGCGACGCACTTGGTCAGCCTTCGCAGGATGCTTCAACGCATGTCTCGCGGGAAATGCTCCTGCCCGGCACTTCGCATTCTGTAACATCCCTGCATGACCGACCGCAGTGCGCGCAAGTTGCTCTTCATCGGATGGGATGCGGCGGACTGGTTGATCCTTGATCACCTGCTTGATGGCGGAAGAATGCCGAACCTCGGCAGTTTGATCGCCCGCGGCGTTCGGGCGAATCTCACGACGCTCGAACCGAAGCTGTCGCCGCTCTTGTGGACCTCGATTGCCACGGGGAAGACCGCCGACAAACACGGCATCCTCAATTTCGTCGAACCCAAACCAGACGGCAGTGGGCTGCGAGTCAGCGCAAGCACCTCGAGACGGTCCAAGGCGATTTGGAACATCCTTTCACAGAACGACCTCTCGACGAATGTCGTCGCTTGGTACGCCTCTCATCCGGCGGAACCGATTCGCGGTCAGGTTGTGTCGAACCTCCTTCAAGAGGGCGAGCCCAAAGACGCCCTCACGACTTGGACGCTGCCCACACACACCGTGCATCCGCCTTCGCTGACTGAAACCATCGCGGCCGCTCGTCAACGGAGATCGGCGTTCCCGCGAGGCGTCCTTACAGAACTCGTGAAGCGACTGACTGATGTAGGCCCCAACGACACGCGCGTCGAAACACTCACGAAGCTCATGAGTGCGGCCACAAGCGTGGAAGCGAGCGCGCGCGCGCTGCTCTCAAGTGGCGCGAAGTGGGACTGCACCATGGTGTTCTTCGACGCCATCGACACCGTCGGCCACCACTTCATGCAGTTTCGCGCGCCGCGGATGTTGCATGTCCGTGAGCGAGAAGCGAAAATCTTCGGCGGTGTCATGGATGCGGTGTACGAGTGGCACGACGCAGCACTCGGGCGCCTCCTCGCCACTGCGGGCGCGGACACAACCGTCATTCTCGCGAGCGATCACGGATTCCACTCCGATCACCTGCGCCCCAATCTCAGCGAACTTCCACCTGAACGACGCATGGAATTGGAATCGAGTTGGCATCGCCCGCTTGGCATGCTCGTGATGAGCGGCCCTGGAGTTCGCGTTGGCGCCGAACTCGCAAGTCCGAACATCCTCGACATCGCTCCAACTATCCTCGCGCTGCTCGGCATTCCTTGTGGCGAAGACATGGATGGTCGTGTCCTCGCTGAAGCATTGAGCTCCCCTTCCATGCAGGAGCGCGTCCCGAGTTGGGACGGTGTCGACGGCGACGCCGGCCTGCATCCTTCCGAGTTACGACAGGATCCCTTCGAAGCAGCGGACGCGATCAAACAACTCGTCGACCTTGGATACATGGCGGCGCTCCCAGAGGATGTGCAGGGTCAACTCGACCTGGTTCGGCGCGAGAGCACCTTCAATCTCGCCGTCGCGCTGATGTCCCGACGCAGGAGTCTTGAAGCCATCACTCACTTTGAACAACTCCACGCGCAGCGCCCGCACGAGGCTCGATACGCGCTCTGCTTGGGAAACTGCCTGTTGAGCGCGGGGCGTTTTCAAGAGGCGGCGTCCTTGATGGCGGCGTTCTCCGCCCATGATCCGAAAAATGTTGAAGCGCGCCTCCTTGCAGCGAATGCCCTCGCACTTTCGGGCGACCTTGACGCGGCCCGCGGGGCGACTGAAGAAGTGACGCGCATCGCGAGCGCGCGACCGGAACTCGCGCTTCAAGTCGCGCAGGTTCTCACCGTCTCGCAGCGACATGACGAAGCGGAATCGTTCTACAAGCTTGCACTCGGACGAAACGCCCGCGAACCAGCGGCGCACATTGGACTCTGTCACTGCTGCATCGTGCGTGGCTCGTTCGAAGAAGCGGTCGATCACGCACTCAATGCGCTCGAACTCACGCAAAAACTCCCGGAAGCACACCTGTTGCTTGGCATCGCGCTCGCTTGGAGCGGCGAACTCGTGCATGCAAAGTCGAGCTTCGAGTTTGCACTCGCGCATGATGGTGGGCAGGTGGATGCCGTGCGTTGGCTGGCCGTACTCGCCGAACACGCGAAGGACGCGAGCTCGGCGCACACCCATCGCAATCGCGCGCAAGTGCTCCTCGCGACTGCTCCCGAGCGACCACCGGAGATTCGCTACGGCGCGAGTGACTTCGCCAAGAAACACCATCTCAGCGCGATCTGAGCGCGTCGCGTCTCGCAGGTGCCGTCACGCACGATTTCGGTAGAGCGAGCGATCCACGACGGCGGCCATCGCACTCTCGTCGAGAGCGCCGCCGAGGAAGGCGTTGACCTTCTGCGCCTGTTCGAGCGGCGCTTGAAGCAAGTCCGCATGTCGTATCACGAGAACCACAAAGTTCGGACGCGATGCGAGCCACGCATGGACCGTCGCGAGTTGTGCTTGGTAGATCGCGAGCAAGCGCTCGGGCGGAAGTTGACCACCCGCCTTCGCGCTTCGAGCGAGCATCGTCGTTTGACTCTGCACAACCTCGCGCAAGTCGCGATCAAGAAACACGACGCGATACGCACGATCGTCTGGAAGCTCCGGCAGGAGCATGTGAATCACCTTCACGACCTTGCCCGCTGCATCATCAAGCCAGGCCTTATCGGTGCGAAGTTGTTTCACTCGTTCAAACTCAAAGTACCCACGTGGATTGTCTGCGTCCGCTCCGCGCTGCCCATCGGTGACCGCCTGCACGCCGCCGGCGACAATCATTTGCATCACCATGCTCGTGCCGGAGCGAGGCAATCCAGACACAACAATGACGGGCGCGTGCGGCATGAGAGTTGTGTCCAAAGGTACCCGCTGTGCGAAATCATCCGCGGAGATGCACCAAGCGCGCCGTGGATTGGGGTGGGCGCACGAGAGATCAAGCTATTGCGGTGCTTCTGAATCGCCGATAGACTCCCCCACCCGCTTCTGAACGCTTCAGGCGCGGGCTTAGTTGTTCGGGCGAATACTCAAGCGGTCAACGAGGAC
>SXGS01340535.1_pt1 | contig 40113 bp, 39 predicted proteins | sample 3174681 | NCBI WGS metagenome assembly SXGS01 (sample SAMN11356861, study PRJNA531348) | freshwater metagenome | isolation source: freshwater sample F1-80 | place: China: Fuxian Lake, Yuxi | collected 2017-12-25 | reverse complement strand
GCGGGTGGACCAACTACGGCCACACTTCCATCAGGAAGTGTTTGGGATGTGTGCCAAACCGCAAGACCGAACGAATCCAGTCGCCAAAGAGGACTTTTATGAAGAACAAGACTGACCATCCGATCCACGCTCTCCTTGGCTCGCGCTGGAGTCCGTACGCCTTTGCCCCGGATCGGGATGTCTCCACCGAGGATCTGACGTCTCTCTTCGAGGCCGCGCGCTGGACCATGTCGTCGTACAACGAGCAACCGTGGCGCTTCATCGTCGGAGTGCGCTCGCGGGACCGGCCGACGTGGGATCAAGTCTTAAGCGTTTTGCTGGAGGGCAACCAGATCTGGGCGAAAAACGCTCCGGTCCTGGTTCTGGGCATCCTGGTCCAAAACTTTGCGCGGAACGGCAAGATCAACACGGCGGCCGCACATGATCTGGGGGCAGCAGCGGCCAGCATCACATTCGAAGCCACGGCCCGTGGTCTCAACGTCCATCAAATGATCGGCATCGACCCGGAAAAGGCGCGAGATACATTTGCGCTTCCAGACTCCTTTGAACCACTCACGGCTCTGGCGATCGGCTATGCGGGAGCTCCGGAAGCCGTCGACGAGGCGATAGCGCTGCGCGACGCCCGCCCGCGTACGAGGAAGCCACTCCAGGAGATCATTCTGCGGGGCGGCTTTTGAGCGAGTGACACTACTCCGACCCACCTCAATCCTTCGGCGGCCCCTGCCGTTACACGGGTCGGCGGGCCGCCTTGATTAGCTGCGGCGCGTGACGTTGAACGGCGCACGGGACAGTCAGTCAGTCGTGGGCGGCGTCGGATCACCAGAGGAGCAATGGCCGATGAAGGTCTTCATTACCGGCGCGAACGGGTATGTCGGTGGATCGGTCGCCGTCCGCCTTGTTCAAGCTGGATACACCGTTCGCGGACTGATTCGCAACCCATCTCGCGCTGAGGAGCTGCGAAGCTTCGGGATCTACCCGGTGATCGGGACCCTCGACGACTCTGCGTTGCTTGTCGCCGAAGCGGCGAGAGCCGATGCGGTGGTCAACGCCGCCAGCAGTGATCATCGTGGGGCAGTGGAAGCGCTTCTGACCGGGTTGGCCGGATCGGGGAAGCCATTCGTTCATACGAGCGGCAGCAGCGTTGTGAGCGATGAGGCCCTGGGCGAGCCATCGGACATGGTGTTTACCGAGGAGACTGCCATCTCCCCGGTGCCCGATAGGGCGGCGCGGCTCGCGATCGACACACTGATCCGCGAGGCAGCGCCAGGCATCCGCAGCGTCGTGCTCTGCAACGCAATGATCTATGGAGACGCGCTCGGCCCGCGGTCCCACAGCGTACAGCTCCCCGCATTGGTCGATCAAGCCCGCGACAGTGGTGTCGCTCGGCACATCGGTCGGGGGCTGAACCGCTGGTCGAATGTCCACATCGCGGACGTCGCCGACCTCTACCTCCTTGCGCTTGAGCGTGCGGCCGCCGGCAGCTTCTATTACGTCGAGAACGGTGAAGAGACGTTCAAGGCCATCGCCGACGCGATCGGCGGGGCCCTGGGAATTGGGCCATCGCAGGATTGGACCCTGACCGACGCGGTCGCGCGCTGGGGACGCGGGCTGGCGTTGATCTCTCTCAGTTCGAACAGCCGGGTACGTGCGGACAGGGCCCGCGCCGAGCTGGGCTGGTTGCCGCGCCACCACTCGATCCTCAACTACATCCTGAGGGACATGCCACGGTGATAGCGACCTCCAAGCTGCGCAACAGGCCGTTCCTGCCCGGCAATCTGATCGGCACGGAGCAGCTCCAGGTTGTTTTCGACGAGCAACCATCGCAACAGCTTCAGTTCGATGGGGCTCGTTGAGCGGACGGTCGAGGAGCAGAGGCACGACGCTTCGGCACTGTGCGAAAAGGCAGGATCCGGTTGAGGACGGATGGCGCGGACCCTCGTGACCGGTCACAACGGCAGGAAGAAGACTGCGTTCTGGAAGTTCTCGGGTTGACCGGCTTCCGTGAGCAGAACCAGGTCGTCGATGACACGTCCGAAAGCTACTTCAGCCTTGGATGCATACACCACTCCCTGGAAAGAGTCCCCGTCCCGTTGTCGACGGGCCGCTTCGTGAAGGAAATCCCGGTCTCGCGAGAACGCAACGCGACCCAATCTGGCGGCGCGTTCGATGACTTCGGGATCTGATCGTCCGCCCTGGCCATCATCCTCGATAGTCAGGACGTCAATTCCGCGTTGTCGGAGCCCCCGGGTGATCTGTCCTTCGACGTTCTCATCCAAGTAGTATGAGATCATGGCGAGGCGGATGTAGGTTGGGAGTCTTCCCGCCGACGGAGAAACTCATCTCGAGAGATGCGGTTCGGGTTCGCTGCTCTCAGCGCGCTGGATTCTCTCACATCTTCTCTTATGTGCGCGTCGATCTCGGCTTGGTGGTCGTAGTAGTACGCCAGTGCCGCATGGACTTGCGCCAGAGAGAGTTTGGGGTAGTTATCGCAAATCTCGCGAGGAGACAGCGCCCACACCACGGTATCCACGGCGATGTCGGCGACCTTTAGCCCTGTGCCTTCGAGGTAAGGCCGTCTGGTCTCATCCTTGACGATGTATTGGATGGGTGCGGCGATCATTTGGCTCGTGGTGACTGTCGGAAGAGAGTGGGGGACGAGACTCGAACCGCGCGGAGGGCGCCCGACCAACTGCTTGGTAGGAGTTTGGTCTCCCTTGCAGAAGGATGTCGGCCCGGTGGTCGTTGACTTGCCTCAACTCCATTATAGCGCCGGGGGAGCGCGGCGACTCCTCGATCCTGCGGCGGGTGACCTAGATCTATCTCCGCCGAGCGAGCTCAATCTGGACTGCAGCAGCCGAGGTAGCGGGGCTGCCCGGCCGGGGTCGTGGGTACTCGTTCGATTGAGACCGAAACGGATGGGTTGGGGGCAACGACCGCTATCCGCTGACTCAGGCGGACCCCATGCACGACCAGCAGATTGGAATGCTCGCCCCAATCCGGCCTGGCTCGATCTGCACATTGGGGGTGCAGACGACCCCGCGAAGCAGTCCGTCACTTCCCAACTCCCCCTTCTCGGCCAGTACCTGGTGGTGAGTCACCATGGGACACGTGTCCATGCAGACGGAGGCCGCCGCCGTTCAGTCAGGCTCACTCACGGCTCAAGGCTCCAGCGGAGCGGTACACGCGGCGTGTCGCCCTTCACGAGGAGATCCGTCGCTCGAATGACTTTCTTCAGATCGTTTTCGTCCGGTTCATCCGCGAGGAACTCATCGGACACATCAAGCACACGCAACTTGTCGGCGAAAAAGACATGCAACTTCTGTCCGGCCTCGCTGTGGCACCAAGCTCCAATCCTGAAGTCTGGGACACCGAACCTGGCTGCCGACTGAAGGAGCTCGTGCTCGACAACGGTTTTCATACGAGTTGTTCGCTCGGCATCACCGCAGGTTGCCATTGGACCTCTTTCTCGCTGCCGCGTTGGGCGGGCGCCGCAGGGAGCTACTATCCAGCGCGGCTCACGCGACACGGTTCACTCTATCGGCAGCGTGCTTCAGCGGGGGACGAGACTCGAACCACCCAGAGGGCACCCGACCAATTACTTGGTAGGAGTGTGGTATCCCTCGCAGAAGGATGTAGTCCAAGTGCTCGTTGACTTGCTTCAACTCCATTATAGCGGCGGGGTAGCGCGGCGACTCATCCATCCTGCCGTAGGTCACTTCGGTGGATCTCCGCAGATCTCCGCCCAGAGGGACTATCCGGGGATCCGGAAGCCGAGGTACCGGGGCTTCTCCATCAGGGCCCTGGGATCTCGTTCGATTGAGATCTGAACGGACTCGATGGCTGCAATGACCGTTACCCACCGAACCCGGCGAACCCCATGCACGATCAGCCAATCGGGCCGCTCACCCTCGATTTGGATTGCCTTGATCCGCCCTTCAGTTGTCCAGACAACCACACGGAAGAACTCGTGCGGCCCCAACTCCTCCTGCGCAGCCACTTCATGCTGGTGAACGAATTCGGGGAAGGTGTCCAGGCGGACAGGGCCAGCCGCCGTACCGTCGGGCCCGCTCACGTCTCACCGGCGAGGCGGCGTAGACGGCCCCTGTGAAACACCCGTACTCGTGGCGCGTCACCTGCCACGAGGTGCGCTGGCGCGGCGGAGACCTTTCTCAAATCGCCGTTGTCCGGTTCGTCGTCGAGAAACTCCTGTGACTGCCCGAGCACACGCAACTTGCCGGTGACGATGACACGCAACTCGGGCTCGGCTTCGCCGAGGCTCAAAGCTATGATCCTGATGTCCGGGACACCTGGCTTTGCAGCCGCCTGAGTCAGCTCGGCTTCGATTCTGGCTCTCACACGTGCGATTCGCTCTGCATTTCTGTAGGTCAATATCCCACCTCCAGATTGAAACGGTACCGGCGGGAGCGCCGCCGGCCGAGTTGTTTAGGGCGGCTCCTGCGATCCGGCCCCGACAGTCTGCCCGGCAGTTTGGCGAGGGATGAGACTCGATCCGCCCAAAGGGTGCTCGTCCAACTGTCCGGAAGAAGTCTGGTCCCACCGCCATGAGAATTCAGATTGTCCTTGCGTCACCTGCCAGCCACCATCGGTGGATGTATTGTCCCGCTGCCGAATCGAACATAACGCACTCAGACTCGCCGATTCATCGTGCGCGGGGCACCCGAGCGAAGAAGTTTGGCAGCAACTCGGCCTCTGGGTGGCTAGGCGTACGGTCATTGCCGGAAGCCGTGCAAGATGGGGGTGCGTGGCAGTCCACGAGGATTCAGCAGGAGTCCTCTCCACATGTCACGCGGCAGCTACCCGTCTACAAACGCTCGAAGGTGCTGCCATTACGGGGGATGAAGAGCCGCTCGTAGATGCGGGTTGCGTATTCGTCTGACATGCCCGCGATGTAGTCGCATACCACCCGCTGCGCGATGCAGGCACTCTGCCGTTCGGCGTCCAGGAAGCGATTACGGTCGCTCTCACGAAGTAGCGTGTGCGGATACGACGCGAACACCTCGAACAGGTTTCTGATCATCTCCTGACCCCGCCATTCTAGCGTACGGACTCCGAAGCTATGGATGATGCGGCTGCGGGTCAACTCTTGCAACTTGTTAAGTGCATCCCGGGCTGCGGGTTCCAGGTCGATGGTCCAGCGCAGCAGGTCGTCATCGAATTCGGCATCCTCACGGAACTGCAACGCGGTCATAAACGCGTGGACGAGATCACCGACCGCCTGTTTCCTCTTATCGCTCTTCCCCGAAAACAGCCGGTCCCGCAGATCGGGAATATTGTCTAGCCCAGAGGCCCCTTCGAGCCCTTGCTGATCCCAGTGGTCTCGGCTAATCAGATCGACGGCTATGCCATCTTCCAAGTCATGGACGCCATAGGCAATGTCGTCCGCCAGATCCATGATGGTGGTGTCGAGCGACTTGTGCTTTGGCCTGTGATGTCCGTCCTTCCTGTGTTCAATCTCTGTGAAGCGTTTGCGGTCGGCTTCAGAGAACGGCTCCAGTAGCCACTTTACAGTAGTTGCCTCCTGGTCGAGATAGCACTTCGGGGGCTTCCAACGCTCTGACGGCCTCGTGCCGTATTCCTCTGTGGACCGGTTGCACACCAACGAGTACGGGGCTGGGTACTTTAGTACGCCAAGAAGTGTTCGTCGAGTGAGGTCGAGGCCGAATGACGCCTCGTGGGGCTCGGTGTTCAAAAGCCTCAGAGTCTGGCCGTTGGCCTCAAAGCCTCCATGCTCTCTCATCGCGAAGTCGAGTGCTACCTCCCCACCGTGGCCGAATGGCGGATGACCGATGTCGTGGGCCAGGCAAATGGCCTCGATCAGAGATTCCGTGGGCAGAGCGCTGCGGAGAGCATCAGGCACATCCCGCCGGCGCTCTTGAATCTGGTCGACGATACCCCCACCGATCTGGGCGACTTCCAATGAGTGGGTGAGCCGGGTGCGTGGGAAGTCGCCAGCGCTGGTATCGAGAACCTGCATCTTCGTTTGCAGTCGCCGAAACGTGGATGAATGAATGATCCGAGCACGGTCCCGCCTATAGGGGTCAGGCTTGAGAGGCTCTGGTGCCGCACTCTGCCTAGACCGCCTCGCCTGCCACACGGTGTATGGCTGCATCGCCATCTTCGCGTCCTCCATCACCTGCTCTAATCGCTTGATCTCTTTCGATCAGGAGCGGTCGGCGACCTTTGCCAGGACGACCAGGTCGTCCCGACGAAAGCTATCGCTGCTCCTCTCTGCTGCCGGTCGACGTAGACACGGCTGAGGGTCGGGCCGTATCCGGTGGCGGGCTCCGTCGAGTTCGGCCACAGGTCGGCCCTGATTGAGCCGGTCCTGACGTTCCGATCATCGAGGCGGCGGGAGATCCCGCCAGCGCTTCGCTGTGACGAACCATGCGAGATGCACCGGATTCTCGGTGGCGACGACCCCGCCGACCTGCTCCGCCTGCGCTGCTAGAATCACATCGCCATCCAGAGCCTCCTGGGGCGAGGTGACGAGCCCTTGCTGCCGGGCCAACGCCCACAGTTCCGCAGCCCGTCGCATCGTCGGAGTGTCAATCTCCAGGTACCCGATCTCGTCAATCAATGCGTCGAGACGCCGGAGCCCGCTGGTGCGGCCCACACGCAGCAACTCCCGACGCAACTCATAATCGGCGATCTCCGGAACTGACACCTCGGCGCCGGCGGCAAGGTGGTCCCGCAGCCATTGGCGAATGTCGCGGACGTCGGAGAGTCCGCCATTGGGGTGGGTGAGCAGCGACAGCGGAGTCGTGTCCAGCAGGATTCGATCAGGCAATGTCGGGCGCCCGCATGGATGCGCGTGGAGGGATCACCACCGGACCCGGCTCCGGGTCCACTTCGTCTTCGGCGTCCCACCGATCCAGCAACAAAGTCACTCGCCGCGATCGTTCGGTGCGGGTTGGAAACCGCTCTGATACGAGCGTGCGAACGAAGTCCTCTGGGGCCTGGCCCTTCCGTTCCGCCTCTTCGCGGAGTTGGCGCTCTATTTCCGGTGGAAGCTCGATCGTCAACGACATCGCGATCACCCCATTCTCGGTAGCGCCCTGAGCCTCATAGCTTATGATGAGACTGGATGAGAGGACGGATGGAAGTCCAACACCCCGTCTTCATGCTTCAAAAGCGGCGGACGAGACTCGAACCGCCCAGAGCACGCCCGACCTGATGCTTGGATGGCAGTGACTCTACCACTGAGTTACTCCCGCGTGCCCCTCATCTTAGGGCTGGGCTCGGGAACGTGTCAATCCTGTTCCGAGTCGGCCCCAGGGCGAACGCATCTGACCCAAGTTCCGCAGTTGGGGGTACCCAGAATCTCTTCCGACCCTCGATTTGGCCTGTTTCACCCGGAGTTTCCGTGCTTTTGGATGGGAAAAGTCCGGATTTGTGGACGTAGTGCAGACATGGCCCCGGGCTGGCTTCAGGTCGACCGCGCGGCAGTTCCTGCGACGCAACGCTCGAACCTGTGGCACGCTCACCCGCGTCTACGGGTAGCCCCCACCGAGTCCTACCACACCGCGCGGGTTCGCCAGCAGCGGGCCATCGCCTATCTGGGCGATCTTCCCCGGGAGGATCCAGCCCTCATTGCTGATCGCGGGAAGCTCCAGGGTCGATCGGCGCAGTTGTCGCTGTGCGACGAAACTACGGAACCCCAGTAGGCCTCGGTAGACGTCCGCCTGGTTCGTGTCGAGCTATGCCGGGCACTCGGTGCAGCTTGGGTTGGATCCTGGCTGCTGGAACAACTCGGTTTGCCGAGCTTCTTCGACGAGCATATCCCACGTGGGAAGGAACAGATCGAGTGGGGCAGGATGGCGGAGATCCTCATCCACCGCGACGATCGGGGTTGCGACCGGTCTGGCATCAGACAACCGAGCGCGTAGAGAGGCACATTCTGGTTTGCTTCCTGGCCTTTGTGCTCTGGAAGACGCTGGGCCAGTTCTGCGGGGCCGCCGGGTTGGGCGACTGCCCTCGGAAGGCGCATGACGAACGGGCCCAGATACAAATGCTTGATGTGGTGCTGCCGACACAGCACGGAGCGGAGATCCGACTTCGACGCCTCAACCGCCAGAAGAAGCGTCAGGCAAACCTGCTTCAGCAACTCCGAGTGAGGCTGCCCGACACGATCCGGATCACGGAGATGTAGTGTAGACACATGGGGAAAAAAACCGCAAATTCGGGCTTAAACCCCGGTTTTTTCAAACCAACTGCGGAACTTGAGTTAGCGACATGCCCTTGCGGCGACGGCAAACCGCAGGAAGTAGCGCTGCCAGTCCTGGTCCCGGGACTGGTACTCGTTATCGCAACAGAAGTGGTCGACCAGTCCCTCACGGACACGTGCCAACTCCCTCCTTCGGCCCCGATGCCGGTCATCGGCAAGCGTGAGATCGAGGAGTTCCAGCGCCCGCTCGAACGCGCGCATGGCGATCTCCTCTCGTCCCTTGCTTCGCCAGGCGATGGTCCGTTCCACCTCGCTTCCCACGTTCGCCATCTGCTCCAGAAGGGAAAGCGTCTTCCATCGGCCGGCCGCGAGCTCTGGATGCTGCGTGCTCATCGCTCTACCAGTCCATCCACGATGGCCAGGATCCGCGTACGCAGCGCTTCAGCCTCCACGCCACGGCTGCGATTCGCCTGCGACGGGCGCACGTTGATCATCGAGTCGAACTCCACGAACTCCGCGTCCGTGAGATCTGGGTAGAGATTGATCCCCCACAAGTCGGCCAGACGGGAACCCTGGTCCAGGAGAAGCGCCTCCTGATCGGCGTGGAGTTCAGCGTCGAGGACCAGGATGCCCTTTTCAACGTCAACCACGGCCTTTACCGGATCGCCGAATGACAGCGCCGCCATCTTCCGCAATTCGTCAATCGTAACGCGCGTGAGTGGTCCGACCATCTTCATTGCGTACTCCCTCGCCCTTCAATAAGCGGCAGGGTCCTCTGTCCATCACGCTTTCGGACTCATCAACGACCACCCCGGCGCCGGCCTGAATCTGCTCGCTGGCACCACTGGCGAATGTCGCGGGGGTTGAGGAGCCTGCAGTCGCGGTGCGTGAGAAGCGACCTCAAAAAGCTGTCCAGCAAGTTTGGATCCATCGACGCCGAGCGCCCGCATGGATGTGCGTGGAGAGATTACCACCGGACCGGACTCAGGGTCCACAACGTCCTCGGCGTTCCAGGAGACTGGATTTGAAGCTGGATGGACGATCGCGACTTCGCCTACATCCTTCAAGAGCGGGGGACGAGACTCGAACTCGCGACCAACTGCTTGGAAGGCAGTGACTCTACCACTGAGTTACCCCCGCGTGGCTTTCATGTTACGGCGGGGCTCGGGTGCGTGTCAATCCTGTTCCGCCCCGGTCCGGGCGCGTCGGATCTGCGGTAGCGTCCCAGCGGGCTGCCCCATGGGCCTCCCGGCATTTCCACCGGACCTCGAGCGACTCCTTGCGGCATCATTGCTGCGGTCAACACAAGTTTCGGCCGGGGTGTGCGGCGTGGGGGTAAGGGAGGCCATGTCGAAACGGGGCGGCGCGAAGAAACGGGGGGGCGGCCGATCGGGTCAACCGGGCGGCTCTCCCAAGGGATCCGCTCGACCGGCGGGCGGTGGGTCGACGAGTTCCCCGAGCCCGGGTGGGTCTGGGGATGGCGCTGCACCGAACTCCGCGTCGGGCGGTTTGTCCCACGGCGCGAGCTCGGCCGGCAGCGGGCGCCAGCCGGCCCATCCCGGTGGGGGAGCAGGCGGGTCGCACCGGCCGCCGAGTCCCCCGGTCAAGGGGCAGCAGCCGTCGAATCCCGGCGGAGTTTCAGGCGGCGCCCGCCAGCCGAGCGCCCCGCTTGCCGGACCGAATGCCTCGCCCTCCGGCCGAGGGCCAGGCAGTGCCGGGCCGGCAACCCCGGCGGGTGAAACTCCGGGCGAAGGAATAAAGCTGCCGCCGGGGGGCGACCGGGGTGACCGCGAGAGCATTCAGAAGCGCGGACATCCGGCGCCGCCGCCGCTGAGAGGCGGGATCCTCGGCGGCAGTCAGGTTCCCACGCACGGATCCGGCCTGGGGTACGGGGGGCGGATGCAGGGCGCCCTGCCTCTGGAAGGTTTGCCGACTCCCATGCCGAGGCCGGCGCCGCCTTCGCCAAACCCGAAAGGTCCTCTGCTGCCCGGCGCACGGACGCCAACCCCGCCGGGACCCAAGGCGCCTCCTCCGCCCTGCCCAAAGGCGCCGCCGCAGCCGTCACGCGGGTCCCAACCGCCGTCGGAGCCGCCGGGAGTGGCGCCGCTCACCATCGATCAACTCAGTCGACTGGTGCCCGAAGAGCTGCGTGACTACTACCTCGCGCTGCCACCCGGACCGTTCAACTACACGAATGCCATCGGTGAAGTAGTCTCCGACATCGTGGCCACGCTGCCGGACTTTTCGCACGTCCGTCTCGATGAGGTGCTGTTCTCCTTTGACCAGGCGCGCAAGCACACGGAGTACGGCCGATACGCCTCATGCACGGGCATGCGATTTCAAGGCGGCGCGGAAACGGAACTCCGTCGGGGGCGACTGGTCGGCTTGCAAAAGACGTTCTACGAGGGCCGGGAGATTCTGTATGCCATCTCGGTCATGCTCCCCCGATTCCACGTGGAGCAGGACTACCGCTTCCGGATTGACACGTTGGTCCACGAGGTCTTCCACATCAGTCCGGAGTTCAACGGCGACTATCGACGGTTCGCCGGCGGCCGAGCCCACGGCCACAGCCGTGCCTTCTACGACTCGCTCGTCGAGAAGCTTACGGATCGCTACTTTGAGCTCAGCCCGAAGGCGAATTCCTGGGACTTTTTGAAGCTGCCGCTCTGGTCGCTCCATCGCCGTCCCGGAGGCGTGGTGGGCACTAAGCTGGCCAAGCCCAAGATCATACCCTTGTAGGCGGCGCCGGGAGGCGAGGGATGGCGGGAAGAGGTCGGTGGCGGCGAACACTCGAACAGGGGTATTGTTCAGAGGTAATGTAAACGTTGGCCGTCGCGGGTTGGGTCGATCCCCAACCGCCGCTGAGCCCGCTCGATTCTCGGGGGAACAATCATGGAACAGCTTCGTCAGCAGAACTCGATTCGACGGCGGCGAGCCGGTTTTGTAGGCGGACTCGCGGTGGCAGGGCTCTCGCTCGCACTGGCAGCGCCGGCCTGGGTGCAGCAGCAGAATCCGCGCGAAGTCAAAGTGCGCGGTGACAAAGCGCGCGTTGAGGCGGGGGGCTACTGGCTCTACAACAACCTGAACAGCGCGCTGGCAGAGGCGAAGAAGAGCGGCAAGCCGGTCCTGGCCATCGTCCGATGCATCCCGTGCGAAGCCTGCGCCAAGCTGGATGAGCAGGTGGTGGAGCTAAACCCGGAGATCCGCGCATTGCTCGACAAGTTCGTTTGCGTGCGATTGGTCACCACGAACGGGATGGACCTCTCCCTGTTCCAGTACGATTTCGATCAGTCGTGGACCGCACTCACGTTGAACGCGGATCGGACCATCTACGGCCGCTATGGCACCCGCTCTCACCAGACGGAGTCCGATCAGGACATCACTCTTTCGGGGTTCCGAAAGTCGCTGGAGAAGGCGCTGCAACTCCATGCAGCCTGGCCCCGGGATCGTGCGGCGCTCCAGGCGAAAACCGGCCCGAAGCCGCCCTATCCCTCACCTGACAAGATGCCGATCTTCAAGGACCGACCGGCCAGCCTGAACTATGAGGGCACGGCGAGCATCGTCAAGGACTGCATCCATTGTCACCAGGTCGGGGAGGCGCTCCGAAAGATGCCTCGCGAGGCCGGACTGGCGATTCCCGAGCAGGCGATGTTCCCGTATCCGAATCCCCGAACCCTCGGCTTCAACATGGATCCCCTGGAAGCGGCGACGGTGAAGGCAGTGACGGCGGGATCGCCGGCCGGCCGAGCGGGCCTGAAAGCAGGGGATGAGATTCAATCGCTCAACGGTCAGCCCATTCTGTCGACTGCCGATATCCAGTGGGTCCTCCACCACCTCGGCGAACCGGCGCGGCTGCAGGCGTCTGTCCTGCGAGGCGGGACCCGGCAGAAGGCAACGGTCCAGATGGAACTGGCTTCGGGTTGGCGTCGCGGCGAGGATCTTTCGTGGAGGGCTTCTACCTGGGACCTCCGCCGGATGGCGACGGGCGGGATCAAGATGGACGACCTCACCGATGCGGAGCGGGCTCAGCGTGGTCTCGGCAAGACGGAGATGGCGCTCCTCATCAAGCATGTTGGCCAGTTCGGTCCCCACGCTCTGGCAATGCGCGAGGGGTTCAAGAAGGACGACCTGATCGTCTCCATCGACGGCTCCACCGCGCGAATGACCGAGACGGACGTGCTGGTGAACAACGTGCAGAACCGGAAGCCGGGCGCCCGGGTTCCCACCGTGGTGGTGCGGGGCGGGCAACGGCTCAATCTGATGATGCCGGTTCAGTAAGCCGCCGCTCCGAGGTCGACCGGGTGTAGGGCGGGGGTAGGGCAGAGCGATGAATTCGGGAAGACGGCGTTTGCTTGAGGCGGCGGTAGGAACCGCAGTCGGATCCTCCGCGCAGCTCGCCTCGCCGCGAGAGGTGGGCGCGGTGCAGGCGACTCGTCCGACGGTAGCGTGCTACTACTTCCCGAATTACCATCCGGGCGATCCTCGCAACGAGAAGGCCAAAGGCAAGGGCTGGGCCGAATGGGAACTGGTGAAGGCCGCAAAGCCGCGTTTCCCGGGCCATCGCCAGCCCATCGTGCCGGCGTGGGGGTACACCGATGAGTCCGATCCGGTGGAGATGGCCCGAAAGATCGCGGCGGCCTCCGATCACGGGATCGACGCATTCTTGTTCGACTGGTACTACTTCAATGATGGTCCCTTCCTGAACCGTTGTCTTGACCGGGGCTTCCTCAAGGCCTCCAACGTCGCGCGGCTCAAGTTCGCGCTGATGTGGGCGAATCACGATTGGATCGAGATCCACCCCTATCGGCGGGGAGCGCCTCGCACGGTGCTCTACCCAGGCCAGGTCACAGTCGAGGCGTACGACCGCATTTGCGATCACCTCATCCACGATTACTTCGGACACCCTTCTTACTGGCGGATTGGGGGAAAGCCGTACTTCTCGTTCTATGAGATCAACAAACTCATGGAGAGCTTCGGATCAGTGGCGGATGCGCGAAGGGCGCTGGATCGCTTCCGAAAGAAGGCTTCCGATGCCGGGTTGCCGGGACTCCATCTGAATGCGGTGATGTGGGGTCGAACGATCCTCCCGGGTGAGAAGCAGCCTGCGGATCCCGCCGGCGTAGTGAAGCAGCTCGGATTCGACTCGGTCACCTCCTATGTGTGGATCCACCATGTGCCCCTGCCGCGAATGAAAACCGACTACGTCGAGGTGCGCGATGCCTATCTCGCGTACTGGGAGCGGGCCGAGAAGCAGTTCGAGACGCCGTACTACCCCAATGTGACGATGGGCTGGGACTCCAGCCCGCGCGCCCACCAGGACGATGAGTTTGGCAACTTCGGCTACCCCTTCATGCACACGATCTCCGGCAACACTCCGGAGCGGTTTGAGGAGGCGCTCACAATCACGCGGGATCGGCTCGCCGCACGTCCGGCGGAGAGTCGCATCCTGAACATCAACTGCTGGAACGAGTGGACCGAGGGCAGTTACCTGGAGCCCGACACCGTTCACGGAATGAAGTATCTGGAGGCGGTGCGAGCGGTGTTTCCGCGCAGGCGCGGGTAATCAGGGCGACGTTCTGCCTTACCGCGAAGCGGGTCGGCCGCGATAGAGGGGGTGATCCTGCACGGCACATCGGTACGCGTGCGGCTCCCACTCCCCACTCATCGGCATGCTCACCATCACTCCCACCGAGCTCTCCAGGCTCCTCCTCAATGTCGCCCTGACGCGGACAGTCTTCATCTGGGGCCCTCCCGGCATCGGGAAGTCGGCGCTGGTTGAGCAATTCGCGCTGGAAGTTGGGCTCGACTGCGTCTCGCTCCTCGGTTCGCAGCTCGCGCCGGAGGACCTCATCGGTGTTCCAAAGATTGAGGGGGAGCGGTCGATCTTCTGTCCTCCGCGGATTATCGCCCGCGACGAGCCGTACTTGCTCTTCGTAGACGAGTTGAACGCCTGCAGCTTTGAGGTTCAGAAGGCGTTCTACAGCCTCATCAACGATCGCAGGCTGGGCGAGTACCGCCTGCCATCGGGCTCGGTGGTCGTCGGCGCCGGGAACCGGGCGCAGGATCAGGCGATCGTCAAACCGATGTCCTCCGCGATGATGAACCGAATGCTCCACGTGGAACTAAAGCCCACCGTCCGGGATTGGCTCCAGTGGGCTTACGCCAACGGCATCCACGAATGGGTCATTCAGTACGTGGAGACCCGGCCGGACCACCTCTGGACCGCCCCGCCGAAGACGGAGCAGACCTTTACCACACCCCGGTCCTGGCACATCCTCAGCGATGCGCTCCGTTCTTACGGCGATCAGATCCTGGCGGAGGAGATTGATCTGCTGGCAGGCGGTTGTCTCAGCCCGCAGCACGCCCGGAGCTTTGCGGCTTTTGTCAAGAACCTGCAGGGCAAGCTTCGGATCGACCTGATCCTTCGCGGCGATCAGCCTCTACCCCGCAAGCCGGAGGATCGCGATGTGCTGTATTTCATCGTGCAGTCCGTCCGAGCCCAGCTCGCCAAGGAGCTGCCTCCCACCCGCGAAGCCATCAAGCCGCAGCACCGGGGTCTCGTGATCCAGGCCAAGAGAATCCTGGTGGATCTCTGCGAGATCAGTGTGGAGATGGCCACTCTGCTGGTAGCTGACGAGGAGGGGGATGACGTCCGCAAGCTGCCTTCCTGGTTCCTTGTTGAGATCGTTCGAGATCTCCCGAGGTTGGCGGGATCGATCTCGGTGGACTGCTGACGTGCGACGGGCGCGGGAAGACTTCGCTGCGACGACGCGGCGGACGAATCGATTCTCGATCGAAAACGCTCGGCAGGAACTGTCTAGCGGGCCGCTTCGAGAGCTGCTGGGGGTCGCTGCGTTGGTTGTGGTCGACGGACGTGATGTGGGGGAACCGCGCTGGGGTTCAGTTGATCCAGTCTCCGCCACGATAACGCTGACGGCTCGGGGGGATCGGGCTCTTGGCAGCTACGAATGGCAGCGCATCATCGCCCACATGCTGCTGCACCTCGGGCTCAATCACGGGGCCCGCAGAGGAGATCGGGATCCGCTGCTCTGGAACCTGGTGTGCGAAACGAGCTGCACGGAACTGCTCACTCTCTTCGGGTTTGACCCTCTGCCCGGTCGCGAGCAGAGTGGCAGCACGGAAGAGGTCGCCTACGACATGCTGGTGCTGGAACTCGAGTCGGGAGATCGTTCGCGGGTGACCGCTTTCGAAACACCGGCCGGGAAAGGACGCCCGGATCTCATCGGCCTCTCGCGCGAGATCGCCTTCAACCGGCGGCATGAGGAGCTCTTGGGTCAGGCCATCCGCAGAGCCGTCAGCGTGGCGGTCCGGGATGCCGTCTCTGCGGCGTCAGACGCCTCCTTTGGGCCCGGAAGCTTCGCGCCGCTCGAGTCTGCAAAGCGCTGGGTGTATCAGCACATTCCCCTGCTCGGCGCCGTTTCGGCTCAAGTCCGGATCGTTGTCGACCCAAAGGTTTGCGAGATCCGCGACATTCCCGTGGCGGCAGTCAATCCGTACCTGGGTGAGATCTACCTGAACACCGCCGTGAACCTGACCCATGAAGAGTGGCGGTTCGTTTATGTGCATGAGTTGATGCACCTTGCGTTGCTCCACCACAGCCGCATCCGAGGCAGAGACCCCCTCGTCTGGAACTTCGCCTGCGACTTCGTCATTAACGACTGGCTTCTTCAGATGAATGTGGGTCCCATCCCCAAGATTGGAATGCTCTGGGACCCCCGGATCAGGGGGATGTCTTCCGATGAGGTGTATGAGTTGCTCATGAAGTCGCCGTCGGAGCGAAAGAAGCTGCGGGGGTTCCGGGGCGCGCTGGGAGATATTCTCCTGGATGCCGGCAACCGCCGTGTCTTTCGGGGAGATGTCACGACTCTGGACGACATCATTCGCCGCTGCGTCGAGATGGCGCTGCCGTGCATCCTGCCGGGGAGCCTGCCCGGGGGGCTGCTGGAGGATATTCGATCCCTCTTCGCGCCGGCTGTGCCGTGGGACGTGGAGCTGGCTCGATGGATGGAGTCGCATGTGCCGTACGTGCGTGACCCGATCCGGACCTACGCCCGATTGAGCCGTCGCCAATCATCCACCCCCGAGATCCCCCGTCCGGCGCGATGGATCCCGCGGGAGATGAAGGACGCTTGCACCTTCGGCGTGGTGCTCGACAGCTCGGGATCCATGGATCACGAGACGCTGGGGGAGGCGTTCGGTGCGATCGCCTCGTTCGCCGAGAGTCGAGCAGTGGAGCGGGTCCGGGTGGTGCAGTGCGACGTGGAGCCGTTCGACATGGGATGGCTTTCCACGGAGGAGCTTCGCGGCGTACTGCCGGTTCGGGGACGCGGCGGCACCGCCCTCCAACCGGGCATCAACCTCCTGCAGAGCCGATCTGATCTTCCTGCCGCCGCGCCGATTATGATTTTGACGGATGGCTACTGCGAGTCGGAGCTTCTGGTGGCGCGAGAGCACTGCTTCGTGCTCCCCAGAAAGCGCTGGAAGGAAGGGGGCGTGCTCCTCCGCACCTCCGCCCCTGTTTTCCGCGTGCTCTCGTGAACAATCGTTGCCGGGTGATTCTGCGGGCGTGCATTCTCCGTTGACTCTGCATGGTCCCGCGGCTATACTTTCCGGACTTTGTTCCGGACCCGTTCGGAATAGGGTAGAACCGATTCGTTGACTGCCCCCCTTGCGCGATGCAGTCTTTCGGGGAACTTTCCCCTGATCGACGGAACCGGTAGGGGATGGGCGCCTCCAGGCCCGTTGGATGCCTGTCCGACAGGAGAGCGATACGTCCTTGAGCGAGAAGCAGGTTGTCCTGACCTCCGCGGGTCTGAGGCGGATCGAAGACGAACTTCACCAACTCCAGACCGTCCGCCGACACGAGGTCGCGGATCTGATCCGCCAGGCTAAGGACCTGGGGGATGTAGCAGAAAATCCCGAGTACGAGACTGCCAAGACTGAACAGGCGTTTCTGGAGGGACGAATCTCCGAATTGAAGGCGATACTTCGAACGGCGATCGTTATCGAAGATTCCGATGTTCGGACGGATGTCTGCAGTTTTGGGGCCGTCATTACGGTGCGCGACCTGGATGAAGGGGAGGATTGGGAATTCACCCTCGTCGGTTCTTTCGAGGCCGACCCCGACGCCGACCGCATCTCTAACGAGTCGCCGATCGGCGAGGCGGTTGTCGGGAAAAAGGTTGGAACTCAGGTTTCGGTGCGAACTCCGGGTGGGGTTCTGAGGCTGGAAATCGTCGGCATTCGAAGGCAAGACGAGTGAGCCGGCTGCGGGCTCTCAAGTAAGATCAGGCTTCAAGAGAGCGTCCGGAAGGACGCTCTGTTTGCGTTCCAACTATGGCAAACTCCGCGCAAGACTCCGCACAACCCCCTTCCACGGCTCTCACTTCACCGAACGCTACGGGCCCAGAAGCCGGCGAGTTGGTGCAGGCTCGACTTGAAAAACTCCGCCGCCTGCGGGAGCAGGGGTCGGATCCCTTTGAACATGAGCGCTTCGACCGGTCCCACACTTGCGCTCAAGCAGTTGTCGCGTTCGCCGAATGGGAACGGGGAGCCGCTGGCCAGGATCCGGCGCCGGAGTTGATTCGGGCCCGTCTGTGTGGGCGCCTCGTTTCTCGGAGAGTCATGGGGAAGGCGGTCTTCCTGGACATCCGGGATGAGTCCGGGCGAATCCAACTCTACTGCCGTGCAAATGTGCTCGGCCCGGACTCCTTCGCACGCCTGGAGATGCTCGATATTGGCGACTTTCTCGGCCTCCACGGCAACCTCTTCCGGACGCGGATGGGGGAGATCACGCTTGAGGTCGCCTCGTTCGACATCCTGGCGAAGGCGATTCGTCCGCTGCCCTTCGGGAAGACCGTGGGTGAGGAGCATCACAACGACGTCGCCGATGTCGAGTTTCGCTACCGTCAGCGCTATGCCGATCTCGCGGTGCATCCCGAGGTCCGAGATCACTTCCGGCGCCGCTCACTGATCCTGCGCTCCATCCGCGAGTTCTTCGACGGGCGGGGTTACATTGAGGTGGAAACTCCGGTGTTGCAGTCGGTGGCGGGGGGCGCGTCTGCCCGACCGTTCAACACGCATCACAACGCCCTCAATCAGGGCCTTCATCTTCGTATTTCCCTGGAACTCTACCTGAAGCGATTGATCGTGGGAGGCTTCGAAAGGGTCTACGAGATCGGCCGCGTCTTCCGGAATGAGGGGATCGACACCAGCCACAACCCCGAGTTCACGATGCTCGAGTCGTACGAGGCGTACGTAAACCTCGAATCTATTGAGGAACTCGTGGAGCAGTTGGTGGCGTCTCTGGCAACCCAGCTTTACGGTCGCCCCGTGATCCCTCACGGCGATGGCGAGATCGACCTGACCCCCCCCTGGCCCCGCCTTCCGGTGCTGGATGCGATCCGTGCCCGCACCGGCGTTGAACCCGAGGCATTCCTCAGCTTCGAGTCCGCCCACTCTGCTGCGGAAAGAGTTGGGATGGATGTCTCCCGAGAAGTGAACGTGGGCGGCATCGTGGCCCAGTTCCTCGACAAGCGCGTGGAGCCGCATCTGTTTCAGCCGGTCTTCATCACCGAGTATCCGGTTGAGATATCCCCGCTGGCGAAGAAGATCCCGGGTCGGCCCCACCTCACCCGCCGCTTCGAAGCGTATGTCGCCTGCTCAGAGCTCGCGAACGCCTTCTCGGAGATCAATGATCCCCTCGACCAGCGCGAGCGGTTCCTGGCTCAGGCCGCACTTCGGGCCGCGGGCGACGATGAGGCGCATCCGCTCGATGAGGACTATCTCCGAGCACTGGAGTACGGGATGCCCCCGACCGGTGGGCTCGGGATCGGCATCGATCGCCTGGTGATGCTGCTCACCAATACCGACTCGATCCGAGATGTCCTGCTCTTTCCTCAAATGAAACCGGAGCGCTGACCTTGACGCCGTGGCCCTGGGGTCCGCTTGACGACGAAATCGCCGACGAGCTCGCCCGAATTCCCGCTTCGTTCGATACCTATTCCGGCGTTACGTATCACCCCGCGGCGGCCACTACGGCCGACGGGGTCGAGCATCCCGCGGTGGTGTTCATGCGGCTCAGTCCCGACGAGGGGGATTGGGCGGAAGAGCAGCACGCACGGGGGCGGTGTATTCACCCGGAGGCGGTGTACGCGGTTTCACCGTCCCCGCATCGATTGCCCGCGGTTCTGGCTGACGGGTTGTATGAGCGGGGTGCGGCGACTCAGCGGTCGTATCTCTTTTCCCTCAGGATGTCGGACGGTCGGAGCATGGAGGCCTGCTGCGAACAGGTTGTGGACTTCCCGGCCATTCCGGCGCCGTACGGTCCCGAGCAGGTCGTCGACATCATTCCGCTCAAAGAAATCACGGCCGAAGAGTGCCTGCCGTCGCTTCCGTTTCGGTGGTGTTTCTACATCTGGCCACGCCTCCCGGGGGATCCGGAAAGCGAGTGATGCCGGTTGGTGGGCGTTCAAGTGGTGCTCGGGTTGTAGAGGTTGAGGGAGAGAACGAGATGTCATTGAGCCCCGACACGTTGAAGGCGATCATGCGTCGCTGGGCTTCCGGGATCACGGTGGTGACTTGCCGTCGGGGCGAGGGAATCCACGGAATGACGGCAAGCTCGTTCACTTCGGTGTCGCTGAACCCTCCGCTGGTGCTGGTGAGCGTCGACCGTCGCAACCGCACGCACTCCATGATCCAATCGGAGCGAGCCTTTGGAGTTCACATCCTGTCGTCGGACCAGCAGGACATCTCCAACCGGGCGGCCGGCTTCCAGGGGGAAGAGGGCAACTGGCTCCTGGATGTAGGGCATCGAACGGAAGCGACCGGCGCTCCGATCCTGGACGAGTGTCTCGCCTGGATGGACTGCACCCTGTGGGCCGAGTACGACGGCGGCGATCACACGCTCTTTATCGGTGAGATCCAGGCCGGCGGAGTCTCGGATGGCGAGCCGCTTCTCTGGTACGACCGCGGCTACGGCGAAGTGCGGCGGCCTTAGGTTCACCGCTGCGAGTTGGGAAGCCCGAAGCGGGCGTCCCAACTCGCAGCGATCCTACTTGCCGGTCTCCACGCGGAACTGATACGATCCCGGCTGGAGCCCGAGCTCCACGATTCCGGTTCGACCCCGCTTCACGGAGACGCCGGTGGCCCTGGAAGCCGGCTTTCCGCCCTCCTGGATCTCCGAGGCGTTGGATGCGGGAAGTTCCAGCGTAGCGGTGGCATTCGGCGGCACCGTGACCTCGAAGGTCGTTTGTCCCGCAGACTTCCTCCAGTTACTCACAATCCTGCCGTAGGGGCTGTCGTGGTGGGTCTTCACGAAGGTGAGGTCGCCCACGAGTGCGGGACGCAGGAAAAAGTGCTTGAAACCCGGGGACTCGGGATCGATCTGGATCCCGCCGGGGCCCTGGATGAACCATGCGCCGATGGAAATGAGGGTGTCGTGGATGTGGGATTGCCGTCCACGCCAGTCTTCCCACGCAGTGGTGGCCCCGTTGGCCAGCATGTAGCCCCAACTCGGATACGTCTCCTTGTTGACCATTTCAAAGAGCAGGTCGTGCCGGCCGGCTTTGATGAGGTACTTCATCAGGAAGTAGGCGCCATGCATGCCCGCGTCAATGTGCCCGTCGTTCTTCACCCGGATGGTCTGTTCGAGGTTCTTGGCCAGAGCCTCCCGAATGTCCGCCGGTGCGCTGTCCAGGAAGAGGGGAAACGCCAGGTAGGGCTGTTCGCCGGTAGCATAGCTCACGAGGTCCTTCTTGAAGAACCGGTTGTGGATGGCCCGGGAGAGAGCCAGACCCTCGGCGTCGTATTGACGGCCCTCGGCGGGCTTGCCGAGAATCCGAGCGACCTTGGCAGCGAGCATCAATTGGTAGAGATAGTGGGTGTTGTTGATGAACCGCACGCTCTCCGGATCTCCGAAGGAGCCCGGGACGCCGCCGATTGGTCTGGGGGGAACCCAGTCTCCCAGGTAGCGCCATTGGGTGAGCCTCATCGCGAAGCAGTTGTGCTGCTCAATGAGGCCGGTTGAAGCCTCCGACTTGAGATATCCCAGCCACTTCTTCATCGTCGGATACATGGTTTCCAACATGCCCCGGTCGCCGTAGTGGATGTAGCTTTGCCACGGGAGGGTGACCACGAAGCCGCTCCACATCGGTCCGCCGCCTCCACGATCCTGGTAGTGCGGTGCGGTGAACGGCAGGTCGCCGTTCGGCGCCTGGGCAACGCGCCAATCACCCATCCAGCGGTTGTAGAGGCCTCCCGCTGAAAAGTTGAACATGCCGGTCTCCAGCGAGGTGCCGGCATCTCCTCCGTAACCAAGGCGTTCGCGGGTTGGACAATCCACCACGTATCCGCCCAACGTGAGGGCCCGATAGGTCCAGGTCGTCATGCGGTAGATGCGGTTCAGGAGGGGGTTGGACGACTCGAAGCCGCCCGCCGGCTCGTAGTTGGTGTGTATGAAGTAGCCGGTGGCGTCGGATGGCGCGGGCTGCTGCTTCAGTCCGGTGATTCTCACCCACCGGAAGCCGTGGTAGTTGAAGCGCGAGCGAAACGTGATCGGTTTGCCGCTGCCGATGATCTCGTCACGCTGGTTGTGGATGGCGAGCCGACCATTGACCATGATCGCATCGGCATATTCCAGCTTTACCACGGCGCCGTCAGCGACCGGCTCCGCGATTCTCAGCTGAAGCCATCCGGTGAAGTTGGTTCCGAGATCCAGCAAGAAGGTTCCGTCCGGCCTGGCCTCGACGGCGCGGGTCCGGATGGTTTCGACGATGCGATTCGGCTCCACCATCTGTGCCACCGCGGGTACGGCGGCGGGCTGAAATTCCGAGGCTGCCGCCCATGACGAGTCGTCGTAGTCTGGCTGCGCCCAGTTCGGCTGCTCTCGACGGCTGTCCAACCGCTCGCCGCCGTAGTCGCCGAAAGCGAGCCCGCGGCCAAGGGGGTACAGCGAACTCGCCTGCACCTTCCACGAGGAGTCGGTGATCAGTTGCTGAGCGGCGCCGTCGGCGCCTAAGCAGTTGATCTGCACCCGGGCGAGCGGGCCATCGTGCATCACGCCTTCATGACCGCGGACGTACCACCCGCGCCCCAGCCAGAGCGCCAGGGTGTTCTTGCCCGACTTCAGGTAGGACCCGACCTCATAGGTCACATACAGGCTCCGCTTGGAGAAGTCGGAGACGGTCGGGCGCAGAACGTCCTCCGAGACCTTCTTGCCGTTGATATACAGCTCGAAGTAACCCAACACGTTGATGTAGGCCGTTGCTCGCGCCGGTTTGGATGGGAGTTCAACAGTCTTCCTGAGCCAGGGAAACGGAAGGGGGGTCCCCACGGGATCGGATGTGCCGTGCTTCAGTCCGATCCACCGGGCGGTCCAATCGGCAGGCGAGAGCAACCCCATGCTCCAGACGTTGGATCCGTCGGAGCGCCCGCGTGCTCCCTGGTTGTCCCAGACCTCGACGTCCCAGTAGCAGAGTTGGCCGGAGGTCAGTGGTTTGCCGGCATACGGGATAAAGCGGCACTCGCTCGATCTCACCACGCCGGAGTCCCAGAGTGCCGGCTTTCCGGTGCGGAGTTGCTGCGCGCTCCCCGCGACTCGGATCCGATAGGCGGTCTGCATCCGCCCTCGGGGTCCTGGGGCGAGCCGCCAGGACAGGCGCGGCTTGACGATGTCGATCCCGTAAGGATTCTGGAGGTACTCGCAGCGCAGATCCAGCGGCGACAGACGTGCTGCGGGGGCTGCTTGGGCCGACGTCAGGATGGCCGCAGTCGCCATAAGCGAAGGCAGCAGAAAGGCTCGAAGGAATCGGATCACCGACATGGGAGACCTCATACCCGTCCATAGGGCCTGACTTGCGACGGCCGGACGGGGCGCGACGCTGCGGGATCGATCCACGATCTCGACTTCGATCTGCCGCAGCGCTTCAGACGGCGACATACTTTCCTGTTCCGGCTTCAGGCCGGCTGGACGGAGACGCAGATGGATCGACGTTGTTTTCTTTCCGTGTCGGGCGGAGCCCTGCTTTTCAACGGATCGGCGGCGTTGGCGCAGGGCGCCGGCGCACCCGTGCCGAAGCTCGCGTGGCACGATGTCAAAGAGTGGGGTGTGGAGGGCCGTGGGTGGAACGATACCGCGCGGTTCTACGACCGGTTCCCGTCCCGAGCGCAGAAGAGCATTCCGCCGGGTGTCTGGAACCTGAGCAGGCACTCCGCGGGCATGCTGGTCCGTTTTGAGACCGACTCTCCAGTGATCCACGCTCGCTACAGTCTCCTGAACGCGACCCTGGCGCTCCCGCACATGCCGGCCACAGGTGTGAGCGGGCTGGACCTCTACGGTCGTGATAGGCAGGGCAAGGATCGGTGGTTGGGTATTACTCGGCCCGCTGCCAGGGACGTGGATCAACAGATCGCGGGCGACATCGACCGGACGGGGACTCCTCGGCTCTACACGCTCTACCTGCCTCTCTACAACGGCGTAGATCGGCTCGAGATCGGGGTCGACGCCGGCGCTCGGTTCGACCCGGTGGCGCCTCGACTCCATCGTCCGATCGTCTTCTACGGCACATCCATCATGCATGGAGCCTGCGCATCCCGAACGGGGATGGCCATCCCTGCCATCGTGGGTCGACGGCTGAAGCGTCCCACCATCAACCTGGGTTTCTCCGGCAGTGGCCGGATGGAGGCATCCGTCGGAGCGCTTCTAGCCGAGCTGCAGCCGTCGGCGTATGCGATTGACTGTCTTCCGAACATGACCCCGGAGCTCGTAGCTGAGCGGACGGAGCCGCTGATCCGTCAACTAAGGGAGGCACGTCCGGATGTCGCGATCCTGATGGTGGAGGATCGCACGTTCACCAATGCGCGCTTCAGGCAGTCCACTCGCTCGGCCCATGAGCAGCGGCGGGCTAACTTCCGGCGGGCGTACGAGAATCTGGTTGCCGCGGGAGTCAAGCGGCTTTCCTATCTCAAGGGGGAAGATCTCCTCGGCGACGACGGCGAGGGCGCTACAGACGGCTCGCATCCCAATGATCTCGGGATGGTGCGCTATGCCGATGCCTACGAACGGTCGCTTCGGCGGATCATCGAAGATTGAGGCAGTGTTTGAGCCCCGCGGCTCAGCCACTGCCTGAGAGAGGGGCGAGATGGTCGAGCTCGATCCCGCGTTGGTGACCGACTTTCAACGCGACGGCGTCGTCTACGTTCGCGGCGTCTTCGGACGGGAATGGTTGTCGCTGCTGGAGGCCGGGATTGAGCGCAATCTCCGGGAACCGGGGCCCCTTGCGAAGTTCTACACGCCGCAGGGAGCCCCGGGGCGCTTCTTCGGGGATTACTGCTCGTGGCGGCGTCTGTCGGAATACGAGGAGTTTCTCAAAAACTCACCCGCAGCAGAACTTGCCGGCTTACTGATGGGATCGAGTCGGGTGAATCTCTTTCACGAACATGTTCTTGTGAAGGATGCCGGCACCCTCGAGAAGACGCCGTGGCACCATGACCAGCCTTACTGGACCGTGGATGGCGATCAGGTCTGCAGCATCTGGATCTCTGTCGACCCAGTTCCTCGGGAAACCTCTCCAGAGTTCGTGAGAGGATCTCACCGCTGGGGGGTCTGGTACACCCCGCGACGGTTTGTGGATCACGGCGAGCACCCGGCCGAGGATCCGAACTTTCGCGCCGTTCCGAACATCGACGCCGATCGGGACAGCTACGATCTGGTTTCTTGGGAGCTGGAGCCGGGAGACTGCGTGGTGTTCCACGGTCTCACCCTGCACGGTGCTCCCGGCAACCGACTGAGCACTCCTCGCCGAGCGATGGCCTGCCGCTTCACCGGAGACGATGCTCGCTACGTGCTCCGCTCCGGTTTCATGTCGCCGCCTCCTCAGGATGGGGCTCCAGAGCCCGGAGCTCCGATGGACAGCGCTGCATTCCCGGTGGTCTGGCGGCGCGAGTCGGTGAGCCGGACTTGAGCTCGCCAAAAGAAGTTGAAAATTGGCTCTTTAGCCCATCCGGGAACCGGTCGTAAGTAGTGATAGCTCACCTGATCTGACCTCCGCTCCCCAGCAAACCGGGAAACGAAGGCCGGGGCGCGGACTCCGCGCCCCGTTTCTTTTTTTCTGGATCGCCGCCATCCACGAGACGGCTTGTCGCAAGTTGCGTGACCCTTATCCCGCAAAGAGCTCGGCGATCGGTTGAAATCCGACGTAGCTCGTTCCGGAGGCCGGCTCCACGTAGTGATAGGCTCGTCCGGACGGGGTGGTGTGGATCGACTTCTTCCAGTCGATCCCGAGAGCGGAGTAGAGCGTGCAGGCAATGTCTTCCATGTAGATCGGGCGTTTGCCGCTCCAGCCAGGGTCCACGATCGCTCCGCCGACCGCATCGGTCTTCCCGATGACGCGTCCGCGGGCAACGCCTCCCCCCGCAAGCATTCCGGAGTGGCAGTGGATGAAGTGCTCGCGGCCCGCCCGGGTAGGGCTGATCGGGCCGGGAGTCCTCCCAAATTCACTCATCCCGATCACCAGCGTCTCATCAAGCATGGTTTTCCCCGGCGTCGAGGGGGACGGCGTGCTCTCCAGGTCGCGAATGAGTTGGCTGAAGGCAACATCCAGTTCCCGAATGAGAACGGGATGATTCCGGGACCTCTCTTTGTAGATGTCGCCGTGATGATCCCATCCCCCGTGGCTTGCCAGGATGAAGCGTGTCCCGGCATCCGCTTTCAGCAGGTTTCTCGCCAGCAGGAGCGACGTGCCGATGGAACTGGAGCCGTATCGTTTCCGCTCGGCATCGTCGAGGCTAAAGATCTTCGCGACCCGAGGGTCGTTCATAATCGACCACGCTCCCCGGTAGTAGTCGTGGAAATCGACAAAACTCCGGTCCAGATCCGGCCGAGCCTTGCGAAGTGACCCGTCGAGCTCCTGAAGACGAGACCAGCGGCGCCGCAGTGCGTCTGCCGCTCCGGCATCCGGAGCGAGACTGGGCGGCCTCTCACCGACCGCCAGGCTGAGCGGCCCGAATTCCGCGGAAAGGAATCCCTGGTTGATCAAGCCGGCCTGATTGCCTGCCATGTTCATCGAAATGTAAGGCGGCAGCGAGTCGCTGGGTTTGCGGTTCTTCGCCAGTTCGTGGCAAACCACGGCCCCGATGGCCGGCACCTCGCGCGCGAGGGCCTGGTTCAGAGGATGTCCGGTCTGAATGTAGTACTGGGCGCGGCCATGCACGGCATCCCACGCCGCCAACGAGCGCACGACGGTGAGCCGATCCAGTACTCCGGCCAGATTCGGCATCAGGCCGTGGGGGAGCTGCAGCCCATCTCCGGCGGGGCGGATGTCGAAGTAGTCGGGAGTCCAGGAGCCCTGTTTGGCGTCCAGGGTGTCGACCTGAGACATCCCGCCCTCAATGTTGACAAAGATGACCTGCCGCGCAGTGCCGCGAGGCTCTGCCTTGCCCTGGGCGCGGACGTCTGTGGAAGCGAAGGCGAGCGGAAAACCGCCGGCGATCTGGACGCCCGCCAATTGCAGCAAAGTTCTCCGCGCGAGCTTCATCGCCACACTCCCATCACCGTGCCGAACACTTTGGAGCTGTCCGGCGCACCCGCCATCAGTAGTTGAATACGAAGTCGAGCTTGTTCAGCAAGCTCCACTGCAGGTCTTCGGCGCCCTGCTTTCGATCCGCGCTCAGCCAGGCGAGCGCCGTCTTCCGCTCGACGTCCACCGGACGCCGGGACAGGGTTGCAAGGTAGAGCGCATCGACGACTTCCGCGTCGCTCAGGTTCGAAGAAACGAGCTTCGCGACACGGGTGGCGCCGTCCGCCGTGACCCTTCGGTTCACGAAGGGGCTGTTCATCAGCATCATGGCCTGGAGAATGGATCCTCCCGGCCGGCGGTCAAACTGCTCGCGATTGGCCTGCCCAAACGTTCGAAGAAAGGACTTCGCCTCGGCGTCGCTGATCTCCTCGGGAGTGGGGGCCTCGGTCCAATAGCGGAGAGTCTTGACCTCGGTGCCGTAAACCATGTCTTTCAGGCGGTAGTTGCCGTAGACCTGGGTCGCCTCGCAGATCGCGTCGTGCGCCTGCTCCGCCGTCAGGCGACGAACGTAGTGGCGGGCGAAGTAGCTTGTGTAGCGGTCCTTCCACTCCCCAGGGAATCTCGAAGAGAGCTGATAGGCGCTGGAGCGGGTGATAGTTCGCATCAACTCCTTTAGGCTGAAGCCCTTCGCGGAGAAGTCCTGACCCAGCGCCGCGAGGAGTTGGGGATTGGTGGCCTGCACGCTCCACGGGGCCTTCGGTGGTCGCCGCGGGTCCTGACGAGCGAGATCGAAGGAGTCCACCGGATCCACAATCCCGAGCCCGAAGAACTCTTTCCAGAACAGGTTCACCGTCGCTCGGGCGAACTGAGGGTGGCGGGTCAGCATCCGGGCAAACTGGGGCCTCAGCGGCTCATCGGGTTGGGCCTTCTCGCCGGTCAGTAGAAATGTCGGGCTCACGGGCTCGCCGGCGCGATGCAGCCGAACCGAGCTCTGCGAGTGGGTATCATATCCGGAGCCATCTTCAGAGATGGTGAAGCGGTCCTGGAAAGGAACGATCCGCACCCTTGTCTTGCCGAAGAAGGCTGCCATCGCCCAGAAGTCCGAGCGCTTCTTGGGGACGAGCCCGAGGTTGACCTTTTCCAGGAACCCCTCCCCGCCGTGACAGGAGATGCACTGGTAGTTGACCCCCAGGAAGATCCGGCCGGACTGAACGATAATCTCATCGGCGGTGTCTTCGTAGCGATCCGAATACATCGTGTCTGCGGGGACGTGCCAACGGGCCAGGAAGCCGCTCGGCGCCGCATCGGGCATCCAGACGCTGTTCGGCGCCGAGGCGGTCAACATCTCAGTGACCATCCGGTCGTAGGGTTTGCCGTCCTTGAGACACTGGCGAATCCACCGGTCGAAGTGCTGGGTGGTGGGATTCCCGATGCGGTTGGCACAGTTGCGAACGAGATCGCCATACCAGTATGCCCAATGGTCCACCCATGCGGGGCTGTCCAGGAGTTCGTCGATCAACCGATCCCGTTTGGTAGCACTTCGGTCGGAAACAAACTGCTCCAGCCTGCTGGTCGTGGGAATTCGTCCCGTTAGATCGAGGTGGACTCGTCGGCAGAACTCGTAGTCATCCGAGAGGGGAGAGTGTGGGACGCCGGATCGCTTCATCGCGCCGAACAGGTGGCTGTCGACCAGATTCCGAAGTGTCACCTCACCTTGCTTCGAGCCGATTGGAGGCAATGCCGCCGCGACGTTCCGGGTGAGTTCACTGACCGCGCGGTCCGGGCGTTTGACTCGCAGGGCATCCGGTGGATGATTTCGATCCACTTTCGGCGAGGTTGGCGACTGCCAGGCCGCCGCCACCGGCACGGCGGACACAGCCAGAAGCAGCCCGCGCGCGATGGCGCGAACTCCTCTTCGGCAACTAACTGCGTTGCGAACGCTCATTTCGAACCACTCCGTCCGCGAGTTCCGCCGGTGATCGGCAGCGTCTCGATTGTCCTGTCCGTCGAGATCCGCCGGATGCGGCCGTTCAAGCGGTCGGTCACGAACAAAACGCCATCGGGACTTACGAGAATCTTCTGCGGCGTGTTCAATTTCGCCTGCGATGCGGGGCCGCCATCGCCACCGTATCCCGCATCGCCCGATCCGGCGACGGTATCCACTACATTACTGGAGATCTTGCGCACGCGATTGTTGCCGCTATCCGAGAACAGCACTTCGCCCGACGGAAGCACCTTGATGTCTGAAGGGGCGAAGAGGCGCGCCGCGCCGACGGGACCTCCGTCGCCGCCGAACCCCGCGCCCGCCGTACCGGAACCGGGACCACTGCCGGCAATCGTCGAAATGACGCCCTCCGCGGTAACTCGCCGGATCCGGTTGTTGCCCGTATCGCATAAGTAAACGGATCCATCCGGGGCGCCGGCAACCGCCATGGGCAAGCTGATTTGTGCCCGCTCGGCCGGACCTCCATCCCCGGAGAGCCCTGCTTCCGTTCCGACGAATCGGCGAATGATGCCGCTTTTGTCCACGACTCGGATGACGTGGTGATACGTGTCGGCGATCAGCAGTCGGCCGTCTGCCGTAAAGCCGATGCCCTGCGGGTTACTCAGCGACGCCTTCACTGCAGGCCCCAGATCTCCCGCCAGTCGGTCGTTCCCGTTGCCGGCGATCGTCTGAATGACTCCGCGTTGGTCGACCCGGCGGATCCGATGGTTGTAAGTGTCGGCAATGTAAATCCGACCCATGGAGTCCACGGCGACATCGTGCGGGGCATGGAGGCGGGCTTGTGCCGCCGGTCCTCCGTCACCGGAAAACCCACCCTTGCCCGTGCCCGCGATGACGCGCAGCCGTCCGGATCGTTCCCGCAGGAGCACCCGGTGCGATCCGATGTCGGTCACCAACAACTCACCACTCGGCAACATCGCGAGCCCGGTAGGCAGTTGCAAGCCGTCTTGATAGCGACTCAAGGCTGCGGAATTGGCGGATGCACCCGCCCGCGGGGTTCGGCTTCCGGCCGAGACTCCCGTCGCGCCCACCAGGGCCGCCGCGATGATCAAACCCGCAAACAACGCTGTGCGGATCACGCTCGTGAACTCCTCATCTTTGGATCCATCGGGCTCCCGCTGCTGTAGTCGTTTCCCGTGCTCGCCTCGGTCAGACAAGGGAGCACGAGAGTCAAGATTCTTCGAGCGCTTTCATCGCGGCCGTGAACGCTGCCGTGCCGAAGAGGAGCGGATATCCCGCTTCGTAGTACCAGAGCCTGGCAAAGTAGAAGCCGATCGGCGTGGGTTCGAAGCGGTTGCCACCTTCGGTTGCCCCCACTAGCCATTGTACCCCGCGTTCAACGGCTCCGCGAATGGCGCGGTTGGTGGCAGTGTGAGGTGAGAGCGCTACCACGGCGAGCGATGTCTCCTCAATGGAGGAGGGCGCCGACGAGTCTCCCCCCCACCCGCCATCCTCACGCTGCTCAGATGTCAGCCAGTGCAGACCGGAAGCCAGCAGTTGCTTTGCGGTGCCCGCCGTTCCCTCCAGCTCCGTGAGTGCGGTAAGAACTCGGGCCGTTCCGTAGGTGGGGTTTTCCTCGTCACGGGCATGTTGATTCCCGAACCAGAGGGGCGCCCACGAGCCGTCCCTGCGCTGTTGGTCTGCGAGGTAAGCCAATCCTTGCTTCGAGGCAACTTCGATCCGACGCCTCAGCGACGCGGGGAGGAGCGGCTTCCACCGGCTCCAGGCATGGAGTGCATGCGCCGTGAGGTCCGTGCCGCTCCGGTCGAAGGGCAGCGCTCCCCAGCCCTTGCAAAACGTCGGCATGCCGCCGTCGCGATTCTGAAGGTCCAGAAGCCAGAGTGCTCCCGCGGTTGCCGCCGGAAGGATGCGAGACTGCTGCTGGGGTGTGGCGACACTCCAGAGGTTGCGCAGTGCAAGGAGTGCGCCTGCGGTGTCGTCGGCATCGGGCACTCCGCCGGGAAGATCGGTCCATGCCCATCCACCGGGCCGGGCCATGGTATAGCGATGGATGGACTCGTACTGCTGACCCAGGATCCACTCCAAGAGGGTGGAGCGCTCCCCGGCATCCAACAGGCGACCGACATCGAACTCTCCCAGTGCGTTGATGGAAAGGGTGGTCAGCCAGGTGGCCAGATCCGTATCGATGGGCCAGCTCCCGTCGGCCTGCACCGATCGCTCCAGGAAGTCGACTGCCTCGGCACAGACGGGCAGTTCCGCGCTGCCCGAGGATGCCAGACTCATCGCCACGAATCCTGTAAGGGGTGCGGCTTCCAGAAAGCCGCCGCCTCTTGGCTGGATCTCTCGAAGTACGGTCAGCGTCGGCGGGCGAAATCGCTCGCGCAGCTTCCAGACCAGCCTGCTGGACGGTTTGCGCTTCTCGTGACCCACCTGCCCGATTGCAATGAGTGCGGGCAGCGCATAGCTCACCACCGGCAGCTTGAGGCGGCTGAACCAGGCGCGAGGGAACGCGGCCAGCTCGAAAGGAAGTGGCGGCACCAGTCGCCAGGCCTCACTCCCCGTTCCGAGGCGCCCCGCGAGTGCGCACATCGTGAGGATGGGGACTGAGAACGTGCGGTCTTTTCCATATCTGCTGGCGATGGCCTCGGCCAGGGCCGATGCGTCCAGACTGCCTGCCTGTCCGGCCAGCCAGCGTTCGGCGCGCTGGACTGCCGCATCGACCGCGGAGCCTCCCACCGAGAGCGCGGCCCAGCAGAGGGCGGTGGTACTGATGTTGCTGTGGCTGAGGATCGTGTCCCCCCAACCACCATCCGTGTTCTGGTGATCAAGCAGCCAGCGCAGCCCGCCGGAGATCAGGGGCTCCAGCCGGTTTGCTCTCGTCCCGAGAGCGGTTGAGTAGCAGTGCAGCGCGAAGACGGATGTCGCCGTTGACAGCGCGCTGGAGGAGAGCCGGCCTCGCCAATGTCCGTTGGTTCGACTCGCCAGCAGGCGACGCCGCGCCGCAGCAAGCGCCCGGGACAGTTCCAAGTTTTCCGATCCGAGATCGGCGGGATCCATCACAGACTCAGGTGGCCGAGAGCGAGCAGGCCGTAGTAGGTGTACTCGCAGTCCAGGGTGTCATCAGCCCAGTTGCCGTAAAAGCCGCCCTTGTTGGTCCAAAGGCTGTCGATGAAGTCGAGGCAGGCTTCCTTCACATCCGAGATGTCTGCCTTCATACCAGACAGGGCGTGGAGCGCCACGGCGGTGGAGAGCAGGTCGGGCATCGGCGCGTGGGGGATGGCGAAGAACCCGCCGTCCGGGTACGCCCGATCCAACAGCCATCGATCCAATCCAGGCGGTGGAGTGCGATCCAGATGTCGATAAAGTGCGGCAGCAGCAGAAGAAGAGGGAGTGAGTCCCAGCGGCAGATCATCCTGATTCGCGTACCCGCCGTCATCGGTGCGCAGGCGGTCGATGCATGGCAGCATCCGTTCCGGCTCGGGAGGGAGTGCGCCGAGATCCTGATAGGCCGCAAGCGCCATGAAGCAACCGTAAATAGTGCCCATCTCACTACCGGGCTCGTGGTCATACCCACCGTCGGTAGATCGGTAGGACTCCATCCGATTGAGGATTGCGTCTCGGGGGAGTTCTCCACGGTAGGGCGGGGGCAGTGCCACCCAACAGCGGGCCAGGCACGTCAGATGGATGAAGTCGAGCTCGTCGCCGTCCCCGAAGGTCCGCAGATACGCGGCAATCCGGGATGAGGGGATCGGGGTCTGGAGGGCAAGGAGCCCCTCCAGACCGAACACCGTATAGTAGAGGTCGCTGTCGCCGGCGCGGTCCTGAAATCCGCCGTCAGGCTGAAGCTGGCTCAGCAGGAATTGGGAGACAAGCTCAGCCGAGCCACCCAGCAGCCGCGGCGCTAACCGGGCCACCTGCAGCATTTCGAGCCTCAAACTCACTACACCAGCCCTTCAGTTCCATCTGGAAGATCTTTCCGACCACGCGACGAAGAAGTCCCTTCAGACTCGCGTTCTCCAGATCCGCGAGAGATCGGATGGCTTCTTCCTTGTAGGCATCCAGCAATCCCTGGCAGCGCTCGTCCGCCGCCAGAGCGCGGATGACCTGTCGCAGCTTTGCCGGATCCGCTTCCGCGCTTCGCCGCCAGGCCGCCTCCAGAAGTTCTCTCTCGTCGAGGACGCGCGCCTTCTCCAGCGCGACGGCGAGAGGGAGCGTGGGGCGAAGACCCGTGAGATCGTCGGGTGCCTCGCCGGAGGTCAGGTCGTCGAGGTCGTCGCGGATCTGGTAGGCGATTCCCAGCGCTTCGCTGTAGCGCTCCAGCACCTCACCCACATCGCTGTCGGCACCTGCCAGGGCGGCTCCCAGTTGAAGAGCGACCTCGAACGCCGGCGCCGTCTTCTGCCGGAAGATCTCCAGAACCTGCAGCGATGTGAGTGGCTGAGGCGTTCGGCTCCAGCAGAGTTCCGCCCCCTGACCTCGACACAGCGTACGATGGCCCAGGGCTGCTATTCGCAGCATCTCCGCTCGAGTCTCACCCGGGGCGCCGCACTCCGCGAGGAGTCGGTAGCCTTCTCCCAGCAGCATGTCCCCCACGTTCAACGCAACTGGGACACCATACTCCGCGTGCAGCGTCGGCTCGCCATACCTCGATGCGTCTTCATCTTCGATGTCATCGTGGATCAGGGATGCCTTGTGAAAGCACTCCACCGCCACGGCCACCTTTCGGAGTTCGTCCGGCAGATCCGCTTCGGATCCGCCCGAAAGCGCACGCTCCGCACAGACGGTGAGAAACGGGCGCCAGCGCTTACCTGCACGAGCCAGCCAATCATGCGCGATACGATCCGTCTCTCCCCGTGCTGGACCCAGGGTTTCCGCCAGCGCCGAGGGAGTGAACCACGCATCGACTTCGGCCCGCAGGGCATCCAGATCCATCCGATGCGTGTGGTCATCAGACGTGAGGTGGATGACATCCCAGACCCAATCGAGATCAATGGTGGTATCCCTGCAATCGTCCTGGAGTAGCGGGATGGCGATGCCGGGAATGGCCGCGGCTTCCATGTACGGAAAGGCCCGCTCGAGAACATTGAGGCAGCTCACACCGACGATCGCCTCGATCTTGCCGGTCTGAATGATCGCCATCACCAGCGCGGAGCCCTCCGCGACCAACACGGCATAGCCCAGTCGCTCCGCTTCTTCCTGCAGTTCCTGGATGGAGCAGAGCCCGCAGCGTTTGCAGAGGAGCCCGAACTCGTCGAACGGCGCCGGGCACTTCTCCTCAACCCGCAGGCACTTCGGCATCAGCAGCAGGCGCCGCTCGTAGGGCACAGTCGCGAGGTGTTCTTTCCATGCCTCGTTGCTGATGAGTACGCCCAGGTAGTCAAGGTAGCTGGAGTCGAAGCCGAATTGATCGGCCACGGCCCGGGCGTGCGTCCGAAGTTCCTCGCCGGAAAGCGGTGGCACGGGACTCTCTCGCAGCACATACTGGGCGATGACCTGCTTGGCCTTTTCCCGCTCACCGCGAGTCTGGGGGATGTTCGATTGTGGTTGACGCTCGCGTTCCGCCGGGACCGCGCGGGGAAGGCTCAGGATGGGGAGCTCGAGCATGCCCGTTCTTTCTTGTTTAGCTGTACGCGCCGAAGCCAAAGAACCAGTGCTTCTTGGCGAATCGATAGGCCCAGTGTTCTTCCGGGATCTCAAATCCGGGGTTGTGCTGACTGCTGCGCTGCTCGAGTGCTTCCATCTCGGCAAGCGCCGTCCCCCGCTGTGTCGTGTCGCGGGCCCCGTGTTTGAGCACCAGTTCCTGAACGAGGTCGGGTCGCTCCAGGACGATACATCCGCGGGTAGCTTTCGCCGCAGTTTCCCTGAAGTCTTTCAAAAACGCGGAGCCGGCCATCGTTTCAAAGAGGCTGTCCCGATCTCGAATGTTCTCGGTTGCGAACTGGATGATGGGGCAGGGCTCGACGTCGCCGCCCGGGCCGATGTGGTGGCTGACGCCGGTCGCCATGGGGCAAAGCGCTTCGCCTTTGTCGTCCCAGTAGGCGTCGATCAGTGCGATCGGGAGTTTCTTCCGCATCTCCACGACAAACCGACGCACTCGCAGCACCTGCTCGGGTGAGAGCGCCAGTTCCGAAGTCGGCTTGGGTCCTACCACCCGATAGGTGTGGAACCAGGCATAGTGGACACCGATGTCGATCAGTTTCCGAAGCCATGCCTCCGAAACGAGATCGATGTTGGACTGGCACACGCTCGTTGCCACCCCCACGATCAGACGATTCTTGATACAGTTTTCCACCCCCTGCATCGTCTTGTCCAGGACGCGCAGGGCGCCGCGGCGCTCGTCGCTGACGATCTCGGAACCTTCGATGCTGATGAGGGGCGTGGCATTGCCGATCCGACGCAGCTCCTTCGCCACCGCGTCCGTGATCAACTGACCGTTCGTGAAGATCTGGAAATAACAGTCGGGATGGGCTTCCAGAATCTGCATCAACTGGGGGTGCATGAACGGTTCGCCGCCGAGGATCCCGAAGAAACTGTTTCCATGCTTCTTGGCATCATTGATGATCCGGTTCATCTCTTCCAGGGAGATCATCTGCCGGGGCGACTCAACGTCCACCCAGCAGCCCTGGCAGCGGAGCTGACAACTGTTCAAGATGGAGATGAAGAGGAAGGGCGGAAAGTGGACGCCTTGCTTCAAGCGCTTCTTGAAGCGTTCCACGGAGCGCATCCCCTTGTACCCCATGTTGTAAGAGAAGTTCCAGAGCAGACGGGGGTCGGGCTCCGTCAACATTCGTCGAGTGAATTGAAGCAGCATGGTGTTAACGCGGGTTGGGCGGCGGAACAGGCATTCGACGGTTCGGCTCAGGGAGCCGTGGTTCCTCGTGCGGCTTCCGCCCGGGCTTGCGCTTCTTCGGCGCGGGCCTGGATTTGCTCGGGTGACGGTAGTGATGCCAGAACTTCCGGGGGGATGTCGAGCGCGGCTTGGAGTTGGATGAGGCAGCGCTGCCGCTCCTTGAGCGCACGGCTTTCGTCCCGTTCCTTTGAGAAGCGGGATTTCGCTCGAGCGCTGCGGTCGCGCAGAGCCTGATAGATGTCTCCACCCAACAGCGCGGAGATGTCCACCTTCATCGCTTCTCGCCGCACGTCTTCTTCATCGATTTCGGCGCCGTTGATGGGGCCCGATCGATACTTGGGGAAGAGAATGGCGACATCCGGGCAAACGCGAGAACAGGCGGGACAGTCGGTTTTGCAGTTGCTCTGGTTCTGGACCTGGATCTTGCCTTCGTTCACGCCGTACACATCGAAAAGGCAGAAGCTGAGGCACTGCATGCAGTTCGTGCAGCGATCATAGTCGATGACGGGGAACCAGGGTTTCCAGCCACCCGGCTTGGGAGCCTGAACGGCCTGCCGTTCGGCCTCGACCAGACTCAAGACCTCGGGCATGGCGAGGCCGGAGATTTCCCGAACCCGCACCGAGGCGGCATCAGAGTCCGCGACCGGAGGCGCGCCGTCCAGGAAGTCTCCGAGAACCAGCGTGACCCCGGCGCCGGGTCCGCGAACCCGTCCTCCCCGGAGAGCCCGCGTCACCGCATAGCCTCGCGAGAGGAGGCTCCGGGTCAGAGTTAACCGATTGTCCGAGAGAAGCGCTCGACTGCCTTCTCCTTCGTACAGAACCACTCGAAGTCCGAGGGCGGTGCTCATGGCGCCTCCAGTTCCGCAGCGTCAGGCTGGCCGAGCACCGCCGCGACGACACTCTCGGCGCTTTCAGTTCGCATATTGAGAATCTCGACCCCATGTTCCGGCAGCGGTACGCCGGCCGCCGAAAACAGCCACTTCACAGCTCTGGGGAAGCAGGCCACGATCTGTAGCGGTTCGTCGTCGGCCCTGCCGAAGCACAACTCAGCCAGAGTGGGATCCGCCTTCGCGGACAACTCACACAGGTCGGGAACCATGTCGAACGCGCGATCGGAGGCAGTCAACTCCAGCAGCACTTGCACTTTGACGTCCATCGGGACGACTTGCGCGTAGGCACAGTGACAATACAGGATCCGCGACGGACTACCCACTCGCTGCCCTCTCCATTGCTTCAAGAAAACTGACGCTCAGCACGGAGGATCGTTGCTCCGATTCACGGTCACGCGCCGACCAATCGATGCGTCGGGACCGGTCGTCCCGGTCGGAAACGCTCCAGGTGCACCACGTTGAGTTCCAGTGCGTCGCGCTCGCGGGCTGCCGCCAACGTCGCCAGCACCAGGTCTCGCAGCATCTCCGGGTCCGCTTCCGCCCGCAAATTCAAGATCAGTTCGCCGGAGTCCAGTGGCTCCTTGAGGCAATACGCTGCCTCGGCCGGACGGTCACTCCGCACCGCATTGACGACTCCGAGATCCTGACCGTCGTCGTCCGGGTTCAGTGTCAGTTTGAGATGAGCGATCTCCACGCCCGCTCGCTCCAGGCGCAGTTGGAGATCACGACACAACTCAAGGAGCATCCGGTTCCCGTCAATTGGCGTCCCCGCCTGAAACCTCAGTGTGGTGTTCAGCCAACCCAACAGCGCCTCTCCTTCGGCATAGGTGTCGTAGTCGACCTCCATGGCTCCCGCGATCCGAGATGAGGACGCATCCAGCCGCTGCAGCCAGTGATCCAATCCGATACCGGATCGCGCCGAAAGCGGGAGCACCTCGGCCCGGGGAAAGCGCTCCCGAAGCGCCTCCATCAACAGTTCCACTCGGGAGACATCGATCAGATCCGTCTTGTTGACGACAATCAGATCGGCTTCTTCGAGCTGCTTCAGATAGATGTACACTACCTTTGCAGAGAACGATTTACCACTCTCCATCCCCAGGATGCGCAGAGCCCGGATGGGGTCCACGAGAACACTGAGGGGCGCGATCGCGTAGTCGTCGCCATAGAGTCGGCGAAGGGGATAGTCCACTGTAGCCTTCAGGTCGGTGCAACTCCCCACAGGCTCGGCGAGGAAAACGTCGGGTCGACCCGCCTCGGACAGGCGATCGGCCGCCTGAACCAGCGAGTTGAAGCGGCAGCAGAAGCAGCCCCCGGTGATCTCCTCTACGGGAAAACCGTGAGCGCCAAGCATCGTGGTGTCGACCAAGCCGTAACTTTGATCGTTGGTGATCAGCCCCACCTGGCTACCCGCTGCGTGGAGGCGCTCCGCCAACCGCAAGATGGCGGTGGTCTTTCCAGCCCCCAGGAAGCCGCCGATCATAATGTAGCGCGCCTTACCCATGGCTTGACTCCCGAGTTCTGCCCGTCATGCGATCTATGGTGTCGTCGAGGAGCGCCATGTAACCGTGGACATCCATGACACTGGGATCCGCCTCGCCGCGCACTCGATACAACCAGCCCTCGCCGTAACAGTCGGTGTCGATGAGCGTGATGTCCTGCTCCACTGCGGGATTGCCTTCGAGAAACTGCCCCGTCACAACGGCGTACAACTCGGTAATAGCCTTGAAGCCCTCGACCGAGCCAATCGGTTGCCCCAGGTCCACCGCCTCGCCGGATTGAGAACTGAATTCCAGCTCGACGAGGTCGCCCAGCATCCGGGTTGCGAACCGCGTGAAGCCGACCTTCCACACTCCGGCCGATTCCATCACGAGCCAGAAGTGGGCTGGAGCATAGTGCCGCTCTACCGGAAGCAGAGTGGAAAAGCGAACACGTCGATAGCGGATCGTGGCTGGCTGCGACATTCGGGTTGGATCTGGGCTTCTGCGGATCGTTGCAATAAGAGTCAGATCCTATCCCAGAAGTCGCAGCCGCTTCACGATCTCACGCCAATCGGGTTCAGGCGTGTTGTGGCACCAGGAGAACCGAATGGCGGCCGCGGCTCGGTCGGGACCGATTCCCATGGCGGCCAGCACGTGGCTGCACGCATCAGAAGCCGCAGTGCAGGCAGACCCGTTCGATACGGCGATCAGGTCTGCGACCGCTTCCATCGCTTCCTCGGCGTCGATGCCGGGGAAGGACAGGTTGGCGATGGCCGGAGCGACGTGTGCCGAGTTGCCATTGAGCTCGGGGTTAAGCGGGGAGAGTCCTGCAAGAAGCTGCGCGCGGTACTCGAGGCAAGCAGCCGCCCTCTGAACCGCGTCACGCACCGCGAGTTCCGCCGCCAACCCGAGTCCGACCACGAGATGCACGGGAAGGGTGCCGGGCCGCAGTCCGAGTTCCTGACCGCCGCCGAAGTGGAGCGGTTCGAGAGGTGGTCGAACGCCGCTTCGTCGTCGAGCTATCAGCGCGCCGATCCCTTTCGGTGCAAACACCTTGTGGCCACTCAGGCTGATCATGTCGATCCTGGGGTGGTGAAGCTCTCTCCAGTAGTGGCCGAAGCCCTGAGCCGCGTCGACGTGGAAGTAGGCGCCGGCCCCGGAGAGCCCCTCGGCGATTTCGGAGACGGGTTGATGGATCCCCGTCTCATTGTTCACCTGCATAACCGAGACCAGAAGCGTATCGGGACACACCGCTGCCAGCACCTTGCCCGGATCCACTCTGCCGTCCGGCTCCGGCGGGATCGCGGTAACCGACATCCCCCGCCGGCAGAGTGCCTGGATGGGCTCCAGGACTGCCCGATGCTCGATCTGCGTGGTCACCAGGTGGGTGCGCTGCACGGACTCGCCGTATGTCGCCAGTCCGAGGATCGCCAGATTGTCGCTCTCGGTTGCGCCACTGGTAAAGATCACTTCGCTGCGCGAACACCCCACGGCGGCTGCCACCTGGTCCCGAGCCTGCTCTGCCGCTCGCCGGGCCGCCGAACCGTAGGAGTGGGTCCGGCTTCCGGCGTTTCCAAACTCCTCGCAGAGGTACCGGAGCACTGCATCCCGCACTCGAGGGTCGACGGGTGTTGTGGCTGCACAGTCGAGGTAGGTGGGCGGCACGGTCGCCGGGAGGTTTTCGGTCTCTAGCATGGCAGGGCTTCCGTCGTGGATCGGTCGCTCGGGGGGGCGCCGTAAGCTTGTGACGAACCCACACTGACCATCCGGACCTTTTCATCTGGCCTCTTGATGGTCTCGCTCGACCTCCAGGTCAAAGAATGTCATTTTGATGTCAATCGAAAGGATGACATCTTGATCAGGTAGAAGTATAAGCGCGTATCCTTCGAAAGATGTCTTGACGGATCGGGGTGTCCGTGCATCAAGGCTTAGAGCCAACCGTGGCCCATTGGATGGCGCCCGGTTTCTGCTGAAGTCCCCCCGTTACGGCCCAGTCTCCGCGGACATCGGACTCTCTCTACCGCCGCAGGCGGTGGACGTTCGTGAAACCGAATAGCTCGATCCTTCGAACAGGATGCTCTCCCCGAGTTGGTTCGAACTTTGTCGTCGCGTCGTTGGGGCCGTAAGGCTCCTCAGCCCTGGATGGCCCATGGCCGGTCCAGCCAGCAGATCGAGCTATCGAATGAAAACAGCAGTGCAGCTGCATCG